>AUXO011947360.1_pt1 | contig 53832 bp, 72 predicted proteins | sample 768731 | NCBI WGS metagenome assembly AUXO01 (sample SAMN02715735, study PRJNA202380) | gut metagenome | biome: sheep rumen | host: Ovis aries | place: New Zealand: Palmerston North
AGTGGTTTTCGTTTCATCGTTTCCGTCCCCGCGCGTACCAGCCTCTTCGGCCTCTTGTTTAGCCATCATCGCTACAGTAGGTAGAATAATCGTTACTGGGCAGATATTCCCTCTTCCATCTTTCAATTGACCGAAACCGTTAATGTCATATCCGTTCGCGGTTCTACATCCCATTGTGCTAAAGAATGTGCGCGGGTCGTCTGGGTCATATCCGGCATTCCCAGACCAATCAACATTAGCGTAATTAGGATAAAGCCGTTTTGCAGTTGATTTTAAAGCGAGTTTAAAAAGATCATAGTTTGGATCTCCCGGCTTGCGATTAACTCCTTTCATACATTGGAATATACCACAAGGGAAAATTGGTGTGCGATGTAATTTTCCGATACCTTTAATTGAACCTTCTAATAATGCTTTTATTACCATTCTGCCTTCTGGCAAAGTACAAGTACCATAGTTAATAGATGTGAATGGCAGTTGATTTCCCGACCGTGATTGTAGTGTATTGAGGTTATGATATAGCCCTTCAACCGCTTGGTCTAGTTCTTTTGTCGTCATGGCTAAAGCATATTCATAAACTTTTTCATTATATGCTTTCCACTCTGCATCACCAATAGAATAATCTTGGGCATTTATAATCATATTATCAATTTCATAATCAATTTCATTTTCAGTGAGATTATTTATCCAAATTAAACCATCTTTATAATGTTTAGCAAAACTTTTCCGCACATAAGGTACCATGGTCCAATCTAAATGTCCTGCGCTAACTCCACCGAATTGCTGTAGGCTTTGTAATTGGAATAAAACTGCTATAAGTTGAAATGCTGTATTGATACTATTGGCTGGCCGCACATCAGTTTGGCGAGTATTGAAACCTTTTGCTAACAAATCATCAAAAGGTAGTGTCATGCAATTATGCATCCCAACAGCATATGCATCAAGGTCATGAATATAAATTATATTATTTAAATGGCTTTCTCTAGACAAATCGCTCATACAATAATTTAATGCATATTCTTTCATCATTAAATTATCGGCTTCACCTTTTCTGCCGCCAAAGGAATACTCATCAACATTAGCATTTTGATTTTGGACATTGGTGGCTTCAATTTTTTCACCTAATTTAGCATAAAATTCATTACGCTGTTGTCTAATACATTCTTTTTTATACCGATACCGAACATATGCTTTTGCTGTGCGCTTGTCTCTATCCATTAGCATTTGTTCAACAATATCTTGAATTTCTTCTACTGAAATATCATAGGCTTCATTTTCATCAGAAATATATGAAACAATTTCTTCAACATAAGGCGGAATAGGTTTATCAACAGTATAATCAGGGTCCCAATATGCTTTTGATATTGCTACTCTAATTCGATTACCATCAAATTCTACTTTTCTGCCGTCTCTTTTAGTAATCAATTTAAAACCTCCTTCTCGGGTATATATTATATATAAAAATTGTTTTAAATAGATTATCTATTGTTGTCCTGAAATCCGGCAGCATCTATATCTTGTAGAATTCTTTGATAATTATTATTTTGTTCTTCCCAAGTGTTGTTTTGTAATACAATCAATTTATCACTTAATTCTTCAAAATCTCGTTCATCCGCGGAAAAACGTCTTACAATTTCATGGACATCAGGGTTTTGTTCTCTTTGCAGTTGCCGCAAAAGCCGTTCCTTGTCATTACAATCTAAAAAATAACCAATTAATGTAATATCTTTTATAGGAAACATTGAAAGGCAATCCCATCCCGCAGGATTAAATACTCCTACATTTACACCATCATGCAAACTGGTTTCTAAAGTACCATAATGCCATCCATTAAAATATGTTGCCTCTAACATTTCTCCATTTAAAACTTTTTCAGCAAACATTTCATTCGTCAAAAAATGATAATCTATTCCATCTTGTTCATTTTCTCTCATTGGCCGAGTTGTACAAGATACAATGTTATGGATACCTTCACAAGCAGTAAGTTTTCTGGCAAGACTATCCTTGCCAGAACCTGCTTTACCGACCAACGCTATTAATAATTTATTCTTCGGCATCTTCTTCTTCTCCATGGGCGCGTTCTGCTCTTAAAACCAAATCACCATTCTCTAAAATCTTATCAATTTTATACAACTGATGACCAGGAGTTGCAGAATATTTCTTTGCGACAAATTCATCTCCTCGCCGCATACCAGTTACGACAATTTTACTACCTCTACTAAACCAACTTTTTTCTATTATATGTTTCTTGCCATCAGAACCTCGTTCGCTAATTTGTCTATCAAACATAGCAAAGAACTCTTTATTAAACCATACATTAATAACCCCTTCTGTTGTTAATAACGTAACGTCGCCAGTTATTTTATTCCGGGCTATTACTGTGCCGGCAATTCTACACAATTTATAAATCGGAATTTTTCCTCTCCATAATGTTTCAACAACTGGGTCTTCTGGCAATTCGAAATAATTCATAATTCCATATTTATAATTATTTACATGTGCCAACTCATGTTCATGGTTATAGAAACACATAACTTCCATTTCCCAAGCCGAATATGAACCTTGTGCATATTTATCCCAATCATTTTTAAATGCTAATTTATTTAATTGATATAAAATTTCTGACTGGTTTGTCTGTGCCCAAATTCTAATGGGGTCCATTGCCTTTTGATAATATTTATCCCATGTTTTTACATCTAAAACATATTTATTATTTAAATAAGCATATAAATCAATTGAGTTTTTATTTAAAAAATTAATGGCTCTATCATCAAGAATATACTGTGTTTCACCTTTTGTAAAACACTTATCTTTTAAATATCTGTTAAATTCATAAATACTACGCTCTTGCTTTAATTCATCAGGCAACATATTATTACGCAACAAACTTGGCATATTTTGAAGATTAATTTTTTCTTTTTTATCACAAGTTCGCCAAATATATTCAATCATAATTTTTTTACGGTCATCAAAATGATCAAAAGCACCGCATTTAATTAACGAAATCATTGCTTGTTTATTGATAGAAGTTTTTCTCAAAAAATCTAAAAAATCTTTGTACGGTGCATTCTTCAAAATCTGACTTACTACATCATCGCCAACTTTCAGTAATCCTTTCATACCAAACAAAATTTGATTATTTTCTTCATCTGGATAAAATTCATACCGAGATTTATTTATATCAACAGGAACAATATTAATTCCTCGTTCTTTTATATCATTAACCGCTTTAGCAATTTTCCCATAATCAGTCGAGTTATTACTTTCTGGATCAAGAGAACCACTATTAATAATTAAACAAGCCGTATTCCAATAAACTGGATTAAAACGTGTCGCTAATTCAATACTTTGAATACCAACAAAACTATATGGAAGTGAGTGATTGATAGAAAATGCATAACCGAGAGATGGCCGCACTGCGACATCCCAAACATAATCTCCAATATCCTTACTATTGCTATAAATTTTTCCAACGCAATCATAAAACAATTCACGCAATTCTGGAATTTTTTTCAACTGCTTTTTTGCTACTACTTTTCTTGCATCATTCGCTTGTTTTAGTGTAAATCCAGCAATTCGTTTATCCATTAAAATTTGCATCATTTGTTCCTGAATTGCGCAACAGCCAAAATATGTATCGCAATATTCATGCATCGCTTCAATTACTTCTTGCGGCAAATGCCTATTCTGCATTTCTTTATCAAATAATTGAAGGCCACCATCTCGTATTCTAACATATCTATCTTGCTGACTTTCTACTCCTGGTTCAGACATTAATCGCATCATTGCGTTCGCCGCAGTCATTTCTAGAGGATTTTGCGGACGAGTTTGTTTTGCTATTGCCAATCCAGAACCGCTATTGAACTGAAAAACATCCAATATATCTCCAGCCGCAAGATGATCCCAAATTTCTTTTCTTGTGGTATCTATTATTTCTGGATGTAAGTATTTGTTATAAATGTTTCTTAAATTATCTTTTTCTATTTTATTGCTTTCTTCCAAAAGATAAAGACATTTTGCCATTTTATCACAAATATCCGTAACGAGAAAGTCATATTTAGTATCTCCGGCTGCTTCACACATATGGAGGTCATAACAAGTTGTAATCTCACCAGATGGCGCTCTCATAATTGCCGCACTATCAAAAATGTTATTATTATACAAAATTACACCAGAAGCATGAATACCTCTTTGTTTTACTAATCCTTCAATATTTACAATAATATTTAACAAACCTGGATATTTATTTACTTCTGTTATAAAACTTTTAATCGGTTTTCTACCAGTTGTTTCATTACCATTTACACAATCATTAATACTCCACAAAATTCCTCTTTCTTGCGGAATTAATGAACTTATATACAAAGCAATATCGTTATCAATACCATTCGGATATTCTTCTTCACCATTTTCATTAATATGGCGATAACCTCTGCAAGCAGTTTGAATTGCACTTTTTGCTCCTTCTGTGCCGAAAGTAGCAACTTGTACGCATCCTAATTCTCCTCGTTCTTCTTTAATTGCTTTTAAAATTAACGGACGTACACTCGGTGCCAAATCAATATCGATATCAGGTAATTCTGCTCGCTCTTTATTCAAAAACCGCCACCACTGTAAATTCCATTTTATTGGGTCTAACTGTGTGATACCCAACAAATAATTACTTAAAAAACCAGTTGCTGAACCACGGCCTGGCCCAACAATACTGCCGCACTCCCAAAACAAATCAATATAATGTTTAAATGTATTAAAATATGCGAATAGACAATTATTCAAATGTTCTCCGATATATTTAATTACATCGGCTTCTATTTGCAATCTATTTAAATATTCATCATTATTATTCAAACCTAATTCTGTTAAACGGTTCCAACATTCATTTATCCATGCTCTTTCTTGGATTTCATCTGAACCAAATAAATCATTTAAAAGATTATATTTATCATTTAAAACATTATATAATTTTGGATAATTTTTTACTTCAACTAATGGAATTTGTTGAGACTTAGTTAAATCATAAAAACTTATACTTCTTCGCATTTCTTCGCTACAATCAAACATCCAATCAATTGTAGCATCATCATAACTTGCTCGTAAGTGAGTTCGGCATTCTGCTTCATCCATGAGGTAAGCATATTCATAAAAAGCATCAACTTCTCTATCACCATCTTTTGAATTAAGATAAGCCTTATGTGCGAAACGCAAATCTTTACTCAAATAATGACTATCTGTTCCAGGCACCATTTTTAATCCATAAGGCTGCGCGATATGTGTTAATAACATACGATTAGCGATAATTTGTTCTGGTGATTCACCAGGAGCACATTCAATATAAAAATCATCTTGCCCAAATGTGTCTATACACCAATTAATAAATGAATGAAGTTGAAAATGAATGCCATTATCACTAATATTTGCTTGGATTAGTTTGTATTTTTCCAATAAAAGTTTTGATGCTTCACCACCAATACAAGCAGTTGTTGCGATAACATGTCCTTTATATTCTTTCATCACTTCCGCAACTTCTGATTTCAAAGTCGGTACTCTCAACATATTACCGCTGCTATAACTATTATACCATGCTTTTGAACTCAATATTCGTAATGCTTTATGACCTAACGCATCTTTAGCGATTAAAATAAAATGATAATAAGGTTGTTTCTTTTCTCTTGTTTCTGTTAAATAAATTTCATTACCTAATGCTATTGTAAAATCAGGATATTTTTCTCTTATTTCTGCAGCATATTTATTAACTTCTATATGACAACACAATGCTTCATGATCAGTTATTGCCACGCCAGAAAGACCTAATTGAATTGCTCTATCAATTAGGTCTTTTGGTTTATTAATACAATCAATGAGGCGAAGATTTGACATATATGTATGATTATGGTCATTAAAAAATCCCATTTTCTCCATCCTCACATTTCCTTAATTTCTATAATAATTATAACATATTTTTTTATATTATTCAATTACGAAAATCTTTAACTATAATTAATTTTTCACTTGCACGCGTTGCCGCTGTATATAACCATTTTTTATGTTCTTCTTTTGTCCCTTTTAAAAATTCTTCAAATACAATTACTTTATTAAATTCACTACCTTGTGCTTTATGACAAGTAATAGCATATCCATAATCAAATTCATAAGGATGGTATTGTTTGGGAATTTTTTGAAAATTGCTATTTGGTCCAACAGTTATAGTCGTTTTTCCTTCTTTAAAAATACGATAATCTATTTCAAGATTTGGAAATACACCAGCATTTTCATAATCTGGAAGAAAATTAATATGGTATGTCTTTTCCATAAAAGGATTGCGGTCTTTATAAGAAGTTATTAAACTTCTTGCTTGAATATATCCCGTCATACCATTAACAAGAGCATCATTAGTATCATTGACAAAATCCCAATCATTATGCAAGCATATTAATTTATCAGTAATAATTGGTTCAAATGTAATATCTGGCCCATATTTTATGCGTCGCATGGTTTGATTTAAAGTAAAACGAGTTTGATTTTTCCCGCATATAACTTGGTCTGCCCAAGAGAGAAAACCTGGTGCTTTCAATTCTGATGTATCAACAATTCGTACTTCTTTACCTTTATATAGAGATAATGGTTTTCCATCTCTAATATCCATTGTTAAACGAATGATTTCTGACTCTTGTGCTTGCCGCATAATCTCATCCAGAAAAATATGTGGTTTTTCTAATGCTGTACTAGCGCTTGCTTTAACTGGCGGCAATTGCCCGGGGTCGCCAAGTGCAATAACATATATCTTATAACTTAATAATAAATCCCACATAAAATCTGGTAGCATAGAGATTTCATCAACAACAATCAGTTTATATTGCATTAATTCTTCTATTGGCTTCGGGCGATGGAAAAATGTGCCATCTTTTTTTAAAATTGACTTATATAAAAATCTGTGCGCGGTTATGGCATTCGGGCACCCTTTATTTTTTAATACTTGTGCGGCTTTGCCTGTATAAGCCATATAGGCTACTTGATAAGGTTCAAGCCGCAATGCATCAATAATAAATCTTACTAATGTAGATTTCCCGGTGCCAGCCCATCCTTCTATTAATGTATATGGTTCATTATTATAAAATCTTTCAACCGCAATTTTCAATCCTTGTTCTTGTTTTGATGTTAATCGCATAATTATTTCCTTATATTTCTTTCTATAATAATTATAGCAACTTTTTTATAAATTGTCAAAAATCCCATTGCGGCACACTTTCAATAAAATAATCATTAATCAACAATTGCGGGTATTCTGTTCCACTATAATCATTAATCGCGCAAGTTCCTATAACAGTGATGGTTTTTCCAATTAAATTTTCATATTCTTCTATTGTCCCACTAAACTTAATTAATGAAGTTTTATGTGGCTTTAAATCAATTCTAATTGTTCCTTTTGATAAAAGATGAATTTGTATTGGGTCTTCAATTTTTATATGTTCAATAGCAATTAATGGCTCTGGCACTCCTTGACCCCAAATATCTTTATATCTGCCAATGTCTAAAATAATATCGTCATAATCATAAGATACTGGCCAAGCAAAATCCACGATATATGTTTTGTCAAATTTTGTTGTTCCAAAATCTTGTCTTATCTTATCTTTAAATTGACGCAAGCCATCGTCAGTGAAAGCAACGCCAAAAGCCATACTATGTCCTTGAGCAAAAATGGCACAACCGCTATTACAAATATAGTCGCGCCAGTTATCGACAACTCTACTGCTAAAACCTCTGCCGCTACCCGACCAGATGATTTCACCGGTTGCGGCATCTTGTATTTCGTTAAGAATGAGTGTAGGTTTATTATATTCAGCCATAAGAGCGTTAGCAACAAGACCAGTAATTCCACGTATAGGATCATCATCATCTACACCTTTATTTTGTATAATTAATAATGGTTCATTAGCAAGATTATATTTTTCAATTTTATCATGCATAGTTTCTAATAATTTTTTCTTTTCTTCGTCTTGATGCCGTTTTACATTTGACGCGTGCCGCACTGCTTGTTCTACTCTTAATTCCTCTTGACCTAACTTGGCACCGCGTTTATCACTTGGAATTAATTGCCCCGCTTTCCAATTAAGCATAGACTCAAAAACTACTAATTTATCTTCATCAGAGCCAACTCTAGTAACGGCATTAATAAAAGGTACAATGAACCAAGCGACAGAATGATGATTAAATTTACCTTTCATTAAAAATTCATTCTTATCGGCTAAATACACAAAAAATGGATTATTTACGCATTTAAATCCTTCTGTAATATAATAATTTGTTTCTGGATTGCGCATATCCATCATATCACCAGTTAATCCTAATGCGACGAGATCAAGAAATCTACTGCATTCTCCCTGTTTATGCCTAAGACTGTCAATTGCGAGACATACTTTATAGACAACTCCAACGCCTGACAAGTAATGATTTCCATAGCCTTCTTGCTGGCTATTGACAATGATAGCCCCGGTTCGTCCTTCATCAACTTCAGTGTCAAATTCGTGATGGTCGAGTACAATAGTTTCTACTCCACTCTGTAAGAGTCTTTGATGTAATGCGCTTTCATTTGAACTGCTGTCGGGAGCGATGACAAGAGTTGTTCCGATTGGGATTGCGTCTTCTGCAATTCCGTGGATTTTTGCTTTGTGCAATCCATAATACCATTTCCCTTCTACCGTTGATGGAGCAAAAGTATGTAAATAATTCAATAGCAACGCAGCAGAAGTATAACCATCACAATCACTATCGACTTGCACATAAACTTGTTCTTGCCGCACAAGTGCTTTTAAAATACGCTTTGCGGCATCCATGACATTATTTAAATCTTGATATGGTAATTCATATTCTTTATTAGGATATAAAAATGCTGATTGCTCCTGTCTTGTTGTTAATCCACGATTGTATAATATTTGTTCAATCGTTGTTCCATCTATTGTATTAGTATTTAATAATTTAATTTCCACTTATAAAATCACTCTACTTTGAAATAATGTCAAAAAAATGTCTTTACCTCGATCAATTGGTGAATCTTTATAACCTAATAAATCAGTTTTATCAAACATAAAAGAAATATTAACATAAGCACCATACTTATTATTAATTGCTTTCAAATTATTAGTTAGGTGTTTAAATTCAGCATCACCTTTTGTTTGAAATTGTTTATCAAATGCAATAATAATTTCTTTTGCACCACAATCTATTAACAATTGCATTTGATAATTAGAAACAGCGCTGCCGCAGCAAGCAACTGAAATATCATTTTCATATCCAAAATATGACTGAAACAATAAGCAAGACTTTTCCGTTTTTTCTATTGTTTCCAATAGTACTGACTATATCTTCCGGTTTAAATAAACCGCTGCCGTTTCGAATTATGTATCAATAATAATTCTACTCTCTTTAACGAGATAGTCGATACAGGTTCCTATATAATAGGCTTCCCACGGGATTACCATGCTAATAGATAGTTTAGGCTCCCCCGTTAGCCGCACATGCGACCCTACTGATGAGTAGAAAAGCAGACTTGGGCGAGACTGTCTCTTACCCTCGAATATAATTGCTTTGCTTAAACTTTTAATACCAGTTTTGCTATTATTTAAGTTATATAAATTTAAACTTAAAGCATGATTATACATAACATTATTAATTATCATTGGCCTATATTTACCATACAATTCAGCATCTTCTATACTTAATGAACGGCCCCTTAAACCAATAAATCTATTATCTTTATCAAAATGCGGAATTGTAATTTGTTCTGTTGGCGGATAATATCCAATTAAATTGCGTTTTAAAACTGGTATTGTGATACCTTCATCTACCCAATTTTTAATAATTGGATATGATAAAAAGTTTAAAATATTTCTATCATATTCTTTTAACTGGTCTGTATGAAATGGCGTAGTATTATTGCTATTATTTAATTTATCGTATTTTTGAAAAACTGAAATATCTGATAATCCGCCAAAATTATCAGATATTTCAGATACTTCACCAAATAAATGATATTTTTGTACTATATATTTTAACGCATCATTTAATGTCCATTCTGTTGCTGTATTTATTTTATGAACTTTGCAACATAATTCAAAGACATCAAAAGTTGCATCACATCCAGTATAACATCTAAATAATTTTGTATTTTCATAATAATATAATTTATGACTACCTTCTCCTGGATGATTATGACAAATTGTTGCAGAGATAAAACCAAAATTAGTCAGTTGCGGTTCGCCGCCAAATTCTTGAACTAAATCAAACACATTATCTAAAGTTAATTGTTCTTTGATTTTATCTTTATTGTATAACATATTATTCCTCTGTAATACTGAGTTCCGTTACGTGCCCCAATAGTCCATAAGTTTCATTAATACACTGTAAAATATACTGGTCCGGGTTCATGCCTTTTGGACAATCTTCTGCCATAGCATTAAACATTGTTTGAGACATAACATATTTTAATGGCTTACCCCAATAATTTACAGTACTTTTTTCAACATACAAACCATTTTTAGGTGTCTTACGCTTCTGTCTTGGCATTTTTATTCCTCCTCAAATGCACTAAAATCGTCAATAACAATTTTTAAATCATCAATTCCAATCCATTCATAATTAAAATCTGTTAAAAACATTGGATCTATTCTACAAGTGCCCAAATCGGCATCACACCATAAAAGAACACTTTTATATCTACCTCTTCTATTTTTATAAATTGATAATTTAATTTTTGGTTTAGGAAATTGCGGATTGCGTTGTAATATCGTTTCAAGACTTGCTAAATCTTGGTCTTTTACTGGGAGTAAAATACTTCCATAGTCTATTTTATCTGCGATGGCTTTTGCTCCTCGCAACAAATTTTGATCAGGAGTTTTACTTTCAACAAAATCGCCATTCAATTGAGTACTAGACATTAAAAATATATTATATTTCACACAAATATCTTTTAATCTTGCACTCAACATAAATAAGATATTATCTTCTCTTAAAGTAATTTTTCCTGCTCGACGGCTAATCTCTTCTAATATTTTTAAACTAGTATGTATATAATCAAAGAAACAATATGTTATATCGTGGTCTCTTAAATTTCTTTTGATTGTATTTTCAACATCTTGCAAATTAAATTCTGGCAATATTTCAATATACAATGGTGCTTTTTTAATTACCTTTGCCGCATATAAAACACGTTCGCGCTCATCTTTTTCATATCTGCCTGTTAAAATATGTTCTTCATTAACATTAGATAAAAACGCAAGCATCATTGTCTGTACTTCTGCTTTATCTTGTTCTGTTGCAATAAATAAAGTTGGAAAACATTTACCATTTTTGCGCCAACCAAAAGACACATCATAAAATTCATCGCAAGCAATATAACAAGCATCGGCAATCATACTTCTAGACTTGCCTACGCCAGTAGGCGCTGACCGCAAATAAAATTTACCTAATCTTGCTCCTCTTGTAATAGTATTAATATAATTACCATACAAATTAATTCCAACATCAGGAACTTGCTCTAATTTAAAAATTAATTCATCAATATCATCGCCCGCTTGAATGGCTCCACTTCTAACATCATTATTGACATATGTTGCTTTTAAACTATCAATTTTTGCGTCAATTTTATCAGCAATATCCTGTAATGAAACATTATCTAGCCATTCTTCTTGGGCTTCTTTCTTTTTAATATCTAAAATATTGTCTGGATCATATAACCAACTTAAATTAATTCCATAATTATCATACATGCGCAAAAGTGTCATTTTCTTCATGCGCTTGTAATAATAATCAAAAGTTGCTCTTGACGAAACTTCACTAACTTTTTTAAGATATTCATTTCCTTTATTTATTTCATAAATTGCTTTGTATTTAGGATGATTTTCAAAAAAGTCATTTACTGCTTCAAGAGTAAAAGATGATACTCCATTTTCATGTAATTTAAATAAACAACCAAAAACAACTCTATGAAATTGCTCTGGAAAATCATCTTCTATAATTGTATAAGTATCTGCCGCGTCTAGAATGGAGGGGTCATTCCAAATACAACCAATTACTTGTACAATTGCTGTTGTATCTACATATTTTGAACTTATTTTTATTCAACCCCTTCTTCTAAAAATGAAAACTGATTATTTTTTATTGGCTGTTTTACTGGCGGTGGAATATGAATTTCTATTGTGTTTGGTTTATATTGTTCAATTGGTTTTGCTATATTCTGCTGCTGCGCCATCCAAATTGCTAAATAATAATTTTTAGCATCATCATAAACATATGGCACTATTCCAATACCATTATTTGCTTTTTCAATTGGATTTTGTTTTACATCATAAAAATATAACAAACTTTTATATATATCTCTATAACTATATTGACGATTTTCATGATAATCTTTAATTTGACTATTAATTTTTGCGCTTAATTTATCTATTTTAAATAATTTCTTTATATAATTCTGTAAAACTTCTAAATCATGTTCTTCTTGGCTCATTGACTCATTATGCGCATCAGCACAACTTTTATGCGCATATCGTCTAGATCTAACAGCAACATATTCAGTTGTATTTCTATCAAAAGTTTGATTACAATAAAAGCATTTTACTGGTGCTAATTTTTTGGCTGCCGGCATTATGTCATCGCCACCAAATCGCAAATATTCTTAATTGTAAGCATAACCCAATATGCAATTATCCAAGGCCATGCTATCTTTGGCTTTTGTTTAATTTGCAATACAGACACAACTGCTGCAATTATAATAAGAATAATTACACAAATTTGTGATGGTGTAAAGAACATATTTCAAATCCTTTCTATACCTTCTTATTTATATTATAACATAAAAAAAAGAAAAAAGCAAGTAAGCCACTTGCTTTTTAGTTTTTATTTATTCAATGCTCGCAATTCCTGCAAAATCAACCAAACTTGTTCGGCATCTGCTTCAGTGGTTTCATTAAACTTTTTCCCAACACCCAAATATTCACTTACAATTTTTCCAATAGCAAGTTTATTCATTGGATCTTTTCCCATTAACTCACCAATCAACTGCCCGCATTCAGTACGCATTTCTGAGAAAGAAGGATGTTCATTCTCTTCAATATAATTATTTTCTCTTTCAGAAGTAATGAACTGGTTATTTGTATGTTTTGCTTCTTCATCAATAGCATCTGAAATTGCTTTTACCAAATTTTCATAAGTAAATTCAATGACAGGAACAATATATTTAAAACGAGAACCAGCGACATATCTTGGCGTTTCCCGCATAAAGAACTTGGTACTAACAGAGCCATCTGGATTTGTGGTTGGCCTAGAAAGTCCAACAATATCACAAGTTCTCTCGCAAATCAGTCTGCCGCGCTTATTCAATGTAGGTTCAAGACGACTATATTCTTCGCCTTTTTCATCTTTTTCTATTCTATCTGTTGAATGAGAAATAAGGACAAGGCCGTAATCCAACTGTAAAATCTTACGAATGCAACCGTCAAATTCCTTTGCTACCAAATCATAGCCTTTACCATAGGCAAGATCACCGATTGAATTAACACCATTGTTATCACAAACATATTGCACGCAATAATCATAAGCAATATCTGCGGTGTCAATAACAATAGTCTGATACATGTCCTTGGTCTCTTGGTCTTTAAGCATAATCAAGTATCTGCGGAACTCTGTCCAACTATTAACTGGAATAGCCATAACACCCGGAATGGCGTTATAACCTTTTTCAAATCCAAGTATCAAAGCCTTCGGAAACTTTGAAGCCATTGTGGTTTTGCCACTTTTTGGTGTTCCATACATAAACACACTATAACCCCTAAGATCACGACTAACCTCATGAGGTTTTAAAGATGTCAAAGCATTAGCCATCTTTATCCCTCCTTATTAAAAGTCATAATCGCCGGAAGTTGCTGAAGAAACAGTTGAACCGCCATTACGATTTTTCTGATATTCTTCCTGGTTCTTCTTCAAAGTTGCGAGGTACAATTCACGATCACTCATCATCTTACTGACTTCTTCTTTTGTCAGAGTTTCTTCATCATCAAAAACATATGGTTCAGAAGATGCGCCAGTAATTACAAATTCTCTTGTTGTGGTCTGACTTACAACAACTTCTGGCTCACCAAAAGCGCTTTCTGTCTTTGTCTCAGTCCGCACTGTCTGGCTCAACTGACGACCCCAAACGCAAGTAAATATAGGTTCTTTTCCGGTTGGCTCAAGGTTTAAGAAATAATCCATGCCCTTCTTATTACGCACAACAAACTGAACAGGAAGAATTGTCTTTGAATAATCTTCAAAAATTGCTCCGCGCACTACTACATGAGTATCAATATGCCGCTCTTCATCGGCTTCTACCAACTTTACATTGGTAATCAACATATCTGTCTTAAACTTATTCCGCATGTTCTCTTCTGGATCGATATCATTTACAATATGAACGAAACCAGATTCTGCTCGTGCTACTGACTGCGGCTTTTCGTCCGTAACTTGTCTATACCATTCATTAAGACGAATATTACTATCAATACGCAGTTTTTCAGCATTATCTTTTCCAACAGCAACAACTGTCTTATTATCATCAATCAACTTTTTCAATGCTACATAAGTTGCATTACTATTGCCCTTCGATGTGGTTGCCGTTACGTATCTAAAATATACCGGTACAACATTCAACAGAGCCTCATCTGTTGCTACATATACAACACCGGCAATATAGTTAGTTCCAGGATTTTTTGAGGTAGGGCCAGAAACCTTTTCTTCCAGTTTGTGGTCATAAAAATATCCCTGAAAATGTACTTCATTAATAAAACGCTTCTTCATTACTCAATTTCTCCTTCAAAATTTACATTAATTCCTTTATCCGTAATCATATACACAACTGGATTTGTTCCCATTTTTTCAACATAACCATCAGATACAAGTTTTCTTATAGAACCAGAAACGGTTTTTGAAGTTGAACCCATACCTTCCGCAATATCTTTTGCTTTCATCATAATATGAGGCTGTGTCTGTAAATACTGCAAAATCATTTTCCCATTATCTGTAAATGCTGGTTTTTCAATATTTGAATTGTTTGACAATGCATCAATATATGCTTGAACATTTTCGGGGATTTCAATCTTTCCAGCCACTTCATTTGTTAAATAATTCCAAAAATTAATAAATTCTTCCTGTTTGCTCATATTTTTTTATCCTTTTCTTATCTTCTATAAATATTATATCATAATTTTTTTCATTCGTCAATAAAGATTAATTTATCTGCATAAGGAAGATTTTTTGCCCATTGTATGAAATTAATTTTATTAGTGTTATCTTGACCAGACCATTCATTCAATTTATGATTTTTCCTTTGGTGGCACATAGACAAAAGATTTTCATAATTCATAGTAATTGTACGCATCTGCAACCAACTTTCTGGCAAAATGCGCACTAATTCTTTCCAGTATGCTTTATCTTTTGTTTCAAGATACCTCTGCCGCAAAGTTTCACAATAGTTAATAATAGTATCCCACATATCTCCAATAGTATAATCCATATCATATGGTTCTTGATCAAATACTACAAGACGATTTTCAACATCATCCATTTCAAAACAATCTCTTGTAATAGGCGCAGAAGTTAATTTATGCATAGTACTTGTGCTATTGGCAACAGTACCAATTTTATAAGTGTCGAATTCTTTCCACCAATATAGCGGAGCAGTAATATCAACAGAGACAAAAATTTGCCGCAAAAATTTTCTATGTTCTGGTCCAGCATTAATTAAGGTCTGCATTAAATGCATATCTTTTGGACCAATTTTATAATCATCCCAGCCAGTGATTATTTTACCATCTGGATTTTTAAAATCAATAGTTTGCCAATAACTATCACTTAATGACCAACTATTTTTAGGATTTCTCATTCCTCTAATTGCATGTTCAAAACCCCACACTTGAGTATGTTCAAATTTCATTTATTTTACCTCTCATAAGAACAAGTATATGCTTGAATTGAACTGCCGCCAAGAGCCATCAAAAAACCATCAATTTCATCAATTACATAACATTTGCGCGGGTCATGATACTGTAGAAAATCATTATACGAAATACAACTTAATCCACTCAAACCATATTCTTTAATTTTTTCTTCAAATACACGAGGACTTGGACAAACAATTGTCGCATTTTTCTCTTTTGCCAAAAGCATCAAACGACAAGATTTTCCTGTACCTCTGCGGTCAATAATCTTAACCATTTATATTCTCCTTTTAATTGTTTAACATTGGACAGTATTTGTTGTAGTTTCTGGCGGATTTGCAACATTGGTATTAAGAGTTATTGAATTTGCATCAGATGTAATGGAACACCAATTTGAATTATACCTATGTAAAAAATCATTTGGAGTATAATAATACCATTGAGAATTATTATCATTATATCCTTGCCAATAAATTTCATCCAACAAAGTTTTTAATTCTTCAGTTGTAAATTCAACTTTTCCATTCTAATTTTTTTTAAAATTTTTAACCATATAAACACCTCATTTATTTTTTATTTTTTCGTTCTAAAAGAAAATATAGAATTGCGCAAATTAAGATAGGCGCTCCAACAATAATATCTAGTACAAAGTTTTGCATTGGGTATTTCTCCGTCTAGAAAAAGGGGAAAGTATCTTACACTTTCCCCTTATATTTTATTATTTACTCAACCGGCTCCGCATCAACATCAATGGCACGACCATCATCAGTAAGTTTCAAGAACTTAACCTTCTGATGAGTTCCATCATCAAGTTCAATTTCGGCTTCCTGCCGCACACCAAGACCCTTACGCTGAATAGCGCTCGTAAAAATACCATCAACAGACTTCTTTTCAAGATTGAGAGCGGTTGCCACATCGGCTGCTGTTACGTTATCGGCTTCTGCCAGACCCTGAAGATACTTAATAACTTTCTTTGTGTTTTCCTTCATAACTGCCATAATTTTAAATCTCCTTTTGCTCTTTGAGCATATCAAATATTTTTTTATTATATAATAATCTGATTATTTTTATCAGTTATTAACTATACATATTATATATTATTTTTTTTTAAAAGTCAAATTTTTTAAAGATATTTCTGCACCAATAAATCTAGTTCTAGCATCTCTGCTAGTTCAAGATCTGCACTATCCATCAAATGAACTTGCTTATCTTTTGCTTCATTGATTTCATTTTTATCTTGACTAAATTGAATAATTCTTTCCAATTCGGCAACTTCTTTAGCAAGTTTCTTCATTTGTTTTTTAGTCATGGGTTAAATCCTTTCCTCATTTTCTATATATATTATACAAAAAATATTTTAAAAAGTCAATTGTCTGTATTATAATATTTATTTGAAAGGTTTGTGATTAACGCGGCGATTTTATCAATATCATTCAATGATAAATTATCATTTAATTTCTCTCTAACAGCATGTAATGCTAGAAAAGACTCAAATAACATTAAAGATATTTTTTCATAATCATCTTTTTCTTCTGTTAAAATATTATTTAAATAATCATCTACCATTCTATCTTGACTAAATAAAATAGGTATTACTTGTTTATTCTTTTTATTCTGTAAGATACTATATTTATGTGTCATTTAAAAATCTCCTCAATAGTACAATCTTGTGGATTTTTATCATCTCTTAATCTTTTGAAATGAAAATGCCGAAGAGTGTGCGCGGCTTTATCTTTTTCCATACCAGCCAATTCACAAACTTTATTATTGTATTTATACCATTGAGACTTTAATTCTGCTTTCATTTGATTAGTGAGACCAGATGATACAGTACCTATTTTTTCAATATTACCATTTTTATTATATGCACCTATTTCAATAGCAGTAGGCCATCCATAATAAAATCCTTGCGTTACGGGCATAGTACGATAATTAAGACTTTTTATAACTTCATATTTTCCAATAGGTACATTATGCCCACCTAATGACTCACCGGTATTTAAATCAAATTGCTCACAGTACCAATATGGCCACAAATCTTCTGCGCCAGTTTCAGTTCCATTAACGCTATAATTAATACCAATATTTAATTTCCCATCATAATATTTCGTCGGCTCACAATAACCAATAATGATAGCATCACAAGTATCTGTTTTTTTAATTTTAATTGTATCCCACGCTGGTCTTTTCCCGGGTGTATATGGCGCAGTACGCTTTTTTAACACCATGCCTTCTTCACCTGCGGCAAGGGCTGCAGCAATTGCTTCTTGAATATCATCATCTACACGTTCTGCCAATTCAATTAGCGGCTGGCCTTTATCATATACAGAGTGTAATTCATATTTAAAATAGACTGCGCGCAATATATCATAGCGTACATCGGCTCTGACTTTTGTTAAATCATGTCCATCATAATAAATAATATCATGAACATAATAATGCAATTTACCATAAGAACCATTTTGCCGCTCAATGGCTAATTCTGGCAATGCTCCCATAATTGGCGTTACGTCTTTACTTCTTTTACCTGGATAATAAATTTCACCGATAATAACTGTGCCTTTTGGCAAACCTTCAAGAGCCATTATAATTTCTGGAACATTTGCTGATTTTTCAGTTAGCATACCAGTTTGTACCGAAACATTTCTACTCCATAAATGAATATTTCCATCAAAATCTTTTTCAAATTGATACCAATATCCATCTTTTTTTAATTGCGCGAAGTATTCACCAGATGCGCAAATAGAAGGAAAAAGTGCTTCTTTTCCTTCTGGTATTTTATTTATTTTCATTGGCTCTATACAAAGAATATTATTCATTTGCAACTTCCTTATATTTAATTCTGAATGGTGATTTATTATTGGTTTTAATGGCTTTTTGTGCAGTGCATAATGGCGTTATACAGCCTGAACAAGTACGAGGACTTAATCCTGTAATACTTGCCAATTCATCTCCAGAAAAATCACGATCAGGATTATTTTTTAAAACATCTAAAATAAGTAATTGATGCGGAGTTAAACGATGAACTTTTTCAGATAATACAACTGTAGTCGGATCAAATTGTTTTAAACGTTCTGATCCGATATCAAAATATTTTTTATCAATTTCAAACCCAATACCTTTTCTACCATTTTTAATTGCTGCGAGTATAGTACTCATACTTCCACCAAATGGATCAAGTACAATATCTCCAGGATTTGTACTATTATTAATAAAAATTTCTATTAATTCAACTGGTTTTTCAGTAGGATGGATTTTATTTACAACATTACGTACTGATATAACAGTTTTTGTTCCACAGTCATTAATTGGTTTTGCTGCGCCTTTACGAGCAAAAATAATATATTCACAATTCTTCATATACCATCTATTAGGAGTAGCATTATTTTTTTCCCAAATTAATAAATTATGAAGATCAAAACCTGCTTTTCTAATTTCTGACATATATTCTTCTAAATTGAGAAAATTTGTCATTACATAAATATGTGTATTATTTTTTAAAACACGATAGCATTCACCAATCCACTGTGAAATTTTAATATCATTATGTTCAAAAATTTTTCCATCATTAGCAGATAATATACCACCAGGACGTTGTACATCTTTATTTTCTTGCGCACCTCCACTAATAACTTCATAAGCTGGATCAGTTACAATGCAATCAATACTATTATCTTCAATATTTTTAAATCCTTCAATCAAATCAATATTTTGAATGAAATATCCTTTATCATTAAAAATCATTTAATATGCTCCTTACAAATTGAAATAAGTTGTTTTACTTCTTGACGCTGTGGCATTGTTTGAGCATATGCAAGTAAATCAATATATGGAACTCCTTGTGGATAAAAATAATCAATTAATTGTTGATTACTTGTAAGAAATTTAACCCATTTACTAGCAGAGTATTCATTAATATTTACATTAATATTTTCAATATTTCTAAAATTATTTTTATTATGTCGGTATGTATTTAATGAAGTTGTAAGTTCATCAAACAAATCATGAATACAAATAAAATTATTAAATTGATTTCCATAAAGTACTTCATCTTCATTCAATCTACTCAAATAATAATTTTTGTTTTTTGAAAGAGTAGGATCAACAAACCAAATACATGAATGAATTTTATACTCTGGATAATGATTATTTAAATAATTAACTTTATTTAAATAATCATCACATTGACCAATTTTTTTTGTACTGTCATGATCATCACGAATTTTAATTTCAGCAAACCAAATTTCATTATTAATAGTATATACGAAATCAAAATCTGCGAATTTACCATTGTCAAGAGCGGCGTTTCGTAAAAGTAAATTATATCCGTGATCTTTAACAAATTGATTTACCCATGCTTCAATTGCATCGCCAAGTTTAATGCCAATGCTATTGGCTTGATAGACAAGCAAACGCTCTTCTACAGTAAAAAGAGTAAAATCAGAATTAATTCGTTTAAAGCCATCGGTATTATTCATTAAAGAATTAAATACAGTACTTGCATTAGAACATATGTTGTAAAAGATATTTTCGTACATATTTTTGCACCTTTTAATTTTTCTATATATATTATATCATTTTTTATTTTAAATATCAATCCAAATAATTCTTTTTCCAGCAACCATATCTTTGTTCTTTAATTTTGCCGCAGAAACTGCTTGCCGGCTTACATTTAAATACTTTGCTGCTTCTGTAATATTTCTAAATGGTATTTCATCAATAATACAACAAGTTGGTACCTCTAACTCTTTCGGCACATCCATATAATAAGGAAATTTTTTAAAATATCTATCTTTATAAAATCTCATATTAGTACAAGATTTTCTAATCCCATCACAACTATAAGTTGGACCATATGCGGTTGCGGTTGGCCGTACTTCAATTAAATGACCCCAATCATCATAACTCGCTACCTGAAATTTCTATGAGTCCAATTCACCATCTCTAATTAATTTTCTACGTGAAAACATCAATTCATCTGGATTATAATCAAAATCAGGAATTGTATGTGATTTTTTATAATCTTCTATAACAGGTATTGGCCCATTTTTATATATTCTATTTTTTACTAATACAGGTCCATCTTCTATTTTTGGATAAGATAATATCGGTGAAGCAAGAGTTAAAGATTTATCAAGCCTTTGAATATAAATAAACTATTTAGTCCAAGTTTGTTCAATATAACTGTACATTTTCTATATTGCCTCAAGAAATGGCTCTGCGGCATATGGACCTTTATTATAATGATACCATAAAGTAAATTGATGCATTTCTTTGCCATCAATATTCCAAAAACCAGGTGATACAAAATAACCTAAATATTCCCAATTCGTGGCTTGATAAATATAACCAACATTTCCTTCTTTTCGCCCTGCATATGATACTAATAATTTAATGTCAGGTCTTACATGTTTAATCCATTTTATACCTAGCCCAAGAGCCTGACTTTCAGAATTCTAACCTTCAGTATCGGCCATACAAAAACGATTTAATTCAAAATATTGATTTTTTGTTAAAGGTTCTTTAACATATTTATCTAATCGTACATTTTCTTGTGCGGAGCATCCCCACTACATAACTCCAACTAATTTATTGGTATTAATATCATATACTCCCAAATTTAATTGTGCTTTTTTAAAACCAGTATGAGAATAATGATAATATTCAACAAACTAATTCGCTTTTGAAGAATTAACCAAATCGACAAAATACTTTGTATTTTTTATAATCATTTTCAACACCTCATTATAGCGATAGTTAAGAAATATTAACTATCGCTATAATTGTATCATTCTTAATTATTTTAACAGGAGCAGAAGTCCGTGTTCCCATATTTACTTCTGTTGCTTTTATACAAATAGAACCAAAATTACCAGAGACTAAAAAGTTTTCATTTTCAGATTTAGACCAAGTAATTGCACTAATTAGTGCATCCCCGCTAATTTTTAAACCTTTTCCGCCACGATTTTGTCTTACAAAATCTTTACTATAAATTCGTTTGCCAGCGCCATTTTTATAGCAAATAAATACATAATCATCTTTTGATGTTGCTGGTAAAGCAATACCTGCGGCAATAGCATCATCAGCATTTAATTTCATACCAATTACTCCTGCGGCAAGTCGTCCAACAGGTGTAATATTTTCACCGTTAAATCTAATTGACATACCTTTTTCTGAAATCAAAAGTACATCACTATTACCACCAATCCAAACAGATGCTAATTCATCACCTTCGCGCAACCCTAAAGCCAAAACTCCTTGTTTGCGTTTTGCACCATTATATTCATTCAAATTAGTCTTTTTAATTAAACCTTGTTTTGTTATGAACCAAACAAATTCATTATTATTAATTGTTCTATTAGCACTTGTAATAGCAACAACATATTCTTTATTTTCCATTTCAACAAGAGTAGCAATACTAACACCTCTTGTTAATTGAGTACCTTCTGGAATTGTATCAACACCAATTCTATAAACTTTTCCTTTGTTTGTAAATGCCAAAATGACATCAATGGTATTGGTATCAATTGTTGCTAAAGTACAATCGTCTTGCGTTTTTACGCCTTTTCCATTTCTCTTTTGCGTCTTAAAATTCTTCTTCGGTACTCGCTTAATGTTGCCGGCTTCCGTTACTACAACAACAACATCTTCTGATACAATTTGCGCAACTTCTTTTTCTTCTTTTGTTAATTCAATATTTGTAATTTTAGTTCTTCTTTCATCGGCATAAGTTTTTCTATAATCGTTTAAACAATCTGCCAAATATTCAGTAAAAACGCTGTCATATTTTAATCTTTCTACAATAATTGCCCGTGCCGCACTTGCTTCTTTTAATTGATTTTCGATCGCAATTTTTTCCATATTAGCCAAACGGCTTAATGTCATACTTAAAATTGCATCGGCTTGTTCAGAAGAAAATTGATATTTATTAATTAAATTAACTTTAGCATCTTGTTTGTCTTTTGATTTTTTAATTAATTGAATGATATTGTCAATATCTTCTAATGCTTTTGTTAAGCCTTCCAATATATGTATCTGCTGATCGAGTTTCTTTTTTTCATATTGATTTAGTCTATAAAAAACATCTTTTTGATGATTAATATAATTTTTAATAATATCAAGTAAAGTCATTTGCTTTGGTATTTTATTTTCCAAAGCCACCATATTAATATTAAAAACGGTTTCTAAATCTGTTAGTTCATATAATTGCGCGGCAATGATATCAGCGTTATATCCTTTGTCTAATTCAATAACAAATCGAACGCCATCTTTATTAGATTGGTCTAAAATTTCTCTTATACCATTTATTTTTTTCTCTTCACATAGATTATCAATTTCAGTTGTTAAGGTTTCTTTTGAGATTTTATATGGAATTGAAGTGAAAACAATTCTATCTCGCTTGTCTTTAGTTGTTTCAATTTCATATTCTCCACGAATTCTAACTCTACCTTTTCCAGTTAAATATGCGTTTTTTAATTCTTTTTGATTTATAATTAAACCGCCAGTCGGAAAATCTGGCCCGCAAATATAATTTAATAAATCTTCAGAAGTTTTTGCTTCTCCTTTTAAATATGCGATTGCCGCATTCATAATTTCATTTAAATTATGTGGAGCAAAAGAACAAGCCATTGCAACTGCTATACCTGTTGTTCCATTGCATAATAGATTTGGAAATACGCCCGGCAAATATACTGGCTCTTTTGCGGTTTCGTCAAAATTAGGCACCCAATCAACTGTATCTTTTTTTATACCTGTTAAAGTCGCTTCTGCTATTTTACTCAAACGACATTCAGTATAACGCATTGCCGCCGGACCATCATTATCTCTAGACCCGTTATTACCATGGAAATCTATTAAAGGATAACGCATATTCCATGGCTGACTTGCGCCGACTAATGCTCCATATATACTACTATCGCCGTGCGGATGATACTGGCCCATACAATCGCCAACCGGCCTCGCGCATTTTACATATTGTTTATCACTTTTATATCCTTTTTCATACATGCACCATAAAATGCGCCGCATAACTGGTTTTAGTCCATCTTCAACTGCTGGAATTGCTCTATCTGTTATAACTGATAATGAATAATCAAGGAAAGATTGTTCGACTTCTTGTACTATTGGAGTTTCAATTATATTATTCACAGTCGCACACCTTTCTAATTTTATCTATTGTTTTATTTATTGAGATTTTATTCATCTTATAATCAATTAAAATCTCACTTAATCTTATATTAATTATATCATTTTTTTCATCAATTGTCAAAGGGTCAGTACTTTTAAATTTACCTGTTGCTAGTTTATCTGCCCAATCATTATATTTATTTCCAGAGTGTCCTTTAACTTTTTCAATAAATACTAAAGGGCATTGAAAAAATGGAATTAATTGTTCCCATAAATCTTGATTAGCAACTGGTTCTTTTTTAGAATTTAACCAATTATTACATTCCCAATTAACATACCATTTATCATAATAACAATTAGTTAAATATGCACTATCACTATATAATGTAATTTCATAATCATGCTGGTCAGTTGAACAATCAAGTTGCCAATCTTTTAAACTTTCTAATGCTGCCATCAATTCCATTCTTTGATTTGTGGCATTTTTCTCTGTGCCAGAGGAGATGCGTACATTTTGTTCATCATCTATTAGTACATAACCCCAACCACTACGATTTTTAGTAGCGCTACCATCACAATAAACTTTATACATTACTATTGGCTCTCCAAACTTCTTGTATGTGATGTTGTTTAATTAAATCAATAGGAGAAGTAATATAAGGATTTAATTTATGATATGCTTCTGCGTATTCTAAATCATTTAAAATAATATCCATCATAATCTTATTTTGTTTATTCATTGCGCAACCACGCTTCACATGATCATCCCAATATTTTTTACAATTATGAAATAATCTACCATCTTCTGTGCCAACATATGCGGCACTTGCGCCAAGCATATCACAAACCATTTCAGTAAAATCTTTTTCTGGCATTAAACGGGCAATGCCACCTTTATCGAAATCATCCATCCAATATTCATAATGATGTGTATTTCTACCTTTATGGTGTAGCCACGCATATGAAATACCCAAATTTTCTTTTGCTCTTGTAATAGGAGAACTAGTACCATTCCAATATTTTGCTGACTCAAAAAATTCTATTGGTGAATATTTACTTAAATCATGTTTAATACCACGCCACTTAATGCCAGCAAGAAAGCAGTAATGACGCACCCATTTGCGATGAGTGCGCACAGTATGCCAATGCCCCATAATTTTTTTAAATGTCAATGTTTGCTCTGAACGCATTATCTTCTATAAACCTCTTTCTTTGAGTTGAACTTTCTCCCATTAAAGAGTTAAACATATTTGCTACTGTTGTTGCGTCTTCCATTGTAATTCTTTTTAAAGTGCGTGTCTCGGGTACCATTGTTGATTCAGCGAGTTCCTCTACCGATTGTTCGCCTAGACCTTTAAATCGACGCAACTCGTATGTGCCATTCGGATTATTTGCGCGATATTTATTTAAAGCCTCATCGTCTTGAATATAAAATGAAGATTTTCCTTTTAATATTCTATACAAAGGAGGCACGGCAGCATAAATATATCCTTTATCAATTAATTCTGGGCAAAATTTCCAAATAAAAGTTAAAAATAGACAACGTATATGGTCGCCATCAACATCTGCATCCGCCATTATGATAATCTTACCATATCTTAATTTAGTTTCATCTAAAATTATTTTATTATTTTGAACCTGAAGTCCAAAACCAATAATCATAGATTTAATTTCTTCATTCGCCATTGCTTTTGACAAATCCGCTTTGAGGACATTAATAATTTTTCCTCTCACCGGTAAGATTGCCTGAGTATTACGATTGCGAGCCTCCTTCGCGCTGCCTGCAGCCGAATCACCCTCTACAATAAACACTTCACAATCGCTTCGTACTTTACTAGAACAATCAGCCAATTTACCTGGCAATGTAATTCTAGTATTTTTAGTTGCGGCATTTCTTACTGTCTCTTTTGCTTTTCTTGCTTTTTCTCTTGCAGTCCGTGCTAATAGTGCTTTATTAATAATTGCTTTAGCATCTTTTTCATGAGAATTTAACCAATCCGACAATGACTTCATACACAATCTTTGAACAACTGTTCTGCCTTCTGCAGAAGTCAATGTTTCTTTGGTCTGCCCACTAAATACTGGGTCCGGCATAGTCAAACTTAATATTAAAGTTAAGCCTTCTTTTAAATCATCGCCAGTAAAATTATCATCTTTTTCTTTCAGTAATTTTTTATCTCTTGCATATGTATTAATAACCTGTGTGAGTGCAGTGCGGAAACCAGTTAAATGAGTGCCGCCAATATTAGGAATACTATTTGTAAAAATACGATAAGTATCACTATATTGGTTTGTATATTGCATAGCAACCCGCACACTAATACGATTTTCTGAACTTTCTGCGTAAAATGGTATTGTCAATTGCTCTTTACCAGAGGTAAGGGTATCCAAATAATCGAGAAGTCCATTTTTACTTTTGATTTGCTCTTGATTGCCATTGTTATCAAGAACAAAATTGAGGCCAGGAGACAAATATGCCAATTCCCAAAGTTGTTTCCGCAACCTATTAACATCGCATTCTATCGTTTCTTTAAAAATAGATGCGTCAGGCATAAACCGCACATTTGTACCAGTAGCATCTGAGTCAAAAGGTTCTACTTTGTACTCTTGTAGTTGCCCCTGTTTAAAAATTGCGTGAGCATGTTTTCTATCTCTAAAACTATCAACTCTAAAAAAGGATGAAAGCGCATTTGTGGCTTTGGCTCCGATGCCGTTCATTCCTCCTGATGTATTATAGCCGCTCTGACCTTCATTATCAAATTTTGCGCCGGTATGTAATTTTGTATAAATATTAACTAATGTTTCTTCACCGTCATCATTTTTGCCAAAAGGAATACCTCTGCCATTATCTGAAACGATGATATACTGTCCATCTATACTTACACAAATATTATTACAAGCACCGACCAAGTATTCATCAACAGCGTTAGAAATAATCTCAAGAATAATTTGCCATACGCCTTCTGCGCCGACTGAACCTATATACATGCCAGGTCTAGTTCTTATGGCTTCGATGCCTTCCAATGTTTTTATATCTTTAATTCCATAATCAACTTGTTTTGGCATTATTTCACCACTCTTTCTTATCTTACATATATTATATCATATATTTTTATTTTTTTCAATTTTGTACATAACAAAAAGAGAGAAAATGGATATTTTCTCTCTTTTCTTTTTTCATTTAATAACAGCAGCAAGTTGTGCAATTTCACTGCGTTCAGATTTCTATAACTCAACAGTGCCAAAATGGATATTTCCTTTCAAACTTTGAATTAAGGCTGCAATACCATTATTTTTTCTAAATATATCTGAGTCTGTCTATGACTCATCCCCCAAGAACCAAACTTCACTGTTTTTCCCGCAACGTCCAATTATTAATTTAACATTATCAACAGTTAAGTTTTCGGCTTCATCTACGAATATAATAGAATTTTCAAAGTTTCTTCCTCTTAAATAACCTAAATGAATAGGTTCAATTTTACCTTCATCAATACATTGCCGCATATAATCAACTGAACCCAAGTGATCGGCCAACGGCATTAAAAATGGTAATAATTTATCTTCCTATTCTCCTGGCAATGCTCCTAATTTCTATGAACCAGCAACTTCTACATTGTTTCTAATAAATACAATTTTATCAAATTTATGAGCATCTACATATGTTAAAGCGTGTGCAATTGCTAAAAAGGTTTTACCAGAACCAAACTGCCCTCGTACTAATTTTATGCCAATATTACGATTTTGTAATAAATCAAATAAAAATTTTTGCTGTATGTTTAGTGGTTGTATCTTACCAAAAAATGCTGAATTAAGATTTTTATATTTAATAATCTAACTGGTTTGCCCATCCCATTTTACTAAATCAACTATTGTACCTTCCATATTGCGCAAAATACAATATTCATTTGGTAATAGTTGTAAAGTATTATTTTCTGGATGGTCATATAATTTATTAAAATCTTCATCTAGATAATAAGTGATATCTTTAAATCCGGTCCAAAGATTTTCTTTCTCTTGATGTTCTCTATAATAAATTACATTTAATTCTTTTATGTTTATTGCACGGAGATATTGCGCAGCATCAGATGTAATAAAATTAATTTTTTGATGATATGTATGTTTTGCTATTTTTTGTGCCTATAAAATTAATTTTTTATCATTGTTAATGTCTTTATCTTGAAATTGTATATCAACATCAACCCATAAATCACGATGAGATAATAAATATCTTATTAATGATCGTGCTTTGTATTTAATATCAAAATTTTTTGTGTCTGAAAGTTTAATTTTTTCTAATTCTTCAAACACAATAACGCTGATAATATTATTATTATCAGCAGACAAAGGGTAATCATTTAATAAAGCACTAGTATCAAAAAAATAAATATTAGATTGTTCTTGTGATTTATTCTTCTAAAATAGTTTCAACTTTACCACCCTCACCTATAATTTCATCAACGAAACCATACTTATATAAATCGTCAGCATCTAAAAACCATTGCTTCCGTTCATTTGCTGTATATTCTGCTTCTGAAATTTTGGTATGAGTTAAGATAAACTGTTTAACTTTATCATTGATTTTTTTATTAAAAGCCATTGCATCTTCTGCACTTAAAGTTTCACCACCAAAATTAGTAAATCCTGCGTGCAAAAGGGCATATGAAAATGGATAGCATTTTCTCGTAACGTTAGGATTATGAGCACCTGCGGCAAGGATAATCGTGCCCATAGATGCGGCATATCCTAATACAATAATGTTCAATGGCTTAGTATAATTATCAATTATATTACAAAGGAAAAGACCATCACTTACTGACCCGCCAACAGTAGAGATAATAAGTGTAATTGGGTCCTGGCTTTTGTCTTTTTCAAATTCCAATAATGGTAAAGCGATATGCTCTACTACTGTTTCATCAATTTCTTTATTAAAAACAATCGTACGATTATTCAATAGATTGTTAAAATATTGATAATTGGTCGGGTCTAGATTAGGAGTTTCTTCTCCAAAAAGAACTGTAAAATCGTCTGCCATTTATTTCCTCCAAAAGTAAATATCTTCTAGCCCATAATACTTTCTTGCTTGTACATATTCATCCATAGAACCAACAATTATAGCATGATTATCAGGATGTATTTTATCCATTGCGGCATATATTGCTGGTACAGTTTTTGATTTTAAAATTAAATTTTCATTATTTAAAATATTATTTTCATATAAATATATTAATAAAGTACCTAGACCAGAAGTTAATAATTGCGGTTCTTTGCTGCGCAATAGGCGATTATAAATAGCCATGCTATGAGAACTGCATTCTAAAAATGTAATATTATTTGATTGTAATTGATTAATGCCAGATTGTTTTAAATCTAAAAATAACCGGAATGCTAAATCAGTTATTGCCCACACGGGCTTTTCTGATTTTAATATACATTTCATTTTTATGCTCAATAGTTAAATAAAGATTGTCTTTAAGAGCACTAATCAATTCTTTAAATTCATTAATATTATTTTGAATATTTTCAATTTGCTTTTTAACATAATAACATTCTTGTGAATGTAAATCAATTTGATTATTTTGCTCAAATAAACTATATACATGTTTCAAAATTTTTAATTGCTGTTTATATTCATCTCTTACCTGCTGCGCTTCTTTTATAACTGTCCGCATATAAGCATAATGCTCACCAGTTAATTTATTTTCAAAATCATAATCTTGTGGATGGCATTTGGCTGTTCCCACAAAGTATGTATCTCTTACACGCCTAGTACAAGTAGTAGTATGTGTTTCTGGGTCATAAGAAAAAGAAGTATGCTGTTTCATTATATAAATCCTTTCTTGTTTGCTGTTATATGTATTATAAAATATTTTTATAATAATGTCAAATGAGGTCTGCCTTAATGTGCGGCAGACCAAGAATTTTGTATGTTATTAATATTAACCATTTTATCAAGTTGCATCCAATTTTCACGGATTTCATCAATCGCATCATCAATTTTTACTGGATAACCATTATGTGAGTCTATTCCTACATGATACATAAATGGATTTGATACATTAATAAAATTAGACTGCTGATGAGTATGCCCATGGAAATTAATTACATGCTGATTAAAATGCTTTTCGTCATAATTAGAAGTAATTGTTGGATAATGAGACAACAGACAACTTATTTTATGATATTTAATTACTGTTGAAGTGCCGCAAGGGATAAATTTCTGGCAATTCTCTTTAATCAAATCAACTTTGTTTTTTGTATCATGATTTCCAAATATCCAAAAGATTGCGGAACCATTAAGCCGCTTTATATATTCCAATGCCGCAGTTGTATCAGTTAGACACAAATCACCAAGGAAATAAACAATATCTTCATTAGTTATTGTATCATTCCACTTCTGTACTAGGTCCTCATTCATATCTTTAATATTATTATAACCACGAGGCCGATAAAGAAAATCCTTATCATGGCAGAAATGAGTGTCAGAAGTCAGAAAAATGCTCAATATGCCACACCTCTTTCAAATTATAAAATTCATTTTCTTTTGGCGCTTTAAACCAAGAAAGCATTTCTCGAATTTTTTCAGCCGTTACGTGCTCTCTACCTGTGCGCAAATTATCTCTTTCAATACATACAGACAATGGAGTATCAATCCATACATAAATAATATCATAATTGTCTTGCGAAAATTTATAATCTAACGCCAAAGTAGTTATAAGTTTGCGTCTTGCGCCAATATTCAAATGAGTAGCGTCAGCAATTACACTAACACCTGCCCGCAACTTATTATAAATAATAGCAGAAAATAACTGATATACTTCTTTTTCTTTTGAAAAGTAAGGGTCTTCAGGCTTTAGAAGAGAAAGTCTTATTTTATCTCTTGAAACTATAATAGTATTAGGATGAGAATTAACGAACTCTTTAGCGAATGTGCTTTTGCCACAACCAGGAATACCAATCATCATATATAAAATAGGTTTCATCTTTTATCCATCCTCATTAACAATATTTCAGCAAAATTTGGGTGTTCAGCCTCATATTCCAATTCTTCTTCTGCTTCTGCTTTAAAATCTCCATTTAAAAATTGCTGCATAAATAAATTTGCTTCTTCATTATTCTGGCATTCTATATGATTAACAGTGTGCCGACAAAAGGGACAATACATTCGTTTTCTATGAGATTTTTTATATTTATAACTACTTCTACGCGGCAGAGGAATACCTTTATGGCCGCAATTAATACAATAAAAACTATGTGTTTCATATGTGCTCATATATTATTACCTTCTTATTCATTAATATTCATTGAAAAATCAGAAATAAATTGAATACGATGATTAGTTTCTTTTGTATTAATATCATAATCTTGTATTCCAATGATATTACCTGTTGTTAAGTTAGCCACAAATGCTCTGCCAGTCCAAGTTGCTCCAGTATCCATATCTAATTTATTGCCATTATGTGTTTTATATAAATTCCATTTAGAAGGAGTAATAGTTGCTTCAGTTTGTTTAGGAAAATTCTTATTTAATAATACAGTTGGTGTATGCCCAAAGATGGCAGTACGATTTTCTGACCACTCATCGGCTAGATGGTCTCTGTCCCATAAAATTGCTTCTTTTAAATAAGAAGGTATTCTTTTTCTCGCATTATTATACTCATAATTCTCTACTGCGGCGAAGTCTTCTGGAGTACTACCGCTATGGCATATATCGTAATTATTATAACGATATGTATAAGGTAAATTATCAATTTGATTTACAAAATGCATATCGCATTTACTATTGATAATCCAATCTTGTAAAGTTGGCATACCACCATTGCGCAAATATAAAAGTACGCTTTGAGTATAAGTAGATAAAATAATATCTTCAGCGAAACTTTTAGAAATAAAATCATTTAACGGCACATTTTCACTTTGAATGAATTGATAAATTGACCGAGCCGCCTTTACAAAAAGGTCTTCATGATTACCTTTTAAATAAATAATTTGCGGGTCTTGCAATAAATCATTCATAATTTTAAAACCATCTGGGCCTCTATCGCAAGCGTCTCCACCATATACTATTGTGCAACCTTCATCTTGCGCTTTGCAATAATTTATGATATAATTATATAGATGAAATTGCCCATGGATATCAGTGAAGAAATATGTATCGTGCATCTATATCACTCCATTTCTTATCTTCTATTATATTATATCATTTCTTTTATAAAAAATCAAGAGGATATAAAATATCCTCTTTAATTTTCTGATAGAGCGTAGATTTTCCTTTTAAGTTTCTGGATAATATTATAGTTGCGGACAGGGTCTCGCGCCTCAAGCATATGAATACGAGTGCTATATTTATTAATCAAATAAGTTTTATTCATCTTTCTACCTCTTATTTAGTTATTCTACAATTAATGTCATATCTGAAAGTACATCTATCATGGTATGAGCCTTTTTCTTTATCATATTTTTCTTGGTCTATTGAACATGCTAAAAGCGCACATTCAATACGATAGTGCTCCTGCTCTACCAAAGTTTTGTTTGGACCCATAATATTTTTACATTTACAATAACCAATACAAGTATTATCTTCTATAGTTTGCGCAAACTGGATTTCTGTATTACAAATTTTACATTTCATCGCTTATTTCCATTTCTTGTGCTTCTTCAATGTCTGGTTCTGTTGCTTCATCTTTTGCAATTCCTTCAAGTACCTTGAAAGAAAAGTTCTTATGCTTATAAACAGCGAAATTAGGACGATTTAAGATACGTGCGACAACACCTTCGCGCACATGTATCATACCAATAGGGTCAGGCCCATCAAAATATTGTTCTACTTTACGAAGAACATATTCACCAGCATCAATATAATTAGGAATTACAAAAGTTTCAAATTCCATTACAGTATTAACACCCATTTGTTCACAACGCTCTTTAATCTGGGCAGGAGAATATTCTACTATATCACCATCTTCATTTACCATAGTCATACGATAAACATATACTTCACAACATGGCGGTGTTATCATATCACCGGCTCCATTGGTTTGCATTTCATAAGTACCATTAGGACTGCAACCATAAGCAAAAGTAGTCATTTCACCGTACTGTTTAACAAAATTTGCATCTTTTACTTTACTATTGGCAACTTGACTCATAATAGGTGCGCCATTGGGTCCCTGAAATCCAACAATTTCATAATATACTGTTTCACCTTTGCGCAACTTATTTTCAAACTTTTTAGCCATTGCGTGCCGGAAATCATCAGATGCATAAAATCCACCGCGATGATTTTCAGTCAAAACTACACGACGAGTTCCAGTGATGTAGCCATATTCTTTATACTCTTTTCCATGGCGATGGAACAACTTATCAAACCAAGAACGCTTGACATGGACAAGCGGCAAATAGCCAGTACGCCCAGAAGTGCCATGCATTTTCAAAGTCAATTGTACAATATCGCCGCATCTAAATGCGTTAAGATTATAAGCCAATTGTGCAGTATCTATATGTTCATAAAAAGTAGGAGCGATATTTACTTTTGCTTTATGAGGACCTTTTGTTCTAATTTTAGTATAATCATTTGAACGAGGGATATACTTCTGACAAATAAGTTCGCCATTAAGAATATCAATAGTGTCTCCAACTTTCAAATCAGAGATTTTACAAAAATCAGCAAGACAAGTGATAGGCAGATAAAGACCGTCCGATTTTTCTCCCCGAAGTTTAAGCGCCTTAATATTACGCTTATTCGGGTCTAAATAACCACCTACTTGATTACCATTTTCATCTTTACGACGAACTAAGTCATTAACTGCGCAAAAGCGTTCAGACAACTGTCCATCTACTGGAAAATAAATACCAATATCTCCGAGTTTAGTTTCCAGACTTACGATAGTATCATTTCCAAAAAAAGTTGCAATCTGCAGGCGGTCAGCATTAGTATGCTTACGCAAATGTTCAACCTTTACAACATAGCCGCAATATGCCATTAATCTTTACCTCCTTCATAATCGCCATCCCAGATAAAAAATTCAGTATGAGAACCTACATCAATACAAATGCGGCCATCATTTTGTTTCCAAGTACGAGTATAATACCACACAAAAGGATTATCATAAATGGGATTATAATTATCGCCATAAATTTGTTTGCGGGATTGGGTTTTCTTTGTATTACATAGTGCAATAAAATCAATAATTTCTTTACGCACTTCTTCCCAAGTATTTACATTTTCTTTAATTACTCGCTCTTCACCATCTGCATTTTTAAACCAGAGCGTCATCTTTATTACTTCTTTCTTCTTATATATTATAGTATTTTTTTTATAAATTGTCAATCAAATTATTTATTCTAGATAAGTATCCGTCCATATTGGATATGTTGGTTTATCGGATGGAAAATAATAAGGTTGTTCTTGCCGCTGGAAATATCCATTTGGTTTTGCCAGTGGTACAAACATATAAATATAAGTTCCAACAACAGAGAATGGAGCAGATTGAAGCCAAATTTTTGCTTCTCGTTCTGTAGGAAATAGCAACTGTGGTGTCATTTCATTTGTGCCGGCAGGCTTAAAACAAATTAGCCACATACTTTTTCAAGCGCCTCCTTTTCTTCATACGCTTCTTTACATAAAAGTTTCATATGCCAAACCGCATCAAACTCATTTTTATCCTTAAAATTATACTGAATAAATGGAGATGCAATTTCATCTACCCATTTAGCAAGCGCTTCTCCATATACAATAGCATTATCATAAGGCACTGGTTCTGTTTTAATCTGCAGCAATTCATCTCGCATATTAGACATATCAATTGCCGCATCAAAAGAATAACCCTGCATAAAAAATCTATAAAAAGACTGTTTAATACGCATTGCTGTCATTAAACTTTTTGGATTATATCCAAGGGCTGGATTGTATCCAAGAGAAATTGAAGCACTACCAAATGCTCGGTCAATTGATTGTTTCAGATAACCTAGCCAAGTTTTACCCATTTTATACATATTTGATGTGCTTAACTTATCGCGCATATTTAACAAATCAGAATATAGCCATGCCCAATTATCGGCAACATCAACATATTCTGTATAAAGGGTTTCAAGAAAATTAATATTACATTTAATATACTGCTTGCACATGTCTGGCAAACATTTAATTTCTGCATGAGAGCCATCAGGCATAGTTAATGTAGTATTATATTTATCTAAATCTCCCCAAATCCAGTCCTCTAATTTTGGAATAATAACACTTTTAGTATCTACATCGCTATCTTTTGTATCGAGGTTATAATTCTGAGAGCCAAACAGCGCTGTAAATGCCCTTTCGCCACCATTGGCTTTGCACCAGTTATCAATCATTTCTGCATGTTCAAATACTTTAGATAATACTTCTGCACGCATTCATATCACCTCTTACTTTCTATATATATTATATCAAAAATAATAAAAAAAATCAAAGTAGTTATAAAATAACTACTTTGAAATATCATTAAGCATGAATACATTCGTAACGAGGCGCGGTTATTGCTTCTAGCATTAAATCCCATCCAGTTTTTCCAGTAAGAATACTGGTGAAAATAGAAGGACTGAAACCAGAAACATAACTTACCAAATGATTGCCAATCATTGGAATATTATTCTGACGAGCATCGACATTCCAATAAATTAGTTTTGGCATTTTTAAACCATGAGCAGCAAATTTAAGTTCAATGCCTTCCATTACGGTTTCAGCATTGGCCATACGCAGATTTGAATTTGAATAATAACTTCTTGTTGCTTCATCGAATTCCATATCAGAAATTACAATAATGTATTCTGGTAAAGTAGCATTTGTCGCAAGGGCTGTGTTTAGAACAAGGTCAAAAGCGGCTTCGATGTTAGTATTTTCGCATAGATTAGTTTTTACAATACGATATACCTTATCGCAAAAATCTACGCCATCAGTTTCAATCAACTGAGGACGAGAACTGAAACTAATATAATGATTATGCCAAGGACCCTTATTCCGTTCTGCGCAGTACAAACCAAGTGCCGTAGCAACATTAATAGGAGTACCGCTCATAGAACCAGAAGTATCAATCATGCACAATGCATCCAGTTTTGCATTATTGAAATAATCTGTTAAATTATCCCAATATTTATTAATCATAAGACGGTCTGTATTGTCCAGAGATACAGTTCCATATCTACCAAAAGTCCAAGAAGAATACATTAATTCAATTGCTTTTTCAACAACTTCATATGGATACAAAGTACCAGCATTGACTTTTGTCTTTGTATCTTTTGCAAATGCTTCATACTTCGCCTTGATAATGTCTCTGCGAGCGAAGGCATTTTTATAAATCAAACCAGCCTTTGATGGAATTTTATCAAATTCAATTTCATCCCAGCGATTTGCTGACATTAAACGTTCAAGAACATTAATGCGCTCGCGCAAAATAGATAGAGTTTTTCTATACTGCCGATGAGACATACCAAAATATTCACGAGTTTTATTCGCCAATTCAATAGTTTCTTTAGAACTAGCATTTTCTGACTTCAACCATTTCGCCAAAAGAGATGGAGTTTTACATTCAATATCAAGAGCCAACTGAGTTTTCATCAGCGCAAATGCATCATTTTCTAGCGGCGTGTCGATTAGGCAATACAAATCATCCCAACGACCAAACTCTGGGAAAAATGTAATATTTTTCTGTACAGCAGGACGGCAAAATTCTGTCTTTGCGGCCCAGTGCATAATGGTGCGAAAAAATCTACGTTCGCCCTGGCCTCCACGTACATCTCTAATATAGAACAACATTTTCATAGCCAATTCTGCATTTTCTTCAAAGGCTTTTTTGAACATAATAATGATGTCTTCATCGGAGCGGTTCCGCATGGCGGCACCCATAGCAAACATATCAAGCAAATTGCTATTCGTAGTTCTATGCGTCAAACCACCATTTTCAGTATAGGTGTAGTTAGTTGCAGCCTTCATTCCTTCAAGCAAAGTATTCATAATTCCTTTTTCTCCTTTTGTATTTCAGTTCAAGGCTTGGACAAGCCTTTTTCTTTTCACTTTCTAAATATATTATAACAAATATTTTTTTAAAAAGCAAATAAAAAAAATGGGCGGCTTATAAAGCTGCCCTAATTTATGATTGAACTGGAATAACCACTTCTGGTATTTTCCCAATTACTTTCTTATCAATAACAAATCCTTCTGCTGTCATAAGCATTACTACCTATAAATCTCTATTTTTTGCTGTGCAGATTTCACTCCAAGCAGAAGCAAATGCGGCAGTCGCCGCGAGTAATGCTGCATTACAATCGTTATTATAATTCTATGAATCAAATACTTTTGGATAACCATTTGCCATTGGAACATAGCCGCCAACAGATGCACCCAAAACCTTTTTATGTACTTCATAAATCTATCTTTCCATATAAATTACCCTCCTTGCCGCAAATACTTTAAATTATTATCACTTAAATAAGTAATGTCTTGTTCCACCCATCTACCATCAACTTTTTTATAAATATGTGATACAGTTATCCATTCACCATTTTGTTTTATATAAAGTGTATTAGATGTTTCACAAGTAATTACTAAATTATGCGTTGCTGTTATATTTGTTAAACGATACATATAACTAACAATCGTATTCTTATTTTTATCAGTGCCAGTAAGTCGTTCCAATGTTGATGTTTTATTCACATTATTATCAGTAATACTAACTGTATCAGTTATATTCGTTGGAACTATATTTAAAATATAAGATTGTCCTTCTAATTTTACTTGCTATCCATCAGGGAATAATCTGCAACCTGTGCCATCAGAAGTGATAAAATAATAACTTACATTACCAAAAACAAAAATTAAACTATGTTTTTCAGTAATATTATTTAAAGTATATGTATAATCACCGCCGGCTGAAGTCGCTTCTAATGAAACTTTGAATTGTAAATTATCATTGCCACTATCACTAGCATCATCTTTACCATATTTCACCTCAATGAAATGACTTCCGGCAGACACTTCATAAATTAAAGTGTGTGGTGAATTAACATTATCACTTGAACTACTACATATATATTGATAATTACTTAGGCTATCTGACGGCTCTGATGAACCACTACTAGCAGTTAAACCATCATATGCTATTTTTGTATCTAATTTGCCGAACATGCCATAGTCATAACCGGCTTCTGCGTAATTGATATAAGTAAAAGTAATTAAGCAATTACTTTCTAATTCTAAATTCACTCTTGCTATTGACGCAGTTTTACTCTAACCATCATTCGATGAAACATAATAACCAGTAGATGAATTCAAGTTAAAACCATAATCCGCAGTGGCTGGAGTTGTAATTGTATAAGTATTATTAGGAATACCTCCTACTAACTATGATGTAATATCTACACCATTATCAAGAGCCAAAGTTAATTGCGGGTCTGTTGGTGAAATAGTAATAGTTTCATTACTACCTTCTATTACTCTTGTTGTACCAGTACTGGGATTTGTGGTTGCATTAATACTAGAAATAGTAAGTGAATGATATGTATATTTTGGGTCTTCTTCTGGTGGTTCATATGCACTTACAACATCTATTAAAATAATGTGGTCGTCTGCAACATTATTAATTGTATAAATATAATGATATCCTGAACTTGGAATATCATATTCTACATATGCTGTTGCACCATTAATTGCGCCACCATAATAACCTAAACGGCACTATAATTTCATTTCTGCAAGTTGTGCGACAGTTGGTAATGTGGTTGCTTCTAATGTATAAGTAGTATTAGTAGTGCCAGTTTCTTTCCAGTTATGTTCTTCGCTTAATTCTGTGCTGCCACTAATTAATTGTGCGCACATGTATTCATTAGAATTAGATGATGACTCCGCATGAGCACTAACATTGCACCATACTCTTGTAATTATAGCATTATTTGGTACTGTAAAGCCCATATCATATGTAAAAACTGCAATTGTACCAGACCCACTTGAATATACATTTGTCGATACGGTTGCTGCATCCTCTCCATAACCAACTCGTCCAGAAAAGAAAGTTGAATTACTATTAAACTTGCCACTAATTAATGTATATTCACCCAAATTAGTATTTAATGTACCCGATTGTCCATTTTGTTCTCTGATAAGGTTATTAGTAATATCTATATTATTATCCGTGATGCTATAACCACTGATATCATCAGCATTAATAATAACAGTAGCATCATTGTTTGGTTCAATATTCTATATCGATGGAGAAATTGTAATATCTGGAATTGCACTTGTTGCAGTAATTGTATATACAATACCACTTACACTATAATTAATTGTTAAATCAGCGCCATAAAAATATAAGTAAGCCGCACTATTTGTATTATTAGTGCCACGAATACCAGTATATCTAATTTGAATATTCTTTAATTCTGACCGTGTCCAATTACCAGTAGTTAAATCATATTCTGTTGCTGTTGTAGTTCTGGCGCTAGTAGAAGAGCCTTTAGCAGTAGCATCAGTATAAAGTTGCAAAACCGCTGAACTAATATAAGAAGTAGAACTAACGCGAACCTTTGCTCTGCACTCTATTGTATCAATTATTGCATCTGCTGGAACATTAGATACATCAAAAGTAAAAGATACATATGTTTCTGCTCGAGAACCTGTATGACAAGTAATATAAGCATAATTAGTAGAAGAAGCACTATCATAACCATTTGTCATAGGATAACTGCTACTAACACTAGAATACGATGAATTAATATTAGAATATCCAGAAGGATAGAGAGTAATTGAATGCGGTATATTAGATTGTTTAGGCATTTAATCACTCTCCTGTCTGGAAATATAAATCTCCATCATTTCCTTGCTTGGATTGTGGTTCAGATGAACCAGTATAATAAGTTGCCCAAGGTATATTTTCTAATGTAGTAATACGCGCCGCAAGTGCTGTATCTGCGCTATCAACATACGCAGTAGTTGCTACTTTTGTAGAATTATCATTTGCGGATGGAGTTGTTGATTGCAAATACCAAGCCGCATTTATATATTTATAACGAGCGATTTTAATTAAATTGGCATTATTGTCTGATGTTGGAGGTATTTCTTGTGTTGCACAAACCCAATAAGCAGTGCCATCAGTATTAACTGCTGAACTTAAACAAGGTACCCATATATTATTTGTAGTATCTTTTCTTCCACTACCTAATGTTATACCGCCCCATTTATGGTCATCAGCCTCTGGAATTGTAATCGTAACTGCGCCAGTCTATCCATTAACACTCGTAACTGGAGGTATGTAAGTAATAGCACCAGACTGTCCATTAAATGAACTAACATATGATGTATTTGAAGGCAAAGCCCCAACTTCACTTGCGGTATATGTTGGTTTAGTAGATGCTTTTGCCCATTCGGCAAGTTCTGATTTTAAAATATACCCATTTAAATCAATAGTACCAGAATTAAATGCTCCTAATTTTTCCCATTTATTATCTACATAAATATACTCGTCATAAATATTTTGTTCAACAGAAGAAGAATTAGGCACAAAATAAAAGCGTCCAGTTTGACCAGAAGTTGGTAAAGTAGATACTATTTCAGTTGAAAAACTAGTAATACTACTAACGGCACTACTAATCATAGAAGATACTTCTGATGAAGTAGTTGCGCCAACTTCTGATGCAGTATATGTAGGTTTAGTTGATTGAAGTGCCCAAGACGGCACAGATGGAATATCAGTTGTTAAGGCTACAGTGCCAGAGGCATCTGGAAATGTAATTGTTCTTGCATGTAATCCACCAACTGCAGTAATTAAATCAGTATAACCTTGTCCATCAGCATTAGTATTATGCAATCGTAAATATCCTGGCAATGTTGCGCTTCCGACATTAAGACGACATTTTTCTGTTGTTTTACAAAATGATAAATGTGTTTGTTGATAAATTGTTGCTGGAGTTGTATTATTATTAGAATAAATCGTTCCTAATAGATTATATTCAGAATTATCAGCACTTGCTGTTGTTTTCAATGATCGTAAATCATTATTAAAATCAGATAAAGAAGACGGCATTATCCAATATGAAGAAGTCCAAACATTACTTTTCGATAATTTTAATTGAAAGATTTCATGTACTGGTGAGTTTGAACCATCTACTCTATCTAATCCGCCAAAAGACTCAAATAAAAATCCAGTAATACTATCTTTATTAATTACACGATATTCAATTCCATTTGAATCTCTTAAATAAATAAAATGCCCAGCGTCATATGCTGTTTCTAATTCTGTAAAACTTTTATCTGCTGTATTATTTGTTTTATAATATCTTACTTTAATAGTTGTACCTGTGGTAATATTATTAATACGATCATCTACATACTATTTATTTACAGCCTAATGATCTACTGTTGGTAAAGGAAGATTATATATATAACTATACCATTTACTTGCAGTATTTTGATTTCCAATTTTAATGCTCTTAATCATTTGCGATCGTGAATAAGAAATATCTACAATACTGCTGATATTATCGCTAACTTTAACATTATACTATAAACCAGATAAGTCTGTGTCTTCTCCATACCATCTAAAATAATGCTTTATAGAAGGAATACCTTCAATTGTAAAACTATTTAATAAATATGTATTATTAGTTTCTATCTATTTTACAGATGCCACAATTGCTTCATTTAGTATATTATTTGTCGCATTATTAATTGCCGAATTAACAGTTGTCATAGTTGGTTTATCATTCCAACTAGCAATCTACTCTGATGTTATTCCAGCCGCAGGAGATGCATAGAAATGTGGTTCTTCTGCTACAGTATTAATTTTCTATATTAAAGACCAAACAGTCTAATCTAAATGTTCAAGGGTGATATAAGATGCCATATAGTATCACCTCAGTCTTTTGCTGAACCACCAGAAGAAGTTTGCTATATTATATCATTATCATTTCCTTGGCAATAAAAATTTCCGTCTGTAAATGGATTTATTAACATTGCACGATATTTATAGCCAGAATTCAAACTATCAAGTTCTTCTTGAGTACCATTTATTTCATTTAAAATTTGTGCGCCTGTTAAATAACTTATAATTGTTGCCATAATTATGCCACCTTTTTATTAATCATTTTTCTTCTTCTCCACCACTAACAGAATCAGAAGAAGTTTCTGCAACATTAATAATTGATTTACCTGCTAAGATTGCTGCTTTTAACTGTCCAAATGTTTTATCTGTTGTATAAAGACCTGTCTAATCATCATATGATATATTAATAATAAATGCGCCTGCATCTGCGCCAGCAGCAAGACCTTCTTCAATTTTATTTAATTTAGCAGCGGTAATTGTATCACCAGCCTACCAAACTGTTGGTGTATAAGCCATATAATTACCTCCTTATTCTGGTAAAACTGTTCCATCCGCAGTTGCTGTATCTGCGTTTGGCTCAGTATAGATTGTTGTTGTATTTAAAGCATATTTGCTTAACATGGCTTTTACATTTGCCATGGTTTCTTCATCTGTAATATTTACTTTTTCTTCTAATGCTTCTTGAATAGCAGTAATTACTGTTCCAAGTAAATCATTATCTGGATAATTATCCAATAATCTCGCTAGGTAAGCAACACCATTAGCATCTAAAAATTTCTTAACTGCCATATTGTTGTACCTCCTTATAATAAAAAATACGGGGTGTTTTCACACCCCGAATATTTACGTACCAGCAATAGCAGCATCAATTTCTGCGGAAGTAAGACCAATAACATCTGCTGCTTGAAGAGCAGTATCTGCTTTCGCACCTTGTGCGGCAGTCGCATAATTTCCAGCAAGACCATCGGCATATGCTTTTGCTGCGGCTTCGGCGCCATCCCATGCGGAGACTTTTTCCGCAGTAATACCATTAAGAACTGTTTCATTAGCGTGTGTATGTGCTTTAGTATATGCTTCATTCCAATTTGCGATTAAAGCAGCAGTAATACCATCAAGGACTGCTTTATTATCGTGTGAATGAACTGCTGCAACAGCAGCACCAACATAACCTTCAACATATGCTTTTACAGTTGCATATTCCTAATTATTGCTATCAAGACCAAGTTCAGTTTTAGTTTCAAGAGCAGTAATCTTTGAATTCATAGTTGCGGCATCTTGTGGGTGAGACTGTATCCAAGCCGCAATTTCTTGTAAAGTATCAAGAGATGTATCAGCATTCGCCGCTATTAAACGAGCCGCTAATTCCTCATTAGCGATGGTCCGCACGCTCTTACTTGTATCATCACCAATAAGGGTCGTAACTTTTCCATCAAGAGCAGTTAAATCTGTTTGCGCGGCTTTGGTTCCGATAGCAGTTTCCGCAGCAGTCATGCGCTCTTTAAGAGCAGTATCATCATATGCGTTTGCTTGAATATTCTATACTGTTGCTTCTAATGCTTCTAAATCAGCCTGCGCCGCTTTTGCATTTAACGCTGTTTGGATTTTACCCCATAAATATCCAGTACCTTGCTAGTCAAGGAATTTTTTTGTATTTGCCATAATTTATTCCCCTTCTATAATTGTTTAACCTTCTGGTTCTGTCTGTGTTTCAGGTTCAACTGGGGCAACATAGCCCGTAACTGCATCAATTTCTTCAGTAGTTAAAGGTACCATTGTTTGACCTGCTGGTAATTCCTATAACATAGCATTAACTTCGTCTCTATCCATAAATTTCGCTTCAATAGCGGTCCAAAGTCTTTGAACACCATCTTCATTCAAAACCTTAATTGCCATATATATTCACCTCATTAAATTAATAATAATAAAAAAAATGGAATAAGTATAATAACTTATTCCATGATTTCTACCGATAGTTCGTCAGATGCATAATCTAGATGCCATTTTACTTGCTTATCTGCAAAGCGCTCATCTGATAAAATGTATTTCTTTTCGAGATTTGATTTCAAAAGTTCAAAATCAACATAATATTGAGCGCATTTTTCTTCATAATTTTCAAAATATGGTGTAAAAATATTTAAATTATCTTGCAAACTTTTGTTAATTATATTGCACGCAGAATTGAATAATGCATCTGCATGGCAAATTTCTTCAACATCTTCATGATTAACTTTTATAATGATTTTTCCCATAGTTTATGGTCGTCCTTTCACTAAATTAAACGCATTTTTTGCTTTATTAATCATATTAGTTCTTTGTGTTTTTGTAATGGAACCTCCGCCAGAAACAGCACCTGGGTCATATCCGCTGCCCCATGTCAATAATACTGTGCGCAAAGCATTCCATTTTGCATCATCAACTACAGTTCCAGCACTAACAGTAGAAGTACCATTTGTTTTACCATGCCGCGATGCTGCCGCAGTAATTACTTCTCTAATCCAATTGTGCTGTTGCGCTTGTATATAATCAGATAATGAACCAGTCATACTGTTGTAAGAATTAGTATTTGCTGTACTTTTACATCCAAAATTGCATTGTCCAGTGCAAGAGCCAGAACAACCAGAACAAGAGGAACAACCTGAACATCCAGAACAAGAGGTACAACTACCTTGACAGCCGCCAGAGCAACCTGTGCAACTGCTAGCACAACCGCTGCCGCATCCAGCACAACCGCCATCACAGCCGCCGCACCCACCAGAGTGAGAAGAACCAGCGCTGCAACCGGAATAACAAGTTCCTCCGCAAGTGCCGCATCCGCAGCAAGCATCACCACCACCGCACGCCATTTATGTTCCCTCCTTTTGTTCTTGCATCATACGCTCCCAAAGAAGGGTTTCTAAATTATCAAAATGATGTAAGGTAATTAATTGCTGTACTAAAGCAAAATAATAAGGTTTTGTTATCAATGGAAAATCTTGCATATGGTCATCTGGATGTTCTATCATATCTCTTACTTTTGCTTCAATCATAATAGGCTCATTAGATACTTGCTCCATATAATAAAAATATCTAATATACTACAATTGTGAATTCGGCACATCCAAATGTTTTATTACATATTCTAAACTTTCATTTTTATAATTGTCATATAAATAAAAAAAGTCTATTGTTTTTTCCCACAATGAACCTTCATACTAATCTTGCAATGTAATAATTTCTACTTCATCCTATGTAGCGGATAAATCGTTTGACATAATAAAATTATTTAAACTAATTATAGAATTAATTAAATTGTATGCATACTAGTTATCATATTCCACGCATTTCACTCCCTTTAATTAATTCATTATATTCTTCTTCACCGACGATATTAATTGCTTCATCTCGCAGCAAATAAATTGGTTTTCTATATGGTAAATTATACGTTGTATATAGTTTATTATAATAATATGCATTCGCTAAAGACATTGCTTTATGCATAATACAAATATATGTTGCTCTTTTGTTTGGTGTGCCGAACTCTTCATAATTGTAAGCGGAACACCAAGAACAACCAGAACCTACTGGGCAATAGAAGCACTCATCTGTTGATTGAGAACGCCGTGTTATATTCGATAATAATTGAATATTATTATGATATTCTTCTGTATTATCATAACCAGTTCTTATATTTCCAAATGGTAATGGCTTTTGTCTGTTATTTAAAGAACTATTCATATAACGAATACAAGGATATAGTTCTCCAGTGGTATCAATAGCAAAACTTTTTTCTGCTATACCGCCACACCAATTATCATTGTCATTAACAGACATTGGCATACCATTTCGTTTATCTAAAAAAGTATAATAAATTTTATGATTTAATTTATTCTCAATTATATAATCCGCTATTTTTTTTAGTTCTTGGTATAAAATTCTAGCATGTTCAATTGTCCATCCTTTTTCAAAAATGCAATTGATATGCATATCTTTATATCCTAATTCAATTAAATTTAAAAAAGAACTATATAAATAATATACATTATCAGGACTAATTGTAGATTTTGTTTCTGGCATTACACCAACACAATTTTTATAATCTTGAATTGCCGCGACAATAGTATCATATGTTCCATTACCTTTTAGGTCTTTGCGGCAAGCATCATGTAATTCTTTATTACCATCAATACTAATAGATAAAGAAATCCATTTTTTATATTTAATTAAAAAATCTTTTACTTTTGGATTTGAATATAATAAACCATTACTACTAATAGACATTTTAACATATGGCGCCCAAGGATGATTTAATAAAATTAATTGGTCCATTAGATAAGTCCAAATCTAATCTATTAAATCTATTTCTAATAATGGTTCGCCGCCAATAAAATCAATTGTTAATCCACCAGTATTCTCTTTTGTCATTAAAGGATATTTATCACTTAATAAATCATCAATAAATTTTTTGGCTGTTTCAAATGTCATTTTTTTAGAACTTTTATTATGCTAATAACAATAAGAGCAATTCATACAACAGTTTTCAGTAACTTGAAACGTTACTGAATGAACGGCTTTACCAGTAATACCAGCAATGATATCATAATAAATTTGCGGTATTCTGAAATCTAATTCAGTAGCAGGTAATATTACCGGTTGCATATTCCACACTCCATTTTGTATATGGTTTTAAATTTAATGGATCTAAAATTTTAGTTTTAAAATCTAGCATTGCCTGTTCTTGTAATACTCTTTTTTCATTAGCATAGTTAATCCAGTATTCCATTTGCGGAGTTTTATCCAAATTTCTTTCTAGTAAATATTCAACAATTGATAATGCTGTTTCATATTCAAATGAAGCATATTGTACTTTTTTTATATCTTCTGGATGGTCTCCAACCCACACTGTCTATACCATTTATATGACCTCATTTTTTTAAAAAAATCGCGGCCCTGCTGGGGGTCGAACCCAGACTACCTCCTTCAGAGGGATATCACGGTTTTAGAGACCGGTGTTCTACCATTGAACTACAGGGCTACGAAATGACTATGATATTAGTCATCAATAATATCATAGTCAATATATAATTTAATTATTACCGGACAAAAATTACAAAGTGCATTTGATGTATTACGTCCAGTTATTGTTGCATTATAACTGATAGGAACTATTTCATCGGCTTGGAAATTATACCAATCATCAAAATAAGAAATATATTCCAAAACATCATTCCGCACTAAATAAGGTTGCGTCCAAGACCAAGTTAATTTATCAAATGAAACGGTTGAACGCCACACCAACTTTTCACCATCTTTATCCCCAATATCAACTTTATTAAAGGCTCGTACTTCTGTTTTAATCTTTCTGATTTTACAATGACGATTTAATGGCTGCCCTTCAACAAGTTGCAAATCAGCCTGTTTTCTTCTAGGATTAACGCATATTTCGTTTGCGTCATTCTTAACTAGATTTTTTTCCATCAATGCTTGAGAGCCAAATTCCGCAATTAAAGACCTCATAGTACAACCGCATGACTCAGCGTTTGTAATTTGATGAGCATTTAAATCATATCTCGCGCATTTACCGCCCTCGCATGGAGCCGCTACATATATACTTTGCACTATCTTCACCTCTTATGATATAAGTATATCATAAAAATTTTATAGTGTCAAATTAATAAATTTCTGTTCCTGTATATGGGTTATCTTTAGTCCTCTAAAATAAATTTAACATTTCATTATATACATATGTATATTGAATATTTCCTGGAGCAGAAAAAGAGATTGCTTTAATCGTTACTTTTGTTATATTTTGAATTTTTATTGCCTTTAAAGACATTGTATTCTATAAATTATTAGTATTATTTGTTGTGCCATGTTCTGCTACATCTTCAAATGGTGCTTCAAAAAAACATCCATTATATGTACAAATTTGTGAATATAATCCTAATATGTTAGTATCCCATGGTGATGAATCTCCCTATATATATAATAATGGAGGTTTGTACTATCCTAATCCATAAATATTTAATAAATTTTTTTTCACAAAATATTTCATCATTTCTTGCGTTATTGGTGCATATGGGTTTGGTGTATATGGAGCATTATCTAATTGATAAACTATATCTTCAGCCCTAAACATTCCATAATCCCAACTGCCTTCCATAGGCTGACCAGTACGATATTGCCAATAAGTTGATGGAATTATATACCTTAAAGTACATAAAGTTCTAACTGTATTTTCAGTACTATAAGTTGTTCTTGCATTAGGAACATCTGTAAATAATAAAGCAGGAGGATTAAGCGGAATTGTATCTGATACCCACTAAAAATTTTGTGATGGATTTTCTGGGTCTGATCTAGCATGAAACATATAAAAAAATGGACCATTAATTTCATTATTATTAAATAAAGTATTGGCAATACTATTAATCATTGTATCATTTGGCTCTGGTCTAGTTATCATAACAACTGCACTATCATTTGTTGCACTAATTAACTATCCAATAACAATTTTTTTATCATTAGGGAATAAACCTTTTTGCATACCGCTATAATTCATATGAACACCATATGTCATATTATCAACCTAGAACTATATATGATTAGTCTTTATCAATTCAGATAAATCTACAGTTTTATCTGTTATAAAAAAAAATTGCCATGCACAAATAGTAGTATCTCCATAAGATGAATTAAAATTATTATATGTTATATTGCTTACATCAAAATCATTATTATCTACTTCTACCGTTCTCTCACAAGTTAAATCATAAGTAATAACCCCAGGTCTTTTATCTAATTCTTCTCCAATAGCCTCAACTACTGTTCCTAATAATTCATTGTTAGGATACTAATCTAATTTCTATAGTAATAACCGCACTCCATTATCGTCTAAAAACTTTCTTTGTGCCATTTATATCAAACTCCATTTTATTAAGTTCCAGATGGAGTAATCATCTCTGTTAATTCAGCAGTAGTAATAGGAGTATATGTATCTCTAGCAAAAAGAGCATTAATTGCGGCAATTAAATTAGTACTATCACCTGCGGCCAATGTACCAGAACCAATTTTACCAATCGCTGTAATGGCTGCGGCATCAATAGCATCTAATTGTGTTTGATTAGTATGAGTATGGCTATTATCAATTACTGTTTGTGTGAGATTAGCCAATGCGGCAGAATTAGCATGGGTATGCTTCTTAGTAATTGCATCATCAATATCACTCTTTTTGGCTGTTGTTAAATAATTCTCTAATGCTGCAATCTCTGCATTTATTGTTGATACATCGCCAGGATGAGCCTAAATCCATGCGGCAATTTCTTGTAAAGTATCTAACGCTTCAGTCGCATTGGCAGGAATTAATTGCGCAGCCAATTCTTGATTAGCAATTGTACGAACACTCTTACCAGTATCTTCCCCAATTAAAGTATCAACTTTACCTTCATAAGATTTTCCGGCATATACATTGCTAAAATCAGCATTAGTTAAAGCATCATTAATTTCTTGAGCAACAGTTTTTTTACCACCGCCGACACCTGCAGCATGTAATGCCTCTAATGCATCGATGTCAGTCTAAGCGGTTGTTAATTCTGTATCAAAATTCTCATTAATTGTGCTTTGCGCATCAAATTTTGCTTTAATGGCAGTCCATAACTAATTAGTACCGGCATAATCTAAAAATTTCTATAATGCCATAAAAATCAACCTCTCTTAATATTTAATCTTGTTGAACCCCTGTTATAGTATCAATTTCAGAGTTAGTCAATGAAACGATCTAATCATTGAGGTGTTCTAACATTGAGTTTAAAAGTTCCGTCTATTGAGCATCTAATGCATCATTAGTATTTAATTTTTCTATTAATTTATCTATTACATCTCTATTAACATAATATTCCATATTTAAATGACCATCGTGCCTGTCCCAATATTCTGCTAAATTATTGCGATTAGTATAATAAGAAGACAATGCTAACACCTCCCATTCTAAATATAATAAAAAAATAGGCAGATATCATAATAATATCTGCCCAAAGTTTATTTTTAATCAATTACCTTACCATCAGCGCCAACAAAGTACTCGCCAATCCAAGTATTTGTGAGCATATGCCCATCGGCACCCATATAATAATTGCCAACCCAACTATTCTTTACCAACTTATAATTGGCTCCAACATAATACCAGCCTGCCGCAAATGCTGAATTACTACCATCAGAATAAATCCAACTATTAGTAATTGCTTCACCATTGGCCTTAATAAAATACTGATTATCATCAATAGGGGAAACCTTAACGGCATGTGTCTTATTCCAATTTGCGCTTGCCGCATCATTATAATTGAGATAAAAACCACCAGTCCAAAGGCTATGACCAATGCCAACTTTCATACCAGAAGCATCAACCAAATAATCTCCAACCCACTGGTCTTTTACCATGAAACCCTGGTCATTATAATAATGGTTATTATACCACTCGTTCCGCACAGGTACTTGCACTCCATTTACAATCTTATAAGCATAAGTACCAGCATTTTCAGTTCTATTGACTATTGTATTTTCATGTAAAATAGTACCAGAAGTCAAGCCAGGAACCCACTTGCCATCCTTGCCAACATAATAGGTGCCTACGCCATCAATGTTTGGAACCCAAGTATCAACATACATTGTGCCATCTTTGCCGACAAAATAATCATTAACCCAACTATCGGACAACATATAACCTTGGGCATTGAAATAATACCAATAATCTTCACTATTGCGCAAAGTCTTCGTAACGGGTGTCTTTGAACCATATGCGGCAACGCCATTTGCGCTCTCTGTATTACCATTAACCCACTTTACCTGATACCAGCCAGTTGCATAAGTGCCGTCAGGCTTAACAAAACGCCAACCTCTGCTGTTATGCGTCCAACCATTTACTGTTGCATTTGGCTGATACTTACCAGTACTATCTACATAATAATCGCCAATCCATGTGCTGCGGGCAAGCATACCATTCTTCATAAGATAATAATTGCCAACCCATCTATCAACAACAGCAGTGCCAGTAATATCAAAATAATGATAGTTATCATTCATATCAAGATACCAGCCAGTGAAGAGAACACCATTGCCGATATCAACCTTATAAAGATAACCATATGCGGCTGGGTCAGATAGGGCTGTCTTTGCGGCAACCGCATCTGTAATACCAACAGTCTGTGCATTTGCAAAATACCAAACTGTACTTGCCGCATCATACATATTCGAAGTTGGATTTACATCAGCAAATGCACAAGCAGTCATAAACAACATTATAAATATCATTAAACACGAAACAATCTTCTTCAAAATTAAAAACTTCCTTTCAAAAAATTAGACCAGGTCTTTCAACCCGGTCTTTTATTTTAGACCTATACAATAAACTAGACCACATAATAAGTTGGGATTTGAACCCAAGTAGTTTGATTATCAATCAAATGCCTTACCGCTAGGCTACTCTCGCCAGGGGCGAGTGAAATTGCTGTTGTGGTCTAAAGAGCCGCCGATAGGAATTGAACCTACAATCCGCACATTACAGGTGTGCTGCCTTACCGTTGGGCCACAGCGGCATCTTCCATGAGTTTTCTCTGGTGCTCGATTGCTTCATCCATTTGTGAAACATCAAACAAAGTACCATCTGTACATTGAAAAGTCGCAGCAACCATAGTTAGTTCTTGCTTAATCTTATTGCGTTCTGTTTTTGATATAAATTCACCAGTGGCTTTATTAGCGTATGCTTCTGGTACCAATCTTTTTGTTGATACTTTACACCAGCCTTGTCCATTTGAATGAGCCGCTTGGTCTGGATCAAAGCATAAAGCAACATCATGTTCAACATCAAAACCATGAACTTCATAACGCTTTCCTGTTTTACGATGATACATTATTTCCATTTAAAAACTCCTTTCAAAACTGGGGTGGTAGGAATTGAACCTACGAATGTGAGAGTCAAAGTCTCATGCCTTACCACTTGGCTACACCCCAATAAAAAAACTCGGCGGTAAAAAGAAAGTCTTTCGTGCTACCAACTGCACCACTTTCGCAACTGCGAGAGACAGGACTTGAACCTGCGACATAAAGATGTAAATCTTTAATAGTTTGCTGAAACCGCCGAAAACTAGACCGTTCAAATATACACCAAATATTTTTTATAATTTAATTGCTGTTCCGGTCTAAAAGGTTTTCTTTTCTTTATCTTGTATATATATTATATAATAATTTTTTAAAATCGTCAATTAATTCTATGCAATGACAAGTCAATTAGCATATCATATTCCTCATCAGAAATAATAGTAGTAGCAATAGACCTTTCTAATCGGCAAGGGAAATGTTTCTATATGTTATGTTTCATATAATATTTATTCCAATAGTAAGAAGTAGCCAGCGCCGCAGCCCTATGCATATTACAAATGCGTGTGCTACGTTTATTTGCAGTACCAAATTCCTGATAGTTCCATGCGGAACACCATGAACAGCCTGAAGCAACCGGGCATTTAAAACATTCTTTTGTAGATTGGCTTTCTCTTGTTATTGAAATAAATTCTTTATATTCTTCTTGTTGCTTATTCCAATCAAAAAATCCTTCTTCAAGATTGCCAATAATCATTGGTTTGCGGCTATTGCCCAAAGAAGTTGCGGAATAGCGCAAACAAGGATATATATTGCCTTGTGGGTCAAAAGAAAGCATCTTACCTGTGCCGCCGCACCAGTTATCATTAAGACGCGGAGACATTCTTCTATACCATCCCTCATTAAATAAAGAAAAATCAAAAGGTGTTTCTAAATCTAAAAGAAAATCCGCTATCTATTTTAACTGTTGATAAAATTTATTGGCTTCCTCACAACTCCATTGATGTTCAAATATTGGATTAGCATGTAATTGCTCTGTGCCCAAACTCTAAAAAAACTTTACGCATTCAAATAAATATGGTAGATTATCTGGCGCAATCGTTACTTTAGTTGAATTTATTATCATTGGGTCATAATGCGCTTTATGATAATCTAAAGCCGCTTTCGCATATTTAAAACTACCTTCACCAGTTTTGGTAATGCGGCATCTATCATGTAAATATTCTGGACCATCAATAGAAAAAGTCAAAGATAAATATCTATGATATTTTTTTATAAAATCTTGCACTTCTGGCTCAAAGTATAACATGCCGTTAGAAGCCATAGAAAAACGACTATACTAAATCCAATCATAATAACCCCTCTTCGCGCACTCTGAAAAAAAATATTCTACAACATGATTTATTACTTCGATATTCATTAAAGGCTCGCCGCCAATGAAATCTAGAATAACACCGGGAGTATCTTTTTTGACAGGAGAACAAACATGAGGATTTTCATGCTATTCAAATAGGAAATTAATAATTGCTTCTGCCGTTTCTTTTGTCATATAATTAGGTTTTTTATTTATCTAATAGCAATATGTACAATTAAGACAGCAGTCTTCCGTTACTTGTAGAGTAATAGACGGAGTTATGCGCCCAGTAATAGCCTAAATAATATCAACATGTTCTGTCATCTCTGAAACACCATCGTATGGTTATGAAAATCAAAACTATAATTGTTAAAATCTTCATCTTTTGGTTGATATTTATAGCGCAGTGCTTCTTTTAACATAGATAGTTTTGTATTAACATCTTTTGCTTTTTCAAATTGATCGTTGAGTACATCTTTATTAATTCCATTCTGACTGAGAATTGTAATTAAATCTATATATGAATTATAAGAAGTAAATAATGTCTGTACCGCATCGCTTTCTTTTACTTCTATTGGGATTACTCTGTCCATAATAGTCTCCTTTCGGGCATTTTGGTTTATCAAACGATTTCATGATTTTAGTTTTATTTTTTTGAAACTGGTTTTTGTTTCCTGCGTGTCGATCCTTCGCGGGCGGACCA
>AUXO016787996.1_pt1 | contig 53632 bp, 86 predicted proteins | sample 768731 | NCBI WGS metagenome assembly AUXO01 (sample SAMN02715735, study PRJNA202380) | gut metagenome | biome: sheep rumen | host: Ovis aries | place: New Zealand: Palmerston North
ATGAAAGAGTCTACGCATGCTCTGATTTTTAAATTCATGTGCGATAAACTCGGGCTTGGTCAGCCAATTACGGATTATTTGCCACAAAGTTGAAGTAATTCAATAGTATTTTATTAAATAGTTTTATATTACGCCATAGCTCGTAATCTCAGAGCTAGGCTTTTTTTTATTTATTTCGCAATGCCCAGGCAATTTCCAAGATGCGCATTAGGAAACTGCTTGAGTAAATATTTCTCTATAGGAGGAATGAGACGATGTCTTATTCTGAAAATGGCGGGACCCAGTTCACTATGCCTGTAGCACCTTTTGGTGGCGGCTACGGCGGCGATGGTTTTGGCTTTGGTGGTAATGGCGCCTGGTGGCTGATCGTTCTGCTTCTGTTCGCCAACAATGGCTGGGGCAATGGCTTCGGTTTTGGAGGTGGCGGCATGATGCCTTGGATGATGAGTAACACTACCAACAATGATGTTCAGCGGGGCTTCGATCAATCTGCTATTATGGGCTCTCTGAATGGTCTCACTACCGCTGTGAGCAACGGTTTCGCCAATGCTGAGATTTCTCGTTGCAATGGCATGACTAATATGCTTCAGAGTATGAATTCTCTTAGCATGGGTCTGCAGAATTGCTGCTGCGAGAATCGCGCTGGCCTTGCCGACCTTAAGTACACTGTGGCTACTGAGAACTGTGCCGATCGCAATGCTCTGAGTGAAGGTCTGACTTCTATGATGATGGCCAATAATGCCAACACTCAGAATCTCATGAATACCGTGAATGCTGGTATTCAGACTGTGATGGACAAGATTTGTGCTCTTGAACTGGCCGGGAAGGATCAGCAGATTGCCACTCTTACTGCTCAGCTTAATGATGCAAATCGTCGTACCGAGTCTCGTGATGAGATTGCTCAGATCCTGGCTGGTCAGCGTGCTCTGGCTAATGAGGTTGAGCAGTATGTTATGCCGACCCCGCGTCCTGCTTGGATCGTTCAGAATCCTAACTGCTGCGCTCAGAATACTGGTTGCGGTTGCGGTTGCAACGGTTAAGGAGGTGGCGTGATGGCTGAATGGACTAGCGTAGCCGTGCAGACGGTTAACCCCGGTGAGTCCATTGTCTTCACCGAAAATTCGGAGCCTTGCTACCGTGGACTCATTTTGCATCGCGATGACAGTGGTGCGTTTCTCTTAAAGGGCATTGGCAATAATGCTTGTAATTGCGGTTGCGCCAGAAGTCGTGTTGTTCGTTACGACGCGAGCTTTGGGGCAAATATTGCAATTCCAACTGGCGAAGCTGTCGGACCTATTTCGGTAGCTATCGCGATTGACGGCAATACTCTGGCTGGGACTACTATGACTGTTACTCCGGCCGCTGTTGAGGAATTCTTCAACGTGTCCAGAGAGACTGGTATTCCCATTTGGAGAGGTTGCTGCCAGACTATTTCGGTTCGTAACACTAGTGCGATTCCCATTCTCGTGCAGGCTGCGAATCTGAAAATCACTAAGTGAGGGAGGAATTCAAAATGGATGTAGAAGCCATGAAGAAGCTTAAAGGTACTGTTGAAAAGTGCCTGGATGAGCTTGCTAAGAAGACCGACCTCACTCCTGCTGAAACTAAGGCAGCGCTTGATGGCATGGAACTCCGCGATATGCTTATGTGCGAGATCGGAGACTGCAAGGCTAAAGAGGAAATGGAGTATGCTGAACGCGGATATTCTGGTGACGGAAGACCTTATCGGCAGTATCACATTACTTCTTATGGCCAGCCCATGCGTCAGTCTATGCGTCCTATGCGGGTTTCTTACGATGATCGGTCTATGAATAACTACTCTGGCGATTATGGCGTTCAGGGCTGGTATCGTAGTGGCGACGGCATGTCTAACTGCGGACCTGATCCGTACTATTATGACATGCGCGACGATGGTAGAAGCTATCGCAATGACGGTGGCTATAGTCGTCATAGTATTGGCGATCGGGCTATTGAGACACTCGAGAAACTTATGGACACTAGCAAATCCGATTATGAGAAAGAAGAGCTTCATAAGTTTATTCGTCTCATTCGGAGCAATGCTGACTAAGTTGTAAGCTAGAAGGGGAGAGCTCTTAGAATTTCTAGGGGCTCTCTTCTTCTTTTAATTAAACAGGAATGTGAGGGCTATATAATAATGGACTACACTACTGAAAATTATCTGGCCCATCACGGTATTAAGGGCCAAGAAGATGTTTTAATTTCTGAACTTCCTGATGGCGATTTTCTTGAACATTATCAGATTAAAGGTGCCAAACATGGAATTCGTCGCTTTCAGAATTTTGATGGTTCTTTAACTCCTGCGGGTCGTGAACGCTATGGTATTGGTCCTGCTAGATCTGAGAGTAAAAAGACCGAAGGCAGTAAGAATTCGGGAAAGAAGAAATCTTCAAAATCTGGAACTACAAGTCTTAAGAAAGCTTTAAGTGAACGAAAGTATAAAAAAGCTAAGAAAGAAGAAGCTAAGCAGATCGAAGATCGTGAAGGTCTGAAAGCTTATCTTCGTCAACATCCGAAGCAGCTTCCGAAGTATAATACAGCGCTTAGTGAGGAAGAAGCTAATGAAATTATTAAGAATATTCAGTTTGATCGTAAGCTGAAAGATATTCGTAATGATGAAGTTCGACGCGGATGGCAGAGAGTTGCTGATATTCGTAATAATGTAACCACGATTAATGGTTTGATGACTCAGGCTAAAGGTATCTATAATACGACCGCTGAAGTTTATAACATGCTTATCGATGCCGGCATGATTGAGAACAAAAAGAAGATGCGAAAAATTGGCGAAGGTTCTGGCTCTGATCAAAATAAAGCTCAAAAGTAAAGGATAATAATTATGGCGTTATCGAACACTGCTGTACCAAAATATTACGGCGCTTTTCGAGACGCCGTTATTAGAGGCGAAATTCCAGTTAATCGAGAAGTTTCTATGCAAATGAACCTTATCGATAATCTGATAGCTGATCCTCGCTTTTACTATGATGACACGGTTCTTGAAGGATGGATCCGGTTTTGCGAAAGTGAATTAACGCTGACCGATGGCGGAGATCTCGTTCTTCTGGATTCGTTTAAACTTTGGGCCGAAGATATTTATTGCTGGTTTTACTTTGTAGAACGAAGTGTATGGGTTCAAAATCCAAATGGTTCTGGCGGTCACTTTGAAAATCGAAAGATTAAAAAGCGGTTGCGTAACAAGCAGTACTTAATCGTCGGTCGTGGCGCTGCAAAGTCTGTTTACTGTACGTGCGTTCAAGCCGATGGACTGATACTTGATGAAGAAGCTACCGATCAGATTGTTACAGCACCTACTATTCGTCAGTCTGAAGAAACCTTGTTACCTTTGAAAATAGCAATTGCTAGAGCTAAAGGTCCCGTTATGAAATTCATGACAGAAGGTTCGCTTCAAAATACAACCGGTAGTAAAGCGGATCGAGTCAAAATAGCTCCGACCAAGAAAGGTATTGAAAACTTCGTTACAAATTCCATTCTTGAGTCTCGGCCTATGAGAATCGATAAGCTTCAGGGCGCTCGTTGTAAGTATGCCACTGTTGACGAATGGCTTTCTGGCGATGTTAAAGAAGATGTTGTTGGCGCTCTTGAACAGGGTGCAGCTAAGGTTGACGATTGGCTGATCGTAGCTACTAGCTCAGAAGGAACGGTCCGAAATGGTCCAGGCGATACCATCAAGATGGAGCTTATGGAGATTCTAAAAGGGGATTATTATAATCCTCATGTTTCTATCTGGTGGTATAAGCTTGATGACATTAAGGAGCTTAACAATCCTTCAATGTGGATTAAAGCCAATCCGAATCTTGGAGCGACTGTAAGTTATGAAACTTATAAAATCGAATTGGATCGAGCAGAAAAGAACCCAGCTGTACGAAATGATATTTTAGCCAAACGTTTCGGCATTCCCATGGAAGGTTACACATATTTCTTTACCTATGATGAAACCAAACCGCATCGTGCTCAGTATTTTGATGGCATGATGTGCTCTATGGGTGCTGACTTATCACAAGGCGATGACTTCTGCGCTTTTACATTTCTCTTTCCTTTACCAGGAAGAGGCTTTGGTGTTAAGGCCAGAAGTTATATTACATCTTATACTTTCCAGAAATTACCAAGAGCTTTGCGTAGTGAGTATGAAAAGTTTATTCGTGAAGAGAGCTTGGTTGTAATGGATTCGACGGTGCTTGACTTAGGCGATGTCTATGAAGATCTCTATCACTTTATCGATGTCAAGAAGTATAACGTGCAGTGTCTAGGCTACGACCCTTATAATGCGCCAGTATTTATTAATCGTTGGGAAATTGATAACGGTCCATATGGAATTGAAAAAGTTCCGCAAGGTGTAAAGACCGAATCGGTACCCCTTGGTGAAATCAAAATACTTGCCGAACGTCGAGAGCTATTCTTCGATGAACAAATAATGTCTTTCTGTATGGGTAACTGCATCACTCAGGAAGACACAAATGGTAACCGTAAGTTACTTAAGAAGCGCCGTCAGGAAAAGATCGATAACGTATCGGCTCTGATGGATGCTTACGTTGCTTATAAAGCGAATAAGGATATGTTTGAATAATTTCGGAGGTTTAACTCCAATGACAGTTGCAAAACTGATCGAAATGATCGGAGCAAGAAGTGGCGAATTCTCTTTTTGGGGCATCATTGTTTTTTTACTTAGCATTGGAGTCGAGATTACTCCGATCAAGTTTCATCCCTGGAGTGCAATTCTTGGATGGATTGGCTCGCGGCTAAACTCTCGTCTCAATGCTAAACTTGGAGAAATCGAAACTAAAGTTGATAAACTGTCAACTGATCTTAATGAGCATATTACGGAGTCTGCAGCTAAAGAAATTAAAGATACCCGTCGCGATATTCTTGAGTTCTGCAATTCTTGTATGAATGGACGTAAACATACTAAAGAACAGTTTGAGTTTGTCATTAAACAGTGCGATGACTACGAGGAATATATCAGAGTAAATAAGCTTAAGAATGGCGTAGTTGATGCTGCTATGACAGAAATACGTCGTTTGAACTTGAAGTGTATTCAAGAAAATTCTTATTTGAAAGAGGGAGAGGATTATGAAAACCACAGCTGAATGGTTTAAAGCCGCTTTAATTCGTATGGTCAAAACGGCTGCTCAGACGGCTCTCAGCCTTATGACTATTGGACAGATGGTTAGCGATATTGATTGGAAGACTGTTCTTTCTGTTTCTCTAGTCGCTGCTATCTATTCATTTTTAACTAGCATTGTAACCGGCCTCCCTGAAGTTGGAAGCGATGGCACTGTTCAGATTGAATCTAGCGGTAATGTTTCCGGAATTGATATTGATCTGAATGGCGAAGATATCATTAAAAAGAAGCTCGTGAAACTTCGTGTTAATGAACTTGACGAGCCTGACGAGAATGCTTATCAGGGTAAGCATTAAAAGGAGTAAAGACTATGTATGATTCTAATTATTATGTAGCCGTTGACGAGAATGGCCAGCCCTACATTGCTCACGCTCTGTTTCGGTCTAGTGCGAGTTCTGACGGCGGTGGACGCGGACGCCATAAGTATTTGGCCAAATTTGAAAAGTTCTTCGATAATGGTAAAACTTTTTATGCTTATACTCAGCAACAGGTTCAGCAGGCAATGAATCGTGGACGGAATAAAGCAAAGTATCTTCAAGCTAAAGCTACAGTTAATGCGCGCGCTGCTAAATATAAAGCTGGACAGAAAGTAAAAAGTGCTAGAGAGGCGCTTTCTACGACGGCTAAGAACATTCAGAACAAGGCTAAATATGCAAAAGCTAAAGCTACTGTTGAAACTCGTGCCGCAATGTACCACTTGAAGAAACATGCCAATGATTCTCTTGCAACTATTAAACAGAAATTTGCTTATGGAAAAGCTAAAACTACTGTTGAATCTCGTGCTGCTGCTTACCATATTAAGAAACATGCAACTGAAACGCTTGGTGACATCAAATCTCAGCTTAACTTTAGGGGCAAACAAATTGAAACTCGTGCCGGTGTTGCTCAGCGTGAAGCTGGAAAAGCTGCGAACAAAGCTGTAAATAAAGTAAATGAAGCTGCTGATAAAGCTCAGTCTCAGTTGAACTTTAGGGGCAAACAAATCGAAACTCGCGCCGGTGTTGCTCAGCGTGAGATTGGTAAAGCTGTGAATAAAGCTACTAATAATTATATCGAGAATTCTAAGGAAAAGAAGGATCTTGACGACGCTGAAAAGAATTTGAATAGAGCTGTTGAAGATTATAAGCATGCTACTAACCTTTCTGCGGCTGCTACTAAGCGCCTGGATTCTGCTCGCGATAATATGAGAGATACCTCTAAGGCACTCTCTGATGCACTTGATAAGTATGAAAAGGCGCGTGGTACCGACAGCGAACTTTCCGCCTATTATGATTATCAGTCTGCAAAGAAAGCTTCTGATAAAGCATCGAACGAATATCGTACCGTGCTGAGAAGCACTGTCGAGAATAATCCTAGACGTACGGCGAACGTAGATAAAGCTGCCGCGTCTGTTAGTGAATACACTCGGCAGCTGCAGAATGCTCGCGATAAATATAATAACAGTTTAGTCGGTTGGTTGGATCGTAATGTTAATGAGGCTCAATATAAAGCTTCTTCTGGAACTACCATAATCGATAAGAGTAAAGGTAAGAGACGAGTTTATACTATTAAATAATAGTTTAAAATAATTATTCTTTAAACTGACAGAGGTGATTCCATTGCCCACGATCGGTGAGCGTATTCTAAAGGCTTGGAATGCCTTTCGAAATAAAGATCCCACGATAAAGCAACCTGATACTATTTTTAGTTATAGTTCAGCTGGATCTTATAGGCCGGATCGCAGAAGATCAACTATCGGAAGCGAACGGTCTATTATTGCGCCTATTCTTAATCGTATTGCTGTCGATGCTGCTGCCGTTGATATTCGTCATGTTCAGCTTGATGAAGAGAATCGGTATAAATCAGATATTGAAGATGAGCTTAACGATATTCTGACATTAGAGGCAAATCTTGATCAGTCAGCCAGAGAATTCAAGCAAGATATTTACGCATCGCTTCTTGATGAAGGTTATATCGCTGTTTGCCCGATCATTGCCGATGTGAATGTTGATACACTTTCAGTTAATAAAGTTCAGTCAGCTCGTGTCGGTAAGATTGTTACTTGGTATCCGAAAGAGATTGATGTTGAGCTATATAACGAAGATACGGGTAAGCGTGAAGTTGTTCGTATGCATAAAAAACTCTGTGTTATTTTGCAGAATCCTTTTTATGAAATTATGAACGCTCCAAACTCTCTGATGGTTCGTCTTCGTAAAAAGCTTGCTCTTCTCGATCAGCTTGATGATAAGACCGCTTCAGGTAAGCTTGATATGATCATTCAGCTTCCTTATGCAACCCGTCATGAGACTCAGAAGGAAAGAGCAGAACAGCGTCGGCATGATCTTGAGGTTCAGTTGGCTGGCTCGCGTTATGGCATTGGTTACATTGACGCTTCTGAAAAAGTCATTCAGCTTGGACGTCCTCTTGACAATAATCTGCAGGCTCAGATTGATTCGCTGACCAAACAGCTTCACGATCAACTTGGTGTTAATGCTGATATTCTCAACGGTAATGCTAATGAAATGGCAAAGCTTAACTATAACAACAATATTATTGAACCTATCGTGTCAACTTTAACAGAAGGTATTACACGCAAATGGTTAACTAAAACTGCACGGTCACGTGGGCATGCGATCATGTCTATTCATAATCCGTTCCGTCTTGTTCCGGTTGGTCAAGTTGCAGAACTTGGCGACAAGCTTATTCGCAATGAGATTCTTACTCCGAACGAGATGCGCGGAATTTTGGGATTTAAGCCCTCTACTCAGGATGGTGCTGATGCTTTACGCAATCCCAACATGCCGATGCAGATGGATCCTATGGCCGGTGATATGGAAGATTATGATGAAACCGGTAATGAGGAGTCTGATTATAATGATGAGCTTCCTGCTGACGATCAGTATGCGGAAGATGAATACAACAACGCAGAACAAAATCAAAATGGAAGTTAATCATAGTAGACGACAGGAGGTCGCAAATTATGGCTTTAATGGCTAGTGAGCTTCCCGCAAAGTATAGGGGATGTGATTTTTGCGGCTGGGCTACTCGGAATGATCTTCGATGCAGCGACGGCCGTACTATTAGGCGTGACGCTTTTGCGCATCAGGATGGGGCGAAAGTTCCTCTGGTGTGGAGTCACAATCATGAAAGCCCTGAGGCAGTTCTCGGTCACGGGTACCTTGAGAATCGTCCCGAGGGCGTTTTCTTTTATGGATATTTTAATAATAGCGACGACGCTCAGCGCGCAAAGTTAGAGGTCGAGCATGGCGACATTACTTCTCTTTCTATTTGGGCTAATCAGCTTAAACAGAAAGCTGGAGACGTGCTTCACGGTTCCATTAAGGAAGTAAGTCTTGTTCTTGCTGGTGCTAACATGGGCGCTCAGATTACCAATCCTGTAATTGTGCATGGCGACGACGCTGAAACTTTGACTGATGAAGCCTACATCTACGTTGGCAAGGAATATGGCCTTGAGCTAGTACATGCAGACGAGGATGAGGATGGAGGTACCGATATGGATCATGAAAATGATGGAGGAGAGACCATGGATAATGAAAAGACTGTCCAGGATGTTCTGGATACTATGGACGAAGATCAGCTGAAGGCGCTGTCTTATCTGGTTGCTCAGGCTGCTGAAGGCGATGAAATCGAGCACGACGATATGAACGACGATGCTACTGTTCAGGATGTTGTCGACACGATGGACGACGATCAGCTGGCCGTCATGAATTATCTGATTGCAACCGCCGTTGACGAGGCTAAGGAAGAGGTTGCTGAACATTATGATTTTGGAGGAGATAATATGAACTTCAATGCTTTTGAGGGTATGCCTGCTCAGGACGCTGGTTACCTTTCCCACTCTGATGAGATGGATATTATTGCTGCTGCTAAGAAATCCGGTAAGCTGAGCGATGCTCTGGCTGCTTTTGCTGAAGAGAATTCCCTGTCCCATGATGATCTGGCTCCCGTGAGCGGTGCTGGGTCTTATCCCGTTGATAACAATCCGGCCCAGGTTGAGGGCTTCTTCCCCGACTATCACGACGTTTATCCCGGTGCTCCTCAGCTGGTTGTCAATGACCAGGCTTGGGTTCGTGCTGTTCTGAATAAGGTTCATAAGAGCCCCTTCAGCCGCATTCGTACCAGCTATGTTGATATTCGCAACATTGAGGCCCTGCGTGCCCGTGGCTATCTGAAGGGTAAGGAAAAGCTGCTTGCTGGTAACTACACTGTTGCTAAGCGCGTGACCGATCCTCAGACTGTGTACGTGAAGTCTGCTCTGAACCATGACGATGTTGTCGATATCACCGACTTCGATTATGTCGATTATCAGTACAAGATCGATCGCATGGAGCTTGAGCGTGAGCTGGCTCAGGCTATTCTGATTGGTGATGGCCGCGATGATGCCGCCCAGGATAAGATCAATCCCGAGCATATTCGTCCTATTTGGGAAGACAATGACATTTATACCATTCATAAGGCTCTGGATCTGTCCGGCGTGAATGGGGATTTCTCTGGCAACTTCGGCGATGGTTATAAGTATGTTATGGCTGCTGAAGAGGCTATTCTCGATGCTAAGATCGACTTCAAGGGTACTGGCACTCCCGATATGTTCTGCGCTCAGTCCTTCTTTAATAAGATGATGCTGGCGAAGGATCTGAACGGTCGTCGTCTGTATTCCAATAAGGGTGAGCTGACCAGCGCTCTGGATGTCGGTGGTGTTTACAGCGTTCCTGAGTTTGCTAATAAGACTCGTACTGCTGGCGGTAAGACTTATCGTCTGCTGGCTATCATCGGTAACCTGACTGACTATGCTCTCGGCCAGACCAAGGGCGGCGAGATCATCCATCGCACTCAGTTCGACATCGACTTCAACCAGGAGAAGAGCCTGCTTGAGACTCGCGTGTCTGGTGCTACCACTCGTCTGTATTCCTTCATCGTTCTTGAGGAAGAGGTTACTACCGGCACTACTGGTGGCAACGGCTAATTAAAATTCAAAATGGAAGAGAAGTGATTAAATGGCACGCTATTATGGCCGAATCGGTTTTTTAAAAGATGAACCGGAATCGGAAGACAAGCCGAGTGTCTATCTTCCAGTAATGGAAGAACGATTCTATACCGGCAAACTTGTGAAAAACTATGCTAGACAGCAGATTGCTGAAAAGCATGTTGACGATGTTGATCTCGGCAATGATATCTCAATTGTGGCTGACGAATATGCCATGAACAACTTCTCTTCCATGAAATATGTGGAGTTTATGGGAACGTTATGGGAAGTAAAAAGCGTTGCTGTAGAACATCCGCGTTTAAGGATTTCTTTTGGAGGTGTCTATCATGGACCGACGCCTGAAGCTAGATGAAGAGCTTCGTGAAATCCAAGAAATCGAACTTGGCTATCAGCATACATACTACGATCCGCCTGAAGAAGTTCGGATGAAGTATGATGCTGTAGTTTATAAGAAGTCTGACATGAATGTCCGGCGAGCTGACAATAAAAGTTATTTGATTCGCGATGCATATTTTGTGACGGTCATCAGTCGAGATCCGGATACGAAAGTTCCGCATGCGATTCAGGAACGCTTTGAGAGATGTACTCCTGGACGTCCTTTTGTTAGAGACAATCTTCATCATTTTCCTTTTACAATCTTCTATTAATCTAAGGAGGAAATACCCATGGCTGCACTGACTTGGGATGCCGTCGGCGAACGGCTTTATGAAACTGGTACTAAAAATGGTGTTCTCTATGTACAGAATGCGAATGGTACCTATGGCAACGGTGTTGCTTGGAACGGCCTGACTGGTTTCAATGAGGAGCCTGATGGTGGCGATGCCAATGATATTTGGGCAGACGACATTAAGTATCTGTCCATTCGTTCTCGTGAGAACTTTAAGGCTACTATTACTGCCTATACTTATCCTGAGGAGTTTGCCGAGTGCGACGGTTCTGCTATTGTGAATGGTCTTTACATTGGACAGCAGGCTCGTAAGTCCTTTGGTTTCTCTTGTGTGACCACCGTCGGTAACGATACCGAATTCGAGGATCATGGCTACAAGATTCATCTTGTGTATGGTTGCTCTGCCGCTCCTTCTTCTAAGGACTATCAGACCATTAACGATAGCCCTGAGGCGATCGAATTTAGCTGGGAAATCGATACTATTCCTACAAATGTGTCTGGTCATAAGCCTACTGCGCATATCGTTATTGATTCTACGAAGGTCGATGCTGCAAAGCTTACGGCTTTCAAGGAGACGCTTTATGGTGGCGAGAATAAGGAACCCACCCTTCCGACTCCGGATCAAGTAATTGCTGCTTTTAAGACTACTACTACTCCCTGATCTATATTTTAAGAGGCTCTCACTAATCTGAGAGCCTCTCTTTTTTTTGTTTATTTGAAAGGAGAATTCTGAAAATGCTTAAGAAGACTATTACTTTTGAGAATTATGATGGCGTCAAGGAGAGCGTTGATGCTTATTTTAATCTCACCAAGACCGAATGTGTCGATCTGAACCTCGAATATGAAAACGAGGGTGGTTTGATTGGCCGCATTAAGACTCTTATGGTCGAGAAGGAAGATGGCGAGATGCCTAAGAAGCCTGCTGTTGATTTTATCAAGCTTCTTATCGATAAATCCTACGGTGTTCGTCCTAAGGATAACCCGTCTCTGTTTCTGAAGGAAGATGACAACGGTAAGCCTCTCTATAAGAAGTTCAAGCAGTCTGCTGCTTATGACGCTTATGTTTACGGACTTCTTGCTGGTGACGAATCTCTTGAAGAGTTTGCTGAAAATGTTCTGCCTAAGATCAATGACGAGCAGAAAGCCGAAGCTACCAAAATGCTTGAGAATGAGGGTCTTGGAAATCTTGTGAGAATGGGTTGATGAAGTGTGCCGATAACTATTATCGTTCCTGAAAAGGATTTTTATGATCCGAAAGTGAATCGATTTATTACAGTCAAACGCACAAAACTTACATTAGAACATTCTTTATTAAGTCTTTCAAAATGGGAAATGAAATGGCATAAAGCTTATCTTTCTAGGGAGCCGAAAACTGAAGAACAGAATTTGGACTACATTCGCTGTATGTGCCTTACGGAACCTAACGATCCGAATGTGTTCTACGCACTTACGACTCAAAATGTAAAAGATATTGCTGCTTATATTTCAGACCCAATGACAGCAACGACTTTTAATAAACAAGATAAAAGACCATCAAGAGAGATTATCACAAATGAACTCATATATTTCTGGATGACTAGTTTTAATATTCCATTTGATCCATGCCAGAAATGGCATTTGAATCGTCTTATGACATTAATCGAAGTTGCATCTATTAAGAATCAGCCATCTAAGAAAATGAGTAAGAAAGATATTTATAGTCGAAACACAGCACTTAATGCTCAGCGAAGAGCAAAATATGGAACTCGCGGATAAATAAAAAGAGGGGACTTCTATGATTCGTTGTACCGTAAAGGGAGATTTTAAAAAGACTAAAAACTTTCTAAAACGTGCTCAGAATGTTGATCTTAGAAGTCTCCTCACTAGATATGCAGAAGAAGGCGTAAAGGCGCTATCATCTGCCACGCCTGTTGTTACAGGAAAAACTGCTGCTTCTTGGGACTACGAGATAGTTCAAGAGCGCAATCGAATTAGTATATTTTGGACGAACTCTAATAAAAATGAGGGAGTTCCTATCGCTGTGATTCTGGAATATGGTCACGGTACGGGCTGGGGCGGTTACGTCCAGGGCAGACATTATATTTCTCCTGCCATACAGCCAGTTTTTGATGATATAGCGGAAGCTGCTTGGAAGGAGGTTGCAAAGAACTAATGCCTAATACTGGAACTGTTGACGAACGCATTGTAGAAATGCGAATAGATCACCAGAAGTTTGAAGCTGGTGCTAAGAAAACAATCAGTATCTTAGAAAAACTTGATAATAGCCTTAGTTCTCTTGGAAATAAGAATTCTGACGGCTTAGATCAGATTACGAATTCGCTGGACAAAGTAACCAATAAGTTTTCTGTGATGGGAACTATTGGCGATCAAGTCATTCGTAATCTAACAAATAAAACAATGGAGCTTATTTCTCAAATGACTAGTTTGGGAAAAGAGCTCACAGTTGACCAGGTTGGTGCAGGCTGGAGCAAATATGCTGATAAAACTAGTGCTGTACAGACCATTATGGCGGCTACTGCAAAAGATTTTGAAGATCAAGCCAAACAAATGGAAGCTGTCAACGAGCAGCTTGATAAACTGAACTGGTTTACTGATGAAACTTCTTACAACTTCCTTGATATGGTTGGTAACATCGGTAAATTTACAGCCAACGGACGTAATCTTGAGGAATCAGTAACGGCTATGCAGGGTATTGCTAACTGGGCTGCTATTTCTGGTGGTCGAGTACAGCAAGCCAGTCAAGCCATGTATAACTTGTCGCAGGCTCTTGGCGTTGGCGCAGTTACTCAGATGGACTGGAAGTCTATCGAAAATGCCAACATGGCTACCTATGAATTTAAGCAGCAAGTTATTGAGACTGCTGAAGAAATGGGTAATCTTGTCAAAGTTGGTGAGGGTATTTGGCAAATTGCAGACGGTCTTGAGGGTGCTGGTCATGAAGTAACAATCGAAGGATTTCGTGAAAATCTTAGGTATAAATGGTTTGATTCTGACGTGCTGCTGAAGGTTCTGAATACCTATGGTCAGTTTGTAAATGTTTTAAAAGACGTTTCTGATGCTACTGAACGTACAGCTACTGAAATTCTTCAACAAATCGATTCTTATGAAAAAACAGGACAAGTTGCCGAATGGATTCTTCCGTACATTGATGAATTAACGAAATCTGAATACGATCTTGGTCGTAGATCATTTCAGGCCGCGCAGGAAGCTAAGACCTTTGCCGAAGCTATTGATGCTACTAAGGATGCAGTAAGTACTAAGTGGATGGATATTTTCGAGACCATGTTTGGCGACTATATGTCTGCCAAAGGGTTCTGGACTCAAGTATCTAACTCGCTTTGGGATATTTTTGCTGGTCCTTTGGATAATCTGCTTACTATTGTAGAAAAAGCTTTTGGCGATGGCGGTATTAGCGGCACTGTTAAAAAAGCACAAGTTTCAATTAGTGACTTTGAAAAAGCTTTTTCTAAAGTTGATAGTAATAAATTACGTGAGCTTGTTGACAGCTATGGTTCCCTTGATGAGGCTATTGCTAGCGGCGCAGTTGATGCAGAAACTTATCAGAAAGTAATTAACAAAACAGTTCCAACTCTTACTGAGAAATTAAAAGCTGCTGGATATTCTGTTGATGATTTCCAGCGCTCTTTTGCTAAAATTGCAGGTAATGAGTACAGCATGGTTATAGCGCAAATCGGAACTGAGTTTGAGTCTTTTGATGATGCTGTTCGCCAAGGAGCTATTAGTGTAGATTTATTCCGTCAAATCATGGATGATCTGACTGGATCTGCAGATCAGACTGAAGCTGCTGTTTCTGCTAGCGGCGAAGCCGTCATTCATTCACTTGAAGATATGGTTCAAGTTGCAAATGATGTTTGGGCCGGAGTTTATGGTAATGGCGAAGAACGTAAACAGCAACTTGAAGAGCTTGGCTATGACTATGAAATGATTCAGTGGATCGCCGGTAATATTAATGCTATGCCATGGCTTAATAGTGCTGAAGGTGTTGCGCAATTAATGGCTGAGTTTAGGCCTGATTTACTTACAGAAGTTGGTGAAGCGGCAGGTCTTACTGAAGAAGAAATAGCCGAATTAGCAGCTTCTATTGGCGATGCTGATGCGCTTTATGCAATTTTAACTGGAGACGTTACTTTGGCGTCTGAAGCGCTTCAAGAAATGACCGGTAAAGATTATTTTACTGGCGGTCTTTTAAATATTCTACAGTTCTTTGCCGATCTTGGAGAAGTTGCGCAAAATACAATGAGTGTCCTTTTAGGAGGCTCTGATGGCGTTAGCGAAAAAATTTACGGCATGCTTCAAAGATTTTATGAATTTACAGAAGCGATTCAGTTTGTTCGCGACGAAAGTGGTGAAATTGTAAGTAGCGGTTTGTTTACTGGCTTTTCGTTGTTAGCAAGTGTTATTGGAACAGTTACTTCTGTTTTAGGAACTATTTGGAGCGTTCTTAAATCTATTGCCGGTCTTGCTTTTGGTGGAGTAATAGCGCTCTTTACTGATATTTTTACTATTCTTGATAAAAGCAATATATTAGAGAATCTCGGTTCTGCAATTCTTATGGTTGTGGAAGGAATTGCTTTACCAATTAAATTGATTGTTCATTATCTTGGTCAAATTTTAGGTTTTGGTCGAGATATGATGAAGCAAACCTGGGCTCAGTCCATTACTACCTGGCTTGCTAGAATGAGTGTGAATATTCGTGCTGCGGCTTATAACTTTAATCAGTTTCTGTCGAGCCAGAAAGCTATTGAGTGGATTGATGCTCAGTATGCGAAATTATCTGCTCAGTTCGATCGTGTAAGTCAAGCGATGGCAAATACAAGAGATGCTTTTAAAACTGGTGGTTTTGTAGTTGGTTTACAGCACATTGCAAATGGTATTAGAAATATTCTTAAAGATCATCCGGTTCTTTTATCGGTCTTTAACTTCTTAGCTCATATTCTTGGAGTTATTGTTAAAGGATCTTCGGCTGCGTTTGGATCGCTTAAGAATATGTTCTCTAAACTTGATTTCTCGTCATTTACTGCTTGGCTTGATTCTCTTAAAGATCTGCATCTATTTCGGGGTGCTTTGGATGCCATTAGTGCATTCTTTTCTAATATTAAAATTGATACTACAGGGTTTACCAATATGACGACGTCTATTGGTAACTTTTTCTCAACAATGTATATGGGTTTGAGTGGTGATCTTAATTCTTTTAAAGATCGTGTAACTCAGCTTGTTTCTGCTGCTTGGCAAGGATTCTTAAATGCACTTCAGACCATTAGAGTACGCGACGTTCTGAAAGCTCTTAAACTTGGCATGGTCGCAACAGTGATGGGTAAGATTGTTAGCGCTATTACTATTTTTAAAGATGTTGCCAATAGTGTAAAATCTGTGCCTGATGCTATTAAAGGCTTTTTTGTAAAAATTGGCGATGCTGTAAAAGATATAGCTTTGTCGTTTAAAGCGAATATGCTCATTAAGTTGGCTGTCTCTGTAGGTATTTTGGCTGGTGCTATTTGGCTACTTGCTACTAAAGTTCCTGAAGATAAGCTTACTCATACGGCGGTTGTTGTGGGTTTACTTGCTGTTGTTATGGCTAAGCTTATGGATTCTGTCAAGTCAGCTAAGATTCTTGGTGCAGGCTTACAATCGGTTGATATTAAGAACTTTCAGGTAATTCCTGCTATTGCTGGTTCATTAATAGGTTTAGGCATTTTAGTTGGCGCAATTGGATCAACCTTATTTAAGATTTCTAAGATTGATGCACAGAATAAGAATCTAAAAACTTCAATAAAGGCTCTTCTTGAAATTCTTGGATTAATTGGAATAATATTCGCTACTATTGCTTGGATTGCAACCGCTAGAACGTTTGATATTGGCCAGATTCAGCAAATTGGAAAACTATTTATGAGTTTTGGCGGTTCTATGGTTTTGATTGCTTTATCTCTTCAGATGATGCTCATACCGTTAGCCGCAATTGGATATTTATCTAATTATATTGATTTCGGTGTTGCTATTGGATTTATTCTTGGAACACTTGGATTAATCGGCATTTTAGCGATGGGCCTAATTGCTGTTGCGAAAGGTCTGCCTAGCGGAATTCTCGCTGCTCTTGGTCCATTCTTCTTGAAATTGGCAATTGCTCTGAAAATCATGATAAATGGTGTAATTGCGCTAGCTGTAGCGATGATTGCAATGGGCGTCGTGGAGCATTTACTTAAACAAGCTGGCGGGAATGGTCTCGGTGGCGGGTTTGGTTATGTTTTATTAACATTGGTTACTGTTTTGGTCGGATTTAGTTTAGCTTTCGGTTTACTAATAGGCGCTTTTAATAAGTATGACGATAATGTGATTAAAGATATTGGCAAAACGATAATGAAGATGGCAGGTTCAATGCTATTAGTGGCACTTGCCATTAACATGCTTGTGTTACCGATGATTTTATTAGCGGCTGTAGCAAGCAAACTCCCTGTTGGGGCAATGAAGAAAGCTGCAGGTGCTATCGCTGTTCTTGGAGCCATTCTAGGTATTATTATGGCAGCCTTTGCTTTTATATCCGCAGACAATGATGTGAATGTTAAAGGCATTTTGGCGATGTCTGCTGCGCTAATGCTTATTTCCATATCTATTCTTGCTTTAACTCCGGCTATTACAGCTGTTGTTACTGCTATTTCAGGAATGGCTATTGCGACGCTTAATGTCGAAGGATTTTACGAAGCTCTTAAAAAGTTAGCATGGCTTGCGATTCCTCTTATTGGCGTGGGTGCGGCTATCTTTTTAGTTGGAACGGGTATTGCTTTGTTTGGCGCTGGTATCTTTGCAGCTGGTGCTGGCACTTTGTTATTTGCTGCTGCTGTTACTGTGCTAGCGAGCGGTATCGCTGCTCTTCAGAAAACTCTTCCTGCATTTGTCGATTGCATTATTGAGCTTGGCGAAAAGATTAAGAATAAGAATATGTTTGCAAGCTTTAAGACTGGCGCAAAGTGGATTTTGATATTTACTGCTGCTATGGTCGCACTATTGGCCATTGCCGGACTTTTAATGAGTAAAATTGCAAAAGCTGAAACGTCGAAGTTTGGAATGACGTTATTCGATAGACTTCAAGTTGCTTTGCTTAACTTTATGTCTCGTTTACAGACTTATGGTCAGCGCTGGCTTGTTAACTTAACAAAGTTCTTGAAGGATAATAAGGATACTATAGTTGGTTTGCTAGTTGGGTTAATCGGTGTAATAGGGCTCTATATTACTGATCTTTTGCCAACATTGACTAGCGTTATTGCTGATGCAGTTGTCGTTTTAATTGCCTCAGTTGCTGATGCAGTATCGAGTCGATCTGGAGAATTCATAGATAGCTTTACGAAATTAGTTACTGCCATTTTCGAGGTTCTTGAAGGCGTTATTAAGAATGTTTTTAGTAGTGTGTTTGGTAAAGATAGTCAGCTTGGGTTACTTGGTAAAATTTTGGCAGGCATAGTTAGCGCACTTTTAGCTTTTCGTTTTATTACCGGAATTTTTGGTGGAATCATCAGTCCATTTAAAACATTAACAGAAGTCGTTGGCGGTAAAGCAGGTCTGGTTGGAGCATTAATGAAAGCGAAAACTGGAATACTCGCATTAATTGAATCGGCTGGTGGTCTTTTAAATATTGCTGGTCCGATTGCTATCGTAGCTGCCGCTATGGCATATGCCGCTAAGAATGTTTCTGATCAAAAAGATATTCTCGTTGATCGAGCTTATGGCGATAATGAACGAGATCTTGAAGGAACAGCGGCCGCCATCGAAGATACGAAAACACGCATGGCTCAGCTTAAAGAAGCAATGGATAATGGCGCTACGGAGTTTAGTATTGTTCAGGAGTACGATGCTCTTTGTATCACATTAAAGAATCTTGAAGACGAATATGAAAAATTAATTCAGATTCGTAACGAAGAACATCGCGGAGCTGAAAATGCTGAACATGATGCTTACATTGAACAAAAGCGTCAAGAAAGAGCTGCTAAAGCTGCTGCCGAAAATGTATATGCTACTGATGGCATGACCGAAGAAGAAGTTGCAATGTTAGCTGATCGTCAGTCTCGAGTTAGAACAGAAATGACTGAAACGGCTGAAGTTGTAACAGAATCTTCTAGTGTTATTAGTGATGCTTGGTCCAAAATTAAAGAAGCTATTTCAACTGGAAGCATTCAAAATGACAGCGATCTATTAGCTATGGCCGGAAATCTTGGATTGTCAGCTGAAGATATTATGTCGAAAGTTGGGATTGATATTTCTGGCTTTACAGATCGTCTTGGCGAAGGCGGTTCAGATGGCGGTAATAATTTTCTTGAGGGCCTCTATGGAAGTCTCGGCGATACCGGTTTGATATCCATGATTACAGGTTCAGTTGATACTACCGGAACGATGATGGTTGATGCTTTACGTACAGTTTTGGGAGAGCATTCTCCCTCAACGGTAGCTGCTGAAGCTGGACGTTACTTTGATTACGGTCTTGCGGAAGGCGTTACTTCTAAGCAGGATATTGTTAAAGGCCCTGCAGTTGCTTTGGGCGCTACTCTTGTTAATGCATTTAATGATTCTGCTAGATCTATTAGTTATAGTGGTCCTATGATTATTTCTGCTCTTAGCAGTAGCATTTCAGCATATTATTCTACGCTTTCTGTGATTGGCAGTAATATGGGTTCGTCGCTTATTAATGGCTTTAATTCTCGTTTGGGGATTCATTCACCGTCTAGAGTTTTTGCTGAATTTGCAAAGTATATTCCTGCAGGTATTGTGCAAGGTGTTACTGATGGAGAAGACAGTGCTATTCAGTCTGTAGTTATCTTAAGTAATTCTCTTGTTGATGCCATTACAGCTACTATGGCTCACGTTGCTACCGTCGCTGATGATAGCTTCGAATTCAATCCTGTCATTACTCCGGTTGTTGACATGACTAATCTTACTTCGGCTGCTAATACGGCTAATGCTTCATTTGGTTCGATTACTTCAGCCATGCGAGGCTCAATTCGTGTTAGTGCCGATAATGCTCAATATGCAGCTGCTAATATTCATCCTGACGATGGAAATGCCGCTGTTGTTTCTGAAATTCAGTTGCTCTCTAGTCGTTTGGATAAGCTTGGCGACGCTGTGACTAATATGCAGATCGTCATGGATACCGGTGCTCTTGTTGGAGCAACTTCTAAACAAATGGATGGTGCTTTCGGTACCATGCAAGCACGAAGAGGAAGGGGGAACTAAATCGTGGCTGACATTATCATTGACGTTTCAAAAAAAGCACACATCAATAGCAATGGAATGCTTGAATTCGACGATTTAGATCTCCAAAATAAATCAGTTTCATTTACTCCTGCAGTAACAACACAGACTCAAACAGTTAAACCCGATCAAGGATATGATGGGTTAAACAAAGTCTTCATTACCGTAGAGGCAATTCCAAATAAGGGTGGAGGCGGCGGAAGTGGATCAGCTCAGGCCATTGCTTATCATTCAATCACGATTGGCGATAAAAATACCTGGGATGATTGGCATTTAGTACCTACTTCCAGACCAAAATTTAATATGCCGCCTGTGAAAACTCAGTATATTGATATTCCAGGTAGCGATGGAGTTTTAGATTTAACGACTGCCTTGACTGGTCGCCCTATGTATGGTAACCGTCAGGGCAGTTTTGAATTTCTTGTAATGAATGACTATGGTAACTGGTACGATCGATATAGTGAAATTGCAACATATTTACATGGTCGTTCATTTCGAGCAGTTTTAAACGACGATCCTCTTTATTATTACGAAGGTCGTTTTTCTGTTAATGAATGGAAAAGCGAAAGAGATTGGTCTCGGCTTGTAATTGATTATAATGTTGGTCCTTATAAGTTATCAACCTTGTCACCCGGCGAACGCTGGCTGTGGGATCCGTTTAGATTTACAGGGACAGCAACCGGACGCGGCGACATTATTCAAAGCTATAAAAACATTATGGTCAATGGCACTACTGAGATTGATTACATAGGTGATGTTTATGAATCTAGTTTTGTCATAAATGTTCTTCCTAGAACTTCTGGAGAAGAGCCTAGCGTTACTTTTACATACGATGGAAAGTCTTATCTGCTCAAGAAAGGAACTCAGACATTAACTGCTGTCAAAATGCAAGAAGGTAATAACCATCTTGTATTTACGGGCCGTGGCATCCTTACTATCGAAAATACTGGAGGTCGTTTGTAATGTTTTATATTTATGCCGGAAATGAACTTGTGTATCAAACTGGCAATGAAAACTATAAAGCGATCTCTCCGAAGCTGACTTTAGAATTTGGAAAGGCCGGAAGCTTGGAGTTTTCTATGCCAAGTATTAATCCGGCCTATAATTCACTTAATCAACTAAAAACTGTTCTTATTGTTCAGCAAGATAACACTGAGATATTTAGAGGACGCGTTTTATCTAATAAATTAAATTTCTATAATACAAGAGATATTTATACAGAAGGCGATTTAGCTTATTTAGTTGATAGCGTTCAGAAAGCTGAGAAATATTCTGGAAGTGCTAAAGCTTTATTTAGTTCGATTATTGCTAAGCATAATCAGATGGTGGGCGATGCCACAAAGCAATTTGTAGTTGGAAATATTACGGTTGATGATCACGATGTATATTTGGCTGGAAAGTCTGAAGATATTACAGATAAAGAGACTAATAATTTTAACTATCGACAAATTGCTTTGAACTCTATTGCTGAAGAATGGCAAACCACATTTGACTATATTGAAAAATGCCTGATCGAATACTGTGGCGGTTATTTACGTACTAGATATGTAAATGGTAAGACGTACATTGATTGGCTTAAAGATTATACTTCAAGTGCAACCCAGACCATTGAGGTTGGTAGAAATGTTTTAGACTTTTCTGAAGAAGTTAATGTCGAAGATCTATTTACAGTTTTGATTCCACTTGGTGATGATAACCTTACCGTTGAAAACGCTGCTGCTTACAATCAAAATGGAATTGTTCATAATGCTGGAAGTAGTGAAATTGTAAATACTTCCGCAGTTCAAAAGTACGGACGTATTATAAAAACAAACGTATTCGATAGCGTTACTTCTCCGGCGACGCTTCTTGAAAACGGGGTTCGCTTTTTACAGACTAATAGTGATCTGTCTGAGACGTTTACGATTACCGCAGTTGATCTACACAATATCGATCCTAATATTCAGAGTATTTCTCTTGGAGATAAAGTTCAGATTATTTCCGCGCCGCATGGCCTTAATAATACATCTCTTACTTGTACTAAGATTGAATACGATTTAGCAAATCCTGCAAACACTGTTTATACTTTCGGCAAACCTAAACAGACGCTTACTGATCGTTATCGTAAAGACCAAAAAGCACAAGCCGAAAGCGCTGGACGCGGAGGCGGCGGAGGTGGCGGTGGTGCTGCTGCAGCTGCTGCTGAAGATGCTGACAAAAATGTTAAAGAGATTTTTGATGCTTGGATTACGTATGATAAAGATAAAGCTTTGGTTGATATTGGAGCTCTTTATAAAAAACTTCATGGCGATAATCAGTTGATTAATGAAGTTGGAATGCGCATGAATGGACAAAATGCAACTGTCGATTTATATGCCGATCATAACGATATTGTAAAAAATGGCAATAATATTAATACTATTACAAACAAAACCGGTATTAAACTTGATGGCACACAGGCCTCAATTGATATTTTTGCCGACCATAACAAGACCGTTAAAAATAGTACTGATATAACTACGATTTGTAACAGTACAGGTATTAAATTAGATGGCACTGCAGGAACTGTTAATATATTTTCAACAGCTAAAGATGTTAAGACTAATCAAGAATATATTGCAAGTATTAAGACCTGGGCTGGCTATGACGAAAAAACGAAAAAATTTGGCAGTAACATCGCTTTGAGAGCTGATATTGTGGAGATAGATAGCGATTTAACTATAATAAAAAATAAGCTTGAGGCTTTTTCTATTAGCGCTAATACTGTTAGTGTTACTCGAGCATTAGAAGCTTCCGGCGTTGGCGCTAATGATATTAGTGCTAAAAATCGTCTTTTTATTGCCGGTAATAATGCAAGTATTCATACTCATACATTTACCGTTAGCGGTGGTAAGGTGACAATCGGTGGCGCTGATTGGACTGGAGCTGACCATTTTTTTGATATTGCCGACACTCAGTACTATAAAGATGGCGTGTCGGCTGCTCATAGTAATGGCCGTGCTAGTGTACGTATAACAGGCATTAACTTACTCGACCGAGGCGATAATTACATTCGCGTTAAAGCCGTTGCTGATAATGGTGCAAGTTATATTAAACGGTTTTCAACTTGAAAAGAGGACTTTAATGATTACGCTTAACAATTTTGTGGATAAACTTATTGAACTTCAGAAAACAATTAATAATATTGGCGTTATTGGTGTTGCTAATGCCGCTAATGTTGTTAAAGCATATGACCTTTGTGAATGCATGTTAAACGGTCTACATGACACGATTACTGAATTACAAAATCAAAATGAAAAAGTAGGTGAGGACAATGGCGGACTTATCACCGATTCAGACATATCTTGATCAAATAAAAAATGCTATCTATGGTGAAGAAGTACGAAGTGCAATTCATGATAGTATTGCTCGTTGCTATACGGATGTAGACGACTCTAAAACGATTGCTGCTAGTGCTGCGGATGAAGCCACTACTGCAGCAACTAGCGCTAGTGCCGCTGCTAGCGATGCAAATCGCGCCAAAACTAATGCGCAAGCTGCTGCTGATGCGGCTAATTCTGCGGCAACTAATGCTACTAACGAAGCGGCAAGTGCAAGAACTGCGACGACTAACGCTAATACGGCTATATCTAATGCGAATACTGCTAGAGATCGAGCTGCCAGTGCAGCAACTAGTGCGACGAATGCTGCGTCTAGTGCTAATACAGCAGCTACAGCAGCGAATCGAGCTGCAACGAATGCAGATACTGCTACAACTAGCGCTAATAATGCTGCCACCAATGCCATTGATGCTGCTAATGCTGCGACTGGCGCGGCCGCTGATGCTAGAACTGCTATTGACGATTGCAATACCGCACGCTATGCCACGATAACTGCAGCGCAAAGTGCTGATACGGCAGCTAGTCGTGCAAATAGCGCATCTAGTATGATCGAAAATATATCAGTTTCTTCAGAAAATGTATCACCAGACACTCAAGCGTCAGTTCATATTAGCGATGTAGATGGCCATAAACATTTGCATTTTCGTCTTCGTCAGGGTGCTACTGGTGCAGCATATTTGATCAAGGGTCATGCTTATGCCACACTTTCCGAACTGGAATCAGACATTACTTCTCCAGCCGTTGGCGATCAGTATAATGTTGGCTCTGCGGCTCCATATCATATATATCGGTGGACTGGAAGTACTTGGGAGGATCAAGGACAAATAGGTATTAATTTTGAAAATTTAACTGAGACAGAAATTGATTCTATTTGGAATGGTAGTGCAGTATCGAGCGGACAATCAAAATACATAGATCATACTGGGCTTTTTCATTTAATTATTAATAGAATAAAAGCTAGTTTGTCTACTAAAGTTGATAAAGTAGATGGTAAAGGACTTAGCACTAATGATTTTACTGATAAATATATAAATCAAATTAATACTCATACTAACCAGATAGCATCTCTTTCTACTGTAAAAGTTGATAAAGTTACTGGCAAGGGACTTAGCACTAATGACTTTACCAATGAATATCGAAATCTTATAAATCGCGTAAACTCATTTGTTGGTAGCTTCAATTTGGAAACTGATGCAAAAAATGTATCTGGTGCTATCAATGAATTATATGAAACTATTCAAGCAAATAGGCCGCTTAGAATTAAGAAAAGTACTTTTTCCTCTTTGCCATTAACTATTAATAGTTCAGTCATTAAAGAGGAAATGGTTGTAGCGGAATGCGTATTCGGAACGCCGTCAGCTATTACTTCTGATGTTACTTGGACTACGGCAAATGGAAGTTTAACATTAAATGGAACAATGGCTGCAAATACTAACACATCGGCTGACATTTTACTTATTCCTATGGAAAATATAAGGGAGTATAATTATGATTAAATATTTTTATACCACAATTGAAAACCAGATCCGCGATGATGGAAGCGTTGGCTTGCTTTATGACCATTTCGGTACGGACCCCAATGAAACTGCTGACCAAGCTTTAAATCGTGCATATGCAAAACTCTATAATATTTTAGCAGCAGCTGCTGTTAGCGGCATTCCTTATCACTCTGGTCATATTTATCGTTCGGATGGTCTTCTGATTGAAGGTAAAGTCTTTGATCGAAGAACTGATACTGAATAAATATATAAGGAAAGTCTGAAAGGAGAATCCTTATGGCAAGTGGAACAATTGTAAAAGATACACCTGAAGGCGGGACACTTGGAGAAGATTATGGATATTCAAAACTTCCAGATGGAACGTTAATCCAATGGGGCCTTATACGAGATGCGTCATTTGACAACGGCGTATGTAGTGTAAATATTAATTATCGCGTACCATATGTGTATAGTACGTTTGTCCCAATTATATCCGCAACGGTTGCATCGGCATCGCCTATTTACAGCGTAACGACAGCCATTAATTCTGCATATGCGAATGCGAATATACATATGCAGATGCCTGGCGCCCCGACATACACTGGAAGTGCCGTGATTATGTGGACTGCAATCGGTCGCTGGAAGTAAATTACATTTAGGAGGAGTTTAAAATGATTAAAGGTACAACTCCGACTTTTATATTTACATTACGTAACAAAGAAATCGATCTGGGTGAAGCAGATAATGTTTATGTCACTTTTGCTCAGAGTAACAAAATAATTGAGAAAACCGGTGAGTATCTAGAAATCGATGGCTGTACAGTTTCTACATGGCTTACACAATCAGAAGCTATGAAACTCACCGAATTTGCTAATGCGAAGGTTCAGATTAACTGGACTTACGCTAATCCGTTTGGTGGGGAACCTAGACGGGCTGCTACAAAGGTTATTACTATTCCGATTACTGAACAGTTATTAAAGCGGGTGATCGAATGATAGAAACTGCTATTGAACCGATCTTACTTGACGTTGATGTATCTGTTGAGGAATACGATCTAGACCTTGATACAAAAATTGAAGTAAACAAAATGAGCGGGGGAAACTTACCTCTTGGCGGTAACCCAGGGGACATTATCATTAAGCGTTCGACCGAAAACTTCGACGCTGAATGGGTTCCTCCTGCTAATTCTGTCGAACAAGACAACACGAGACCGATCACAGCAGCTGCTGTTTATACCGAGATCGGTAACATTAACGCGTTACTCGCGACTATTTAAGAGGTGGTATATATGAGCACTGCAACTGAAATTTCAAGGCTCACAGACGCCCGAAATCTAATTAGAGATAAGCTTATCGATCTCGGTCTTGCGGCTAGCACTGACAAAATCGATGATCTCGCAACGGCTATTGACGGCATTGCTAACCGCGGTGCTGTTTCTGCTACTGTCCAGGAAGGCGACACTTATACTATTCCTGCTGGCTATCACAATGGTTCTGGTACAGTTTCTGGCGTTGCCGGCGGTGGTAACTATAGTCTTCAGTCTAAGAATATTACTCCGACGAAAAGTCAACAAAGTGTTACTCCTGATTCTGGATATTATGGTTTGAGCGATGTTACGGTTGCTGCGATACCTGAAGCTTATCAAAATGTTTCTGCTGTTAACGCCAAAGCTGAGGAAGTTCTTGCTGGTAAAGTCATTGTCGATGCAACTGGCAAGGGCGTAACAGGTACGATGCCAAATATTGGTGCCGTATCTCAGACTTTGGATGCAACGACTGGTAAACAATCTTATACAGTACCAAAGGGCTATCACTCTGGTTCTGGTACTGTGTCTATTTCTCTTGAAGAAAAGACTGCTACGCCCGGTCCCGATGCAGTTATCGTAACTCCGACGGCTGGTAAAGTTCTCTCGAAGGTTACTGTGGCCGCAGTTGATGATAAATATGCTGATACGACCGGTGATACGGCTGTAGCGGCTAATATTCTTGATGGTGAGACTGCTCACAGTTATGACGAAACTACTGGAAAGTCCGTTGCCGTAACAGGTACGATGACCAACAATGGAGCTGTTTCTAAGACTCTGGATGCTACTACTGGCAATCAGTCTTATACGGTTCCAGCTGGCTATCACAATGGTTCTGGTAAAGTTCAGATCGTACTTGAAACTAAAACCGCAACCCCGACGAAAGCAGTTCAGAACATTACTCCATCTAATGGCAAAGTTCTGAGCAAAGTTACTGTAAATGCTATTCCTGCGGCTTATCAGGATGTTAGTAATGTTGATGCTGCTGCTGGCGATGTTCTGGCCGGAAAAGTCATTGTTGCCGCTGACGGTACTGAAGTTACTGGTACGATGGCTGACAATGGCACTCAGAGTAAAACTCTTGATGCTACTACTGGAAACCAAAGCTTTACAATCGCTGCTGGTAAACATAGCGGCAGTGGTAAAGTTAATATTGTTCTTGAAGAAAAGTCTGCTACTCCGACTACTGCTAGCCAGACTGTAACACCGACTGCTGGTAAGGTTCTTAGCAAAGTTACTGTTAATGCCATTCCTGCGAAGTTTGGTGATACAACTGGTGATACTGCGGTTGCGGCCAATGTTCTTGCCGGCGTTAAAGCGCATACTATTGTTAACGGTACTGCGACTCAGATTACAGGTAGTATGGCGAACAACGGTGCTATTGCTGGCAGTATTGATGGACTTACTACGACTTCTTACACAGTTCCTGCTGGCTATACAACTGGTGGTACTGTATCTTTGACTGATGATATTGAGAAAGCACTGAAAGCAATTTAAGGAGGTGACGGCATGAGTATTGCATCCGAAATTTCGAGATTGTCTTCGAATATTTCTGATTCTCTGGATGCTGTTGCAGCTAAGGGTGTGACCGTGCCGTCAGACTCTATAAGTGATAATTTAGCAAGTCTCATCGCAATGATAAACACTGGCAGTAATGTAACAATCGGCGGAAATAATGTTTACATTGACGAACGAGATTACTTAGTTTATGAAAATGGAAGTGGCAGTGGATCTGCTGTATTACAAGCTAAAACTGCAACGCCGTCTACTTCTCAGCAGACGATCAGACCTGATTCCGGATACGATGGTCTTAGCTCTGTGACGGTTAGTGCTATTCAGACGCAAACGAAAAGCGCTACGCCTAGTGAAACTGCGCAGACTGTTACGCCCGATAGCGGAAAGTATCTGACGTCTGTTTCTATTAGTGCCATTCAGACGCAAACTAAGAGTGCTACGCCTACTGAAAGTGCTCAAACTATAACCCCTGATAGCGGTAAGTATCTATCTTCCGTTTCTGTTGGGGCTATTTCTTCTACACATGTCGGTTCTGGAATTGCTAGAAAATCATCCACCGATCTTACCGTGTCTGGACCAACTGTTACTGTGCCTGCTGGTTATTATAGTGAGCAAGTTACAGCAAGTATCCCGACTGTTTATTTAGCAACACCAACAATTAACGTTGCTGCAAACGGCAAAATTACAGCAAATGTTAATCAAAGTTCTGGTTATGTTGAAAGTTCATCGACGCAAGCAACACAAAATCTTACTACGCAGCCTGCAGTAACAATTACACCAACGAAATCTTCTCAGACCGCTGTCGTTGCTGGACGTTATACGACTGGCGCAGTTACAGTAGCTGCAATTCCAGCTGCATATCAAGATGTTACTGGCGTGACTGCTTCTGCTTCTGATGTTGTATCTGGAAAAGACATTGTTAATTCTTCTGGTACAGTTGTGCATGGCTCTCTTGTTATACAGCATTATTATACTTCAGCAAATGATCCGACTTCTTCTGACGGCGCTGATGGAGATATTTGGCTTAAGGTGGTGAGCTGATGCCTACCATTAAATTAACTCCAAGTATTCTTTATAACCAGGCTGGTACATCATATCTTACCGTAGAAGATCAAAATAACGCTCTTACCGATACTAGTAGTACGACTTATGCTACGGTAACTAATACATACTCATCAACAACGAACCGCTATATTTATTTGCAAGGATTTAACTGGGATGCAGTTCCTTCAACCGCTGTAATTAATTCATTTAGCATTAAGCTTAAAGCAAGCGAATCCGGCGGCTCCACATCGTCCTCATATAGACCGGTTTTGTGTAAAGGTACTGCAACCTATTCAAACGCATACTGTAATGCAATAACGACAAGCGCTACTGTACATGAATTTGAGTTTACTCAAGATTTTGCAACGTTCAGAGACGATGGCGAAGAATTTGGTATACGAATTAATTGCCGAAGAGGCTCTAGAAATACTTCTGCATCGTTTTATATCTATGGTGCCGAAATTGATGTTGACTATACTATTCCAAATCCATGTACGATTACAACAACACTTTCAGGTGATGGCACGATTTCTCCGAGTGGGTCGACAACGACTGTCGAAGGTGTAGAGTTTGAGCTTACCATCACGCCAACAAACAAAAGCGATCCAGTTACTGTCACGAATAACGGCACGGATGTCACTTCTCAGGTAGTCGCGCACGGAACTGGTGCTACAGCTTCAAAAACGCCGAGTGATGTCACGACAAGCGGTATTCAGAGTGGTTCTTCTTACGCCGAGTATGCTGTCGGCCATAGCGCGGAAAGCCCGTCATCATCTGGTTCTGGAAGCAATATGTATGCGTCGAGCAGTTCTACTGGATATGCTGCATATAGCTTTGATTTTTCTTCTATTCCGAGCAATGCCACGATCGAGAGTATTGAAGTTCGCTGCTATGGTCATCGAGAATCGTCAACGATCAGTTCGACTTATGTGTCTCAATGCGTTATCTATCAGGGAAGTACGGCGATTAGCGAAGAGGTAGATTTCCCATCGACTTCTGACAGTATTATCACCGTAACGCCGACCACACTTCCTACTCGCGCACAGCTTGATGATGTGGTAGTCAGACATTATGTTGGCTATTATGGCGGTTTGGTTCGAGGTATTACATTCGAAGTAACATATTCGACCGGGACTGGAATTGACCACTATACCTACACGTTTACGACAACTGGAGATGCGACAATTGCTGTTACGATTGGGAATCCAGCGACAAACGTTTTGTATGTAAAAGTAAATGGTTCGTGGACTACTGCAACAAAAGCCTACAAGAAAGTCAATGGATCCTGGGTTGAGCAGTCAGATCTAACAAATGTATTTCAAAATGGAACTAATTATGTTAAAGGAGTGGTGTAATTATGGCAATTTCGAAAGTGGTTTTAAATAGCACTACTCTTATGGACGCAGCTACTGTAACAGCGGCGGCTGACGATATCACTGCTCCGAAAATGGTTATATTGGCTGACGTCGTGTATGGCTGGGATCTTGCTGAGTAAAACTATTAGACCCTGTAAATTCTACAGGGTCTATTTTTTTTCATTCGTAAAAATTGCAATTTCTATAATGAGAACAGTAATAAATTTTAAGGAGGGAAATAATATGTTTAAGAAAATCAGTAAAATATTGTCGCTGATGGCGGCTGGAATGAACTATTCTAGTCAGTATATCGCGACCGGTGGAGCTGATGCGAAACTGATCCGTCTGAACACTTAGTTCTCGGCGAGGGAAGTCGTTTTAAATAAAGCGGCTTCCTTTCTTTTTTTAATTCAAAATGGAAGTAAAGGAAGGTGATGACTATGAATCAGGTAATTATTAGTACAAATGAAAGGAGCGTGTTTCATGACCCGTATTGTCCCTATGTAAATCGAATCCAGAAAAAATACCGAAAGCAAATTCGAGAAGATGAGGCTATTCGTAAGGGATACTGCGAATGTAAATTTTGTCGTAGTGTCAGAGGAATTGCCTATAAGTACAGACAGACAAGCAACATGGATATTTACTATGACAAAGTAGACGATGCCATGTGTGTAAAAACAGATGTCGGTTTTTGGAAGATCTTTTGGCGAGATGTTTCCCAAGACTGGCATCTATTTCATATGAATCATAAGGGGTGGAAGCACTTTGATAAAAATTTACCAGCGAAAGTTTTAATGCGTGGATCGTTTCATCGGCAGGAAGATTTTAAGCCAACTTCCCATGTAAACAAGATCTTGAGTTATATCAAGAGCCATGATCATAACTACAAACTTGCTGAAGAAGACATTCGAAAAATGAGTAAGAAAACTTCTCATCAACGAAGACATTATAAGCAGCAAAAGAATCGTAAGAAACGTGAGAACATTAAAAACGTCTATCGAATTTTTAATCAACTTGAAAAGGAGAATAATAATGACTTATCCAACTCTTAAGAAACCAATGCCTAAGACCACTTTTAAGGACAACATGAAAATGCTTCGAGATGTATTTACCGAACAGCAGGACAGAACAAAAACCCTCATGAAAAAGCATCCTTGGGTTCCGATTCTCACGAACTGGGTAATGGCCATTCTCATTATTGTTCTTATCGGGAGTCTGTTTGTCTGGAGAACTCAAGTAAAAGCGGAGGAACGTGCTGGAATTCTTGCTGCAGAAGCTATGGCGCAGTATCAAGCTGAGCAACTGGCTAAAGAAGAAGAAACTCGTTTAGCGCTTCTTGCTGAACAAAATTCTGAAAAAGCTAAGCGAGAAGCCGATGCGATTCTTATGGCAAAACTGTTCGCAGGTATCGATAACTTCGTTGAAAAATATGGATATGGCGAACGAGATCTTCGGACTTACGGGGAGTGTGTTATTAACCGCGCACTTAACGGCCGAAATGAATTTAGAACTCTTAATACTATCTACGATGTTATCATGCAGCCGAATCAATGGATTGGCTTTTCTGAGAATAACCAGGTGGTAGACAAGTATTATAAGATCGCCTCTGAAGTTGTGAACTCTTACTACGATAACGCGGTGAGGCCCTGTACTTCTGACTATTGTTGGGCAGAACTTACCTCTAACGGTATTTATCTAAAGAATGAATACAATGATGGAAAATACGTGTCTACTTGGAGGTGGAATCAGTGAAAGAATTAAACGCAGTCTATAAGTGTAGGCTTTGTGGCGAAACCTTTAGAACATTTACGGTTGGTGAAAGCATTGCCAACCGTATTCTTTTAAGCTTAGAGCTTAAGGATCTTTCGCTTCAACGCGGCATTGCTGGTGGAGTTACCTACGAACAGTGTACCCATATTTGTCACGATAATTCGCTTGGCATTGCTGACTTTCTAGGATTCAAAATGGAAGAAAAACCGAAAGAGTTTATTAATGAGGAGCTTGAAGATGACGGATGAAGCTTACGTCCTGAAAGAAACCAATCGTGAAAGAGCTATTCTAAAGCGTTCTGCATGCCATAAAGTAAGTGGCAGAAAGAGCAAAATGTGCAAACTAGGAGTGGAATATATGTCAAATAAAGAAATAAACAAGCTTCATGGACCTATCGAAACGTATGATCTAAATTATTTTTATACATTCGATGAATTTAAGCATATGCCAAATGATATTCAGATCGAATACGTGAATCATTTAATGACCAAATATAATATCGGTGTAGCAACGATTAGTCAGTATGCTTTTGAAATGTCTCATGGGTATTTGGCCATCTATCTGCGGCGAAAAAAGCTTTTAAATTCGATCATAGCACATACGAGAAGAGGCCGCTTTATGTCAGAAAAGAATCTTGAAGCATTTAGAGCCGCAATTGATTTACAAAGAAAGGATGTGGAACCTGTGGAAAAAAATACTTGCGATATTATTGAAACTTCGGAAGAGTATGCCCCGATGATCCCTGTTGAAGCTGTTAAACCGACCGTAACTTCTAAGACGTTTTCTACAACATACATCGCCGATAAGATCGACATCGAAGGCCTCTATCTGATTCAGCAAATGTTTAAAGATAATAAGATCCAAGTTAGCATTACCATCGAATCCGTTTAAAGAAAGGATAAACAAAAATGAGTATTTTTAAGAAAAACGAGTATGTGCCAAAGCATCTTAAATCCTACTTTGACAATTCTGGTCAGTCGGGTTTCAATAATGTAATTCTCAAGAAAGAACCGGTGAAAGAAGAGCCTTTGAATTTCGATTTCCTCAACAAGATGATTGACGAGGAAGTTAAAGCAAAGGCTCTTTAAATTCAAAATGGAAGTAAGAGAGTCTGTAAACACTACAGGCTCTCTTATTTTTTGTACATGATGTACTAATAAATTTCATGCCTGCAATAAAAGTTTGTAAGGCTACTCTTTCACGAATAAAATTTATCTTTTACGTATGCAACAATATTCGACTTTATTCGTTTGACTTTACATAACTAGTGTGCTATGTTCGCATCACCGGCCGGTAATCTTACAATTAAATAGGGGATTGCCGTTATGAAAGTTATACTTTTAGAGCAAGATCGCGAAATGGAGCGCCTTCGAAAACGCATGGACCGTTTCGATTCAATAGTTCATGAATATCTAAGATCAAGCCATAGAACAATCGAGGAGTTGGCTGAGAAAGCTGGCTGCGATCCATCTAGTTTATGGAGGTATCGAAGAAAAGTAAAATATTTTCGAAAAGCGCCATTAGATGTCATATGTACGTGCCTTAAAGTAGCCAATGTGTCGAATGAAAATCTTCGATATGTGCTAGGTTTACCAAATGGCAGAGGTAACCAGGATGAAAACTGAATATCAGCTTAGTAAGCACCGCTTTTACGAGCTTAAACACTTCTGCCTTCAATATTATGACTGGAAAAGAGAATATGAAAATGCAGATGGATGGTCTGGTAAAGGCGATACGACTTCTAAAGATGGGATCAAGCGTGGAGTTCTTAAGACTTATATAGAACTAATTGAAGACTGCGCTCGATTAACTGGTGTAGACATTCTAAAATTTGTCACAACGAATGAAAATTTGCCGGTTGAGTTACGATACCACTATCAACAGTTTTTCTGGTTCTTAAGTTGCCGACGATAATCGAAAGATTTACAGCCTTTTTAATGAGCTATTATAGCTTAAATTTTTAAGGAGGTAAATTGTATGTCAAAAGAGATGCGAATCAATTATCATGAAAATATGACTAAGTTCTATGCAGGACTTGGGTCAGTTGTGCTGAAAGTTGAAGGATATTTCGGACGTAGAAATATGAACGAAGAATTCTACAAAGCAGCGCATCTGTTCAGCAGGTGCCTGGAAAGAAGATCTTACCATAATTTCATGGCTAATGAGTACATGAAACTGACATATGGCGTGAAGCATTTAAACTAAATAGCATAGAGCAGGCAATACAGCTTGCTCTCTTTTTTTTCATTCAAAATGGAAGGAGGTAGATATATGAACGAGTATGTAATCTATACGTTGCTTGTATTTTTTAGTTTAGTTCTAGGTTTTGCGTTTGGACGATTTGGCCTTAAACATCATCATGACGGCTCTATTGTTTTAGAGATGACCGAAGATGGCGAAAGGGAACGAGTACGCTTTGTTCTTGGCTTAGATTTAGATCAACTAGAAGATCGCCATCAAGTGACACTTAAGATCGAGAATAATCTGTCGAAAAAATAACACCTTTTATGAGGGAGTAATATCCTAGATTATATTTTTTGGAGGTAAAACTATGATCGAAGAAGCAATGTCAAATGCTCAACTGAGGGAAATAATTATGCATGAGCATTACTTAAAACTCAAAGATCTCGAACCGGGGACAAAAGAGTATACTGATCGTCAGGCTGCAATTGAGTCACTTGAAAAGATCTCACAGAAAGATCTTGAGATTGAAAACGATAGAATCAATGCGTATTCTCGGAGTGAAAATGACGCTGAGAAAAATCGTATTGAGGCAGAACGTATTAAAATCGAGAAAAAGAAAGTGATTTCCGGGTGGCTGCAAGCCGGCGGAAGTTTCTTTGGTGGAGCCCTTTTGGGTCTCGCGAGTTTTAGTACTGCATTATTTCCGCCTAATAAGACCTTCTGGAAAGCTGCTGAAGACATGTTTCGACAGACTAAGGACTATCTTAGAAGATAATCTAAGTTACGACCAAAAGAGAGTCTACAACGGCTCTCTTTTTTCGAAAAAATAACAGCTTTTCTTATAGAAAGACTATCTTTCAAATCTATATGAAAAGCGAGGAAAAACAAATGAAAAAGTACGAGGGAATTACATTGAGATTGGCTATTCTGGCCGTTTTACTGATCCTTTCGGCAGTACTAGCTTTTGTGGAAATTGGAGTATCTACGGCTTTCGATATAACATATGAAGGCTTGAGCTATCTCGAATATACGCATCAGTTCTATTCTGTCGAATGGCATCTGTATGGGGCCGTTATGATGCTGGTCATTGTATTTACTATTGCTACTGAAGTGACTTATCGTCAGCTGCGTACGATGATAAAAGAATAATCTATTTCAAATGACTCTAGGCACACCGCCTAGAGTTTTTCGCATTTTTAACAGTTTCTATAATGCAGAAATTAATTTTAAAGGAGGAAAAATCAAAATGGAAGAAAAAACCAAAAACGAGAAGAAACCTAATATCTTTATTCGAGTGAAGAATAAGGTAAAGGAAAAACTGGACAATATTGGCGAGTTTGCAGCTGATAATCCGCAGTTGATCGGAGGAATCTTTTCTGCTATTGGCACCGTAATCGTTGGAGGAGCGATGTTTTTCGGTAGCATGGGAGAAAGGAATCTGAAGAAATGCGAGATTCAGGATGAAAACTCTGGCATTTCGTATTATACGGTTCGACCATTGTCTTATTCTGAGAGAGTAGAGCTTGTTAAGGCTTCTCAGAATGGACAGACAACTATTGATTTCCTTGAAGAAAGGGATCTGCTGAGAAAGTAATTTCGAATAGAAGATGGTGTATCTTACATCGTCTTCTATTTTTCGTAAAAACAACAGCCTTTATTATGAAGCCATATAATATTTGGCTTAAAAAGGAGGAATGTAAAATTGAATAATGGTACAGGAAAACTATTACTAATCGGTCTAGGATGTGTAATAGCCTATAATGTATTTGGCCCTGTTGGGGTTATCATTGTAGGATGCGCACTCTTGCTGATGACATAATAGTTTTCGAGGACTTGTAAATTCTACAGGTCCTCTTTTTTTTTCGCATTTTTGACAGCTTCTTAAATGAGAAATCTATTTAAGGAGGATTATAACAATGAGAAGGATTTTATGGAGCATGATTATGGTACCAATCATCATTATCGTATCATTCTGGGGCGTCAATTTCGCAAGCGGAGTATTATCCGGTGAAATCGATTTGGCAGCCTGGATTGTAGACCACAGAATGCTGTTTGTGTTCCTGGCATGCTACTTCTTAATCCGATTCTTAAATCCGTTCCGGCAGAGATGAATCAAAATGGAAGTCACTATAGGCGAAAAACTTACAGTGACTTCTTTTTTTTTCAGGTGCAATCTCGGGTGCAATTATTTATTTTTCGGGTGCAATTTCAGTTTTATGGCTGAAAGATTAATTGCTCAAATAAATACCTAAAAAGGTGTATAAACAAAAGAAAAAGCCCCAAACCATTGCGGCTCAGGGCTTCATACTATGGTGGAGATGGGGGGAGTTGAACCCCAGAGAAAAACGCCTTCAAATATGCATGAAATCTACATTTTTTATATTTCAGGTGCAATTTCTGGTGCAGTTTTCGAGTCTAAAAAGAGCGACTCCATATGAGAGTCGATAATATCTGAGAAAGAATCCTCTTTATCTGCCATAGTATGCTGGTAAACAGTCTTAAGCATATTGTCAGTTTTGTGTCCCATGCGCTTCATAGCATACTTATCTGGAACACCGAGAGAGTGCGCTTCGGATGCAGCGAAATGTCTTAGATCATGAAAACGACAAGGGGTTACTTCAGCCTTATCACAAAGACGTTTAAAGCCTTTGTAGATCGCCGCTTCAGTCAAAGGAATAACATATTCGGTAGCATGTGATTGCTGTTCAATGAGTTTCTGAAGCTCTGTAGGGCACTTAATCCAGCGATCACCAGCGAGAGATTTTGTGAGTTTTTCAGCCGGACCGTTATCTCCTTCGACAATGGCTCTCTGAATATGGATTTTGCCGTCGACAAGATCTGAAAACTTGAGTCCTCGAATTTCACTCATTCGTAATCCCAACCAGGACGCTAAGACAATCGGAAGATAATACTTAGTTCCTTCGGCTGTTCGATAGAGTTTCTTGAGTTCCTCTTCTGTCAAAATAGAAATTTCATAGGGCTTTTTCTGTGGAAGAGTTGTTCTCAAGACGAAGTTTGGACGGTATTCTTTTAGAACAGCACTGAGAAGTCCATGAGCATTTCGAACAGATTTACTGCTTGCGCCTCTTTTGAAATCAGCATTGATGGCTCGCTGAACATCCTCCTTAGTGAGATCTGTGATATTCGTCTTCATAATGGATTGAAGATAATTCTTACGGATCTTCTTGTAACCTCGGATCGTTGCCGGAGAGAGAACACTGTCCTTAGTTTCGATATACTGATTAAAAGCCTTGCCGATCGTCAGTGGAATACGCTTTTCGAACTGAAGTCCCGCATAAAGTTCCTTGGCTTTCTGCTTAACAACCTTGGGATCTGGATCTGTGACGCTGTAGCGCTTACCGTCTACCATAATTTGAATTCGCCAATTACCAGATGGACGTTTTACCGGCTTTGGCATTTTCATAGGCATTCCTCCTTCAAAATGGAAGTATAGCATGAAAACGTAAGAATTACAACGGCTATAATGAAGGAAGATTATTAAGTCTTCAAAAATGAAAGGAGAAACAAACTATGAGTAAAACTATTAAGACAATCCTGGTTATGGCAGCGATCGAGCTTGGACTGATCGCAAGCGTATTTATGGAGATTGGCATTGCCGAGGTCTTCGGTATTACCTATAAGGGTATGCCGTACCTTGAGTACTGCCGAGTCTTCTACAGCAACATCTGGACTCAGATCGGCGCTGTCGCAACCGCAATGGCATTAATGGTGTATGGAGGATGGCTCTACACTAGACGAATTAATAATTAAGCCTTCGCTAAGGCGCTTACAGCGTCTTAGCTTTTTTCGCAAGAAATACAGCGCCTATAATGAAGAGACTAAGATCTCAAATTTACACAATATTTGGAGGTAATTATTATGAAAAAGATCAATTGGAGTTACATTGGAATGTTTGTGCTGCTGATCGCGGCAACTCTGATCGGAGCTTACCTCATGGAAGGAGAATTTTGCGAAACCATGAGCGGCCTGATCTGGATTGCCGGCGAAGTATGTCTGACAGCCCTGTGGGTAACGAAAGAGATTCTTAAATGGGCCAAGAAGTATTTGGAAAAACTATTTGATGACTAAACTCTTCGAGAGAGTAAGCATTACAGCTTGCTCTTTCTTTTACAACGTTTATTTTTTTTCGCATGTTTTACAGCTTCTTATATAGAAAGGAGATGATCAAATGTTCCTTGAGAGTAAAAAGAAAACTTATCCAATAGGAACGAAAGTTGGCTATCGGTATAGACTTGATCAGCCGTATCAATTGGGAACTATTATCGGGCATCAGCTTGGTCTTTATGGCGAGGCTGCATATCCTGGTGATAGAAGACCTTTTTATATTAAGATACAAAATGCTGAATTTCCAGACTATACTACAACTTTCGATCCGGTCGGTGGATTTGTCAAAGTCTATTTTAGTCAAGAGGCAATTGATCGGGATCTAAAGAACGGGAAGCTAATTTAACAGCTTCCCAAATTTTTCGCACGTTCTACAGTTTCTTATATAGAAAGGAGAGATAAACATGAAAAATTATGATGACATCTGGGAAGGATACAAAAATGGAGATCCGTCTTTGCCAATTCATGCAAAAGTCGGTGACAAAGTTTGGTACTCTGGAGATGCATTTTCAGGAGTCGAATTTATAGTTGTAACAGAACGAAAATATGTAGAAATTAACACGTTCTGGAATAAGCTATATTTCGATAATGAGAATGCTGCCAGAAAGAAAAACTGGGAAGTGCATGCTGATTATGGATATTGGCAAGGCAAGATGGCCGGAGATCCAAGATGCGCATGGTAAATTATCTATTATCAAAGCTAGGAAGTACAACTTCTTAGCTTTTTTTTCGTAAAACTTACATGGCCTATAATGAAGAGATAACAGGGAAACTATATCCTGTAGATCCGCATTTTAAGAAACTGAAAGAATATAGGAATTGGCGGTTGTTGAATCTACAGTTACTCTTTTTTTCGTAAATAAGACAACCTTTATAATGAAGCCATAAGCTTACATTATATTTGGAGGTAAAATCATGGATAAAGAGGATGCAAAAGAGTATCTGCAAGTTAGCTTTAAACTTGCTGGGCTTGGTATTAGATATGCTATCGTATATTATCTTGGTCATTTGGCGCATATGATTTCGAAAATCTATTCGAACTTGATTAATAAATCAATTAATAAGCCAAAATTATTCAAGTTCTTTGGATTGAGATGGGCGCGCTGGATCGGGAGAGCTAATTATTGGTTTGATAAATGCGAGGTCCTTCATGAACGGTGCAGAGAACCTTTGGATACCCTAGAATACATCAAGAAATTTTATCATCTTGATATGTAAGAATAGCGAAAGGAAAGCTGGCAACGGCTTTCTTTTTTTTTTCGTATATTTTACAGGGCTTATGATAGGAGGTGGTAATATGATTCGATTTAATCTGGTTATTGAAAATAATGCCAAGTATCTTATTCAAGCGATTTACGATTTAACATCGCGAGGATTTCTCGTTACCGGATTTCACACATCAGATATTGTGAGAGATTCAGATAATGAAAAAACTGGTGAAGCAATAGTAATAATGTGCAAAGGGCATGCTTGGGATTATATTCAATTCAGAAAAGAATTAATTACCGATTATGGGCGCCGCGAGTTTAAGTTCAAGGGAATAAGGACCCTTGGGTAAGCGTTGCGGCGCTTACTTTTTTTTCGTAAATAAAACAACCTTTATAATGAGACAAATATTAAAGGAGGTTTTATTATGTCTAAAGAGTATAAAAACAACAAATGCGAGGAAGAACAATGTAAAGTAACGTATGACCCGTATCCAGAAGTTGAAAAAGACGAAAGAGTAAAACCCTCTTATAACACGCTTTTGGCTCTGATTATATCGGTGATTCTGATTGTTATTGGAATTCTGTCGACCCTGGCAATATTTCTGGGCTGGCAGACTTTCATGACATATTTGGTCGCTGGGATCGGATTCATAGGTGTGTTTGGAGGATTGCTCTTTCTTGGCTACGCTTTGATCGGGCGGTGGGAATAACCTCAAGTTGTAAGTTAACAATTAAAACAAATTGTCTCAAGAGAGTCTACAACGGCTCTCTTTTTTTTCAATCGTAAGAATTACAACGCCTATAATGAAGAGAGAAAGAACTATAAAAATGCTGTTAAACAAGAAACTTACACGGCACCGTTCTAGCGAGGTTAAAATGCCGATACGAACGCGAGATAGAGATATGGGAACTAGAGAGCTCAAACAAACTAGTTGAACGTCATTCTATCCGGTGAGCCGGTCCTTACGCGGATTAAAATGCGGAGATGAGTGATTAAGTTGCGGAAAGACGATTTTTATACACTTTCTCTTTCTTTTACAACGTTTATTTTTTTTCGTAAAAACAACAGTCTTTATAATGAGGGTAACCTCAACTAAAAAATGATGAAAGGAAAATTCAAAATGGAAGAGAAAAGGGAACTCAAGAACAAGGTTTGGAATAATCTGGATGAAATCGAGGCTATCGTAAAACAGATCTGGCCCGACGATAAGCCCATGCCTGATAAGGATGATGACGAGTATGAGCTCTGGCTCAACCTCACGGCAGCAATGGTGCACGTCGGAGACCTGAGAATGGATTTCGAAGCCGTCGAATATTGGACAGAATAAATAAAACCTTGAAGAGGGGCTACAACCTCTCTTCTTTTTCGTAAAATGAACAGCTCTTATAATGAAGCTATAAGCTTATATTTTATGAAAGAGAAGGTAAATAACTATGAAAAAGAACGTTGCAAAGATTATTGGCAAAGGACTTTGGATCATTATTAAATTGATTTTTGTAATTGCTGGAAGTATTGCTTGGTATTTAGTTTATGGAAATGCACTAAATTTAGTGCGCTGTAAATATGCTGATGCTGAGAAGATTCCTGTATTTACGCCTATGCAATTATCTAATGAAATTAAAAAGTCAATGTCTGTATTAGATAAACGTTCTACACTAGGCCATAAATGGATCTGGAGTAATGATGTTGAGTTTGACTTCGGATGAAATTTACGAACCTAAGAGGTACAGCTTCTTAGGTTTTTTTCAAAATGGAACCATATTCGCATCTTTTACACCTCCTAATATGAGAGGAGGCGAAAGGTCAAGCGGAAAGCTTTATAAATCGGTTATGCAAGGCCAGGGCTGAAATGCCCTAACGATCCGCAATGGTGTAACGGTAGCACGCTCGGCCATATGGAGCAATCTATATGGTGTCATGGGGACTTAATCGAGAGACCTCAGTTCGAAGCTGAGTAACTCTCACAATTTTTATTTTTTTTCGCATGTTTTACAGTTTCTTATATGAAAGGAGATGAAAAACTATGTGTAAAATATGTGACAATTTAATGGTTGGAGAATGCTTACCTATACTTGAATCTGAAGTAAAACTGGAAAATGGGTACACATTATCGATCGGAACCTGCAGTATATATAAGAATGAAACAGGTGCTGTTGAGATAGATCTGTACCACGATCTAGGCGATAAAGTAAGAAGCGAAAAGAAATTACCAATTAAATATTGTCCATTATGCGGACGCAAGTTTTAAGCACTAAAGGCGGTCGTTTTTACAACGGCTGTCTTTTTTTTCGTAATTTAGACAGCCTTTATAATGAAGCGAAAGCTTACTATTATTTAAAGGAGTATTATTATGAGTAAAATTGATGAGCTGATAAATGATGCAGCGGAAGCAATGAAAACCAGGACGCCTGAAGAAAATGAGTTTTTAAAGAAAGTCGGAAGCAATATGGCTAAAACTGTGTTCAACAAAGCTATGAGTACTATCATTAGTACTATGAACACTTTGGAAGATATGGAAGATCCTATTGTGACTGTTAGTTTTCTTGAAACACTTTTAAAGGAAATGTCTGACTTGTCATCGGCCGCTGGTATGACACAATTTTTTACAGGATATGTATCTGCTTTAAAAGAACAGTTAAATTAATTCGTTTCAATTCGAATTTGAAGGATTCTTTACAGAGTCCTTCTTTTTTTTTGTAATTTAGACAACTTTTATAATGGAGAAATCCAATTTCATATTTTAGGAGGAATTCAAAATGGAAGAAATTGATACTTGGATGGACAAAGCTACAAGATATCTCGGAAGTAACGATGCTAAGAAATGGTATATGGACTCCTATGCCGATTTTGGTGGAAGCGTTGGTAAAGTATATGATTATCAGGTCGCTGATTATGCCAAAAAGCATTTGAGATTCATTGATCGTTTTAATCTTCGTAAAGTTGCTACGGCTATGATGTGGAGCTTTAGCATCCTTAGTCAAAGCATTGAAGAACCTAATATTAAAAATGGAAGATGGAAATTTTTCATTGACTTTTGAGCCGCTAACAACGGCTCTTTTTTTTTCGTAATTTAGACAGCCTTTATAATGGAGGTGATACTTTATGACTTATCAAGAATTTGTAATGGATAAGTGTCAAGAAGCAATCGATGAATACGGTGGTGTAAGAAAAGCTGCGGCAGAAATACACATCGACGCTTCGATTTTAAGCCAAATGGCAGCAGGACATTATGTTCCAAAGCCTAAAACGCTTAAGAAATATTTTCCGAATGTTGAAGTTGACCGTACGTTTATTGATGATAACACGCCTGTTGAAATTCGAGAAGTAAACGAGACACTTAACATCCAGTGCGATGGCTTTGAGCAATTAAAATCAAATTTATCACGTCTAGGATATGAATTAATTATTCAAAGAAAGAGGGGCCGCTAACAACGGCTCTCTTTTTCGTAAATTAAACAGCCTTTATAATGAAGATATTTTTAAAGGAGGAATTTATCATGACCAATCGCGAACTCGCAAAAACAATTCTGTGGGACATTATGATCAAGCCCATTCCTAAACTGATAGCAGTTTGGTGGGCGACGGTGATAAGTGGTCTCGGATTGACATGCGGAATCGCTTTCTGCATGAAGAAATTTAGCAAAAAGTAATTCAAAATGGAAGGCGTTGTATCTTACAGCGTCTTCTTTTTTTTCGTAAGTTTAACAGCCTTTATTATGAAAGGTTATTACCTTATCAAATAATTATGGAGGGACTAAATATGGACGAAAATGCTATTGGAGCAAAACGCACAAGAGCGAGAGAACTTGCCAATGCGATGCGCGAACTGGACAAGAAGAAAGTTCGCGAATTGTATGAAGCTGGCTATTCGTGCGATGAAATTGCTAAAAAAGTTAAAATTAGTCCGGGTAGCGTCATTGATTATTTAAGAGAGAAATAACTAATCAAACAGGACTCGTAACTACTACGGGTCCTTATATTTTTATGAAATACTACTATCAAAAACGAGAAAACTGGATTTCAGCTGGACGAGCATATCAGTGTGATCATCCAATGTATTCACGCTGCACTCTATTTCAAAATGGAAGTCGAGGGCTAGCTATCATCCAGGAAAAGTTCAATCCAATTAAAAAGACCCGACAGTGGAGTTCTGTCGAGCCTTGGATTGCTGGGGATATTTACTTGAATCCTGGTTTTAAAGCCTATTTCAATGCACATGCTGCCGAAGCTGACGAGAACAATTTATATCCGACAGTTAAGCTTCGAACAATAATGTGGGCTTTACGTATGAAACCGCTAAAGAAAGAACCTTGGGAAGAGTTTTAGATCTCTTCGATTTCGCCAAAGACAATAGGACTGTCATCAAGATAGGTGGTCGGCCAATCGAGGATTTCATCGAGTTCAGCTTGAGCTTCCTCGTAGGTCTCAAACTCTTTATCGACACGTGCGTAATGATCGTCCTCAGTCGTGACTCTAACAATGAACATAATAGCTGCCTCCTAAATCTAAAAGATTACTTTAAATTCTAACATCACTATTTCAGAGATACAAGAACATTTTATTAAAAGAAAGGAAATTAATTATGAACGAAGAAGAAAGACGCTGGACCAAAAACAAATGCAATCTGATCCTGACAATGATGAAACAGAAGTTCGAAGATGAGGTCTATGCCTACCTCGAAAAAGGCGAGTTTAATTCTCTCGAAGAAATGGACCACTGGATCGACGACAGGCTCCGGAAGTTTGAAGATGAACGAGAAGCTCTGAGAGACTTCTACGACAATCTGATGTATTCGTAAAATTTACAAGTTCTTATATGAAGAGGATAGAAAAAGCGTCCTCTTTATTTTTTTTTTGAAAGGACTGAAACTAGATGAAACGAACTGAGGCAGAAGAAATCTTACATAACTATTCAGAGAAATATTTTGGTGACATTTTAGACGATTGCTACAATCGTGAAGGTTACATGTACAACAATATTTTTGCAGCGCGAGGGGTCACACAAGAGGATATGTATAAGCTTGGGTTAGCTTTAGCACTCCTCTCAAATTTTCAGTGACTTATATTTTTAGGAGGTAAAATATGAGCAAATTTAAGCCTGGCGATATCGTTGTTTATAAAGATCCAAATCCAGAACGAGATCCATTGTATCTTGAAGTTATTGGATCTGTGCCATTTCCGGTATCAAGAAATACAGGCGTTGAAGTCGTATCGATGATCTGTGGCAAATATTATATTCCTGAAGAAGCACGATCGATTAATGAACTTCACACATTTTTTGAAGATGAAGTAGAACTTGTTGATATGAAAGGAGCTTATATTTAATGAAAAAACTAAACTATGAAAAACTCGCATCCTGGTTTCTTGAAGCAGTCAGAGCTAATGGCGGAACTATTGTCGGAGGACTTTCGATGATTGGTCTGAGTCTGCTTTGTCGTAAGCTCGGTGTCCCGTATCAGGTTCTGACGGATCCGGCTTATGGAAGAACGAGATCGGCACAGCCCAGTTATGATCATAGTGAATATGCTCAGACTCTCTATCTCATGCCGACCGACGCCGTTGAAGCCTCCATTGCAGCTATCTATAATTCTGCGCTCAGTCTTGATTTCGACAGCCAGAAAGTAGCTGCGGCAAGAGAAATCATGTCAGTTATCACAGCCCGTAAAAATGATATTCCTGACACGACAGTTTCCTATGCGATTTCGATGCTCCAGGCTCTTGCGAAGACCATGGACTTCGATTCAAATAAGCGGACTATCACTCAGTTTATTTCTAAACTTGGAAAGGGAGATTTCTGATGACTGTTATTGCGCAAGATGAGATCGAAAGAATCGTTCCTATTATCGATGAACTTTGCACAAATGGCTATTCTCATCCAGTAAGTTATTACAAAGAAAAGTATCATCTTAGTAATGACGAGTACAGTATGATATTCGATCTCGCGATGCCGTTTATTAGACTTCGTAATGAGGCGCTCTTTTGGCGTAATAGATATGCTATGATGCGAAACCACATTTACCATATTATGCCAAAACCGGAAGAAGAAACCGACCTTACAAAGAAAATTCGTCGGATTCTGAAAGAAGAGTACGAAATTACAAGCGAACGGGAAATGATGGAGGAAGATGAAAAGAATGAAGAATAAAGAGTATTTCGAGATTTTCTTTTCAGATCTTAACGAAGATGCTCAGAAAAGAATTTTGGAAGCTGTGGGAGAAACTGATCCTAAAGAAATGAATTGGGATATTGATATGTGTCCCATCGCACTCTATCCTTTACCGATTGAAGGTGAAAATATTGAAGCCTAAAGAACCAATTCCTCTTGAAAAACAGCGCACAAAAGCCAAAGTTTTCTGTGTAAGTTGTGGGGCTAGTAGACGAACACTCCATCGCTGGCACAATAGTTATCTTTGCAGCGAATGCTATAAGATCGCTCAAAACGTTGGCGATGAAAAGTTTATTAAAGCTTTGAAAGGCGAAGAAGAATGAACGACGTATCAAATCTCACAGTTAAAGACTATATTTTCTATGTAAACATCTGGTATCAACGTGATCGACAAAAACATATTAACAAGTGGAGTGTATTCGAAAAAGCAAGGAGGTGGAGATGGTGATCCGAAAACTTAAAGCCAGGTATTCAAAATGGAAGATCTGGCGAAAGTATACATGGCTTAGTAAACGAGATCAGTTTTTGATATTACTAGGCCTTAAGAGATCGTACCACTTTCAGAATTTTAAAGTGTAAAGGAGAAACAATGAATAAATTTAGTGTCACAATGGATAACAAAGAACAGCATTGTATTGATGGCGAAAGCATTGAAGATATTTTTATGCGGATCGACGGCCTTCGTCTTCAGGGAAAACGTTGGCTGAAAGTCTACGATTACATTGGTGAGGACGGCAATTGGGACGTCTATGTAAATATTGATCACATTGTTTCGATTGAAGAATGTTATTAATTAAAAAAAGGAGAATAATAAATGTTTAATCTTGTATCCATGAATGCTATTAAGGCAGACTTCGATGCTGCTATGGAAAAACAGGGCTATGTTCGAGCCAAGGTTCTCTGCGATACGTGGGGAATTACGACCGATAAGCTCAATAGGCTCATCAAGAAGGGCTTCGAGTGCGATAGCTTTGTCGTGAATGGAGTTCGATACGTTCAGAAGGACACGGCTACTCCATCTGATATTTGGCCGAAACCTACTGAAGACCACAAAGAAATTCTGGAGATCTAACTATGATTGGTGACAGTGAAAATAAAGAAGTCCGGTACGATAAATATTGCGAAAGCTGTAAATACTGGGCTGACGGCAAAGAAATTCCTGACTGCGATGACTGCCTGGAAGAGAGCATGCGGCTTGGAACTGAGGTACCTGTCAAATGGGAGAAGAAATAAAGATCGCATATCTCTGTGACGGCCTAGACCATTGTTCCGATAGCGTAATGTGTTTTCGTCGCATGGTTCCTGGGGCCGAGTGCAGTCATACGTTTGATTATAAGCATGCTGCTAATGGTGTCTGCGGGCATCCAGAGAATTATCCTGATCGTTTCACATTAATTGATGTTCCTGATCGTCATGAACAGTGTTATTGGGAAGGAGACATTAAGATTCCATGACTATTGAAGAGTTTACTAAGCGTTGTCCTGTCGAAGTTGGAGACTATTTCTACAGAAAAAGACCAAATGAAACAATTCCAGATCGTCTGCAAGTCACCGCGATTAAAGAAGTCGTCGGTGGCTATTTTATTACGGCGAAGTATATCTATCACTCAATTGGACCAGACTTTGAAAGAACGTTTAGCGATATTATTTTCAAAGATCCGGCGTGGGTGATAGAGAAGCGAGGAACTAAGGTCTAATGGATAAAACCGTAAAAGATATTTTGTTTGGTCATACCTGGACTCCGAAAGCTCTTCAATACTATCGGGAATATCTTGGTTTAACGCAGAAAGAAGTTGGTGAAATTCTGCATCTCAGTAGATATCGTATAAGTCAAATCGAAAACGGCAATGATATCAGCGAAGTAATCATGATAGCATATGGAAGTCTACTCGAGCGCTATTATGCCTACCAACAGGGATATTTGCCTTCCTATCGAAAAATCGGAACGAATGCACAGGCGACACTGGAGGTGAAGATGTGAGGTATAGAGATGAGCGTACTATTCTCAACGATGTGATTCTTAAATGCCACGATATCATATCTAAAGATAGTGATATTACTGGTCGTTGGGATTACGCAACAGACGCATACGTTATAACTAATCATGACCTTGGTTTAGGGTATATTTTCACATCAGGACATTTATTAAAACTTTGCGAAATTCCGAATAGCGCAGAATATCGCTATGAGATCATTAAAGCAGCATACTTCATTCTCGATAAAAAGTTACCTTATGTTAGCGATCATCATGAAACAAATTCAAAGGAGAACAAAGAAATGTTTAAGAAACTTTCCGATACTGACTATGAAAACACTGTAGCAGCCATTACCGATGAATATGAGGATAAGAAACGTGATGCCGAAGCAGAATATAATGAAAAACTCGCTAAAGCTGAAGCAGATAAAGTTACTGCTAATATTCGTGAAGAAGCAGATCTCTGGGCCTACGATCTCTACGCTCGCTATAATGCCCTTCATGAATCCGGATTTGCAGAAGAACTGAGTATTGAGCTTCTGAAACTTTATATTTCTTCCAAGAAGTAAAAAATGAGCAACATGAAAGGAGAATTCTAAAATGGCAGGAATTATTATTGCAATTATTCTGATTATTGTTGGTTTTGGTGTAACCTTCGCAATTAATAAAACAGCACAAGAAAATTACAAGGAAAAGCTTGAAGACTGGGAAAACGCAAGAGAAATTCAGAAAAGTCGCGGATTTACTTTCGATAAGCCAGAACCCGTAAAGCCTAATAAGATTAAATTTCCAGTATTTATCGCTTTCGGTTTGGCAGTTATTATTTTGATCGCTTGTTCAATCGCAATTGTTCCGACCGGATATACTGGAATTCTGACGACCTTTGGCAAAGTTGAAAATCGTACTATTCCTTCGGGTTTTAACGTCATCGCACCTTGGCAGAATGTAATCAAAATGGATAATCGGACTCAGAAGGTTCAGATCCAGACGAGCGCATTCTCCAGTGATATTCAGCAGGTAGACGTGCTTTTGTCAGTAAACTATTGTATCGATCAGGAAACTGCTCAGGTTCTCTATCGTACAGTCGGAACTAATTACTACGACAATATTATGTTCCCTCGTATCCAGGAGAATCTGAAAGCAGTATTTTCACAGTATTCAGCTGAAAATCTGATTGGAAAGCGAGATAGTCTTAGTGATGCTATTGCTACTGCGACATCCAATGATATGAAGAACTACGGCATTACTATTGTCTCTATTGCCATTGAGGATATTGATTTCACGGATGCGTTTACAAATGCGGTTGAGGCTAAACAGGTAGCGGCTCAGAATAAACTTACTGCAGAGACTCAGCAGGCTCAGAAAACTATGGAAGAAGAAGCGGCTGCGAAACGAGCTGTAATAGCTGCTAATGCTGAAGCTGAAAAGTCTATCATTGCTGCGAATGCTGATCTGGAAGTTGTAAAGGTTCAGGCCGAAGCTGCTCTCTATGCTGGCGAAAAAGAAGCTGAAATGAACAAGCGTATTTCCGAAAGTCTTGCGGGTGATATTATTCAGTATTACTGGATCAAGCAGTGGAATGGCGAACTTCCGACTACTGTATTGGATTCTGATGGAAATTACATGATTGATCTGACAAAAGGAGATAATGTCGAATGAAAACTGCACTGTATGTCTTTCTGGCAATTCTGGCAGCTTATGCTGTAATTTCTATTTTCGATCGGATTGTAGCTTTTGTAAAAAGAGTCAATCGTTATACGCCGAAGTTTACTCCTTATAATGATTATCAACCGAGGTATGGCAATTATACAAGTTACTCTGACTGGAGTATGAGAGACATTCGCTCCACATTAGATAGAATCGAAGAGAAAGTTGATCAGTTGACTGAAGATACCGGCGAGCTTTTAATTGCGAAAGAACATCCAGAAGAATAAAGATGAGCGAAAGGGCCTGGATAGATCTGGGCCCTTTTTATTATTATGAAAGGACTAATTTATATCCATGGAAACCTGCGTTTGTTGCGGAGCTCCGATTCCAGAAGGCCGTATGATCTGCTGGATCTGTGAGCATAAGTTTGATTTAAAATAAACTAAATAATTATGAAAGGAAAAATGAGCAATGATTAAGCTAGAAAACACTGAAGTTCTCGGATGGGAAGCAGCTATTCGTGGAATGAGAAATCCGATGAATAGCTGGGATAAATCTGATAGTGCAATTCAACATGGCGACGATTATTGGGGAATAACAAACGAAGCCACTCGAAACTTTTCAGACGATTTTATTGTCGAACAGATTACAAAAGGGCTTCTTTATGACGCCTGTTATATTGGTCCTAACGATCATAAACTCATGATGAACCTCACTAAAGCTGGTTCCGTAGATGCTAAGTATCGTCGAATGATCATTGTCACTGTTGATATTACTGCGCCGCTTTACTGGTGGAAGGAATTTGATACTTATAAAGTTGGTACTGTCGCGAATAGTTGCTCAACGATGCATAAGATTCACAGTAAGGAATTTACACTTGAGGATTTTAGTTGTGAGCATTTGTTTGAGAGTCCCAAATTTGAAGAATCGCCTGACTTCGAATCAGAATTCTCAAAAGAATTTGAAGAATGGGAGAAACGGAATAAAGAGTTTGATGCAGAATTCTTTAGCGAACATCCGGATCTATCTATCACTGATGTTAATCCACTTCCAAAGTCTGCAAATGAACGAAAAATGGACTGGGATGAAGCGCATGGTGCATACGAATCTGGCGTAGACAATGTTAATCCCGAGTATTATGAAGACTTCGTTGTATCAAAGTTTGCAAAAGATCTTCTCGAAGAAACAATTTATGCTCTCAACTATTATCGAATGAAGTTCCTCGAAACTAAAGATAAACGTTTCTGGTGGCAAATGATTCAGCTTCTTCCGAGTTCTTATAATCAGAAACGGACAGTTATGCTGAACTATGAAGTTCTGGCCGGAATCTATCCGAAGCGCAAAGATCATAAGCTCGATGAATGGAGATGCTTCTGTGACTGGATTAAGTCTTTGCCGTATTCAGAGATTATTACACTGGAGGAGAATGATGAGCAATAATCTTATCATTTGCGGATATCCTGGAATCGGTAAATCTTCATTAGCTGGTTGGGATCACTGTATCGATCTTGAAAGTAGTGTGTATAGTCGATCTCTTGACTATACAGAATGGGTTGATATTTATTGTAGAACGGCTATTAATCTAGCATCTCAAGGTTATACAGTTTTCGTATCTACGCATCAGCCTGTCGTCGAGCAACTTCATGATGCTCAACTTGAGCTTCGAAGAGTTGGTGTACATGGTCCGTTTCTAGTTTATCCTGATAAAACACTTAAGTACCACTGGATTACAAAACTTCTTAAACGATTCCAGATGAATCAAAATACAAAGAATTATAGAGCATATGAGCGAGCAATGGATCATTGGGACGAAGATATAGTTTTTCTAGATTCATATGCTCCTAGTCATTCGTATGCGTTTCACGATGCTGAAAAATACGATTTGAAAAATATCGTTCAAGAAATTCGGAATTGGACTGAAAGTGCAATCGTTCAAGGAAAATGGGTTGATGAGGAACTTTGGCAAGCGAAAGGAGACTAAATGTATCTTAAATTCGCAATGATTCTGCCAGCAGGTGTTTTGTGTATATACGCTCTTTATTATTTTGGATTCTATAAAAATTGGTTATATGGATGCTCTGGCAAAATAAGCTTTGAATCATTTAAAGCGCTATACGCTATGAATCCAGATCTATGGACGCTTTGGGATGGCTATGTTGAGTATACTAAATATCAAGTTAATGGAATGCTCTTGGATACGCGAGTAAGTGGACGTCTCGGCTTTAATCAAATCGATGCAATAAAGTATCAGCATTGGCGTAAAAAGCTTGATAAACAGAAAGAGCAAGAAGACACAAATAATAAGTTTAAAGAAATACTCAATGCACTTCAGGACGATATTAATACGTACAAAGAAAGGAATAATGTCTCATGATGATACGTTTTGTCATGCGCAAGCATAAGTACAATTATTCTGTATCGTCTAATAATGCTAATTCTGAACAAGCAATTGTTGACGTCGACGTTCCTGCATCAGTTCAGCGTATGCTTCAGGATGGTTATATTTTTGAGAGAATCGAAGCCATCAACGATGTAACGAATACAGTTTCGAATGTCAATATATTATAGTATTTGTTCACGAGTAAGATGAGTCTGATCTTTTTGAATTTCTAAAATCGCATAAAGAAAGGAATAATGTCTCATGATGATTCGTTTTCAGATGCGTAAGTATACTTACGATCGGAGTATTCAAAATTGTGTAACAGGCGAGACCTCAGTCCTTGATATTCCTGTTCCGGAAGAAGTTGAAGAAGCTATTAAGAACGGTTTTCTGCTTGAGAGTGTCGGAATTGTACCAGAAGTTTCTAATGGATATTCTATGGATCAGTTTAATCATTATGCAAGTGCGTTTTTGAGTAATAGAATTGGAGGGTAAAAATATGATTGTTACTAAATGTGATCGCTGTCGTAAGATTATGGATACACCAGCTTATGCACAAATGCTCCTTCCGTTTGTGCTTCCAAATACAGAGGTTAAAAAGCCGGTAATTCCGAAATATATGATTATCCGTTGCGAACCGAACGAAGGTCAGGATAATCTCAATCTTTGTCCAGACTGCGAAAGAGATCTTGATGCATTTCTGGATAATCCTCCGTATAATTGGGATCATGATGCATAATAAGAAAGGAAACGTGAATGACCAGAAAACGGTTTAAAAAGCTTCTCATGTCGTATGGATATTCTAGAAATGAAGCTGAATGGGTGGTCCAACATTTTAAAGTTCTCGGCATAAGTCATCAAACTTATTGGAATATGCTAGTTCGCTGGATACGATTCTTGAAAGGTGATTTAAATGAACTATAAGTATTTAAGCAAGTATCATTATATTTATCGAATTCGTTTGGCCGGAAATCTTCAAATGCATGTTGAAAAGCTTCCAATTGCATACTCTAATAAACGATATATTTATGTAATCATTCCCGGAGATGATGAACTCAAACAATTGTGTTTGACACCATATGTTTACTATGATTTTAGAGATGTATATACTGAAGTAACCGACAAAGTCAAAGAAGATATTAATCGTAAGCTTTTTCAAGGTATCGCTAAGTATGGAACATGCTATGCCGGATTTTCAATGTATTTTCTTCTTGACGATCCTACAGAACTCGAAAAGATTCGCGATGGCATTAATTTGAAAGCTTATGAACTGTCGCTTTTAGATGCAGATGTAGTTTCAAAAGAAAAAGAAGTTGAGCAGTGTGAAAAATCCTTAGCTGAAGCAAAATCTAAGCTTGCTAACGCCAAGTATAAGCTATCTAAGTACAGCGAAGGTGCTCCTGAAGGAGTTTCTCTATGAAAATTACAGTAGATCTTAACGAAGCTGATATTCGTCAGATTATTGCAGATCACTATAATGAGCTCATGGCTGATGATGTCGAGATTATTGTCACAAAAGAAACCCGTGGATATGGTCCTGGAGAATATGAAGAAAATATTGTAGGAGCCAGGATCGTATTTGAAACAGAAGCAGAAGCTGCAGTATCACTGAGATAAAGGTAACGTAAATTATACAACTTTCATAATGGAGCAACATGCTTACATTATTTAAGGAGGATATTTATGAGACCTTTTGAACGAACATGTCGATGTATTCTTAAAGGAAAACCTGCAAGAAACAAAGTACATTTATGGATCCGAAAATGGATTATTTTGGCCCCATTAATGCTTACGGATTTAGGTTACGTAATCATTAAAACCGAGGGATACATCGAAAATGATCCATGGTGGGATGAATTGACAGATATGATGTTTTGCGCAGTAGATACGAAAACAGTAGAAGACTTGTTTGAAATGGCATCAGAGTTTCAAAAATGCTTTAAAAAAAAAGCATGAGCAAAGCGAAAGGAGCTTGTCAAAACTGACAGGCTCCTTTAGTTTTAAATTCGCCGCTGTGGTGGAATAGGTAGACACAGCAGACTTAAAATCTGCCGACGAGAGTC
>AUXO016971298.1_pt1 | contig 53517 bp, 56 predicted proteins | sample 768731 | NCBI WGS metagenome assembly AUXO01 (sample SAMN02715735, study PRJNA202380) | gut metagenome | biome: sheep rumen | host: Ovis aries | place: New Zealand: Palmerston North
GCACCTAATCTCTTAGATTCTGAATCTCTACCGTTCTTTGTAGAACCAACACCCTTTTTATGAGCGAAAAACTGAAGGTTCAAATTCAACATAGTTACACCTCCTCGAATGTAATGGATAAGTAATTAGGATTATCATCAGCAATTGTCTTAAGTCCTAAAACTAAGGCTGATAACAACACCTTTAATTCTGCTGATTGACTAGAAGACTTTACCATTAATTGAATAACTGTATTATCTTCATCTGCCTCTGCAACACATGAATCCTTTGTAAATTGTTCAATGGAATTCACTGTATTGATAATTAGTACAGAAGCCGCCGCACACACGATGTCATAACCGGCATCTGCATAACCTGCATGTCCCTCTGCACGAAACCCAACAACTTCACCGCTTGATGAACTTGTATAGATTGTTACTTGTGTCATGAATAACACTCCTTATACAGGAAATTAAGCATTAATCTTTTCAATCTTAACCTGAGTGAATGACTGTCTATGACCATTCTTCTTGTGATATCCAGTTTTTCTCTTATACTTATAAACGACAACTTTCTTGTCTCTAGCTTCCTTAACAACGCTTGCTGTAACTGAAGCTCCTGCTACTGTTGGATCACCAACCTTAGCTTCTCCGTTATTTACAAAGAGAACCTGGTCAAATGTAACAGTTTCACCAGCGTTAACACCAAGCTTTTCTACTTTGATGACATCGCCTTCAGATACTGTGTACTGTTTACCACCTGTTGCTATAATTGCGTACATATGGCACCTCCTAAAATAAATACTCGCCAGTTTTGGAGAAGTTATATACCTGCTTATACCCTAACTGAGCGGCACACTAGATTATAATATACTATTTATATCCATATGTCAATAAAAAGAATAAAATATTTTTCCGTTTATTTTTTATGAACCCTATTTGAAAATTATTTCCAAAATTCTAATTCTCCATCTTTAAAGCCTATATCTTTTGCATGGAATTCAGGATCTTTACCATTCTTTAACTGGTGTTCAAAGTCTTTTAATGCTGCTACTGCTTTTCCTCCAAGCAAGGCACAGCAAGGAAGATTAATCAATGTCATACCTGCCATAAAAATATCTGCAAGAGCCCATGCAGCATCGGCTGAAATCATCGTTCCAAAGAAAATAACAACAGCGCATATAATATGGAAGATTTTCATAAACTTTTCGGATGGCATATTTTTGTGGTTCAGATATGCCAATGCATTATTTACGTAATACAAATTACCAATCAAGGTTGTAAATGCAAATAACACCATGGCTACAGTAATGAAAATAGGACCTGCCTGTCCAAATACAGTTGCAAGTGCATTCTGTACGTATACGGCACCCGATACTTCTTCTGAGATATCAACGCCGGAAGCAAGGCACATCAATGCTGTTGCAGTGCACAAAAGCATTGTGTCAATATAGACTGATACCGTCTGAACGAGTCCCTGTTTAACAGGATGTGTAACGCTCGCTGATGCAGATGCATTTGGTGCAGAACCGACACCAGCTTCGTTTGAATACAGGCCTCTCTTAATTCCATATACCAGACAGGAACCTGATACACCGCCAAGAATTGACTTAAAATCAAAGGCATTTTTAAAAATGGTAACAAACATTGCCGGAATATTTGTAAAATGAACAAAAATTACAATAAGTGATACTCCGACATAAAGTATTCCCATAAATGGAACAACGATTTCTGTAATCTTTACAATTCGTTTACCACCGCCTAAAATACAATATCCGACAACAATCATTAGAACTGCACCGACAATAATCGGTGTTGTTGTACTGTGGTAAAAGCTATATGTACTAAATGTTGATTGTAAATTATACGCGCAAAGCATATTGAATCCAATTGCGTATGTTGCAATTAAAAAGATACAAAATAAAATAGATGCCCATGGAGCGCGCAATGCCTGTTCAATATAATAAGCAGGTCCGCCATAAGAACTGCCGTCTTCATGCTTTCTTTTGTAAATCTGTGCAAGTGTACTTTCAATAAATGCAGAGGCTGCGCCAATAATACACATTATCCACATCCAAAATACAGCACCCGGACCACCGAGACAAATGGCCGTAGATACACCAATAATATTACCGGTTCCTACACGGGAGGCAGTTGATACCATCAGTGCCTGAAATGACGATACATGCTCACTGTCCTTTGGTTTCTCCATAATTAATTTACATGCTGTTGCGAATCTTCGGATTTGTACAAATCTTGTTCGAAATGTAAAATATAAACCTGCAAGTCCCATAACAATTAATAAAATTGGATAGTATAAAACACTATCAAGATAATTTAAAATGTCTAAAATCATCAGTTTGCTATCCTTTCTGTATAAAAATTCGTAATGATATTAATATATCATAGAATTCATATCTATGCAAATTTTTTCATTGTATAAGTTATATATGTATATGCAATTTACCATCTTGAAACATAAAATGCATCGTTTGACACCCGAATTATATATTTTAATAAAAATATTTTATGCCTCATAATTTACAATGTTAAAATTATAATTTAAGTAATATCATGTAGAATAGCGTTCCTGATAAAATACTCAAAAACATATTATGCTTCCATTTATAAGTTACTGCAACAACAACAACTGCAAGACATTGAAAGATTCCTGTACCGGTTATTGTCTGTGGAACTTCTTTAAGACAATATACAATCAGTACAGCCATAATTGCAGAAGGAAGCATTGTACCTAATCGTGACAACCACACAGGCATTGTACGATTTCCACGAAAAATAAAAAATGGAAGGGCACGCAGTGTAAATGTAATTGCAGCACTGATAAGAATGATTCCGATAATATTCCATTGTATATTAGGCATCTGCTTGATTCTCCTTTCCCTGTATCAATAATAGTATTCCTGATGTAAATATCAGCGCCGGCAGCATAAATGTTCTTGCACCAAAAATAAAAAGGCATATAACACCCATAACCACACCGATTAATGCAGGCTTATGATTTGTCGAACTTTCCCATTGGTCGATAAAAATAATCACAAACAACGCAGTCATACAGAAATCAATTCCTTCGAGTTGTACAGGTAAAATCTGTCCTAAAATACCGCCTAATACAGCTCCAATCATCCAATAACAGCGTGAAAAAAATGCTATTAGAAACATCTGTTTATGGCGATTCTTCTCATTTTGCGGAATTGTACAATTTACTGCATATGTTTCATCGGTCATTGTCTGAATCATATACCATTTTCGATGTCTCATTTGTTTAAAATCATCTAAAAAGGTAAGACTGTAAAACGTTTGACGACTATTCATCAAAAGTGCTGTAACTGCAATTGTTACTATAGAAGCACCACTGCTTAAAAATGTAATCAATACAAATTGAAATGCTCCTGTATAGACGGTCAGACTCGTAAAAAGTGAATAATACCAAGCATAACCGGCATTTTGCATCATAAGTCCATAACTGAATGAAACGAATACATAGCTAAATAGAATTGGTAAAGACTTAATCCAGGCATCATATAACATTTTCTTTTTGTTGTTTTTCATAAAAATTCCTTTCGTTTGTAACAATTATCCTTCTAAATGGTGTCATTTTATAAACATAAAGAAACATTTCCCATGAAAATACGTTTATTTAGAACCATTACAAAATTTTTTATAGTTTATCATATATTTCATAGTTTATCTACTATTTTAATAGGAATTATTTTTACTTTTCATTTTGGAAATTCTCTGCTATTCTAATTTTATATAAGAATAAAATTTGTTTTATACGTATATTAAAGGAGCTATTTTAGAAACGATGAAACAGCATTATTTAATCAAAATCAGTTATGACGGAACTTCCTTTCATGGTTGGCAGCGTCTTAAAAATGATTCGAATACCATCCAGCAAATAATAGAAAACATATTAGGTACGCCGATTCGAGGAAGCGGAAGAACTGATGCAGGCGTTCATGCCTATGCACAGTATGCTGATTTTTTTTATGATACCATTGCAGACTTTGAAAAATTCATATCCGATTGTAACGAAAAATTACCAAAAAGTATTCAGATTCGTTCAATTCAAAATGTTCGTGAAAATTTTCACAGTCGGAAAGATGCATATGCAAAAACATACTGCTATCAGATTGCATTAGATGGCAAACCTGATGTATTTTATCAGAAATATTGTTATCATCTGACAGAAACGCCACTTCGTCTTCCCTTTGAAGACAGGCTGTATGCATTGGACTATTCAGCAATGAAACAGGCCGCAAATTATCTGACTGGTACGCATGATTTTTCTGCATTTACATCGGATAAATCAACAGATAAATCACATATTCGAACCATTACATCAATTGAATTTGATACAAGAATGTTGCCTTCTAAAAAACAGATTCTTACGATTTCATTTACAGGAAATGGATTTCTGTATAATATGGTAAGAATTCTTGCCGGAACGATTCTGTTATGTGGTATCGGACAGCTCTCCGCAGATGAAATTTCTGCCATTTTGGTTCAAAAAGAGCGCAGCCTTGCAGGTCCTACGCTTCCCCCACAGGGATTATATCTGAAAAATGTTTATTATGATATTTAAAATAAAATAAATATAAGAGACATCATTATTTGATTCTGATTTTAATAATTTTTATTAGGAACGAAAAAGGATATTCTATAAACCCGATTGTGATATGTTTATAAAATATCCTTCTTTTTATTCAAATATTACAAAGAACTTTTTCATAAAAACTTTTCGCTAAGACACAATTCCTTTGATAAATTTTTGACAGGCTACTTCTTCTGTTGAATACGTATATGCATTTTGTATACGTTTCATTGCTTCATTTGCCTTTTTCAAATCATTTGCATAAATGGTTGCAATTGCATCTCCTTGTGACACTGCATCTCCAACTTTCTTTCTTAAATAGATGCCAACAGACAAATCCAGAATGTCTTCTTTCTGTTCTCTTCCTCCGCCTAAAATCGTCGCAGAGATGCCGATTTCATCTGACTGAATATGAAAAATATATCCTGTCATTGTAGCCGGTACTTCCATAGTTATAGAAGCGGTTGGTAATAATTCCGGATGATATACCTGATTGGCATCCCCCCCTTGTGCTTCTACAAATTCAGCCAATTTATCAAGTGCTTTTCTATTTTCGATTAATTCTAATAAACGCAAACGTGCTTCGTTTTCATTTTCAGCAATTCCACTCAAATGTAAAATATGTGCACCCAATGTCAGACAAAGTTCTGTTAAATCTTTTGGGCCATTCCCATTGAGCGTTGCAATTGCTTCTTTTACTTCAATTGCATTTCCAACAGCATATCCTAATGGCTGATCCATATCTGATACAATCGCTACGACTTTTCTTCCTGCTCCATTTCCAATTGCGGCCATTTCTTTTGCAAGCTGGAATGCATCTTCCTCTTTTTTCATAAATGCACCACTGCCCGTCTTGACATCTAAAACAATGACATCTGCACCGGCAGCTAACTTTTTACTCATAATACTACTTGCAATCAGCGAAAGATTGTCTACGGTTGCTGTAACGTCACGCAGCGCATAAAGTTTCTTATCCGCCGGTGCTAAATTCGCAGTCTGACCGGTTAGGGCAAATCCGATACGATTAATATTTTCTAAAAACTGTTGTTCTGTTAGGTTTGTGGAAAATCCTGTAAAACTTTCCAATTTATCAATTGTTCCACCTGTATGACCTAATCCACGTCCACTCATTTTTGCCATTTTAACGCCGGCAGCAGCTACCAATGGACCAAGTACAAGAGAGGTTTTATCTCCTACTCCACCTGTACTATGCTTATCTACCTTAATCCCATGAATTGATGACAAATCCAGAATATCTCCACTATGTGCCATTGCAAGCGTTAAATTTAATGTCTCTTCATAAGACATTTTCTGAAAACAAATTGCCATCATCAATGCAGACACCTGATAATCCGGAATTTCACCTGCTACATATCCTTTGATAAAAAATTCGATCTCTTCTTTTGTCAATTCTTTGCCATTCTTTTTGTTGGCAATAATATCATACATTCTCATAATATGCCTCTTTTCCCAATTGCACCTTGAATCTATATTTTCAAAAACTAGCTACCTAATATAAATACGTCTGACCTGCTCCCTGTCAATTCTTATGGGCAATTGCAGTAAAATATGATACGTTGATAACGATTTATCGAAAAAAATCATTTCACTTCTGTGCAGATTTCTTCTGTGTAGCTCTCACCGACACTCGTTGATGTAAGTCCAAAAATATCTGCAACCGTCTGTGCAATATTTGCATAGGTCTTACCAATACCCAAATTTATGTTATTTCTTAATTTCTTACCATACATCAGAAGCGGCACATATTCTCTGGAATGATCTGTACTTGGTGTTGTCGGATCACAACCGTGATCAGCCGTAATGATTAGCATGTCATCTTCCTGCATTGCTGCAAATACTTCCGGTAATCTTGCATCAAATTCTTCAAGCCCTTTTGCATATCCTTTATAATCATTGCGATGTCCCCATTTAGAGTCGAATTCTACAAGATTTGTATAAATGAGTCCTTGATTTTTCTGTCTCATATATGATAATGTTACATCCATTCCATCCTGATTATCTTTCGTATGTTGTGCTTGGGTAATCCCTACGCCTGCAAAAATATCTTCTATTTTTCCAATACCGATGACATCCATTCCAGCATCTGCAATACGACATAAAATATTATCTTCAGATGGTTTTAATGAAAAATCCCTTCGATTCGCTGTTCTTGTATACACGCCATTTTCACCAACAAATGGTCTGGCAATCACACGAGCAACTGCATGTTTGCCACATAAAATTTTACGTGCAATACAACACATTTCATATAATTCTTCTACCGGATATACATCTTCGTGTGCTGCAATCTGAAATACAGAATCACCTGAAGTATAAATAATTGGCTTCTTTGTCGCAACATGCTCATCACCTAACTGTGCAATAATTTCTGTTCCGGATGCAGGAATATTTGCAAGAATTCCTGGAATTCCTGTTTCTTCAATAAATTTATTAATAATCTCAGCCGGAAATCCATTCGGATATGTTGGAAATGGATCTGGCGAATAAATTCCTGCCATTTCCCAATGTCCAATTGTGGTATCTTTGCCATTCGAAATTTCTGCAAGTTTACCATAACAACCAATTGGTGAATCATATGAATCAACGCCATGGATTCCATCAATATTTCCAAGACCTAATTTCACCATATTCGGAATATGAAGTCCTCCTACAGCCTTTGAAGTGTTTCCAATGGTATCGCTGCCTTCATCTCCAAATGCAGCAGCATCCGGTAATTCTCCGGCTCCGACGCTGTCTAACACAATCCATATAATTCTATTAATTCCATATTTACTATCCATATACAGTTTCTCCTTAAATTTTTATAATATATATGTGGCAATACCGTTGCCTTCAATCATAAGTACTTATCGCTGTCTTATACGTTTCATGGTTTACGTTTAGAACCAGTTCAATAAAATCAACATTTATGTGATTATTATATCTCAAGTTTCTTAAAATGTAAAATTTAATATACAATATTCACTTTTGTATACACGATTTAGATTTGATATTTGTTAAAAAATAGATATACAATACGTTCGTAAAATTATCGTATAATTACTGTCAAAAAATGACAAGATTGGTTTACATTTATTATATTTTGTATTATATTATTAAAAGTATGACTTTCGTTTCAATGAATGTATACAAAAAGATAGGGAGAATGGAGAGATAATATGAGTTTTGAATTTGTAAGAAAACTTCCGGTTCCAAGTGAAATTAAAGAACAGTATCCTGTTCCGGAAGCTGCAGCAAAATTAAAAGCTGTTCGAGATGCGGAAATCCGCAAAGTATTTACAGGAGAATCTGATAAGTTTCTTGTAATCATCGGTCCATGTTCTGCTGATAATGAAGATGCCGTATTAGATTACACATCACGTCTTGCAAAGGTTCAGGAAAAAGTCGCAGATAAGTTAATCTTAGTACCTCGTGTATACACAAACAAACCTAGAACTACGGGTATGGGATATAAAGGTATGTTACACCAGCCTGATCCGGAAAAGAAACCGGATTTATTAGGTGGACTTGTTGCAATCCGTAAGATGCATATTGATGTTATGGCAAAGACAGGGTTAACACCTGCTGATGAAATGCTCTATCCTGAAAACTATTGGTTCCTTTCAGATGTTCTTTCATATGTTGCCGTCGGTGCACGTTCTGTTGAAGACCAGCAGCACCGCTTAACAGCAAGTGGTATTGATGTTCCTACCGGTATGAAAAATCCAACAAGTGGTGATTTCTCTGTTATGCTCAACTCTGTTGTTGCAGCACAGGCAAAGCAGACATTTATTTATCGTAACTGGGAAGTTCAGACTCCGGGTAATGATTTAACACATACAATTCTTCGTGGTGCAGTAAATAAACATGGTCAGTGTATTCCAAACTATCATTATGAAGATTTAAATCTTTTATATCAGATGTATGCGAAACGTGAGTTGGTAAATCCTGCTGTTGTTGTTGATGCAAACCACAGCAATTCGAATAAACAATTCAAAGAACAGATTCGTATCACAAAAGAAGTATTGCACAGCTGCAACCATTCTGATGATATTAAAAAGTTTGTTAAAGGTGTTATGATTGAAAGTTATATTGAAGAAGGCAGTCAGAAAGTCGGCGACGGTATCTATGGAAAATCTATTACAGATCCATGTCTTGGCTGGAATGATTCAGAACGTCTCTTATATGAAATTGCAGACTTGGTATAAAGCAACATATTTTATGCAATTATTTATACTCTAATGTAATTTTCGTTTATACAATACAGTTTATTAACGAATTTACGAATAAACATATAAAAACTCCAAATCGCTATATGCATGATTATTTTATGTCAGATAAAATCTGCGTTATAAAATACTTTGCAATAAACGATTTGGAGTTTTTTAAAAGGAAATATGTCCATAAATCCATTTTATCAGCACCGGATTAAAATATGCTTCTAAATAAATTCCTAATGTCAGCATAAGAAAACTTATCATAATCAAAATAATAATGCTTCTGCTACTTCTTTGCGGCTCAATTGCATACATCCCATGTCTTTTTTTACAGATAAATATCATATAAATGCAAATTCCATAAAATATGTATTGTGGTAAAATAGATAACAGATAAATAACAATTCCGATAAGACCAAAATGTATTACTGCATAACTTAAAAAAATTCCAGCTCCAATTCCAACAAATAAAATATATCCGCCACTAATAATGCCGGAAAATGCTGTAAATTGTACTGCCCATAAAAGCAAATAATCACGCATACGTAATTTTACAACATATAACAATAGATGTTTGGGCTGTACAGATGTATCTGCCAAATTAGTTAAATAAGTGGATTGATATATATCAAAAACCGGCAATGCAATTTGATATTTTGCAACCAGATTCACATAACATGTTCCTGCAATAATTCCGAAAAGAAACACACAGAAATATTCATATTTTGCGAACAAGTGCTTCATATATCATTCTCCCTTCGTGTTTATGGAGTAATATATGCAGCCATTTGTGTAATTATGTATAAACCAAACAATTTACATCTTTATAAGTAACGATTGAATATTGTAATCAGATATTATTTTTTCCATGAGACGATTTGAACCGCTATTTTGTATACTGGTATAAATAAGTCATAATTGCGGCGATGGTTTTGGAATCTTGAATCGTTCCATTTGTGATTAATTTAACAAGTTCATCTTCTGTATAGGCTTCTACTTCTATGTATTCATCTTCATCTAAATGCTGTTGTGTTTTTACTAAATCTTTCGCAAGATAGATTTCAATAATCTCATTACAAAATGCAACCGCAGTTGCAAGGGACAGTAAATGTGTAAGATTGTCTGAACGATATCCTGTCTCTTCTTCTAATTCTCTTGCTGCCGCTGTAATTGCCGGTTCTTCCGTTCCATTAATACCTCCGGCAGGAATCTCTAAGGTTTCCCGGTCTAATGCATTACGAAACTGTCGAACCAGAACAATTCGTCCATCATCTAATATTGGTAATACCGCAGCCGCGCCTGTATGTTCGATAAAATCCCACTCTGCAGTATGTCCATCCGGTGTCTGAATTGTGTCAGCACACATTGTTAAAATAGATCCTGTATATTTCGGTTCTCGATGAATTCTCTTAATATGTTCCATGTATCGTTCTCCTTGCATCAATTATTTAATTTTTGTACATGCATCATAACAACTATCTGTTGCTTTAATAATCGCATTACGGAATCCGTATTCTTCTAATGCGCTCACCCCTTGAATTGTTGTACCGGCAGGAGAGCATACATTGTCTTTTAATTTGCCTGGGTGTTCCTGTGTTTCAAGTACCATTTTAGCAGAACCTAATACGGTCTGTGCAACCAATTTGTATGCATCCTGTCGTGGAATTCCGTATTTCACAACACTGTCTGCCAATGCTTCGATAAACATATATACATAAGCCGGTGAACTGCCGCTTGCACATACAACGCCATCCATAAGTCGTTCAGGAACGGTTACCAATTTACCAAAAGATTCAAAAAACTGTTCAACAACTTCCCGTTCAGCAAAATCCAATTCATTTGCATCATAACAGATACCGGTCATTCCTTCTCCGACTAATGCTGGTGTATTTGGCATTGCACGAACAATTTTTACCGGAGCAGCAATGCGTTCACGAATAGAAGCAATTGTTACACCGGGAGCCAATGAAATGAGTACTGTCTGTTCTGTCACAATATCTTTAATATTTTTTAATACAACATCATACATTTGAGGTTTTACCGCAAGAATTACATATTTTGCCCGATTGGCACATTCTGCATTACTTTCTGCATAATCAACGCCCATTTCTTTTGAGATACGCACTCGTTTTTCTTCGCTAGGACATGTAAAAATAATATCCTGAGCAGAAAATACGTGAAGAGCTCCTTTTAACATTGCACTACCCATGTTACCCATTCCAATAAATCCTATTTTTGCCATTGTACAGTTCCTCCTTTATTTTCCATTTGCATAATCTATATGAATTCTGTTTGAAAATAACAGCCAGTTTCTCATTTCATTTTCAAAAAAGGAGCTGCATTTTCGTACAGCTCCTTTTCATTTCTATGGATTCAATCTATAAGAAATCTCTTAGAAATCTTATACGTAAAGACCATTGAATTATTTTGTTTCAAGAATCTTATCGATACTTACAAGCTTTACGCAAAGCACAAAAATATCAGCTGCAAGTGCCATATCTTCAGGTGTTGGGAATGAAGGTGCAATACGAATATTGCTATCCTGAGGATCCTTACCATATGGGAATGTTGCACCGGCATTTGTTAATTTCACACCTGCTTCAGCACACTTTGCAACGATTGCTTTTGCACAGCCTTCCATTGCATCAAATGAAATGAAATATCCACCATGTGGTGCATACCATGTACCAATTCCAAGTCCGTCTAATTCTTTATTTAATACTTCTAATGTAGCTTCAAACTTTGGACGCATATGCTCTGCATGCTTCTTCATATGAGCCTTTAATCCATTGATATCCTTGAAATATCTCACATGACGTAACTGATTTAACTTATCATGACCAATTGTCTGAATTGTCAGCTGCTTCTTAATATCAGCTAAGTTTGCTTCTGAAGCTGCGAGTGCTGCAATACCAGCACCTGGGAAACTTACTTTCGATGTTGAAGCAAATTCGAATACCATATCCGGATTACCGGCTTTTTCACATTCTGAAATGATATCAAGAATTTCATCCTGATTATCATCATACAAATGATGAATCACATATGCATTATCCCAGAAAATACGGAAATCTGCAGCTGCAGGTTTTAAGTTTGCAAAACGCTTTACAGTCTCATCAGAATATGAAATACCCTGTGGATTAGAATACTTTGGAACACACCAAATACCCTTTACGGCTGGATCATTATTTACATACTGTTCTACAAGATCCATATCAGGACCTGACTGTGTCATTGGAATATTAATCATTTCAAATCCAAAACGCTCTGTAATTGCAAAATGTCTGTCATAACCCGGTACCGGACATAAGAACTTTAACTTTTCTAATTTACACCATGGTGTATTTCCTAAAATACCATGCATATATGCTCTTGCAATCTGATCATACATGATATTTAAACTTGCATTACCATATATCATAACATGTTCAGGAGTTGTTCCCATCATATCGGCCATGAGCTGCTTTGCTTCAGGAATACCATCTAAAACACCATAATTTCTGCAATCTGTCCCATTAGAAGCCTTCAAATCAGATTCACTGTTAATTGCATCTAATAATCCCAAAGATACATCCAACTGTGTAGCTGACGGCTTACCTCTTGACATATCCAGGCTTAATCCCTTTGCCTGAGCATCTTTATACTGCTGATTCAAAGTCTCCTTCAAGCTTACTAATTCTTCTTTACTCATTTCCTTGTACTGCATAAAATCCTCCTAAACTGTACATATTTCTCTTTTTCAAACATTTCCTTAATTATAAATAGGAATCATTTCGAAAACTTACGAAATAAATGTATGTTACAGAATAGAACACTGTATGTTCCACACTTTATAACACTTTGTCTATCATACAATGAAGATTAAAAAAAATCAATAGAAAAATTATTTTTTTGAACCAAAATGATATGTTTACTTATTTTATTAATCGTTATTTTAAATATGACTAATATTATTAAGTTGCTTCAACACGTTACAACTTGAATACTAATTTTTATTAGGCATTTTTGCATTTTCACTTAATTCTACTTATCTTTTTTATGAATCAACGGAAGAATATTATCTCTAATTTCCTGCATACGTGTATCTGTACCATAGATATTTTCTGCACATTGTGTCAGTTCCTGCACTACATCCGGAATTTCATTATTATCAAATTGTTTATAGTGCATCTGATGTTCCAGACTTGCCCAAAAGTTCATTGCAATGGTACGAATCTGAACTTCAACTTTCATATATTCCTTTCCGGATGATAAATAAATTGGAACAATAATTACATAATGTAAACTGCGATATCCGTTTGGCTTTGGATTTTTAATGTAATCTTTTACTTCCATAATTTCAATATCATCCTGTGATGTCAGCATATGTGCAACTTCGTAAATATCATTGATAAATGGACATACCACGCGAACGCCTGCAACATCATTTAAGTTACTCATAATAGATTGGAGTGATTTTTCAAATCCTCTACGCTGCAATTTTTCATAAATACTTGCGGGACTTTTGATTCTGGTACGAATACTGTCAATTGGATTGCGTTGGCGTTTTGTCTGAAATTCATCATTAAGAACTTCCATTTTCGTCTGAACTTCCCGAATCGCACAACGATACATCATCATTAATTCCTGAAATGCCGGATCTGTTTCCATTGCCGCTATAAACTGATTATCTGAAACCTCTTTAATATCTCTCAGATCATTTTTCATAGCAACAATTGTCTGATTGGCACTTATATTCATCTCTACTAATTCATGTTCATTCATCGCATTAACCTCCTCATTGTAGGTCTTATCATAAATTGAAGTTATTTATTACTTACTTTTATTTAAAATTTTCAAAATTAAAATTGCCAGTGCATTTTTCATTGGATAAAATAATTATTTATATAATATATAGTAGAATTACAAAAATTATTTTAAATATAAAAATCCACACAATGTTCCACGTTTTCCGTGTGTTGCACGATGAGAAAACAAAATATCCGAATTACAACACGTACACACATCAGAAATGTAAATATGCTCCGGTAAAACACCTGCATGAATCATATGATAATAATTTGCCATCTGAAGATTCAACTGAAACTTTCCTTCTGCTTTTCCGGGTAATACAATATTTTGTGCCTCATCTTCTGAAAAAGCGTGGAAAAACTGTGTTGCTACATCTTCGCTTACCTCATAACAATTTGCACAGATACTCGGTCCAATAAATACAATCAAATCCTTAGGATTACTATGATATTCTTTATGCATCAGTTTAATTGTATTTTCAGCAATATTCCCGACTGTTCCACGCCAGCCGGAATGAGAAGTTCCTATACATTTTTCCTTTGGATTTACAAAAAATAATGGAACACAATCTGCATAAGATGTCACAAGACAAATGCCTGATTCATTCGTAATAAGCCCATCAATATTATCAAAATTTCGCTCTCGCACAACACCCATACCGGCATGAGAGGCATCTACTTTCATAACATTTGTTGTGTGTGTCTGTTTTGAATACACCATTTGCTCGGGTGTCATACCCAAAGCCTTTGCAATAATTTCAAAATTTTTTGATACATTTTCTGGATTGTCCTCTAATGTAAAAGATAAATTCATTGATTCATAAATCCCGGAACTAACACCACCTAATTTCGTTGAAAAGCCATGTCCGATAAATTTCATCTGTTCATACGGTGTAAACTGTAATAAAGGTGTTTTACATGTTTCTGTCAGATGAACGGTATCCGTGAAATGTGGTCTTTTTATTTGTTCAATATTTTGATAAAACTGCATGTTATTTATATATTTCATTTTTATTAATACAATCCTTTTCTTAATTTCTGTTATCTGTATGTGTCATTCTTACAATTATCGCATTCATTTTGATTTCAATATAATGAAAGCAGTTTATTTTCAGTTATAGGACTTTTTTGTCTTACTAATTTTATGAACTTTATGATAATCTTTTCTTATTATAACGTATATTTGTGTCTTTTTTAGATACATTATACAAATCTTACCAAATAAAGTAATATATTTCTATTTGTCTGTTGTCATTAATAAATACAGGCACTATATTAAAATGCATTTTGAATATGTGAAATCTTTCCCTGATCAATTGCAATAACATCAAAACGACACGGCTTCTCAAGGGAGTGTAATTGTGTCGTTAAATAATGTTGGGCAACCTTTCTTATTGTATTTTGTTTAGATACGGTAACAGCTTCAATTGCAGTTCCATAGGTATCCGAATTCCGATATTTTACTTCCACAAATACAATTATTTGCATTTTGCGTGCAATAATATCAATTTCACCATAGCGACAACGATAATTCTGTTTTAGAATTTCATACTGTTGTTCTTTTAAATATGTAACTGCTCTCTCTTCCCATTCTGTTCCCAGCTTTCGTCTATTAACCATATATTTCCTTTGATGTAATTTTCTTATAAGTTTTTAAAATAAAATACATTTATATCATTTCACTTAAGCAAGTTTTAGTGCAGTTTTCCTTTTATTCGATCACAATCATCTACAAATACCAAAATTTCTGCAACTACATTATAAAGTTCCGGTGGAATCATATCCCCAATTTCTAACTTTGATAACGTTTTGGCAAGTTTACTGTCTTCATATAACGGAACATCTGATTCTTTTGCTTTTTCAATGATTTTTTCAGCAATTATGCCTCTTCCCGAAGCAATAATCTTAGGTGCTTCTTCACCCGGTGTATATTGAAGTGCTACCGATATTTTACTTTGTTCTTTTTTTGCATCTTTTTTATTTTCCATATATTTACCATCTTAAAGATTATGCCTTCGCATCAAATACAAACTGTGTGATTTTTGCAGGTGGATTTTCATGATTAATGAAATCCTCTACAAAATCTTTTTGATTCTGCTGTTTTTCTGTCAATTTCATTTCAAATGAAGTCGTATAACCAAGTGCAGCTAAACGCGCATCTAGTTTGTCGATATTCGCATATACAAAATCTAGCATCTCTTCACTTTCCAGACAGAAGTTTGTCGATACATTCTTTCCGAACAACTGAACATAAATATCCATTGGACCTAAATGCTCCATGTCCAAATGCAGCAATGCACTAATCTTATCTGTGCCGCTTTGCAATGCTTTCTTATTTGTAAATACGTATAAATCCCCGTTTCCAGCCGATTCTGAAAATTTAATAGGCATCTGCATATATGTCATATTTCGATTCAAATCATTCATAAAATCAATATTGCTCTTGACCTCATTCATATTTTTTGCAAGTGGAGAATCCTCAGATGCTTTTTCTGCCTGATTTGAAACCTGCTCCACCGCTCCACGCAATCTTTTATAGAACTTTTGAATATTCCCTTCTTCTCCAACCGACTGTGGGGTAAGCATCATCGTTTCTGCAACCATTTGTTGAAATACATTTGAGAGTTCTTTTCCCTGTAAAAGATTCGATAGCATTTGGTTATCAGAAGATGCACCATTTGATTGTTGATTTTTTAACAAATCTGTTAATTGCTGCAATAATTCCTGCGTTGTGACCGTTCCATTTTCAACAGCACCTGCAAGCTGCTGACCGCTTTCTCCAAAGGTTTCTGTAATCTGATTTGCCAATGCTTCCTGCTGGGCGGCATCCATATACGTCGATAGTGCATCACTATGAAGCATAGATTGTGCCCCTGTATCATCCGGAATATCTGAATATAGCGCATTTACTGTATTTTGTAACAGTTCAACGCTTTCCATAGTCTGTCCATTTTGCAATAAATTCATCGTTGTTGTCTGTAAATCTGACGGAAGATTTTGCAGCTCTCCAGATATGCTGTTCGTATAGCTCTGATATGCCTGAAATTGCGTAATATTTTCCTGCGTTACCGGAATCTCTAGCTTCTGTAACTGAGCAAGTGTCTGAATATCGACCTCTGGAAATCTTGCCATATTTTGAACCATTTCACCCAGTGACTGCGCATCAATGGGCATATTCTGACTTAATAGCTCTTTTACCATTCCAATATTTTCCTCAGACAATGGAAAATTTGCTGCATCCAGTGCATTCTGAATCATCAAAGCCTGCTGACCATCTTGTTGTAATGGCTTTAATGTAATCATTTGATCGGAATTACTTTCTACAAGGAATGTAAGACTCTGACCCAATGATACAAGTGCAGAATCTGTTAATCGTGCATTAAGCATCTGTCCATTGCCTAACTGCAACTGAACCGTATCCTCAGAAATGTCCGCAACTGTCCCTGACAAAATATCACCGGCCAGCATCGTCTTTAATTGTTCGATAACGGCACGACTGTTTTGTGCAACCTGTCGTACTGTTCCGTCACTGGAAGATACCGTCTGTTGTCCTTGTGTTACCTGATTATTTACTGCCTGATTATTTGAAAAAAGGTTTGAAATCTGAAATGCCATAACCCCTCCGTAAATATATCTATTTACCTTGTCCTAATAGCTTCTTTAAAAATGTCATACGATGAATCGGGCATGGACCATACGTTAAGATAGCTTCATTATGTGCCTTCGTTCCATAACCTTTATGTTGTGCAAACCCGTATTCCGGATACTGCTTATCATATTCATACATCATATGATCCCTTGTAACCTTTGCTAAGATGCTTGCCGCTCCGATAGAAATACTTTTCGCATCTCCTTTTACGATTGGAATTTGTTTGATATTTATCTCTGGAATGGTTACTGCATCGTTCAACAACAAATTTGGCTGAACCGACAATTTGCCAATTGCCTGACGCATTGCTTCATAAGTTGCCTGTAATATATTAATCTCATCAATCCGTTCAGGGGATACGATTCCAACTGCACAAGCAATCGCTTCCTCTTGAATCTGTACAAATAATTCTTCTCTTCTCTTTTCACTTAATTTCTTTGAATCATTAATATACAGAATTCTGCAATCCTTTGGTAATATAACAGCTCCTGCAACAACTGGACCTGCAAGTGGACCACGACCAGCTTCATCAATTCCACAAATAGAAGCATACATTGCATATTCTTTTTCATAAGCACATAATGCTTCTACTCGTTCCTTTTCTTCTGCTAACTTTTCTGCCCGCTTTATTTCTGCTAACTGCTTCTTTGTTAATTCATTACTCATCCTGTGTTACCTTCTCTAATGTCATTTTGCCATATCTTCCGCTTCTAAAATCATCTAAAATAATACCAGCGACCTTTTCATAATCAACAATACCGCCCTTTTTTAAACAGCCTCTCTTGCCTGCAATCGCTTCCATAACAGCCAATGCATCTTCGGACTCTTCAATTCCATAACGCTCTGCAATAGAACCCGGATATTCTGATACTGAAAAACGAAGAATACTCAATGCAAGTTCTTCGAGATTAATAACTTCATCATTCATAGAACCAATCATTGCAAGACGTTCTCCGACAGATTTATCCTCAAATTTCGGCCAAAGAATACCTGGCGTGTCTAACAACTCAATATTTTTATTAAGGCGAATCCACTGTTTCCCTTTTGTAACACCCGGCTTATTTCCTGTCTTTGCACAGGCTTTTCCTGCATATGCATTGATAAATGTTGATTTCCCGACATTCGGAATTCCAACAACCATTGCCCGAACCGGACGATTCTTAATTCCTTTTCGTTTATCACGCTCAATTTTTTCTTTGCAGGCTTCTGCAACCAGACCATTTACTTGTTTTACACCCATTCCGGTCTTGGCATTAATTTTTAATACATAAAAGCCTTTACTCTGAAAATATGCCATCCACGCCTGATTCAAACGCTCATCTGACAAATCGGACTTGTTCAAAAGAATCATTCTTGCTTTATTTTTTGCTAATGCATCAATATCCGGATTACGACTGCTCATTGGAATTCTGGCATCAACCACTTCAATTACCAAATCAATTAATTTGATATTCTCCTCCATCATTCTTCTAGCTTTCGTCATATGACCTGGATACCATTGATAATTCATATATTTTTCCTCTCATCTTTAATCTATTTACTAAAATGCAAATGTCATTTCGCTTTCTATACTGAATAAAACGAAATAAAACATCTGCAGATACTTTTTGTTTTATTCAATGTTTTATTTTATGATTTCTTCACAGTACAATCATTATTTTACAAAACCGATATGGTCAAATGGTGCTGATACCAGCCATACAGAACCGACGATATCTTCTCTTTTTACCATTCCAATACTTGCAAATCGACTATCTTCACTATTATTACGACGATCCCCTAACACAAAGTACTCATCCTCTGCAAGTGTTACCGGTGAAGCAACCGTTCCAGCTGTTAAAATTATTTCATCTGAAATGTCATTTGGCAACGGAGAACCATTGATATATACTTTACCGTTCTGTATTTGAACTGTTTCACCCGGAAGTCCGATTACACGTTTTACATATACCTTAGAGCTTTTTACATTCGGAAGCTCAAAAGCAATCACTGAGAAACGGGAAGGCTTCATAATTGTGTATGCCATACGGTTAATCAATACAGTATCACCGCTATCTATTGATGTATCCATGGAATTACCATTCAAGGTTGTTCGCTCACAGGTAAATAAAATCGCTGCATATGCAAATACAATCATAATACATATATCAGCAACCCACTTACATATATGTAATAATGCCGTATTTTCTTCGTATCTCTTTTGGAATAAACTCATCTTAATCTCCATCTCTTGTTTGTATTAAGAAATATTATAAAACTTTTCTCGGTGAACGTGCAGAAAAAACAAATATCGCTTCGCGCTGCTTTCTCTTTGGCAAGTTCGTAAAGCCACTGCTTACGTTGACTTCGTTTTCAAGCCTCGAAAAGCCGCAGCTTCGCTGCTATTTTTTTGCACGTTCACATTATAGCACACCGTATGTAATAAAAAAAGAGGATAGACGCAAAATGCATTGCATCTATCCTCCATGAATCAAGAATCTTGTTATTATCTAACTAATTCCTTAACCTTAGCAGCCTTACCAACTCTCTGACGTAAGTAGTTCAACTTCGCACGTCTTACCTTACCACGTCTTACAACTGTGATATCTTCAACGATTGGTGAGTGTAATGGCCAAGTCTTTTCTACACCTACACCGTTAGAAAGTTTTCTAACTGTAAATGTAGCACGTACACCTGTACCCTGCTTCTTTAATACTGTTCCTTCGAAAACCTGAATTCTTTCACGGTTTCCTTCCTTAATCTTAGCTGATACCTTAACTGTATCACCTACACGGAATTCTGGAACCTGAGCCTTTAACTGTGCATCTTCGATATTCTTAATAATAGCGTTCATGTGTGACCTCCTTAATATTTTGATGTTCTTAATACATTTCTCTGTAACAGAGGACCATCTCTTTTCACAACTTGTATATCATACCATAGATATATTTTATTTGCAAGTATTCTTTTCTTATTTTATCATAAATAAAACCAGTCCGCTGGAGATTTCAGCGTAAGTATTCAAACGCTGCTCGTTTGGAAAATGTAACACTTCCTCTCCTAAATAACGAGTATGATGTTTTAATTTGTCGTTTTAAATTGATATTTGATGTTTGAACTGATTAATTTAGATCCAATAATCCATCTAACAAATGTACTGTAATCACTTTATTGTCTAAATCATGATTCAAAATACATTGTGGAATAGATGGAATTAATACCTGCTTACCTTCCGGTGTTGTTACTTCATAGACATTATTTGCACCTGTTTCTAAAATATCTGTCAGTGTACCAAGTTTCATGCCGTCATCTGTAACAACATCTAATCCAATCAAATCACATATAAAGAACTGTCCCGGTTTACAAGAAATCGCATTATCTCTTGTTACAAGCAAGTCCTTTTTAATAAATGGTTCGATTGACTCAATGGTATCATATCCCTTAAACTTTAAAATAACATACTGTTTGAAGAATTTTGCAGATTCAACCTGTAAAGATAATGTTTCTCTACGAAGCTGAATAATATAGTCCTTCTTCTTTTTAAATCTCGTCGGATCATCTGTGGTCGGAAATACTTTCACTTCTCCACGCAATCCATGTGTCTGCGTAATAACGCCAACTCGTAATAAATCTTCCATTTGTATTCTCCGTCACTTCAGAATTCATACTTGTATACCATATAAACTATCCATTCAATAGGTTAGATACGGATTGATTCTAAAATCGAATATTACCTTACAAAGTATGTATTTCTATGTTACGAGGGGATGCAATCCTACAAAACGTTTGTTCTGTAAAATTACAAATTTCACATTATAGGAACGAAAATTCCTATAATATTCTACTAATATAAATAAAAACTGACACAACAAAAATGATGTGCCAGCCTAACTGTCTAGTTATCAATTTCAACTATGACCTTTTTATTTGTCTTTGATGCAGCTGCCGAAACAACTGATCGAATAGACTTTGCGATTCTGCCTGATTTACCGATTACCTTACCCATATCAGATGAAGCAACCTTTAAATCAACTACAATGGCTTTCTCATTCTCAGTTTCCGTCACAACGACTTCTTCCGGATAATCAACTAGCGCCTTGGCAATAATTTCAACTAATTCTTTCATCAATCAATTACACCTCCACTAGTCTTACTTTTCAATACCAGCCATCTTGAAAAGCTTACCTACAACTTCAGTAGGCTGAGCTCCATTTGCTAACCACTTCTTAGCAAGTTCAGCATCGATGTTGATCTTGCATGGATCATAATTAGGATCGTAAGTACCGATTTCTTCGATAAATCTACCATTTCTTGGTGATCTAGAATCAGCAACGATTACTCTATAAAAAGGAGACTTCTTCTCACCTAATCTCTTTAATCTGATTTTAACTGCCATCTTAATTTTCACCTCCTAAATTTATTTTCTATATATGTTAAAAAGGTAGTTTAAAACGTCCCTTTTTAGCACCCTTCATCATTCCCGGCATCTGTTTCATCATCTTCTTCATCTGTTCAAACTGCTTAACCAGTCTGTTGACTTCACTGATATCAACACCAGCACCTTTTGCAATTCGATTCTTTCTTGAAGGATTCAAGATTTCCGGATGGCTTCGTTCCTGAGCTGTCATGGAATAAATAATAGCTTCTGTACGACGCATATTATCTTCTGCATCATCTGGAATTGCCACATTCTTCATCTGGGAACCAATTCCCATACCTGGTAACATATTCAAAATAGAACCAATACCGCCCATATTCTTAATCTGTCCCATATAATCGAGAAAGTCATTAAAATCGAACTCTGCCTTCTTAAACTTCTGTTCCATTTCTCTGGCTTTTTCTTCGTCAATCTGTGCTTCTGCCTTCTCAATCAATGTTAAGACATCGCCCATACCAAGAATTCTTGATGCCATACGGTCTGGATAAAACTGCTCTAAATCAGATAACTTCTCACCCATACCAACATAAAGAATCGGCTTACCGGTAACTGCCTTAATAGAAAGTGCCGCACCACCTCTGGTATCACCATCTAATTTTGTTAAGATAACACCATCGATTCCAACTTTTTCATTAAATGAAGCTGCTACATTAACTGCATCCTGACCTGTCATAGAGTCTACAACAAGGATTGTTTGGTCAACCTCTACTTCTTTTTTAATATTCTGTAACTCTGTCATCATATCTTCATCAATATGAAGACGACCTGCTGTATCTAGAATTACAATATTAAAGCCATTGGTTTTCGCATGATTCATTGCTGCCTTTGCAATATCAACCGGGTTCTGATTCGTACCCATTGCAAATACTTCAACGCCCTGCTTCTGACCATTAATCTGTAACTGTTCAACTGCCGCCGGACGATATACGTCACAGGCAACCAATAATGGCTTCTTGCCCTTTGCCTTGAACTTACCTGCTAACTTTGCGGTCGTAGTTGTCTTACCTGCACCCTGAAGACCTGCCATTAAAATAACTGTAATCTCTCCACCTGACTTCAAGGCAATCTCTGTTGTCTCTGAACCCATAAGAGAAACCATCTCTTCGTTCACAATCTTAATAACCATCTGTCCGGGTGTCAGACTCTGCATAACATCCTGACCAATCGCACGTTCTTCAACGGACTTGACGAATTTCTTAACAACTTTGAAATTCACATCAGCTTCAAGAAGTGCTAACTTAACCTCCTTGAGTGCCGCCTTTACATCTGCTTCAGTCAGACGTCCCTTGCCTCGAAGGTTCTTGAATATGTTCTGTAATTTATCCGATAAACTGTCGAATGCCATATATCCTCACTTTCGCTGCATCTGCATCATCTTCATTATCGTCTGCTAAAAGGTATCTAAGATATCCTCTGCAAGCTGTTGAATGGTATGTATATTGTCGATATTCTTTGAAACAATATAATCATTCGATAGTTCATTAATCTTATGAACTTTTTCCTTTGTTGTCATAAACTTTTCTATTAGATGAAGCTTACTTTCATATCCATTCAATGTCTTGTCTACACGCTTGATTAAGTCATGAACACCTTGTCTTGAAATCCCGTGTTCATCTGCAATCTCACTTAATGTCAAATCATTGAGTACAGCATCTTCATAAATCTGTTTCTGGTGAGCATTCAGAAGCTCTCCATAAAAATCATATAAAAGTGTCTGTTCTACAATCTTCTCCATAACGCTTAACTGCTACTCCATTCATCGTTTTATCACTGACGACTTTAAGAGAATACCATAATATCAAGATACTGTCAAGCATTTTTACTTGACAAAAAATCTTTTCTTTTTACAATCAGCATATTCATTATAAAAATGATACTGATTACAGCACAATCAATCCATATTTGCTGCACATAATTACTACCACTAGGCGTAAAAAGGCTCATTCTCTGCAACATTGCTGCATTTCCAAGAAAATAGTATCGTGGAATAAATATTGCAAATATATTATACATCAAAAGTACGATTACGCCAATAACCGGAGCCACAAATAATGTTACACATATCTGTATAATAGAAAGTGCAATACAGGCAAGCAAAGGAATGATAAGCATTAAAAAAACTGTCATGGCTGTGTGCGGCGGATGGGTGCAATCTGACATCCGGTAAATTCTTTTAAAAAATTCCGGATGAAAATACAAGCGTCCTTTTGCCATAACAAATGCAACACCGAACATAATCATAAATAAAACAAATATATTTTTGATTATGCAACTCATCTTCCCAATTAGCCACTGAATTCGCGTGCCACACCGTATAATATGATTGGGCTGATATTGTGTCATAACATTTCCGACTATATAAGATAAGAATATCATCAACCCCATATAAGTAACCGGAATTTCAAACTGCTGCTTTTGCTGCATAAGCGGAAGATTTGAACCATTTAAAAAGTAGAATAAATAGTCTAACACCCCTGCTGCCGGTTCTGTCTGCTGCATCGTACGCATCAGTGTATTCATATAGAAGCCTGCCAAACTATAAAAGACCGTCATTCCGACAAATGCGATACAATCGCTCCGTCGATAATATCTCCATTCATATCGAATCCCCTGCCAATTCGTCCCTAATTTATTCATCTATGCTCCAATCCATATCATTTATTTTAAAAAGTCTTTTTTAGGCACAATCACATATGCCAATGCCTGAACAACAACCAGTATAATAAAAGCAATCATTGTAAATTCTAATATACGCATTGGCGAAAAAATTTCTGTATAATATGCCCCACCTTCTATTTTAAAGTGCCACATCTGATAATATTTTGTCATTCTTGTCGGCACAAAACGCATACATAGTACCATCAAAATCGTAAGTACCTGTGACTCTGTTTTCCAGTAAAAGAGCATGACCGGAATCACTCGCAGAAATAATTCGATACCATTCATACAAATGGATCCAAATATCATCCACGCAGTAATTGGATTCTTAGGCATTGTATGACCGGTAAGCTGAAATTCATTTGCAAAAATGCTAGTATTCTGCCAATAATTTGTCACCGGATATCCCTTCAGATAATACAACAATTTCTAATGTATTAATGAGCCACGTCATGAACAGTGCAGCAATGAATAATCCCCTATTCCCAATCCGAAATTGAATAAAACATGCGTTGCAAAAGCCATCTTTCCACTTCTGATGAACGCCCCACAAATCAGCAAGGTTCTTGAGCAGGTCAATCTAGGAAAAGGCAAGTCTCAGACCTACGCTTACGTCCGCAAGATACAAAAGTATGCTAAAGACCTCTATGAGAAGAACTATCGCTAAATAGCACGAATGACCGGGCAGCAAACGCTCGGTCATTTTTTGAAGACTATCATTAAAAAGCGAAAGAGAATTCGCTAATCCTGTCCTAAAAGTTCTGTATCATCATCCATGATAACTATTCTGAATGGAGTATTACAAATTACAGTGCTCTCAAGGACTTCATCCATAGTAGCATATTCCCCGAGTATTTTATAATCATGTCCATCGCTTGTCGGAAACTCCAATTTTTCATATAGTCCATATATAGCTTCACGTCCATTTGGTAAGAATGACTCTTTTTTATACATTGGAAAAGTCTGAAATCTCCATTCTTTTCCATTATACTCAAAATCTAGCCCCAGCCAATGCCCGTCTGACGGATCCCATTCACCGATATATTGAGATGTAAATTCTTCTAAACTATTGTATTCATTCTTTCTCATTTTAAATGAAACTCCTTTTTTATTTTTTTAATCAACTCTTGCTCCTTTGGTGTCGGTGGCACTCCGGGATCGTTTTTATTATGACTTAAATAAATGTGTCTATGAGGTTTTACGCCCTGATGTTCATGTGCAAAATCAATACTCACTGCTTGTTTATGATTTTCATCATAATAAGCTACGTGCTTTAGCTGTCCATCTTTTACAACAGCATATACTCTCCCTGGTGTATGTGAATACTCTGGTGCTTTTACATTTTTTGAATCTTGGATTATAACTTTAACATTTTTGTCTCCACTTAATTCGCCAATAGAGAAATAATGCTGTCCGCCCTCTTTAAAGCTAAAGTTACCCATATCTACATTTTCAAAAGCTCCTCTTGAACCCATTATGCCGCCTCCTTTATCTCAAATATCTGGGATAAGTTGGGTATTTTAAGTTGATGACATTTTTCTTGAAATGCATCTTTGTATTTGAAATTTACGAAGCGGCCTGTCATCCCTTCTACCATATCCCCATAAACAATTATTAACGAAGGTTCAATTCTCTTTTTCATCTCGTTAAATCCTTGCAAAAATACATCTTTATTATCCTGACATCCAAGTGTTGAAATCACAACGATAGATCCTTTCTCATATCCCGAAAAACATATATCATATGTATCTGGCAAACACCATGCAACAGTTGGGTACACAACACTCCCATAATTTTGCCATGTTCTTCCAAGCCATCTTGATTTATAAATATTATGCCTTACATCATTGATATTCATTTGAAGATAAATGCTGTAATCAGGTGTTGCTATTGCGTAATATCCCGTAAACATACCTGCTTTTTTCAATGGATTGTTCCATAAGCTTAATAGCTTATAATCGTAATTAAACATAAGCAGTATAGACCGTTTATTGTACATTTTGGGTGAAGCATTTTGAATGCCAACTGCTGTTATATCTATCCAATCTTCTGGATAAAACTCCTCTTTTCTTAAAATTGGGAAGCCATTGCCATCCAATTCACACTCACCTATCACAGGGCGTAATACCTTGTATTTTTCATATTCTGATAAACCATTTATCATTATTTTGCCTTTCCGCCTTATTCAAAGGCATTTGAATCTTTGTAAAAAATGTCAATTGAATTTGCAGTTAGGATATGCTAAACTAAATTTGATTGAGTGAGGATATAGCATATCCTAATGTAAAACGTATTATTTGCTGCTCCAACAGCTATTAATACGTTTTATTTTTTACTCTCATGGTAAACCACCTCCTTCATAATCCTAGGAATATCTCAATATGATTTTCTTCCAAGTCTTCTCCTGTTTTGAGCGAATGCTTTAGATACCATATATTTCCTAATAATTTCTTCTTCTTTCATGCCCTTAGATTCTTCAAAAGGAATCATCACTTCAGCACACAACGCCTTTGCTTGCCATTCCACACTTCTGTATGGTGGAATTACATTATTCTCAACGGATCTTGCATAGATTGGTGTAAACCCTATTGCAAAAAGGAAGATATGACATATCTCATGGCATATAAATCCAAGAAAAGCTCCGATTCTTTTCTCATATGCCCCTACATATACAGATTCCTTTATTTCAATGGTAAATCCATCCATATCATTTTGTATACATTGTGCCATCGTCTTTGGAGGAAGTTTCTTGTCCGGTACAATGATATAGTTACAGTTTTCAAATATATCACTGACTTTGTCCAATGCTTCCAATACAGGAAATGCACCTTTTTCAGAGACGTTAAACAATTCTCTGAAAAGCTTTGAGTACATTCTCAAGTCTTTTCGGCTTGTTGGCTTTGTTTCGTAATCCACTTATTCAGATTCCCCCCTTTTGCTTAACAACTCCAGTATTTTCAATGCTGTCTCATCATCCATTTCGTCAAATGAACGCGCAAAAGCTAAAGCTGTTTTCCTTTGTACATTACTAGCTTTAGAAGCAGCAATTTTAAATTGTGTTTTGGATTCTTCGATAGCTTCTCTTAATTCTTGTTGTTCTTCTTCGGATAAACCATAATGATTAATTATTTTCTTAAACCAATCCTGTGGTACATTCTTTTTGCCATTTTCAACAGCAGATAGAAAGGGCAAAGAAGTATCTAACATTTTTGCCATATCACCCATCACCTCATGGTTTTTAATTCTGAGAATTCTGACAAATTCTCCAAATTTCGTATACGACATATGTATCCTCCTTTCATACACTTGAAATTGTAGCATAAACCCATCCGTATTTCAAGTATATTATTTAACCTTTTTTTGGTTAATAATAACTTTGACAATACCAGATTTTGAACTCTTATATTTTCCATACACAATGAAATTTTGCCTTGCAAGGGGGCACTTTTGAGTTTCAATCAATATCAGTGCATTCAATCAAAATAAAAAACGGCTTTCTGCAGAATACTTAAATCTGTCGAAAGCCTTATTTTAAGCCACTTTTAGTTAGTTCACACCAATTAAATTGTATCAATTTGCGATTGTTAGTTGTTGCAAATAGATGCTAATGCAACCGTTTCCAATACAAAATACACTTACATATACAGGTAACATTTTTGTCTGACTTCATCCCTTCTATTTCTGCTAATCGGTAATTCTATTCCATTTTCTAATACAACAGAATCCCTTCGCATCTTTTGTACCATTGCATAGTTTACAAGATAAGATTTATGAATATATAAAAATTGATATTTTTTTAACAATTCTGATACATCACTCAATTTTCCATAATATTCATATTCTGTAGTCTGCGTATGCAAAATTAACACGCGTCCATGGCTTTCTATATACAGAATCTTTCCAATTGGAATCCGATAGATTTCTCCTTGTTTTTCAAACGTGTATAACTGTCTGGAGTCGTGAATCAAATGAAGTGCCGTAAGAAATGTTTCCTTTAATTTCGTTACATCCAAAGGCTTTAGTAAAAAATCTACCGGACGCACCTGAAATAACTCCATCGCATAATTTTGTTCTGCTGAAATGTAAATAATCTGTGTAATATTATCTTGCAATTTCTCACGAATCAATTTGCCGACATAAACGCCATCTTTATGCGGCATCATTATATCCAATAATATAATATCAAAATGTGTCTGATGCTCTAGTGCTTCACATAATGGTTCTCCATCTGAAAATGTATAGATTTCTAATGGTTCTCCAATCTCATCTTCCATTGTATACAACTGTTGTTCTATATCTGTCCGAATCTGTTCTTCATCGTCGCATATTGCTATTTGAATCATTCTGCTATCTGTCCTTCAATTATGATATCATTGACTAATTTTTCACAATTTACCATTACAATCGTATTAACCAACTCTTCTTCTGTCACTGGTTGTACGGAAGCTGTTCGTTCCAAATCATTTGCTGCAATACGGACACGCACATAATTCTTTGTATAACCTACATAATAAAATGTACCGTCCATCTCAACCTTTTCTTCTAATAAAACATCAACCTTTGTTCCCAAGAACAATTTACGATATTCTAATGACATTTTTTTCTCTAAATCAATTAAAATACCACTGCGCTGCGTCTTAATCTGTTCATCAATCTGATTGTCCATTTTATCTGCAACAGTACCATGTCTTCTGGAATATTTGAAAATATGCATCTCATAGAAATGAATCTTCTCTAAGAATAACTTTGTCTGTTCAAATTCTTCCGGTGTTTCCGCTGGAAATCCCACAATGACATCTGTTGTAATCGCAGGATTCTTATAATACTTACGAAGAAGGTCGCAACTATCCGCATACTGTTTTGTTGTATACTTTCGATTCATTCGCTTTAATGTCGCATCGCAGCCACTCTGTAATGACAAATGGAAATGTGGGCATACCTTTTCTAATTTGCTAATTGTTTGAACAAATTCTTCTGTAACAACTCTCGGCTCTAAAGAGCCTAAACGGATTCGCTCCACGCCATCAATTGCGTGAATCATCTGAATAACCTCTAACAGACTGCCTTCTCCATTATCTGCGCCATACGATGTTAAATGAATTCCAGTAAGTACAATTTCTTTATAACCATTTGCCACCAGACGTTTCACTTCTGCTGAAATATCCTCCATCTTACGACTTCTGATCCGCCCTCTTAAATATGGAATGATACAGTAAGAACAGAACTGGTTACAACCATCCTGAATCTTGATAAATGCTCTGGTATGTTCATTGACTTTATCAATCTCAAGTTCTTCATATGGCTGTTGCTGTGACATATCTAATACATTCACATCTTCTGTGTATTCAGCTTTTGCACCGGCATTTCCTTCATGTTCTTTAAAATAGTCTTCTAAGATTTCTAACAAATTGATTTTTTTGTTATTTCCTAACACAATATCAACTGCTTCATCCTTCTGTACATTTTCACTGTCTGCCTGTGCATAACAACCTGCAGCAATAACAACTGCATTTGGATTAAGTTTCTTTGCCTTGTGTAACATCTGTCTGGATTTGCGGTCAGCAATATTGGTAACCGAACAGGTATTAATAATATATACATCCGCCGGTTCTTCGCCAAATGTTACCATCTGATAGCCTGCCTGTACGAGCATTTGCTCCATAGACTCTGACTCGTAAGAATTTACCTTGCAGCCAAGGTTATGTATTGCAACTTTTCGCATTCTTTTTCTCCGTTTCTTTTTCTTTATAATCATTTTCTATCGCAGTTTCAATTCATTATCATATGAATTCATTTGAATATTCTTATTCTAAAGTGTAAACGATGGATACATTGCTCTATTTATCAAACCTCATCTTTTAGCAAAAGTTTCCATTCCTATATTGACTTATTTTTAACAAAAAGATATTATATTCATATAGGAACGAACGTGTTCCCAATAATTGGAATGACTTAATAATTAGGAGGTATTTACAATGAAAACAGTTCAGATTTCATTAAATTCAATAGACAAGGTTAAATCATTTGTGAACGATATCACAAAGTTTGATGAAGATTTTGATCTTGTATCAGGAAGATATGTCATTGATGCAAAATCTATCATGGGTATTTTCAGTCTTGACTTATCTAAACCAATCGACTTAAACATCCATGCAGATGCAAATATCGATACAATCCTTTCAATCTTAGCTCCATATATTGTCTAAGAACATAATTGAAATTTAATTGCAAACATAATTGCCACCTTTTACAATTGCTGTATGAGGTGGCTTTTATTGTATGATTAATTTGAAAATTACTCTGTTACACCAATTCATTCGACTTCACCCGTTCTAATTCCTGATGAAATCTTTCTTCATTTCCCTCATAGATGCCCAGATAATTACATACTGCCATCGCAAAATCCACAAAAGCAAAACCTTGTGCCGTAATGACATTTCTGTCAATTACAACTCTCTGATGCCGATACTGCTCTCGGTTAAAAGGGTCTTCAACCTGTAACTGCTTGATTTTATCCTCAGAACAGGAGGTTGTATAAGTATATTGATTTAATATGCCTGCTCTGCCTAAAAACTGTGGTGCAAAACAGATTGCTGCAACCAATGTTCCTTTTTCTGCCAACCGAGTAACCAAATTACAGATGCTATTCTGTGTGTTATTAATTGGACCACCCGGTATAATAAGTGCCTCTATCTCCGACATATCAACCGAAGCAATCGTCTGATCCGGTACAAAAGTAAGACCAGACTGTGCTTGAATCGGTTTCGTATCTTCTGAAATATATACACACTGTCGCTTTCCTGTATTTTTCAAACGATGCATTAATAATGTAATCTCAAAATCTGCCATACCATCATATACATAGCAACAAATCATCTGTGAATTCTCCTCTTTATTCTGCTTCGATATGAATCTTCTCTACTGTATCCAGTGCTTCCTTCATTAAAGCATCGATGCAGTCATCCAAATGATGTTCATCTCTCTGAATAATCTTCAAATTCGGCTTCGTAACAGGATGTTTGGCAACGAAAATTGTACAGCAGTCTTCAAATGGAAGAATGGATGTCTCATATGTACCAATCTTTTCAGATACATCAATAATTTCCTGCTTATCAAAACAGATAACTGGACGGAATACAGGCATTGTACATACTTCGTTGGTGCAATATAAGCTCTGCATCGTCTGGCTTGCAACTTGACCGATACTTTCTCCTGTTACAAGTCCCATACAACCGCTTTCCTGTCCAAGCTGTTCAGCAATACGCATCATATAACGGCGCATAATAATGGTTAATTCGTCATGCGGACACTTTTCATAAATTGCAAGCTGAATATCTGTAAAGTTGACAACATTTAATGTCATTGGACCGGAATATTTTGCTACCTGCTTGGCGAGGTCAACAACCTTCTGCTTTGCACGTTCACTTGTATATGGTGGTGCATGGAAATAGGTTGCTTCGACCTGAACACCTCTTTTGGCCACCATGTAACCGGCAACAGGGCTGTCAATGCCACCGGATAAGAGAAGCATTGCTTTGCCTGCTGTTCCGATTGGCATACCACCTGGTCCCGGAATCTCTACGGAATAGATATTAATCTTATTACGAACTTCAATCTGCAATAAAACATCCGGCTTATGTACATCAACATGCATTTCTGGAAATGCTTCTAATAAGCAATGTCCGATTTCTGCATTGATTTCCATAGAATCCATTGGAAAATTCTTTCTGGCACGTCTGGCATTTACTTTAAATGAAAAATTCTTATCTGGATATGCATTATCTACATAATTGATAACTGTTTTTGCAAGGTCATCAAAGCCTGTATCTTCAATCTGAACAACTGGACAGATTCCAATAATACCAAATACTGTCTTTAATGCTTCTACTGCTTCATCATAATCAAATTCTTCTGTTGCAGTCGCATAGATACGTCCATTTTCCTTTGTTACATTGAACTGACCATCAACCTTCTTTAAGGCATAACGAATCTGTCTTACCAATGCGTCTTCAAATATATATCTGTTCTTTCCTTTTACGCCAATTTCGCCATATTTAATTAAAAATGCTTTGTACATCTTCTTTCCCTTTCTATTTCTACGTGTTCATTTCACTTAACGTCTTGTAAATTTACGAAGCTGTGGAAGTAATTCCTGCAACGCTTCTATTGTATAATCAAGTTCTTCTTTCGTCGTTTCAAAGCAGAAACTGAAACGTATCGTTGAATCTAAAAGTGCTGAATCTAGGCCAATTGCCATAAGTGTATTACTTAATCCCGGTTTATTTGATGAACATGCAGAACCTGATGATACATAAATATTTCTATCTTCTAATGCATGTAAAAGAACTTCTGCTCTTACATTTGCAAAACTGGCACTTACAACATGCGGTGCAGACTGTTCATTTCCCATACCATTAATCTGAACATCCGGAAGTTCCTTCAATCGATTGATAAAAGATTCACGAAGTTCATACATTACTTTCTGTTTTGCTTCAAAATCGTGATTATAAATCAAATCGGCTGCAACACCAAGTCCTGCAATTCCCGGAACATTTTCCGTACCGGAACGCATCCCTTTCTGTTGTCCGCCACCGAAAATAATCGGTTTGATTTTCGTATGTTCTTTGATATACAAAAATCCGGTTCCTTTTGGTCCATGAATCTTATGTCCACTCACCGACAACAAATCAATATTTAATTTCTTTGGAATAATTTTAAATTTACCATATGCCTGAATTGCATCGACAAAATATACAATATCTTTGTTGTATGCTTTGACAATCTTACCGATCTCTTCGATGGGTTCTAGCGTTCCGATTTCATTGTTGGCATACATAATTGCAACAAGAATCGTTTCCTCATCAAGTGCTTCTTTTAATGCGTCTAATGATACAACTCCCTGCGCATCTACCGGAAGATATGTTACTGTGAATCCCTGTTCTTCCAAATAGTTAAATGGCTCTTTTACGGAAGAATGTTCTACCGACGATACGATGACGTGATTGCCACGTCTCTTGTTTGCCATTGCTGTTCCAATGATTGCCATATTATTTGATTCTGTTCCACCTGATGTAAACAGAATCTCTTTTTCCTGGCATTTTAACGTTTTTGCAATAATTTTTGCTGACTGTTTGATATAATTTTCTGCATCGACACCTTTCATATGCTTTGAAGAAGGATTTCCATAATCTGTACGCATCACTTTTACAACAGTGTCAATTACTTCTTCTGCACATTTTGTTGTCGCAGAATTGTCTAAATATACTTCCATTTTCCCTGATTCTTTCTTATTACTTGCAGTATCTTACTGTTTTATTTTATAACGGTTGCAGTACCAAAGAATAATCGGCACTGCGTATTACATTTTAATCTTAAATATCTAAACACTCTAACTGATACATCAGGACAGATAATAGCATCATTCCTGCCGTTTCTGTACGAAGAATTCTCTTACCTAATGTAATAATCTCGCAACCGTGTTCGATAGCATAGTCTAATTCTTTCTGGTCAAATCCGCCTTCCGGTCCGATAAAGATTGCAACCTTCATTCCCGGCTTCAGACTCTCCACAAGCTGCTTTGTCTTTGCCATTCCATCTGCACATTCATAGGGCAATAATAACAAATCATAATCTGCCGCCATATTTACAGCTTCCTTAAAACTACAGCAGTCTGCAACCTGTGGTATAATACTACGTTTGCTCTGCTTCGCAGCACTCTCGGAAATGGAATTCCAACGCTTTACCTTATTTACTGCCTTTTTTGCATCGAGCTTTACCACACTGCGCTGCATAGCAACCGGAACAACCGAAAATGCTCCTAACTCAACAGCTTTCTGAATGATAAATTCCATCTTATCACCCTTTGGCAAGCCTTGAAATAATGTAAGCTGAACAGGCAATTCTTTTCCGCGTGTATCTGTTTCATCAATAACAGCACGAATATAATTCTCTTCCATCGTATCAATGTGGCAACTGTAATCTACATTATCCCCACTGCTGATTAACAGTTCATCGCCGACCTTGAATCGCAATACATTTCGGATATGATTCACATCTGTACCGACAATATCAATATAGGTGTCATGGATGTTTTCATGTTCTGCAAAAAAATGATACATTGCATTTCTCCATTCTACGAATTATTTTCTTCTGGCAGTTACATTTACCCACTCGCCATCGTGATTTACTTCTACAATTTCAAGCTCCGGATTCTGTTTGAAACAATCAACCACTTCTGTTTCCTTCGTATCAATAATTCCTGATGTGATAAAATAAGCACCATGCTTCATGTGCTGTGTAATCTCCGCAGAAAGTGGCTCTAATACGTCGGCTAGAATATTTGCACAAACAATATCATATTTCTCATATCCACAGGCATCCTGTGTTGCAGAATCATCAATGATATTTCCTTCAATTACTTCTAACTGCTCTGGAGTAATATCATTTTGCTCTGCGTTTTCATGTGATGCAATAATTGCATTTGGATCTAAGTCTGTACCAAATGCATGCTTTGCACCATATTTTAATGCAACAACGGATAAGATACCACTGCCACAGCCAACATCTAATACTTCTTCGCCGCCTTTGACATATTTCTGAATCTGGCGAATAACCATTCTTGTTGTCTCATGGGAGCCTGTACCAAATGCAGTACCCGGATCAATACTCAATACCGGTTTTCCCTGCATTTCTTCTGTAATTGGTTCCCATGTTGGCTTGATATACAAATCACCAATATGAAATGTATGCCAATACTGCTTCCAGTTGTTAATCCAATCCTTATCTTCTGTCTGTGATTCTGTAATCGTGCCTTCACCTACATTACAGAACATACGAAGGTCTTCTAATTCTTCCTTAACCTTTGGCAATATTGACTTATCATCATCTTCTGTGTCGATATAGAAATTAATCGTCGCAGTTCCATCATCCGGAGGAAGTTCCGGAATAAAATCTACAAACATTGTTTTTGCTTCTTCCTGTGTAAGCTGAACATTATCCTCGATTTCAATTCCTTCAATTCCCAAATCATTTAACATACTGCTGATTAAATCAATCGCTTCTGTTGTTGTCTTAATTGAATATTTATTCCATTGCATATTTTTTCTCCATTTCGTATTTCTTGTATACATAATACAAAAATATTATATCTTGATGAATAAACAAATTACTTTTGTATATATTACATATTTTTCAAGAACGCTTCATATCCCTTATATGTTTCATAAAGGTCTGCCTTGCTGATAATTTCATCCGGTGCATGCATATTCAATACAGCAATACCACTATCAATGACATTCATTCCATAATTTGCAAGAATATAAGCAATTGTTCCGCCGCCGCCTGCGTTTACCTTTCCTAATTCTGCTGTCTGATAGTATACATTGGAATCGTCCATAACCTTACGAAGAGTACCCATATATTCTGCAGAAGCGTCATTTGAACCACTCTTTCCTCTTGCACCGGTGTATTTATTAAATACCATACCACGTCCAAAATATGCGCTGTTCTTCTTTTCACTAACACTTGCATAATTTGGATCAAATGCCGCACTGACATCCGAAGATAACATATTAGAATTTGCAAAGCATCTGCGTAATTTCAACCCTGAAAATGTTGTTGTACGGTCAATGACTTCTGCAACCATATTTTCAAAGAAACGAGAATGCATACCTGTCGCACCAACGCTTCCGATTTCTTCCTTATCTACTAAAATACATGCTGCTGTGTGTTTTGGATTACTGACTTCTAACTGTGCAATCAGTGAAGGGTAAGCACATACTCTGTCATCGTGACCATATCCCATAATCATACTGCGGTCAATGCCAAAATCTCTTGCAGCTCCGGCTGGAACAGCTTCAATCTCAGCAGAAAGAAAATCTTCTTCTTCAATATTATATTTATCCTTTAGGATTGCAAGCAAATACTTCTTTGCTGCATCAGCAGCAGGTCTGTTTTCATTATCTCCTGCTTCTTCTGTGTCTTTCTTTTCTGCTTTTTCCGGAATACTTCCAACTAAAATATTCAAATCTTCTGCATCAATTACTTGGCTTGCTTTCTTATTCATCTGTTCTCCTGCAAGATGAATTAACAGGTCAGAGATTCCAACAACAGGATCTGTATCTTCCTCTCCAATACAAATATCAACGACGCTTCCATCTTTCTTTGCAACAACACCGTGTAATGCCATTGGGCGTGCTACCCACTGATACGCCTTAATTCCTCCATAATAATGTGTATCAAGAAGCACTTGTCCTGCATCTTCATACAATGGATTCTGCTTTAAATCTAATCTTGGTGAATCAATATGCGCACCTAAGATATTCATACCATTTTCTAATGGTTCTTCTCCAATATGGAACAGTACAATTGCCTTTCCCATATTGACAGCATATACCTTATCGCCAGCCTTCAATGACTTACCACGAGCAATCACATCTGCCAAATCTTCATATCCATGTTCCTTTGCAAGTGCAACTGCAGCCTTCACGCACTCACGCTCGGTCTTACAATCAGAAATAAACCGACGATACTTTTCTGCAAAATCGAAAACATTTTTCTTATCTTCTTCACTATACTTTAACCATGCATTTGGTCTTTCCATATTCTGCTCCTTTTCCTGTCTGATATACCTAGAATCCTATCGGAATTTAAGAAAATCTGACATATATAAATTTGCTATTATTCTCAACAACGATATAAACGACACTTTCGTATCTATATAAATCTCACAATCATTTCTCATAAGAAAAAGTATTGTTAATTGATTACTTGCATTTCTTATACCTGTACTTCTACATCCTGTTCAAGTTCTTCATCTAGCTCCATCTCAGCTTCATCCTTAAACTGCTCAACTAAATCTTCACTGATAACCGGTAATTCTTCAAGCGACTGTACACCAAAGGTTCTTAAAAAATCTTCTGTTGTACCAAATAACAATGGCCGCCCCGGTGCATCTAATCTGCCGAGTTCCTTACACAGACCATACTCAACCAATTTACTCACGGCTCTGTCACTACTGACACCACGAATCTTTTCAATCTCCATCTTTGTAATAGGCTGCTTGTATGCAATGATTGAAAGTGTCTCTAATAAAACGTCCGTAAGCACCTGCTTCTTCGGAGCTTTTGCCACTTTTATAAGTGTTTCATAAAAGTCTTTGCTCGTACACATCTGAAAGGAATCTTCCAACTCAATGATTCGAATTCCCCGTTCTTCCGATTCATAATGCTTCATTAATCTGTGAATCGCCGCAAGCGCTTCCTCTTCTTCTATTTCAAGTGCTGCTGCAATCTTTTCTAAGGGAACGGATTCTCCCATAGTAAACAGAATTGCTTCGATTGCTGCTTCTATTCTGTCTGTATTCATGCCATACCTTCTTTTCTATTTCCTATATTGTTCATTGATGTTTTATCATCAATCTCAGATTACACATTTAAACATTGGAACATTTTATCTATTCTTCTAATTCGAGTTCTCCAATTAACTCTGGATCTTTGACAACAGTAATATCAATATCTGCATCAGAACGCTCCTGTTCAACTTGAACAAATCCCGTCTTAATCAATTCCAAAATAACAAGAAACGTTACAATGACTGATACCTTTGAAGAATTCTTTGATAGCATTTCCCGAAAACAAAAACGCTTGTTCTTTCGTAAATAATCCTGCACCTGAACGAGTTTTTCTGCCATACTGACTTCTTCACGTTCAATCTTACCGAACTTGCTTCGAATCGGATCAATCTTTTCTTCTTGTCTGCGAAGAACTTCCTCAAAAATCTCATTCAAACGAACCAGTGTTACATCTCCGACAAGTTCCTGCAAATTCACTTCCGGCTTATATGCTGCAACTTCCTTCGGAATTGTTGGCAATTTGTAAAAAGAACCTTCAGCATCCATCTGTCTGTCCTTTAACTCATATGACATATGCTTAAACAACTTGTATTCTAAGAGTTTTTCAACAAGTTCTGCTCTCGGATCTTCTTCTTCGCCCTCTTCATTTACTTCTTTTGGAAGTAACATCTTAGACTTAATATCAAGAAGTGTTGCCGCCATAACCAGGAATTCACTGACAACATTTAAGTCCTCTTTATCCATTTGATTGACATAATCCAAATACTGCTCTGTAATGGTAACAATCGGAATATCATATATATTCACTTTATTCTTATCAATGAGATGTAATAATAAGTCCAACGGACCTTCAAACACCTGCAGCTTTACATTAATTCCCATGTCAATCTCCATTCAACTCGTTATATCCATTATAAATTCAGACATATCTAAATTTTACAACATTCTATATTGTACCCAAATTCTTTAATGAATGCAACCTTTCAATTTCAGGAGCTGTATATTTTAAGAGGAAATTCGGTACTTTCTAGGCGTCACTCCGTATTTTTTTTGAAAAATCCGATGAAAATAGCTAATATTTTCATACCCAACCGTCATTGCAATATCAACAATTGTCATTTCTGTATGTGTCAGCAAATATGCAGACTGGCTGAGACGCTTATCCTGCACTAATTCTGTATAGGTTTTTCCCGTCTGTTTCTTTATTTCTTTTGAAAGCCAATAAAAATCATAATGCAACTGTTCTGCCAAATCACTAAGAGTTCCATCCACGTAATGTTCTTCTACATAGCTTAAAATCTCAATTGTTAATTTTTCTACAGGACTCTCTGCATTGGTAATCAGACATTCCATATGGTTTGCCAATTGCAAAAATAACAGACCCATTGTAATCTGGTTTGTACTTCGTTTATTGGGTACACGATTATGCAGCGTCCAAATCAGATTTTCTACTAAATTTTGAATCGGCAAAATATTTGCCACCTGAAAATGCAAGAAACTAACCGGACTGTTTTCTCCTTTCAATGCCTCAATCAAAAACGTATGCAGCAGATTCTCATCTTCAATCATATCCAATGCATAAGAAAAAAATTCAGGCAAAATAATAAAATTAACTGCAATATCATTTTCTCCTGCAGGATATATCTCCTGTACAGCCTCTTTGTTTAAAAACAACAGCTCTCCCTCTTGCAGCACAACATCTTCTCCATTAATAATGTGATGTGTACTGCCCGAACACATATAAATCACTTCAATATAATTGTGAGTATGCTTCGGGAAATGCACAAATCGCGTATGCGTACGAATCTGAATCAGTTTTCCGGCTTCTAATAATCGTTTTGCATCAATGACTGTTGCCATATCGGAAGATGTTTTTTCCTTTGTATAGATCTTCTCATCAATATTTTTAGAGCCGTCTAGGATTTTCTGCTCTTCCGGTGTTATTTTCTTTAATTCAGACAGCAACTGAGCGTTCACTGTGACAACACTCCTTTCAGTCCTTCTGTACGAAATACATTTTTATAATAAGATAATTCGTCTTGAATCAACGCATCAATCACACGCATGCCCAATAATTCTACCGGTGCCTTATCGTCCGTAAGAATATAATTCCCTTTCTCATATGAAATCAAACGATTCCGAATATCCGCATACAACATCCGCAAACCTGCCTGCGCACTTGTATTATTTGATGATATAACCGGTATCTTCGCCTGTAAAAAATCTGTAAATGCATTTGCATTCGTCGTTGCAAACAATTCTCGGTTGGTTGAACCTGCCACATCAACTGTAGATACATATGGAAATACCGTTGCAATTGTATCTGATAAATATTCGTTGATATTTCCCTGTGCATCTGTATGCATATTCATATTCACAATCATGACGCCGTTATCTTTTAAGTGAGCACGAACCAATCGAAAAAATTCTACAGAAGACATCTGAAATGGAATTGTAATATCCTGATACGCATCGACTAAGATAACATCGTATTTTTCAGAATTCACTTGCAAAAATGCTCTGCCATCGTATTCATATGTTGTCGCATCATCTTGCGTATCAAAATATTGATTTGCCAGTGTTGTTATTTTTTTATCAATCTCTACACCTGTAATATTCAAGTTAGGATAATATTGTTTCGATTGCCTCGCAAATGTTCCGGTTCCCATTCCAAGCACCAATACATCTCCAGCATCCGACTGCGATAACCCTGCCATCTGCAATCCCGCCATTGCATAATCATAATACATTCCTGTAAGACTTCGATCTTTTTGTGTTACAGACTGCACGCCAAATAACACATTTGTCGATAAAATAACGCTTTCCGGGGTCTCTTTCACCTGCAAATAGTTGTATACAGATTCTCCCTCGTACGTCAAATCATTTTCCCAGAAGGCAAAATTACCGGAATGTCCTAAAATGGAGCATATTATAAATAAAATCACCGAAATAATACACAAACGAATCCGTCTGCGTTCTGATATGAAATAAACGATACCAAGCAGCAATAAAATCGCAGAGAAAATTAAAAATGTAACCGAGGTTCCAACCGCAGGAATCGTTACAAATGTGGGCAAAAATGTTCCAATAATACTTCCGATTGTATTAGATGCACCAAGTGTTCCTACCGTCTTACCGCTGTCTTCCAAACTGCGCACGGTATATTTTACCAATGAAGGTGTTACTGTTCCCAATAAAAACAGAGGAAATACAAAAATAATCATACAGGCAAGAAATGCCGCTATTACCAGAAATGAATGACTAATCGTCAACACCAGCAACCCTGAAATCCCAACAATAATATATTTCCCCACGACTGGAATCGCCGCAATCCAAATGGATGCAATTATCATTCTGCGATACAGTTTATCCGGATTCGGATCTTTATCCGCACTTCGTCCGCCCCAGACATTTCCCAATGCCATTGCAATCATAATTGTTCCAATAATAATCGTCCAGACAATCTGCGATGATGAAAAATACGGTGCAAGCAGCCTGCTCGCACCTAATTCCACTGCCATAACAGCCATTCCCGAAAAGAATTCTGTCAAATAAAGATAATATTTGTTATCCAATATTGATTTTCGATTCATATTTATATCCTTCCCTCTTTTATAGTTTATCACATTGTTTTGTATATTCAGGAAAACTCATATACACAATATAGTACATCATTTTCTGAAAAAAGTACAGATACTATATATATTTTAAATGGTTTTGTTATAAAAAATATTTATCAGTCACTACAGCGGTATTTCCGTAGGATTCCAACTATAAAAGACATGAAAATCATATACAATTAATACATTTTATATTAAAATTCGGTTATACAAAAAGCACCGAAGAAATTTATCCGGGTTGATTTTTACCCTGACAAATTCTCCGATGCCATAACAATAACATATCTAATTATTTTATGATCTGGTCACTCTAATTACTTCCCCAAAATCTGTGCCAAATCTTCTTCCGGAGTTGTTGTTGGTGCAATGTTATAATTCTCCACAAGTACATTTAATACATTTGGTGAAATAAATGCTGGAAGTGTTGGACCTAAGCGAATATCCTTAATTCCTAAGTGTAATAATGTAAGTAAGATACATACAGCCTTCTGCTCATACCATGAAAGCACCATAGAAAGTGGTAAATCATTCACGCCGCAGTCAAATGCCTTTGCAAGTGCAAGTGCTACCTGAATCGCACTATATGCATCATTACACTGACCCATATCCATAATTCTTGGAAGTCCACCGATGTCACCTAAATCTAAATCATTGAAACGATACTTACCACAAGCAAGTGTTAAGATAATAGAATCCTTTGGTGTCTGTTTTACGAATTCTGTGTAATAATTTCTGCCCGGTCTTGCTCCATCACAACCGCCAACCAAGAAGAAATGACTAATGTCTCCGTTCTTTACTGCATCAATTACCTTGTCTGCAACACCAAGAACCGTACCATGACCAAAACCTGTCATTACATACTCGCCGCCATTGATACCTGTTCTGTGCTGGTCTTCATCATATCCGCCAAGTTCCAAAGCCTTTTCAATAACCGGTGTGAAATCTTTATCTTCTCCGATATGAATCATCTCCGGATAAGACACAACTTCTGTTGTAAATACACGATCTGCATAACTTGGCTTCACTGGCATCAAGCAGTTTGTTGTAAATAATACCGCACCAGGCATATTATCAAATTCCTTCTGCTGATTCTGCCATGCTGTACCGAAGTTCCCCTTCAAATGAGAATACTTCTTTAATTCCGGATAAGCATGTGCCGGAAGCATTTCTCCATGTGTATAGATGTTAATGCCCTTATCCTTTGTCTGCTCTAATAACAACTCTAAATCCTTTAAGTCATGACCTGTTACAACAATAAACGGTCCTTTTTCAACACTTAAAGAAACCTTTGTAGGTACCGGAGTTCCGTAGCTCGTTGTATTTGCACGGTCAAGCAATTCCATGCACTTTAAGTTCACTTCTCCAACTTCTAATACAACCGGCAGCAAATCTTCCATACCGAGATCATAGCTGATTACAGATAATGCCTTGTAGAAGAATGTATTCACAGAATCATCTGCATAACCTAATACCATTGCATGATATGCATATGCTGCCATTCCACGAATACCGAAAAGAATCAAAGACTTCAACGAACGAATATCTTCATTTGCATCCCACAGTTGATTCATATCATATTCATCTGTATTACCGCATCTGCTGTCGCATACTGCACAACCAGGAACGATTTTTTCTTTTTCTGCACGAACGCTTGCTATCATATCTGTTAATGTTTCATCATTGAAGTTTACGTTTGTAATCGTTGTAAATAACCCTTCAATAATGATGCGGTCTGTATCAGCTGTCTTTTCATTATTTCCACAAGCCTTTGCAAGACCGATTAATGCGCCTGTTAATTCATCCTGTAACTTTGCTGTGTTCGCACTCTTTCCGCAAACACCTGCTCCGCCTGTACATCCTGTACAACCAGCAGTCTGCTCACACTGAAAACAAAACATCTTCTTATCCATAGATACCTCTTTCCGGGATGCCCTCCCTTTTTCACTTCACAATAGTAACTTTATTTTGCAAAACCGGACTTAATCCGATTGCATTTACCTCGTTGGTATGATAAGAGTATATTTGATTCTCAACAACATTTCTGTTGTATCTACAACATTTTTATCATTTTATATTTATTTTATAATTGAATTTTCCACTTGTTTTGTAATTATTATACAATATATTTATCTTATACGATTCGGGTATCAAAAGATGCTGTCAAACATCCATTGGCAACAAATTCTCAATTTTATAAGCAAACTCCAAAAAATAAAACACTTTAGATTAGCCTTCGTATATCCCCCTTGCAATGAATTGGAATACATATTAGAAGAAAGTTATCTAAAGTGTTTTCATGATTATGAATCTCTGCGTTCATACAGAATCCAAATTTCTTTTTTTCCATAATTACTGTTACTGCAATATGTTCCGACCTTCTTATATAATTTCATATTAATATAATTACAGGCATATTGCAAAACAAATTTGTGCGAGCCTTCATCGATATATGTGTTAAATGCATCATTAACATAGTTATTCGCTTCTTTATAACAGGCGCGTGCGTATGCTGAAAAATGCTGTTCCAACACCATATTATAATTGATAAAATACTTTGTATCAGGCAATTGTCCTGTCTGTAAATAAACAATACAATTATCTGTTCTGGAAAGAAAGCTCTTATCATCGCTCTCATTAATACGTTCTACTACATCATAAAGACTTCCATCACATCCTTCTTCTACGTTCTGGAATCCCGGCAATGTCATAAAATCCATTTTTGCATGAAATGCAATTGGCCAGGCAACCAACACACTAATATATACCATTCCCGCAATGGCACGAATATATGCACGATGCTCCATAAAATATGCTTCTACAAATTGAATAATCCGTTCTCCACCAACAAATAATAACACAAGAAAAGACGGATACACCCCAAAATAATAAACTCTTGTTGCAACCGTAGTAAACACAAGTGCCGCTGCGCATGAAACAAACAACATATCAATTACAATAATATTTCTTTTGAGCGATAATGTAATAAATAAACTAAATAATATCACAATAACAATCGGCCACATATTCATATCCGTAGGCTCGTATTGAAAACTAACATCATACAAATATATTCTTGCAAATTCTTCAAATGCACCTGTTATGCCAAAATATATAAGTGCCGGTATCGCACCCGCCAAAAATCCTGTAAGAAACATTCCTATATAATGCAGCAATTTACGAAACTGATGTCTTTTTACACAACAAATGGCAACTGTCAAAGCAAATGCCAATACAAATACAGTCATCGTATATTTTATAAAAAAAAGAACCGCTGTAAGGATTCCAATTTTAAAACAAATCTTCGGCTCAATCAGTTCTTCTGCAAATCGACGATAATTCTTTAGAACCATATAAATTATATACATAATCAGGAACTTTCCTAATGTCTCTGACTGTCCGCCGAAATGATACAAATACCCGGTTCCTTTATCAATAACTTGAACCAATAACACACATAAAAATGAAATCCATTCATTAAAAAACAAATGCAGTGACTGATATGCCAAAAAGATAAATACAAAATCCAGTACAACCTCAACAGCAAATGCCGGAATTAATTCTTTTACAATATAATAAAAATATAAATATAACCCTTTATGTTCATAGATATCCTTGTATAAAATATCTCCTTTTAACATTCGTTTAGCAACCGCTTTATAGACCGTATTATCCGGTGCCAAATTCATAAAATATAAGGGTGAATCTCCATTAAATAATAATAACAGCAATACACTGGACAGCAATAACAGCCCAGTGTATACAAAAAATCTTTTATTTATTTTCACGCATGTGTTCATCGAACTGTTCCTCCATTGTATACATAGGTAACAAACGAACTCTATTATATGCAACTTCGAGACTTTTTGCAAGACTATGCCCACACTTCGTCGGCAATTTCTTTTACAAGACGTAATTTATTCCACTGTTCTTCCTCCGTCAGTTTGTTTCCAATTTCACAGGAAGCACAGCCACACTGTGGACTTAAGTATAATCTATTTAACGGAACATACTTACTTGCCTTTTTAATTCTATCAATAATCTGCTTTTTATCTTCAAGTTTTGGAGACTTCGTTGTAATAAGTCCCAATACAACGCCTTTTTCCTCCGGGACTGCCTGTAACGGTTCAAATCCGCCAGAACGTTCGTCATCATATTCCAAATAAAATGCATTTACATCTTCTTTTGCAAAAAGTGTCTGTGCAACAGAATCATAAGCACCACTGCTTGCATATGTAGAATGGAAATTTCCACGACATACATGCGTGTTGATAACCAAATCTTCTGGCTTGCCTTCTATTGCCGCATTATTAATCGCAAGCAGCTGCTCTTTTATCTTTTCTAAACCGTCTTCATCTGTGCCAAAAATTTCACAAGCTCTCGGATCAACCAACATTCCCCAGGAACAATCATCAAACTGAAGATTTCTACAACCTACAGCATATACATCCTGAATAAACTTACGATATCCATTTGCTATGTCCTGTGCAAGTTCTTCCTGTGTATCATAAAATTGCTTTGAGTGTTCCCATGCAAATGGCATAATCATCTGTTCTAAAAACTGTGCCGGCGCCGGAATCGTCAGTTTGGCAATTGTATTTTCATCTTCAAACTGCTTTAAGAACTTAAAATGCTCTATAAATGGATGTTCATTTGCCAGCGAAACTTTGCCAGTCAAATATGTATCATCAATCATTGCTGCTTCACCATGAAATGGAAGCCCCTGCTCCGTCTTGTGATGGCCTACTCCATCAAAGCCCCACATAAAATCCAAGTGCCATGTTGCTCTGCGAAATTCGCCATCTGTAATGGCATGAATTCCTACTTCTTTTTCTTTGGCAACCAGCTCTGTAATCGCGCGATTCTCAATCTGCGTTAATTCTTCTTTTGTGATTTTTCCGGCTTCATAATCAACTCTTGCCTGTTTTAAATAATCCGGTCTTAAAAAACTTCCCACGTGGTCAAAACGAAATGGTGTCTGTATACTCATAACGGTTCCTCTCTTTCTATCATTCAACGCTTAATCTTTTATTTTCCTAAATAAAATGTGCACACTCTTATTATTGAAACACAACAATTATCCCCTGTATTTGCTGTTGATGTGCTTCGTGAATATAGAATATCATGGAACGCTTGTCTTGTATAATATCTAATTTTTATCTCTGCCATAACTTTTTGTTATATCAAATCACACTTATTATTTCTTTAAATTCATCTGTTATCTTAGACATCAGATTGATACCACGCTTATTTTCAATAATTTTTACATGTAATCAGCATGTCAATATACAATCAAAGTTTTATAAATTTCGCAATTTAAATTCCTTTTGTGCCTCTCTTTTTTGATCTTTTTTTGCGATGGATTCTCTCTTATCATAATTCTTCTTACCACGTGCAAGACCAATTTCAATCTTCACACGACCATTTTTTAAATAAACCTGTAACGGTACAATCGTATAACCCTGCTGACTGATTTCCCCTGCTAATTTATTAATCTCGTATTGATGCAATAACAACTTCTTTGGACGAAGCGGATCTTTATTAAAAATATTCCCTTTTTCATAAGGTGTAATATTCATATTATTAATATATATTTCTCCGTTTAAAATCTGAACATACGCTTCTTTAATTGAACATTTTCCAAGTCGTAACGATTTTACTTCTGTTCCATGAAGCACCAGTCCTGCTTCAAACTTTTCTTCTATAAAGTAATCAAAATACGCCTTTTTATTATTTGCAATCAGACGATTTCCTGCTTCTTTTCCTTTCGCCATAAAAATACCCTTCCTCTTTAAATTTTATAGGGAATCCTGCATATCTTTATTATCATACAAAATCCCCTTTATACATTTTTTCTAAATAAACAAAAACGCTTCTAATCGTCAATTAATCTTCCGGCAATACAAAATCAATGGTTCGCAATATTTTATCCGTACCTGCCACCTGTACGCGAATCTTTTCTCCTAAACGGAATGTACGATTGGTTGTTTCATTGACTAATTCATAATGATTTTCATCATATACATAAAATCCATCTGTCAAATTTGCAGCAGAAATCATTCCTTCAATCGTATTTGGAAGTTCCACATAAATACCCCAGCTTGTAATACTTGAAATAACACCTTCATACACCGCTCCAATGTGATCAGACATATATTCCACCATCTTCTGCTTATCCGTATCACGTTCTGCATCGTCTGCACGTCGTTCTGTCGTACTCGTATGTGTCGCCACATCCGGAAGAATCTGTTCATAATGCTGACGACGTTTTTCCTTTAATCCACCATGTAAATTTTCTTTGATAATCCGATGAATCTGCAAATCCGGATATCTGCGAATTGGGGATGTAAAATGACAATAATATTTTGCAGCCAGACCAAAATGTCCAACACAGTCTGTTGTATATCTAGCACGTTTAAGGGAGCGAAGCGTCAGTCTGCTAATCATCATATCTTCCTGTGTTCCTTCAATCTTTGCTAATAATTTCTGCAATTCCTTCGGATGGATTTCTTCATCTCCATGTTTAATATTGTAACCAAAATTATTAATAAATGTAGCAAGTTTCTGAATCTTTTCCGGATCTGGATTCTCATGACTTCTGTAAAGAAATGGTAATTCCTGCCAGAACATATCCTCAGCAACCGTTTCATTTGCAATTAACATAAAGTCTTCAATAATCTTCGTTGCCGTATTACGTTCATACGGCTGAATATCAATTGGCTTTCCCTGTTCATCAAGTGTAATCTTTGTTTCTGGAAAATCAAAATCAATTGAACCACGTTTAAAACGTTTCTTACGCAAAATATCCGCAAGTTCCTGCATCAAATGAAAATCCGGAACCAATTCCTGATACTTTTCAATTTCCGCCGCATCTTCATCTATCAAAATCTTTTTGACACTTGTATAACTCATTCTTCTTGTGACACATATAACAGATTCACAAATTCGATGCCCTACAACATTTCCTTTGCTGTCAATGTCCATCAAACAGCTCAGTGTCAAACGATCACAGCCTTCATTCAGTGAGCAGATTCCATTGGATAGCTGATGCGGAAGCATTGGAATGACACGATCCACAAGATACACACTTGTACCGCGTTTATATGCCTCTTTATCAAGCACACTTTTCTCAGTAACATAATGGCTGACATCTGCTATGTGCACCCCCAAATGATACATATCCCCTTCTTTAGAAATCGTAATGGCATCATCTAAATCTTTTGCATCTTCCCCATCAATCGTAACGGTATTTAATGCACGTAAATCTACACGACCTGCTTTATCTTTTTCATCAACAGTATCCGGAATATTTTTCAAATAATCCATTACATTTGTCGGAAATTCTACAGGAAGTTCATAAGCCTTAATAATTGACATAATATCAGTACCCGGATCATTAATATGTCCAATAATTTCTTTTACAACACCTTCCGGATTCTTACCATGACTGCCATAATTCACAATCTTCACAACAACTTTATGTCCACTTACTGCACCACTGCAACGTTCTTTTGGAACAAAAATATCATATCCAATCTTCGGATTATCCGAAATAACAAAACCGTACGTCTTGCTCTTTTGGAATGTACCGACAATTTCTTTAATCTGATGTTCCAAAATCCCAATAATCTTACCTTCACATCGACGACTGCCTTTCTTTTCTTCTGTAATTGCTACGCGAACCTTATCCATATGAAATGCACCATTGCAATCAGCTTCTTTGATAAAAATATCGTCTTCTCTGCCCTCAACCGTAACAAACCCAAAGCCTCTTTTGGTACTTTCAAATACACCAACAAGTGCGGTTGTCTCCGGCTTGCAGTACTTTCCTTTTTTTGTTACACCAATTGTCCCATCATGAAGCAGGGAATCCAACACTTCCTGTAATTCACTACGCTGGCTCTTTGGTATATTTAAAAGAATTGCCATTTCTTTGGTCTTCATTGGTACATAAAACTCATTATGCAGAATTAAATCTGCAATCACTTTTTTTCTCTTTTCTAATGATTCTCTATCCATTTTACTTTCTCCTGTAATTCCTATCATCTATATCCAAGTATTACCTTACAAACCAAAAAAACACTTCTTACACACCATAGAAGCCTATATGATTCGTTTATTTCATCAAAATATACGCAACAAAACAAATACGTAATGTCCACTTCACTTTTCCTCACAGATACGAAAACGCCCTCAAGAAATAGTCTCTCAAGGGCGTTACAATTCTATGCATACAAACCCAACATTTGATGCTTAGAAATTAAGATTCAATATTAATGCAAGTATGATTAAAGCAGCTCCTAAAATCTTAGTAAACATTTCAAGTTTACCTTCGATAGAACGGCCTTTGTTCTTACCCCAGTATGTATCAGCAGCACCGCTGATTGCTCCTGATAATCCACTCTGCTTGCTTTCCTGCATAAGTACGATAACCGTTAAGATTACGCATACAATGACGAAAACAACCATCAATATAATTCTGATTATATCTGCAGCAGACATTCCTACACCTCCTATTTGTATGTAACTTAATACAATATTTTTAGCTTATCATAAACTGGTCATTTTCGCAAGTTATTTCTTATTTATTAAAAATAACTTGCGAATTTTATTACAAATTACAGTGTTGCAACTGCATTTTGCTCATCAGATTACTTTCTAACTAATAATGACTCACCTGTCATTTCAGCAGGCTTCTCCATTCCCATAACTTCGATTAATGTAGGAACGATATCACAAAGACGACCATTTTCCTTTAATGTATAATCTGAATCATAGTTTACAAGAATAAATGGAACCGGATTTGTTGTATGTGCCGTAAACGGTTCATTTGTTGTATAGTCAACAAGCTGTTCTGCATTACCGTGGTCAGCACAGATAAACATTGCTCCATCAACTTCCTTGATTGCCTCAACTGCTCTTCCAACGCACGCATCTACTGTCTCAATTGCCTTTACAACAGCATTTTCAACACCTGTATGTCCAACCATATCAGGATTTGCAAAGTTTGTAATAATTACATCATACTTATCAGAACGAATAGCATCTACTAATTTATCACATACTTCATTGGCACTCATCTCTGGCTGAAGATCATATGTTGCAACTTTAGGTGATTTAACAAGAATACGTTCTTCTCCCTGATTTGGCTCTTCTACACCACCATTGAAGAAAAATGTAACATGTGCATACTTCTCTGTTTCTGCAATTCTAGCCTGTGTCATATTATGTGCTGCAAGGAATTCACCAAATGTATTTGTAATCTTTTCCTTCTTAAATGCAACTTCCTTATTGCCAATTGTTACATCATAATCTGTAAAGCATACATAATGTACCTGCTTTCTTGCACCTCTATCAAATCCTGTGAATTCATCATCACAGAAACATCTTGTAATTTCTCTTGCTCTATCTGGTCTAAAGTTAAAGCAAATTACTGAATCATGATCCTTAATTGTTGCAACCGGCTTACCATCTTTAACAATAACTGTAGGTTCAACGAATTCATCTGTCTTACCTTCCTCATAAGAAGCCTTAATTGCACACTTTGCACATTCAGCCTGCTTGCCTGCACCATTTGCTAATGCATTATAAGCCGCCTCTACTCTATCCCAACGATTATCACGATCCATTACATAATAACGTCCCATTAATGAAGCAAACTGACCAACACCAAGTTCTTCCATCTTATCGCATACCTGTTCGATATATCCCTTACCACCATCTGTTGCAGTATCACGACCATCCATAAATCCATGAACGTATACTTTTGTAAGACCATTTCTCTTTGCAAGTTCAAGTAATGCAAAAAGATGTGTCAAATGACTGTGAACCCCGCCATCAGATAACAATCCATATAAATGAAGGTCTGAATCATACTTCTTACAATTTTCAATTGCACCAAGTAATGCTTCATTCTCAAAGAAATCTCCATCCTCGATAGATTTTGTAATTCTTGTCAGTTCCTGATATACAATTCTACCTGCACCCATATTCAAATGTCCTACTTCTGAATTACCCATCTGTCCGTCTGGAAGACCTACAGAAAGACCACTCGCATATCCTTTAACATAAGGATATTCTTTCATCAAACCATCTATAACAGGCGTATTTGCTTCTGCAACACCATTTCCTTTTTTATTGTCATTTAAACCATATCCATCAAGAATCATTAATACAACTGGCTTCTTACTCATATCATTTCTCCTTTTTCTACTCATGCAATAACACTCTTTAAAAACTATTTTGATTAAATTCAATCGCAGCTTTTCTTATATCTTGCACTCTATTTCATAATGAACTTTTATTTTTCAATATAAAATATCAGTCTTATTTCATATTTTACACTATCAAACAAAGTTCGTTAAAATAATACCATATTCTGAAAAAAAAGAAAAGTAAAATATCTTAAAACTCTAAGAAATGAAAAAATCTGTGTTTTTAGCACTTCATATATGCTAAAAACACAGATTTTTAATGTTAATATATTTATAAATCTTAGGACAAATTACTTATCGTTTGCTGCCACAACACCTGGAAGTTCCTTACCTTCTAAGAACTCTAATGATGCTCCACCACCTGTTGAAATGTGTGTCATCTTATCACCAAATCCAAGGTTATTAACAGCAGCAGCTGAATCACCGCCACCAATAATTGTTGTAGCATCTGTAAGCTGTGCAAGTTCTTCTGCAACTGCAATTGTACCAGCTGCAAAGTTTTCAAATTCGAATACACCCATAGGTCCATTCCATACTACAGTCTTTGCATCCTTTAATGCATCCTTGTAAAGTTCACAAGTCTTAGGGCCGATATCCATACCCATATCATCATCTGCCTGATGTCCGGCTTCAACAACATGGAATTCTGTATCATTCTTAAATTCCTTTGTTACAACTGTATCAATAGGAATTAACATCTTAACACCCTTAGTCTTTGCCTTATCCATCATTTCCTTTGCATAATCAAGATAATCATCTTCTACAAGAGACTGACCAACCTTACCGCCAAGTGCCTTCTGGAATGTATATGACATACCACCACCAATGATTAAAGTATCAACCTTATCTAATAAGTTATTGATAACAGAAATCTTTGAAGAAACCTTAGATCCGCCAAGAATTGCAACGAATGGTCTCTTAGGAGAATTTACAGCATTACCTAAGAAATCAATTTCTTTCTGCATTAAGTAGCCAACAACAGCTGTATCAACGAACTGTGTTACACCTACATTTGAACAATGAGCTCTATGAGCTGTACCAAATGCATCATTTACGAATACATCACAAATAGAAGCTAAATCCTTAGAAAATGCTTCACCGTTCTTTGTTTCTTCCGCTCTGAAACGTGTATTTTCTAATAATACAACTTCTCCGTCCTTCATTGCTTCAACAGCAGCCTTTGCATTTGCACCAACAACTTCATCGTCAGCTGCGAATACAACTTCCTGTCCTAAAAGTTCTGATAATCTCTTAGCAACTGGTGCAAGTGAGAATGTCTTATCAGCTCCCTTTGGCTTACCAAGATGAGAGCAAAGAATTACCTTACCGCCATCTGCGATTAACTTCTTAATTGTAGGAAGTGCTGCTACAAGACGTGTTTCATCTGTAATCTTATCTCCATCTAATGGAACATTGAAATCACATCTGCACAGTACTCTCTGACCTTTTACATTAATATCATCTACTGATTTTTTATTAAGCATAGGATTATTCCTCCATAATATTATTCTTTAAAAAACCGGAGCAGCTTAGTCATATCGTATACTAACCTCCTCCGGTCTTTTCCTATTTCTAATTCAACAAAACAAATATATTCATATACTATTCTGCCGCTGCAATGCACGTAAATATTATAACAAACATCCGCAGCATCGCTTATAAAATACTTACAATGAAGCTAAAATTAGTTTAATTCAGCGAAGTACTTAATTGTTCTAACCATCTGGCTTGTGTATGAGTTTTCGTTATCATACCAAGATACAACCTGTACCTGTGTACCATTTGGAAGTTCGTTAACCATTGTCTGTGTAGCATCGAAGAGAGAACCAAATCTCATACCAACGATATCTGAAGAAACGATTTCTTCTGTATTGTAACCGAATGATTCTGTTGCAGCAGCCTTCATAGCAGCATTAACTTCATCAACTGTTACCTTCTTATTAACAACAGCGTTAAGGATTGTTGTAGAACCTGTAGGTGTAGGAACTCTCTGAGCAGCTCCGATTAACTT
>AUXO010021760.1_pt1 | contig 53502 bp, 40 predicted proteins | sample 768731 | NCBI WGS metagenome assembly AUXO01 (sample SAMN02715735, study PRJNA202380) | gut metagenome | biome: sheep rumen | host: Ovis aries | place: New Zealand: Palmerston North
GGTATCATTGATATCGTTGAAAACCGTGTTGTTGGTATGAAGTCTCGTGGTGTATACGAAACTCCTGGTGGAACAATTCTTTATGAAGCACATCAGCAGCTTGAAGAATTAATCTTAGACCGTGATACAACTGCTATGAAGATGGAAGTTGGCAGCAAACTTGCTCAGGTTATTTATGAAGGTAAGTGGTTCACACCTCTTTGCGATGCTTTAAATGCATTTGTTAAATCAACACAGGAATATGTAACGGGTGAAGTAAAGTTCAAGCTCTACAAAGGTAACATCATCAAAGCCGGTACAACTTCTCCTTATTCATTATATAACGAATCTATCGCATCATTTACAACTGGTGATCTCTATGACCACCACGATGCAGAAGGATTCATCAACTTATTTGGTCTTTCATTAAAGGTTCGTGCCATGAAGCACAATGAAAATGAAAAGAAGAACAATAAGTAATTCGAATTTCATTACGGTTGTCTAGTTTTTAACTAACAATACATATCTAATTTTAAGAGACTGACTGTTCCATTGCCGGGGCGGTCAGTTTTCTTGTTTAAATTTATACAATTCGCTGCCAATTTATGTTTTGAACCATCTGCTCATCACGCAAATCCTAATAAAAAATGGGTACTGTGAATTCACAGCCCCATTCTTTAACTCTTATTCCATTATATTTTCCTATCAATTCATCCATAATAGACGTATCAATTCCATAAATCGTTTTCTGCTTATGATACACAACAGAACCTTTACGCATCATATTTCTTCACAAATCCTACTCCCAATGGATATGGACCTGTATGTACACCAACCGTTGCACCAATCTGATACATATCAATCTGCGTCTTATTTGAATACTCTTTCATAGATTCTAACAGACGATCTCTGAAATCCTTCGCTTCTTCGTAATCATATCCATAACCTACAACGATTTCGTAATCATCTGCATTTAAATTATTCTTCTTGAAATAATCTGCAATCTGTACGAATAATTTATCAATCGACTTCTTTCTGCTTCTGGCTACACCACTTGAGAAGATTTCACCCTCCTGCATCAGAATCATCGGCTTAATTCCTAAGATATTCACAGCTCCGCCAAGAACCTTACCTACTCGTCCACCGTGAATGAGATAATCCATACTGCCGATTGTAAAAATAATTCTGCCTGTTGACTTAATACGCTCTAAGTTTTCTACACACGCTTCATAAGATAAGCCATCTGCCTTCATACGTGCTGCTTCTCTAACGTATACACCTTCTTCTACCGTATTGAGTGTCGAATCAATCACTGTAATCTTCGCATCCGGATAATCTTCTAACAGCATGTTCTTTGCATTGACTGCAGAATTATAAGAACCACTGAACTTCGTTGTAATACAGATACACACAATTCCTTCTCCTGCTTCTACAACCGGCGTGAATACATCCAAATAATCCTGTACAGACGGCATTGAAGTCTTCGGAAATACTGTTGGATGATCTACCATCTCCTGATAGAATTCACGAACGCCAACCTCTGCACCCTCCTTCTTATAAGTTGTCTCATCAAAGGATACATAGAACGGTACAATTGTAACACCAGCCTTATCTGCTGCTTCTCCATACATATCACTTGCACCATCTGCTATAATTCTATATTCCATCATTACATCTCCATTCTATCACATCTACATCACGTAGTTTTTATAACCATATGATATATATACTACTATATTTGAAAAGAAAATGCTACTATTTTCTTATATTATTTTCAATTTCTTTCTATCTATTTGGAACAATCTGTCATATTTCCTTTATCAGGATGTAAATTTATTGATCATTCAAAATGATTTAAAATTGATTTATGACTAAAATTTACGAAAACGATTATAACGATTCTCTATCAGCTGCACGTCATCTTTTTCCATATATTCAATTAAAAATTCCGCTATTTTACGCTTCATATAGAATGTAATATGATTGATATTCTCTTTCCCGACAACTGGAAATTCCGGAATAATCCGTTCAATAATTTCTAACCTCTTTAAATCTCTTGCTGTCATTTTCATCTGCGCTGCTGCTTCTTTTGCCCGTGTTCCATCTTTCCACAAAATAGATGCATAACCTTCCGGAGAAAGAACAGAATAGACAGCATGCTGCATTGCCCACACTTCATCTGCAACAGCCAGTGCCAATGCACCACCGCTTCCTCCCTCTCCTGTAATAATCGAAAGAATCGGTGTGCGAATCGTTGCCATCTCATATAAATTTCTTGCAATCGCTTCTCCCTGTCCACGTTCTTCTGCACCAATTCCGCAAAATGCTCCCGGTGTATCCACAAATAACAAAATCGGTCTGTGAAACTTTTCTGCCTGCTTCATCAGCCGCAATGCTTTCCTGTATCCTTCCGGATTTGCCATTCCAAAATTTCTTGTAATATTTTCTGTTGTATTTGCACCTTTCTGATGCCCTATTACAGTAACCGGCGTTCCTCCAAACATTGCAATTCCACCAATAATTGCTCCATCATCCCCAAACAGCCTGTCGCCACTGCATGCAAAAAAATTCTTTGTCAGATACGAAATATAATCCCTCGTTGACGGTCTGCTGCTTCTTGCAAGTTCTACTTCTTCCCATGCTGTCCGTTCATTTTCACTATTTTCCCGTGTCGTCTGCCACGCTTCAATTTCTGCATCTTCCTGTGCAATATCTATCTTTTTTGCATAAATTTCATCTAAATATTTTAAATATCTTTTCACAAATGCAACTGCTTTTTCTTTGTTCTTTAATGATTCTTTCATTCCTGTATTCAAATCTGTTCCTATATTTGCCTTCGGTGTTTGATGCATTTTTAACAATCTTGACAGTGTTTGTTTCATATCCCACCTCTGTACAATGGCATCTATAAATCCATGCTCTAAAAGAAACTCAGAACGCTGAAATCCTTCCGGCAATTCCTGTCTGATTGTCTGTCGAATGACGCGTGGTCCTGCAAATCCGATGAGTGCCTGTGGTTCTGCAAGAATAATATCCCCTAACATTGCAAAACTGGCGGTTACTCCTCCTGTCGTCGGATGTGTCAGCACTGTTATATATAAATTTCCTGCATCACTGTGTTTCTTTAACGCTGCTGAAATCTTTGCCATCTGCATCAATGAGCGGATTCCTTCCTGCATCCTCGCTCCACCGGAACACGTAAAAATGATTAACGGAAGATTCTCTGTCGTCGCCTTTTCAATGGCTCTGGTTAATTTTTCACCAAATACACTTCCCATACTTCCCATCAGAAACCGTGTATCACAGATACCTAACACCACTTGTCTGCCATCTATCATTGCACTTCCTGTTATAACAGCCTCATCTAATCCTGTCTGCTTTTGTAAATCAGATAATTTATCTAAATATCCTGCACATTCGCAATAATCCTTCTGTTCAAGTTGCGTATCCCATTCTGTAAAAGAGCCTTCGTCTGTAATCTGAGCAATACGTTCATAAGCATTGAGTGCATATAAATGCCCACATTTCGGACAAATATGCTGATTTTTCTCAAAATCCTCCGTCAGTATCATTTCCTGACAATACTGACACCGGGTAAACAGACCATCTGGTACATATGCCATTGTCTGCACTGCATCAAACGTATTTTTTTGTTTTTTAAATACATCTTTTAATCGCATCTTCTACCCTCCACATAATTTGCTATAAAATCCGTATCTATTTCTCCACTCCGAAATGTCTTATCATTTAACAAATCGTACTGAAAATCCAAATTGGTTGTGACACCTTCAATCACAACTTCTCCCAACACGCTGCGCAGCTTATTAATTGCCGAACTACGGTCTGCATCATACGCCATCACCTTTAAAATCATAGAATCGTAAAATGGCGGAATTTCATATCCTGTATACACCGCCGTATCCACCCTAACACCATTTCCTCCCGGAATGTGCAAATCTGTTATTTTCCCCGGACATGGAGCAAAATTTTTTGCCGGATTTTCTGCATTGATTCGGACCTGAATTGCATGTCCGCGCAATTGAATATCTTCCTGTTTGAAATGTAATTCTTCTCCTGCTGCGATACGCAGCTGTTCCTTAATTAAATCTACGCCGGTAACAAGTTCCGTCACACCGTGTTCTACCTGTATTCTGGTGTTGATTTCAATAAAATAAAACTGATTCTTTTTATCTAACAAAAATTCTATTGTCCCCGCATTGGTATAACCCACTGCTTTTGCTGCACGGATTGCCGTTTCACCCATTGCTTTTCTGGTTGCTTCATCCAATGCGACGGACGGAGATTCCTCTATCATCTTCTGATGCCTTCGCTGCACGGAACAATCCCGTTCTCCTAAATGAATCACATTTCCATAATCATCTGCAAGAATCTGAAATTCTATATGTCTCGGGTGCTCTACATATTTTTCAATATACATTGCATCATCACCAAATGCCTTGACTGTTTCGCGCTGTGCCTGTGCAAATAACGTCTCGAATTCTTCTGATTCATACACCACCCGCATGCCCTTTCCACCACCGCCAAGTGCTGCTTTTATCATAACAGGATAGCCGATATTGTCAGCGTATTTTCTGCCTTCCTGTGCATCATATACCGGTTCTTTTGTCCCCTCTACCACCGGAATTCCTGCCGCAATCATTGTATTGCGTGCTTCTGATTTATTTCCCATTTTTTCGATAATATCTGAAGACGGACCTATAAATTTTATGTTACATTTTTCACAAAGTGCAGCGAATTTACTATTTTCAGATAAAAAACCGAACCCCGGATGAATTGCTTCTGCACCTGATGCAATCGTCGCACTTAGAATCCGTTCCATATTCAGATAACTGTCCTGTGCCTGCGCTTTTCCAATACAAATGCTTTCATCTGCCAGTTGGGTATGAAGTGCCTGCTCATCTACTTCTGAATAGACAGCAACCGTCTGTATTCCCATTTCTCTGCAGGCACGAATAATACGAACTGCAATTTCTCCTCTATTTGCAATCAAAATCTTGCGAAACATTTCATTCTCCTTGTAAAATTACTCAATCATAAATGTTAATTCTGCCTCTAGGGCAACGTTTCCCTCCACACTCGCCGTTGCACGACCAATTCCGATTGGACCTTTTCTTTTGATGATTTCACACTCCATTTTTAATCGGTCTCCCGGTACCACTTTCCGTTTAAATCTCGCAGACCGAATTGCACCAAAATAGGCAGTCTTTCCTCTATTTTCTTCCAGGGAAAGAATCGCTACCGCTCCGACCTGTGCACACGCTTCTATCTGCAAAACACCCGGCATAACAGGCTCTTTTGGAAAATGCCCTACAAAATACGGCTCATCAAATGTCACACATTTATATCCGATTGCCGATACGCCCGGCTCTAACGCTTCAATCGTATCAACTAATAAAAATGGATGTCTGTGCGGAATAATTTCCATAATTTCTGTTGTTGTAAGTAATCTATCCATGTTCTATCTTCTTCTCCATATATATTATTCTGAAATCGTCGCCCGTCTGAAACACTTCTAAGTCAAGCGAAATTTTTCTATGTGATAACAAATAATGGCTGGCCAAATTCAACCATACTCTCGTTGTCTGCAAGAATGTCTGTAACAACGCCGTCATATTCGCTCTCAATCTCATTCATCAGCTTCATCGCTTCAATGATTCCTAATACCTGCCCTTTCTTAACCGTATCCCCAATCTGAACATATGGCTGTGCGTTTGGAGCCTCTGCATTATAAAAGATACCTACCAATGGCGAAGTCATGATATTTCCTGCTTGTTCTACATTCTTATCTTCCTCTTTGTGACCTTCTTCTGGCAGCGCCGGCTCCTGTACTCTGTGTAAAACGTTTTGTCTTTCTTCGGATTCCTGCTGTATTTTTTGTGCAAAATCTTCTCGACTTCCATATAAAAATCTACTGCCTGTATCTGCACAATATCCCATTGGAATCATATTTCCCTTGAAATGCTCCGTTGTAAGATTGAGTTTCATATCTCCCTCTTCCAACGAAAAACTGCCCAGCTTCGAATCTGAAACTGCATTAACAATTGTAAGAATCTCTTCTAATTTCATTTTCTGCTCCTATCCAATCATTTCCTTGTACCTTTTAAGCTACGCATGATATTTGCGAACAGCCAGCGTTGCATTATGACCGCCAAATCCAAGGGAATTAGACAAAACTGCATCTACCTTCTGCGATACACCGGTTCCGCGGACATAATTTAAATCCATTTCTTCTTCTGTTTCCTGTAATCCGACATTTGGATGAATATATCCTTCTTGTATCGTTTTTACACAGGTAATAAATTCCACTGCTCCGGCTGCTCCAAGCAAATGTCCAATCATTGATTTCGTAGAACTAATCTTTACCTGATGTGCCTTTTTTCCAAATGCCAGCTTAATTGCACGTGTTTCAAACAAATCGTTATGATGTGTACCCGTTCCATGTGCATTGATATAATCTACATTTTCCGGCAAAAGTCCGGCTTCCTGCATCGCATTGCACATCGCCCTCGCCGCTCCTGCACCATCTTCTGCCGGTGAAGTAATATGATATGCATCACTTGTACAACCGTATCCTACAATTTCTGCATAAATATGTGCGCCTCTTGCCAATGCATGTTCTAATTCTTCAAGTACAACAATTCCGGCACCTTCTCCCATAACAAACCCATTCCTGTCCCTGTCAAATGGAATCGATGCCCTTGCTGCATCTGTCGCTGTTGAAAGAGCTGTCAATGCTGCAAATCCTCCAATTCCTATCGGCGTAATACTGCTTTCTGTTCCTCCTGCAAACATTACGTCTGCCTCTCCATGCTGAATACTTCTGTACGCTTCTCCAATAGAGTTATTCCCTGTTGCACAGGCTGTCACCACATTGATGCTCTTTCCTTTGAATCCATAATGTATTGCGACATTTCCTGCTGCCATATTCGTAATCATCAATGGTACCAACAGCGGATTGATGCGGCCCGGTCCTCTCTCTAATAATTTCTTATGTTCTCGTTCCATTGCCGACAAACTACCAATTCCTGAACCCACAGATGTTCCTACTCTGTATGCATCTTCCTGTGTCATATCCAATCCTGAATCTTCCATCGCCTGTTTTGCTGCTGCAACTGCAAACTGACTGAACCGTTCCATTCTTTTGGCAGATTTAAAATCCATATAATTCGCCGGCTCAAACCCTGTTACCTGTGCTGCTAACTTTGCCTTATAATCGCTTGTGTCAAAAGCAGTAATTGGCGTAATGCCTATATGCTGTCTGCATACACTATTCCAAAATTCTTCCACCGTCAATCCAATTGGCGTAATTGCCCCCATTCCTGTTACTACAACTCGTCTCATACGATACTCATTCCTCCATCTACTGAAATTACCTGTCCTGTCAGATAGGAACCTGTTTTTGTTGCCAGCATCAGTGCAATATCCGCAATATCCTGAACGGTTCCCATTTTTCGAAGCGGGATTTTTTCTAACACCTGTTCTTTTACATGCTCAGACAGTTTTTTTGTCATATCTGTGTCAATATAACCCGGTGCGATCGCATTGACTGTAATTCCACGGGACGCTAATTCTTTTGCCGTTGACTTTGTTAATCCAATAATTCCTGCTTTAGAAGCCGCATAATTTGCCTGTCCGGCATTTCCTGACAACCCAACAATCGAAGAAAGATTAATCATACAACCACTTTTCTGCTTTAACATAATACGTGAAATATGACGTGTACAATTGAAAGCCCCTTTCAAATTCACACGAATAACATCGTCAAAATCCTGCTCCGACATCTTCATCAGCAGTCCATCCCGGACAATGCCTGCATTATTTACCAAAATGTCAATTCGCCCAAAAAATGTCATAATATCCTGAACCATTTTTTCACACGCTGTAAAATCTGATACATCGCACTGATAAATCATACCGCTTCCGCCTGCCTGCGTAATCTCCTGCAGTACATCATCTGCCGCTTTGACACTGCCATGATAGTTAATCACAACCGTTGCTCCTTCTGCTGCAAATCTCTTTGCAACAGCCGCACCAATTCCTCTTGCTGAACCTGTAACAAGTGCAACTTTCCCTTTTAATTCCATTGCTGACACTCCCTTTCCCTTTGCTTTTCAACGATATTTTTCTATCTTTTGGTATTTTTCTGATACCAGTCTGTTTATCCACCGAATATATTTTTGACTCAAAAAATGTAGATACTTTTGGAGTAAATTTATCATTTTTTTCAAAAACCCCACATTTTACTGGATATTTTGGCATTTTAACCACCTCAAGATATGCCTTTTTTCGTTCCTTGATGTCTACATATTGTTCTCTATGTGTTCAATCGTAATCTGTTCCAAATTCATATCCTTTGCTATTTTTTTCACAAATCCACTCAATGTTTTACCCGGTCCGATTTCTACAAATGTATCCACACCGTCTTCTAACAATCTTCTGACAGACTGTTCAAATCGGACAGAGGACGATACCTGACGAATCAACAGTTCTGGAATCTTCGCAGCATCGCTTACATAGTCCGCATGATAATTTGCGACATATGGAATTCTGCAATGTTTCCATGTTACTTTTTGAAGTTCTTCTCCTAACGAAATACCTGCCCGAAATAACATTGGTGAATGAAACGGTCCGCTTACCTTTAAGGGAAGTACTCTTTTCGCCCCTGCCGTTTTTAATGCATTTACAGCTTCTTCTAACTGCTTACATTCCCCCGAAATGACAACCTGTCCCGGACAGTTATAATTTGCTACAGTCACTTGTGAAAAACTATCTACTGCCTGTTCTGCTTCTTCTGCACGCAATCCTAAAACAGCTGCCATACCTCCCTGACCGTTTGGAACCGCCTGCTCCATAAAAATACCTCTGCTTCTCACAATCCGACACCCATCTTCAAATGACAATGCGCCCGCTGCCGTAATTGCACTATATTCTCCTAATGATAACCCCAAGGTCACATCCGGCAGTGAGCATTTCTGCAAAAATACCTCCATCATCGCTATCTCCGTTGTATACAATGCAATCTGTGTATATTCCGTCTGGTTTAATCTGTCATCTTCTTCAAAAATAATTTTCTTTAAATCCAGTGAAACAATATCTGAGGCTCTCTCAAAAATCTGTCTGCTGCAGGCATACCGTTCATAGAAATCTTTTCCCATTCCGGTATATTGCGCCCCCTGTCCCGGAAACATCCACGCTGTCTTTCCCATGTTGTTTGTCCCTCCTTTTTATTCCTACATTTTCCCATTCAATATTACAAACGTTTCTGAACAAAACCGATTACTTCCTTCATTTCCTGCATCAATTCTTCTATAATTTCCTGACAGGTCTGTTCTTTGTGAATCATTCCTGCACTCTGTCCTGCCATAACCGTTCCATTCATCACATCGCCCTCCACAACTGCTCGTCGCAGAGAACCTAATGTCAGACGTTCTAACTGTTCAAAAGCTACTCCTTCCTGTTCCATCTGCTGATACTGACGTGTCATTGCATTGCGAAGGGAGCGAATCGGATGTCCAAGACTTGCACCGGTAATCGTTGAATCAATATCTTTTGCAGCCAGAATCCGTGCCTTATATGCCGGATGCACGGCAGATTCTTTTGCAACGATAAATCGTGTTCCCATCTGAACCGCATCCGCACCCAACATCATCGCTGCTGCCATGGTTCTGCCGTCTGCAATTCCACCGGCAGCAATCACAGGAATATGTACTGCCGATACAATCTGCGGCACCAATGTCATTGTCGTCTGTTCTCCAATATGTCCGCCGGATTCCATTCCTTCTGCAACAACCGCATCTGCTCCGGCACGTTCCATCATTCTTGCAAGAGCCACAGATGCCACCACCGGAATGACACGAATTCCAGCTTCTTTCCATGCTTTCATATACTTTGCCGGATTGCCTGCCCCTGTTGTCACAGCTTCTACTTTTTCTTCTATGGCTACCTGGGCAATTTCATCTGCATAATCACTAAGCAGCATAATATTGACACCGATTGGCTTATCTGTAATACTTCTGGCAATATGAATCTGTTCCCGAACCCAGTCTGCCGGTGCATTCGCAGCACCAATAAAACCGATTCCGCCGGCTTTCGATACATTTGCTGCAAGCTGGGCATTGGCTACCCACGCCATTCCCCCCTGTATAATCGGATATTCTATTCCTAGAAGTGTCGTTATCTTTGACTTCATCATGTACTCCTCTTTTCTAATTAAGCAACACCTTTGTCTGCCAGATAATTACATACATCCTGAACGGTTGCGATTTTTTCTAAATCTTCTGCTGGAATTTCAACCCCATACTCATCTTCCAACGCCATAATCAATTCAAATAAATCCAACGAATCTGCATTCAAATCTTCTTTAAAACGTGATTCTAACTGAATCTTCTCTGCCTCAATATTTAACTGTCCTGCAATCATTTCTCTTAATTTTTCTAACATCTTTTTCCCATCCTTTTCTAATTTGTTTTATTTTTCACAATGTGCATTGCAGTACTACCATTCCAACAATATACTGCCCCAACTAAGGCCTGCACCAAACCCTGACAGAATCATTCTGTCTCTTTCTTTAAACTGTCCAATCCTGTTATATTCATCTAACAGAATCGGAATACTTGCCGCAGATGTATTCCCATAATTTCTAACATTTTCAAGGAAGCTCTCCTTTGGTAATTTCATTCGTTTCGCAATTGCTTCGATAATTCTGACATTTGCCTGATGCAAAAGAAAATAATTCACATCCTGCAACGAAAGATGTGCCATATCAACAACTTCCTGAATTGACTGTGGAACCATCTTCACTGCAAAACGAAATACCTCTTGCCCATTCATAACAACATTGTTACGGTCACAGGCTAACACTTCTGCCTTTTTCCCTTCACTGTGAATTCTTCCTGCCGTAAGACGGGAATCATCTTTCTTCACAAGTACTGCACCTGCTCCATCACCGAACAGCACACATACGGAACGGTCGCTCCAATCCATTTGCTTCGACATCACCTCTGCACCAATCACAAGTATCGTGCGATACTGTCCTGTTCGCACCAGTGCATCCGCACAATGTAATGCATAAATAAAGCCTGTGCACGCAGCACTCATATCCAGACACATCGCATGATTGGCACCGATTCGCTCCTGCACCTGACTGGCAACATTAGGAAATGCATATTCAGCACTTGACGTTGCTACCAGAATCGCATCTACTTCCTCCGGCGTAACTTTTGCCTGTAATAATGCCTGTCTTGCTGCTCCTGTTGCGAGGTCTACCACACTCTCATAGGTCGCAATATGCCGCTTCTTGATGCCTGTTCTTGTAAATATCCACTCATCACTGGTATCAAGTGTCTGAGACAAATCTTCGTTGGTAATAATCTTTTCTGGAACACATCTGCCTGTTCCAATGATTTTCATACCCATACTCTTTCCTTTTTCTTATTTATTTGATTTTCATATATTTTGATAATCAAACTATTAATGTTATATAAAATTTTTATGTATTTGTCAATAGTATTTTGATAATCAAAGTATTTTATTTTATAAATGAGGATTTGTATAAAAAAAGGCATACCAGAACAATTTGTCGTTGTCTGATATGCCTTGTATTATATTGATGTTTTATTTATATGAAACTGATGAAGGAATCAAGATTTGCTGTTATTTGTCCAATTTGAGATTCTGAAAATTCTTCATTTTGTGTAGTTGTTGGACATTGAATAAAAGTCTTGTTGCTTACCTTTCTCTCCGAAATTTGCTTCTACCTTTCCATTACTGCACTTAAGATACATTTTGTATAATGCAGACTGACGGCTGTGATATTCGTTTCCATAACTATCCCCATCAATCACAATCTTGCCGTTGCTGGTTCTTGCTTCTAATTCATAATCATCTACGGCATTTTCCACATTCATTTCTACTGCCCCATTCGAAGTTTCACAAGTCACATCTGCATGAAATACGCCACTTGCCTGAATCTTCCCATTAGAGGTCTTTGCATAAAAATTCTTTGAAAATGTTCCTCTAATATCCATCGCACCATTTGAAGTTCTAATATCTGTATTCTGCAATACCGTAAGATGATCAGTATCAATCTTGCCATTACTTGATTTTACAATAAATGTATTCACTTGATAGTCTGCATACGATTCAATGATTCCATTACTTGTATGAATTTGAATAGAATCCATCTGTGCATCCTTTGGAACAGATAACACAATTTTATTATCATTTTGATTTAATACAATTTTCCACAGATTCCAGAAAAATGTAATATGAAAATCGTTATCTTTTTCATTTTCAAGTACCTGAATCATTCCATCTTCCATCGTCACTTTAGGCTTTTCTCCTACCTGAACATATGAAACATGCAATCCATAACTGTCATCGTCCGATTGTTCTATATAAATTGCTGCATTTGAAACATCAATATTAATCTCATTGACATTTTTTATTGCATGTTCTAACTCCTGTGCAGAATCATATTCAAACGCAACATCATTGATTCTATAAAACGCACCATCCGAAAAAATAACAGAAGTATCTGCCCCGGAAAAAAATCCAACTGCCATTAAGATAAAACCAATTACAATAAAAATCGCTGCCGTTCCCACGACTCTTCCTGTCCAACGCTTCATATTACTGCACCCCCTTCTTACTGCGAATCCATACACCAATTCTTCGTATGATGAAAACAATCAGTTTCCATACCCAACGTATCAATGCAGCCATTGCACACATCAATAAAACGCCAAGTCCTACTGCAATCATTCCCTCACCAATCATCAGTAATCCGGTCGCCGTGCCCAATGTTATCAATCCGCCAATCCCGACACCAATGACACCTATTCCATATATAACAACTGACCCGGCAGCGATTACAAGACTTCCAAGTACTGCAACGATACTAATGAATCCTCCACCAATCAAAGACACTGCGGCAATCAAAAGAGAAATCCACAACGGTGAACCAATCACTGCCGCCGCAATCAGTAAAATCGTTACGCTACTGCTTCGTTTACGCTTGCCTTGTACATTGCCCTCCATATCTTTATCCTGACTTCTGTATGGATTCTTATCTTCATACGGTGGTGCCTGATCAAATGTCTGTTCCTGCTGTGTCGATGCTGATTGCTGTGTAAATGCATCATCACGGCGTGGTTCTTGAAACATCACCTGACCGGATTCTGATAAAATCTTTGCCGCCAGACTCTTTGGTGTTCCAAGTTCCCGTATCACATTCTGCTCATTATCAATTCCTGCATCTGCAAAATACTCTGAATAATATTCTATAATTTCCTGAATCTCTTCCTGTGGCATATCAAACAGATTCTGTCTTAACTGCCATAAATATTCATCTTTATTCATCTGCACTTCCTCCTAATAGAATCTTATCAATTTTATCTTTGTAGTCCTTCCATTCTCTGCGGTAAATATCCATCTGAAATCTGCCCTCCGGTGTAATCTGATAATACCGCCGATTTCGTCCTGAGTATGGTCTGTCATATGTTGTCAAATATCCTTCCTTCTGTAGTCGGCGCAATACCGGGTACAAAGTGGATTCTGATATATTCATCACTTCCTTGACGTTCTGTGTCAGGATATATCCATATGCATCCTCTTTTTCTAACACTGCAAGTACACACGCATCTAACAATGCTGCGCCTAGTTGAAATGTCATAAAATACACCCTCTTTCTGATTTAATATTATATGATGTATAATATATATCTGTAAATAATATATTATATGTCGTATAATATGTCAACATATATATTATAAATTTCACTCATAAAAATATTTCTTACACACTTCTACGTCTATAACGGATTCGATATAAAAACTGCCGCATAACACAATCCCCTTTGACTACTTAAAATATAAAACACAAAATCCCCAATGATATAACACGATAAATAAACTATCTTATGCATTACATCATCGGGGAAGTCCTTCTCTATTTTATTTATATATTCAGAAACTCATGATTTCAAGTCTTTTCTTTCATTTCTTTGGTTCTATTCAGATATTATAACGTGCTGTAAAATGGTGGTTCTACCGTATACTCTTTTCCTTCAATCGTAAGAGATGCGGCACACAATGCAATTTCATTTCGGTGTAAAATTCTGCGCATCGGTTTTGATTTCTTACAAATGTCATATTCTCCTATCCTCTTTGCAGCCTGCATATACTCCCATTCAAACTGCTCTTGATAGATAGACATATATTTGCCATCTCCGGCTAATGGAAGTCCTCTGGATGCAAACTGCACACGTATCTGGTGATGTCTTCCGGTAATCAAGTGTATTTTTACTACTGTATACTGCTTTCCTTCGCTATCCTCAAACACCTGCACCACTTCATATTCCAGACGTGCCTGCTTCGCACCACTCGTATCTGCCGACACAACTGCGGAAATATTCTCTTTTCCATTTTTTAACAAATAGTCTGTAAATTCCGCCTGCTTCCTTTCCGGAATACCTTGCACAACTGCATAGTACTGCTTATTAAACCTCTCTTCCTGTAAGAGCTTCGATAATCTGCCTGCCTCTTTCTGATTTTTTGCAAATAAAACAAGTCCACTGACCGGTCTGTCTAGTCGATTAATTACTGCTGCATATGCCGGTTCTTTCTTTTTCTTTCGATATGTCATCACTTCGCTTGTTAAATCAATATCAAATGAGCGTGCACTCTGTGTCAGCACACCCGCTTCCTTGTATACAATCAATTGATTATCATCTTCGTAAATAATCCGCATAATATGCTCCTTTATCTTATTTTGATATTATTCATACGAATTTTCATTCGATTTCTTCTCTTTCTTAATACATATAAGCATAGTTTTCGCAGAATTGCAAATGGTATCTTCTTTTGAATTTATGAAGCCTTTGAAAAAATAATATTTACAAAAATTTAATTGCTATTCCCCACAAAAAGAAATACAATAAATAAAATCTATTTTTACATAAGATTACAAACAAAGGAGATTTGCCATTGCGTAAACGAAAAATATCAAAAAAACGTATTATTATATCGATTATCATAACTTTTTTTGTTCTTGTATTAGCCGCTTTCTTCATCGGCAGGAACATGATAAAAAACATTTCAAATGCCTTAGAACTCGAACAGGAACTCATGACATCCGAAGCCTCTGAGGATTCCGTAAAACAATTGGAAACGATGGCGAAAAGTTCTTTTCTTCCTGCCATAATTAAAATTAATATTTACTCTTCATTAGCATCTTATTACTCAATTTCCCGTGACTATTCCAATACAATCCGCTGTTCTGTTGTTGCAGTCAGTATGTCTGATGAGAAAAACTATCCTTTCTATGCAGCTGCGAATTATTTGAATATGTGTGACGTTTTTCTTGCACTCAACGATTATGAAATTGCTGAAAAATCAATTCAACGTGCCTTGGACTATCCATTAGATGATGCTACTGAGAATCGAATCATACGGGAATTTGCCTATATGGACCTTGCTGATATCCATATGGACAATCCTGAAAAAGCAAGAGAATATTTACAGCTTTCCAGAGATTATGCAAATAATGAATCGGATGATTACGAATACAATGAATTAGACCGCAGTTTAATCGAAGCAAGAATCTTAATACAGGAACATCGTTATGAAGAAGCCAAAGCTATTGTTGATAAACTTCATACAATTGATGCCGATAATTTCGCTCTGACTTACTCATTAGACTATCCATTGATGGAAATTGAAACACAATTAGAAATATTAACAGGGGATACGGATAAAGCACTTGATATGGCAAATACACTCATTTCACATTATCAGTCCGATGATACCGATTATCTGTCATTAAAATTGATTCGTTCCATTATACCTCTTTTAGAGGAGAAAGCCCCTATGTCTGCTGAAGAATATCGAAAGAAATTCATAGACTTATATGATGAAGTTGCAGGAACTTCAGATAAATTCACATCTGAATTTATTTTTGATACATATTCAAAAGCATACAATACTTATCGCGCTACAATGGTAAGGACCATTCTTATTATTGTAATTGCATTTACAACTGTACTCATCGTTGTCCTGTTTGCATTGTTTTATGTCAATCATATGAAAGCTGTACACGATCCACTTACCGGAATATACAATCGTGGTCGTTTCAATGATGAATATAAACATTTGCAGATGCACCAAAAACAATTCTTTATGATTATGTGTGATATTGATTATTTTAAACGAATCAATGACGAATATGGTCATGAAGAAGGCGACATTGTATTAAAAAAGGTTGCACAGACACTATCAAAGCAGTTAAACCGAACAGACCGATTATTCCGTGTGGGTGGCGAAGAATTCTGTATCATTACAAGAAATCCAAATGCTCCGCAACTGGCTGAACAACTGCGTAAGAATATAGAAAACTTAACATGGGATAAAGATTTTCAAATTACAATGAGTTTCGGAATTGCAGACAGTTCCTGCTCAGAGGATGTATACAAAGCTGCAGATAAACAGCTATACCACTCCAAAGAACATGGACGAAATATGGTATCCTATTAAGAAATATTTCTGCTGATAGGAACAAAATCCCCTATAAATTCAAAAACAACCAGCAGCGTGATGATTTGATTTAAACATCTGCCTGCTGGTTGTTTTATTTATACCACGAATTCAATTCTAATTTCTTACGTATTTCCTACTTATGCGGATTGAAGAATGCTCTCCTATACAACAAGAAATCTCTCAGCAACTATCTTAGTGATGGAACAGACGCATGCCTGTAAAGCACATTGCCATATTGTACTTATTACATGTATCAATAACATTATCATCACGAATTGAGCCGCCCGGCTGTGCAATATACTTAACACCACTCTTGTTTGCACGTTCGATATTATCACCAAATGGGAAGAACGCATCGGAACCTAATGCTACATCTGTATTCTTCGCAAGCCATTCCTTCTTCTCTTCCTTTGTGAATACTTCCGGCTTACTTGTAAATACTCTTTCCCATTCGCCATCTGCTAATAAATCCATATAATCATCACCGATGTATGTATCGATGGCATTGTCTCTGTCTGCTCTTCGAACATCATCCTTGAATGGAAGATTTAATACCTTTGGTGACTGGCGTAAGAACCAGTTATCTGCCTTAGAACCTGCAAGTCTTGTACAATGTACACGAGACTGCTGACCTGCACCGATACCGATTGCCTGACCGCCCTTTGTATAACATACAGAGTTAGACTGTGTATACTTTAATGTAATTAATGCAATGATTAAATCAATCTTTGCTGATTCAGGAATTTCCTTGTTCTCTGTAACAATATTTCCTAATAATTCTTTGTTGATTTCGAATTCATTTCTCCCCTGTTCAAATGTTACACCAAATACCTGCTTTCTCTCAATTGGTTCTGGCTTGTAAGCCGGATCAATCTGAATAACATTGTAGTTGCCCTTCTTCTTTGTCTTTAAGATTTCAAGAGCTTCCGGTTCATAACCCGGTGCAATAATACCATCTGATACTTCGTGCTGAATTAACTTCGCTGTTGGAACGTCACATACATCAGAAAGGGAAATGAAATCACCATATGATGACATTCTGTCAGCACCTCTTGCTCTTGAATAAGCACAAGCGATTGGTGATAATTCTCCGATACTGTCATCTACCCAGTAAATCTGCTTCTCAACTTCTGTCAATGGAAGACCTACTGCTGCACCTGCCGGTGATACATGCTTAAATGATGTTGCTGCCGGAAGTCCTGTCGCTTCCTTTAATTCCTTTACTAACTGCCAGCCATTGAATGCATCAAGGAAATTGATATATCCCGGCTTACCATTTAAAATCTGTACCGGTAAGTCTGTACCATTTTCCATAAAAATTCTTGATGGCTTCTGATTTGGGTTACAACCATATTTTAACTGTAATTCGTTCATTGTATTCTCCATTCTGGAACATCTGCTTGAAATAATTGTTCTCCGAAATCTGCAATGTTCCAACACAGATTCCGGATGAAATTCAACCAATCATTTGATTATATACTGTACTTGTTCTTACTTATTCTTATTAACGATTCTTGTTTCATACTTACCTGTTTCGATATCAATATAACGAACAAATAAAGAAACTTTGTTATCTTCATTTAAGTTATTCCATACCATTTCTGTAAAACTGTCGATGTCTCCTGAAATCTTAACCCATGTAGGTTCGCCTTCAAAACTTGGCAATGGATTGTCATCACGCATATATGTATGGATAAATCTTCCTTCTCCTGCAAGTGGATTCTCATAAGCAAATGTATAACGGTTGCATGCAGCACCGTTGCCGTTGTTGCTCTTTAAGATAGACATTGCATAACTGTACTTACCATTTTCAATATGCATAATCCCTGAAATTCTAGGTGTATAATTTGGTGCATCCGGCTCAAATTCTCTTGTTCTTAAAGCCTGCTCAAATGTCTGCTGCTTGTCCATTAATTCATAAATTGTATCTGTCTGGTCACCATTGGTAACGATTGTCTTATTTCCTAACACACGAACAGGTGCATAGATGATAAGACTTGGATCTTCTAACTTCGAAGGATCATATGCCTGTGTACGGATGCCTTCTCCATCTTCTACAAATACACGGTTACGGCTGTTCTCACTTCTTCCCATAATGAAATATGCTGTAACAGCCTTCTTTCCGTCTTCTGAACGTCCAATCACAATTCCTCTTCCAGGATATGTTGTTGCAGATAATTCCTGTGCTAATGATACCATTTCCATAGTAACTTCTCCTTTAAATGTAAATAATAAGATTTTCCATTTGCGCGCGTGCGCTTACTTTTATACTGCCAGGCGCAAATTTTCCTAACAATATAAAAAAGACCGCCCGGGTAACCTAAAACGGTCGCCCAGGCGGTCGGCATATCATAATCTGCTGTGCTCCCTGTGGGTAATCCCACAATGCTTACGCATCTTCCGCCAGTCGCACAGAACTTATATATACCATACTATATTTTTTTTAAGATTGCAAGATGTTTTCCGGCAAATTTTTATTGTTGAAATTTTTATTGCATTTTTCTATCTTTTTCAAATTCTTTTTGATTGAAAAATTTATCTGTCTGCGTAAGCCCTCTGTCTTACTGCAACATTCCAATCTCTGCCGTTCCTTTTTCTGTGAAAATCTGATTGATAATTCCAATATTATCAATCATCTGCTGCACAAGCTGTAATTTTTGTGTACTGCTCATCTGCGTCACATCCAATGCCTCCTTAAAATCTGCCATACTTAAATTCTTTGCTTCTTTTGCACGACACTCCCTGCGTATCATCATCTGCAGCTTTGACGAATTCTGTACGTGTTCTTCCGTTAATAATTGTAATACACAAATGTCAAGCGGTTCATCTGCTCCTGCAAACGTGTATGTCATCTCTGCTGTTGCCTCTTGTGTATTATTTTGCAGAGAAACACCGACGATTCTATCCTGATCATTGACTGCAATCGAAAATGTGATTTGCTCCATATCAGACAATGCCTCCCTGATCGTTTGAAGCAAAGATTCTTTTGTTATATTTTTAACAGATGCCAATAACGACGTATACGCTGTAAGTGATGTATCGGCATAAATCTGATATATACTCTGCTCTGCCATTTCCATAAACTGCTCTTTTGAAACAGTTACCTGATACTGTTGTGCATCAAGCACGCCTTTTTCTGTTTCGACCGATACGACTTCTCTTTTCTCATATGCCGCTTTATCCCACATCTTATTTAAATTCTCTGTTATAACCGGAAGCACTTTTGTTATAACCGTTGCATATTCTTTTCTGTCATCTTCATTCGTATAATTTGCAAACAGATTCCAGACAGTTCCTGCATCTTCAATATATGTTCGATCAATATCTACCTCATCTGCGGACTGTTCCAAACGATTCTCTAACTGCTGCATTGTCATTTTGTAACTGCCTGTAAACAACTGCGGAATCTTAAAATACACATCATTTCCATTTTCATAAAAATAGACCTGAACCACCGGATTCTCATCATTTTTTGCCAATCCGAAAATACCGCGTACACTGCCATTTACGCCATCCTGATGTATATCATACTGCAATGTATTAACATTCAGATAATCCATATAATGTGTGGAATCTTCTGTCATTTCATTCATTCTTACCACTCCGGTCTGATCGTGTGACTGTGCTTTTCCATTGATATAATCTGTAAGCTGGTTGTGATATTTGTCCTGCAAACGGTTCGTCTCCGCCTTCAGCACCGTTGCAGCATGATTATCCGGCATTACCGTCCGTTTCAGATACGGATACGCAAGATACAGTGCAAGTGCTGCACAGGCTATGACAAACACTGCTGCGAGAATCCACGGCTTCTTACTCTTCTTTGGCGGCTGTATCGTCCCTGCCTGATGTTTCGCGTCCTGCTCCTTTAAGATATCTCCTACCGTATGTGAAACAATCATATGTGTACCGCAATTGGGACAAAGTATTGCATTTCCTGCTTCTGTCCCACACTTTTTACATTTCATAACAACCCCTCTTTCTAAATGAATCCAATTCTTTTCATTGCCACTCTGCTTAAATGTATATTATATTACCGGAACTTCTTTATGATTCTTTACGCGAACATACTTATCAAATTCGTATACCAAATTAAAATACGTCTTCTCATCACTGACTTCTGCCAATTTCCATTCGTCATTCCGATCCAGATTCGGGAAATATTTATCTGCATCGTACACATAATCCACCTTCGTTAAATGTGCCACGTCACAATATGGAAGAAACTGCTCGTAAATAGATTCTCCGCCAATAACATATACATCTTCTGTATCATAGTCCTCAATCATTGTGAAAACTTCGTCAAGCGAATGACACACGCAAATATCTTTCGGCACATAACTCTTATCATGTGTCAGCACAATATTGGTACGAAAATCCAATGCACCATTTGGAAGGCTCTCAAAGGTCTTTCTCCCCATAATAACGACTTTCCCAAAGGTTTCTTCTCTGAAATATTTCTTATCTTCCGGGATATCCACCAATAAATCTTTTCCTTTTCCAATTGCCCACTTCTTATCCACTGCTGCAATTAATTTCATTGTATCTTATCCTCTCTTTTCGATTAACTCGTCACTTTATCATAAATATTTTTCGGAACGTACGCTTCTACAAGAATTCCATCCTCTGTGTATTCTTCCTTCTGTAACTGTCCATATTCACGAATCAGCTGAATCTTTCCCGCATCTTTGTATGGGAAGCAGCGTTCAATATAAATTCTGTTTTCCTGAATAATTTCCTGCAACACTTTATCAAACTGTTCTAATCCGTCTCCACGTGCTGCCGAAATATTGACACAATACTGTGCCTTCAAATCTTTTGCAGATGGCGGTTCCGGCAATTTATCACATTTGTTAAACAATGTTACAATCGTTTTGCCGGATACACCCAACTGGTCTAATGTTTCATAAACTGTCTGCATCTGATAATCCATATCTGGATTGGAACAATCTACTACATGAATAATAATATCTGCATATTTTGCTTCCTCAAGCGTACTTTTAAATGCTTCAATCAGATTGTGCGGTAATTTCCGAATAAATCCTACGGTATCCGTGAGCAATATCTTCTCACCATTGGCAAGTTTTAACAAACGGGTCGTTGGATCAAGCGTTGCAAATAACTTATCCTCTGCGAGTATTCCTGCATTGGTCAAATGATTCAGCAGCGTTGACTTTCCTGCATTTGTATATCCAACAATTGCCGCAACCATCGTGGAATTCTGGCTTCGCTGCTGTCTTGTGACATCTCTGTGACTGCTTAATTCTTTCAGCTCATGATTCAGCCGTGTCACACGATCCCTAATAATTCTACGGTCGGTCTCAATCTTCTTTTCTCCCGGACCTCTCGTACCGATTCCGCCGCCGAGTCTTGAAAGCGTTGTTCCCAATCCCGACAGACGTGTCATTCTATATTTTAACTGTGCCATTTCAACCTGTAGTTTACCTTCACTTGTCGTCGCTCTCGTCGCAAAAATATCTAAAATGACCATCGTTCGATCCATTACTTTCGTATCCAATGCATCTTCTAAATTTCGCAACTGTGCCGGTGTCAACTCATCATCACAGATAATCCCTGTCGCATCTGTCTTTATCAAAAGATCTTTTACTTCTTCTAGCTTTCCCTTACCGATATAAGTTGCCGGATGAAAACTCTCTCTTGGCTGAATTACCTTTCCAACCGTCTGTGCGCCTGCTGTTCTTGCAAGTTCTTTTAGTTCATCAAGCGAACGCATTGCCGCTTCTTCGTTATTATCTAACTGTACGCCGATGAGCAGGACTCTTTCCTGTTCTTCGTCTGTATCATACATTTGTGCCATATCAATCTCCATTTTATTTTAATTTTACATTAGAATCTTTTCTAAAAATGTCTGCTAGAAAATGTTGACTCTATACAGAATAATATCTTTTATTCCTTTAGGATAATATGTCATTTAAATAGCTGACAATTTCTTTTTCTGTTGCCATTTTATCAACTTCCTGTGCAATTTTTTCAACCTGCTGTCTGTTCCAGCCTGCGATATTTTTTCTCGTTTCTAATATCTTTGCCGGTGATACACTAAATTCATCAAGTCCGTATGCTAATAACAACGGAATCATTGCCGGATTGCTCGCCGCTTCTCCACACATGCCAACTTCGATATTCGCTTTTTTTGCATTTGCAATAATATTCCGAATCGCTTTTAATACCGCCGGATTAAATGTTGAATACAAATATGCGACATTCTCATTTCCACGATCCACCGCCATAATATACTGCGTTAAATCATTCGTTCCTATCGAGAAAAAGTCTGCTTCTGCCGCTAATGCTTCAGACATAATCGCCGCTGCCGGTGTTTCAACCATAATTCCTAACTGTATCTCTTTATCATATGCAATTTCTTTGCTGTCTAATTCTCTTTTTATTTTTTCTAAAATCTGTCTGACCTGTCGCAATTCTACAACAGATGTAATCATCGGAATCATAATACGAATCCTGCCATATGCACTGGCACGCAAAATTGCACGTAATTGAACCGTAAATACATCTAATCTGTCCAGACAGAATCGAATTGCCCGATATCCCAAAAATGGATTATTTTCTTTTGACAATCCCATATATGGAATATCTTTGTCACCGCCGATATCCAGGGTACGAATCGTTAAGAAGGTATCTTTGCACAGTACTGCTGCTGCACGATATGCCATAAACTGTTCTTCTTCATCCGGCATCTTCACGCCATTCATAAACAAGAACTCTGTACGAAATAATCCGACACCTTCAGCCCCTGCCGCCATGGCTTTGGCTGCTTCTTTTTCATTTCCGATATTCGCCGCTAAACATACCGTCTTTCCATCCTGTGTCAATGTCTGTTTGTTAATATATTGACGAAGTTCCTTCTGTTTTTCTAAGAATCGCACCTGCTTTTTTTCATAAATTGCAACCGTTCTTGGAATTGGCCGAACGAAGACTTCTCCATAATCTCCGTCAATAATAACCGTATCTCCATTCTTTGCGGACTGAACGATTCCTTTCGCATTTAATACCGCTGGAATCTCTAATGCTCTTGCAAGAATGGCCGCATGAGAAGTTTCTCCTCCATTTTCTGCAACAATACCAACGACATGTTCTGTATCCATCGTTGCCGTAATCGAAGGTCTTAAATCTTTTGCAATCAGAATCGTCCCCGGCTTTAATTGTGTCAGATTGACATTTTCCCTGCCCTCAAAGATAAGAAACATATGCTCACGCAAATCAATAATATCCGCAATTCTCTGGTTCATTGCCTCATTATTCATCGAACGGAATAACGCAATCAACTGATTGCATGCCTCATCAAATGCCGCTTCCACACAAATATGTTCTTTTTCGATACACTGTTCTACCTTTTGTTGTAACTGCTCATCCTGAATCAGATAAATCTGATTATGCAATACCAATGAGGTCTTATCTTTTTCTTTTAATTTCTTCTGCAAATCTGCAATCATCTGATTCGTATGTTCAATAAATGTATCCTTCGCCTGAACAAAACGTTTCTTTTCTGCCTGAATATCGTCCTCTTGAATTGTCTTTTTTACAACTTCATATGGATCTTCATTGAAAATCACTGCATGTCCGATTCCAATTCCTTTTGATGTTCCAATTCCACGAATCATTTCTGTACCTCCTATTGGTTAAATACATACTTTGCCATATTAAGCAATGTTTCACTGGTATCTCTTGAAAGAAGTGTTTCCTTTGCCACGCCCGGTTTGTCTGTAATAATGTCATCCACACCTTTATTTGCCAAATTTCGAATCGACGATTCATTATTAACTGTCCAGGCATACACCTGTTTGCCGGAACGATGAATGGCATCCACCAGACGTTTTGACAAAAAGGAAGCATTCATACTGAAGAAATCCACTTCACTGTTATCATAAAAATCCCCATATGCCACGGACAGAATATATCCCACCCGAAGCTGATCATTGCAGGCTTTTGCCTGTTTTAATACATTCAAATCAAAAGACGTAATCACGCACTCATCAATCATATCAAAACGTTCTAACGTAGTTACAATTTCCTGCGCGATATGAACATCCTTAACACTTGTTTTAATTTCTATATTTAAGTGAATCTTCCCTTTCGTTAATGTCAGCACTTCTTCTAACGTCGGAACCTGCTCCCCTGCATAATCTGAACGGAATGAAGAACCTGCATCTAACTGCTTGACTTCCTCTAATGTCATATCAGAAATCATTCTGTCTACTCCGGTTGTACGATATGCACTGGCATCATGCATAACCACAATTGCCCCATCTGCCGTCTGTCTTACATCCAGTTCAATGCAATCTGCCTTGCTTGCAATTGCATTTTCAAATGCCACCATCGTATTCTCCGGTGCATCATACGCACCGCCCCGATGTGCCGTAACTGTCGTTTCATGAAAAATAGCCACACGGTCAAATGGTTTCTTATTAAACCCGGTAATCAGATATATAACATTTGCACAAATCGCCCCTATAAGAATCATATAGTATACGACTTTATGTATACGATGTCGCTTCTCCTTCAGATAAATAACTGTAAAATCAATCTCATCTACATTTGTATATTTATAATATCTTCTTGTAATTACAGAAAATGATACCGGAAGTGCTATACAAACCAATACGATTTTCGTTACCAAACGAACGTAACGCAATGCAGATAAATATAGCGTACTTCCAATATATGCCATATCCAAGATACGAACACCTGCAATAAGAATTCCCGAAATAATGCAATACAATGCTCCAATAATAACAAGAATCCCGAGATTATAACCGATTAAAGCGGACAGCGTTCCTTTCCAATGCTTCCGAACCATACGTACACTTTTGCAATATGACTCTTTAAAATTCTTTCTTTCCAGAAAAAAAACATGAAAAGAATATATCCCCAACACAACTGCCGCATACAAAATCAACAATGCTGCAGCAGCCGATACCTGATAATACCAAGCACCGTACTGAATTGCCGTTTTTAACAGATTCAATGTCGTTTGTGAATAAAAAACATTACAAAGTACTGTTGTATTTGTTAAAAAAACGGCAAGCACGGTCCAAAATGCAATTCCCACCTGTTTCCAGCCAATACGCTTTGTTAGAAATTCTCCCGTAGTCTTTACATTTTCTAAAATAGATACATCACTTCCACAACGATGTGCCTCAAAACAAATGCATAAAAAACACATTTCATATCCACAATAAATTGCAAATGTGCACAAAAATAACAAAATACCTAATATTACAACCGGATGTGTCAATGCAATCGCTATATATTCATTGGTAAAATAATGAATGTTGGCAACTTTCATCACAAGTTCTAACAACATCAGCATTACCGGATACAGTAATGCAATTGCTGCCAACTTATATGTTATTTCAAACAACACAATATGCCGTCTGCTGTTGTGTAACATTGCCAAATCCTGTCTCAATGACTGAAACATTACGTTGCCTCTCTTTCCCGTCATTTTCCGGTAAAAATACGTACAAAATGATAATTTATAAAGTATGCTCTTATAAATTTGTCTCCTTTTAATCATAACAAATTGACCTGCAACTGTCAAAAAAACCTGACCATAGAAAACCTATGGTCAGGCCACATTTTTACATTTTCGTCTATCTTCTAAATCTCCATAAAGAACCTATCGCTTCTCTATGTTTTCCAAGCACTTCTTCTAATGCGAGTCGTTTTGAAAAATGATATATAAAATCCATCAGATAAGAAAATGTTAATATTACACCCAGAATAGAAACTGCCCGTACATTAATAGACTTTACAAATAATTCTACAAAATCATTGAAAATTCCAAAGATAAATAACGCAAGCAATCCCCATGCTAATGTACTCTTCAAACATAAAATTCCTTTGTAGTTGAAGCGTTCATGATCGTAATTCCACCACACCTTACCAAACAGACGTAACATTACCTGTGCTGTCAGATATTCAAAAGCAGTTGCACAGATGCATCCTGCAAAATAAATTGCCATGTAGTTATGTTCAATCGGTGCAAAAATATGATAGGCAATCCACACACCAAAACCATAAATTACACAAAACGGCATCTTCGCAAATCCTCTGTTTTCCCAATATCCTAGCTGCTTGCGGATGACTACACATTCCATGCACCAGCCAAAGAAGCTGTATAGAAAAAACCACACTGCTATCTGGCTTATATTCATTCCGTGAAAGCTGTAATGTATCATATATTCTCCTTATTCTTACAGAAGTCCTTCTAATGTCACACGAACTGCTTTAATAAAATCCTGTGTATTCAGTGTTGTAGGATTCTCCATTGTTGTAATCAATGCAAGGTCCTTTGTCATCTGACCATTTTCAATTGTCTGAATACATGCTCTCTCTAACTTATCTGCAAATACACCAAGTTCCGGAATATTATCTAATTCTCCACGCTTTCTTAATGCACCTGTCCATGCATAAATTGTTGCAATTGGGTTTGTAGATGTCTCTTCACCCTTTAAATGCTTATAATAGTGTCTCTGTACTGTACCATGTGCTGCTTCATATTCATAATATCCATGAGGAGATACAAGTACTGATGTCATCATGGATAATGAACCAAATGCTGTGGCAACCATATCACTCATAACGTCACCGTCATAGTTCTTACAAGCCCAGATATATCCACCCTCTGAACGCATTACTCTTGCTACTGCATCATCAATCAATGTATAGAAATATGTAATCCCTGTATTCGCAAACTTTTCTGCATATTCCTTATCATAAATTTCCTGGAAAATATCCTTAAATGTATGGTCATACTTCTTAGAAATTGTATCTTTTGTAGCAAACCATAAATCCTGCTTCGTCTCTAATGCGAAGTTAAAGCAGCTTCTTGCGAAACTTTCAATAGAATCTTCTAAGTTATGCATCCCCTGCAATACGCCTGCACCCTTGAAGTTATGAATTAATTCTCTTGTCTCGTTGCCGTTCTCATCCGTAAATACAAGTTCTGCCTTACCAGCACCCGGAACCTTCATCTCTGAAGCCTTGTATACATCACCATAAGCATGTCTTGCAATCGTAATTGGCTTCTTCCAATTCTTTACATATGGTTCAATTCCTTTAACAATAATTGGTGCACGGAATACTGTACCATCCAGCATTGCACGAATTGTTCCGTTCGGACTCTTGTACATTTCCTTTAAATCATATTCTTTTACTCTTGCTGCATTTGGTGTAATAGTCGCACACTTAACAGCAACTCCATATTTCTTTGTTGCATTGGCTGAGTCAACCGTTACCTGATCGTTTGTCTCATTTCTGTGTACCAGTCCCAAATCATAATACTCTGTATTTAAGTCAACAAATGGAGTCAGTAACTCGTCCTTAATTAACTTCCAAAGTACTCTTGTCATCTCGTCCCCATCCATTTCAACGAGTGGAGTTGTCATTTTAATCTTTTCCATGCCACTATTACCTCACTTTTTCATTTTTTTTGATTATAAAGTATTTTGTTTCTTTTGTAAACCCACCTGATGCATATGTGCCCATTGTTCTAATGAATAAATGTCAACCGGTGCGCTATATAAATATCCCTGAAAGACTTCACAGTTTAACTCTTCTAATTTATCCCGTTGCTGCTGCGTCTCTACGTATTCTGCAATCATCGAGAATCCTAAGCTCTTAGCAAGATAAGCAATAGAAGATATAATCTGACAGTTTCGGTCATTTTCAAGGACATCTCTGGTAATGGAACCGTCTAATTTCACAACATCAAACTGATTGCTCTGCAAATAAGTAAGCGATGTATGCCCCATCCCAAAATCATCTATCAGCAGCTTATGTCCTTTTCTCTTTAAACGAAATAGCCGTTCTGTAATTTCCGGAGTCATTGCAATTGCTTCCTGCTCTGTAATTTCTATCCATAACTTACTGCGATCCACATTATATTTTTCTACTGCCTGCTCTATCATCTGCTCCAAATCTTCATTAAACAATGACTCTCCCGTAATGTTTACTGAGATTTTTGCATACGGCAGCGTCGATTTCTGGATGTATTTCAAATCCCGACACGCTCTGTTAAAAATAAACCGTTCCAACTCTGCTAGTTTTCCGGACTCTCTTGCAATCGCAATAATCAGCGGCGGATATACAAATCCTGCGACTTTATGATTCCAACGAAGCAATGCCTCTGCACCAATACATTCACCGTCTGCTCTAACCTGCGGCTGATATACCAGCTTGAACTCCTCATGTTTTAATGCATATTCAAAGTCATTCCGAAGCATTTTTGCGATATCACCTACTGCATCTTTTCTTTGTAAGAAATCACTCGGTTTTCCTATTCTTTCATATTCCTGCAATTCTTTCTGCAAATCCACGATTCCATTTTTGATTTCTGAATTGATACGTTCATCATTTTTCTTGATAAACGGTCTGTAAATTGCTACGCCAATGGCAATATTTACAATCTGCAACACCCCTGCCATATAAGATCCCGTCGCTGCATATCCACTCCATATAACCGGAAGAAACTGCGGTGTCTGATGCGTAATAATCGGCACAATCCCACTGTCAACAGCAGCATATGTTATCAGAAAGTTTACAATCGGCACAACACAAAATGGTATTATAAAAATCCCATTTCCAACAATCGGTACTCCAAACAACAGCATATCATTTATATTAAAGAAACTTGCAATCAGACTGATAAAATTCACATTTCGAACACTCCGCTGTTTCGAATATAACAAAATACCAATCGCAAGACTTAACGTCGCACCACTTCCTCCAAGAAAGATAAATGTATGGAAAAAACTTTCGCTGTGAAATCCCTGCGCTTCGGCAAAAATCGATGTACAGGCTGCTATCATACAGCTCTGTCCCCGTACTCCTGTCAAACTAAGCAGTGATACAAATGTCAAATACATTATCGAAAAGCCAAATCCTGCCGGAATATGACGAAACATCAGCACCGGAATATTTACAAATGCCTGATATGCGTTGCTTACATGAAAATGATACTGTATTCCTGTGTTCACAAACGAAGCAAATGCCATTATGGCAGTTCCCGAAAGTATATACCCATAACTATCTCTTAATGTTGCTTTAATTCCGTACAGACTTCGCTCCATCCTTAACATTGGAATCGAATAAATCTTCTGAAATAACTTAACTGTTATCATGGATATTACAACTGTTATCATCGAATGTTCAATGCCCCAGTTTTTTGTATCAAGTGTCATGCCATCGTGAAAATCTACATTCAATATCAAAAATACAACCGTTGTCATAATCATGGATATGTATGCATGTGGCAAAGATTCCGCATATTCCTTTGCATAACCATATCCGATAATCATTGCAAGATATAACGAAAAACTTCCCAATGTAATCTCAATAATATTATCTGTCAATGTCACAAAACTGCCGCCCATAAACGTATGAATAAATCTCTGGTATGATGCAACCGGAAAATCTCTAAATATTGTGACAAATGATCCAATCATAATCAATGGAATTAATATAATCATCCCTCTGATGATTGCATCCAATGTTCTTTTACTCTTTTTCATAAAACAATTCCAATCCTTTTCAATTCCCCTAACCCTTTGAACACGATACTTTCTAAAGGTATTGCTTATTCCCCAATAAGCACACGAAAGGGTATTATATACCAATTTTTTATATCTGTCAAAAAACAATCGTGAAAATGAATATTTTCATCAAATTCCAAAAAAATCATTGATAATTTTTTAACATTACAGATTGTTAAGTTTAAGCTGTCAGCGAATTTGTATCTGTTTCTATCTACTTTAATATTATAAGGAACGTCTCTGTTTTGCTTGTATTCCATTTTTTTGTCTGCTATAATCGTACTATTGCAAATTTGTGGCATACTATGAATATCTGATAATTAATTTTTCCGCAATCTTAGCAGTCATAAGATGCATATAATGTGTGCACTTTATTTGCATAAATAATTTCGGAATCAGTATAATCTGAGAATGGAGGATTTATATATGTGTGGTTTTGCTGGTTTTACAGGATATCTTGAAAATGGAGAAGAAGTACTTACGAACATGATGAACCGAATTATTCACCGTGGTCCTGACAGTGCCGGTCAACATATAGATGGAAAAGCATATATGGGATTTCGCCGTTTAAGTTTTATTGACTTAGATAACGGTACACAGCCTATGTATAATGAAAACAAGAAGATTGTTATAACATTTAATGGTGAGATTTATAATCACCAGGACCTGCGAAAAGAACTGATTGAAAAAGGACATACCTTTGCAAATAACTCTGATACAGAAGTTCTGATTCATGCATATGAAGAATACGGTGAAGACATGCTTACGAAGTTACGTGGTATGTTTGCATTTGTGATTTGGGACAGTGAAAAGGAAACGCTGTTTGGTGCAAGAGATTTCTTTGGTATCAAACCTTTTTACTATGCCATTGTTGACAATAACATTGTCTATGCTTCAGAAATTAAGAGTATTTTAGAGTACCCCGGTTACAAAAAACAGCTTAATGAAACAGCACTTGAGAATTATTTAACATTTCAATATTCTGTATTAGAAGAAACTTTCTTCAAAGGAATCTATAAGCTGATGCCTTCGCATATGCTTACATTCCACAACGGAGACTTACAGATTAAACGTTATTGGGAACCTACTTTTGAGCCTGATAATTCAACTTCTCTGGAAGATTTTATCAACCAGATTGATGCCGCTATGGCAGATTCTGTTGAACATCATAAAATTAGCGACGTAGAAGTTGGTTCTTTCCTTTCAAGTGGTGTTGACTCAAGTTATGTTGCTGCCACATTCAATGGTGACAAGACATTTACCGTTGGATTTGATTATGAAAAATATAATGAAATTGATTACGCAAAGAAGTTATCCGAAAAGATTCAAATTGATAATTACAGCAAACTTGTATCCAGTCAGGAATACTGGGAAGCTATTCCTAAGATTCAGTATCATATGGATGAACCTCTTGCAGATCCTGCTGCTATCGCACTCTACTTTGTAAGTCAGACTGCTTCAAAGCATGTAAAAGCTGCAATGTCAGGCGAAGGGGCTGACGAATTCTTCGGTGGTTATAATATTTACAGAGAACCTCTCGACTTAGCTGCTTTCCAGAAACTTCCGCTTGGTCTTCGCAAATGCCTTGCAAAGACTGTCAATGCACTTCCATGGAAGTTTAAGGGAAAGAATTTCTTAATTCGCGCCAGCAAGTCTGTTCAGGAACGCTTTATCGGCAATGCATTTATGTTTAATGAAAAAGAACGCAGTAAAGTCTTAAAGAACCCAACCGGTAACTACAATCATATGGACCTTACAAAGCCGTTCTATGATAAAGTTGCCCAGTTTGATGATGTTACGAAAATGCAGTATATTGATATTAATTTCTGGTTAATCGGTGATATTTTGCTAAAGGCGGATAAGATGAGTATGGCGCACTCTTTGGAGGTTCGTGTTCCGTTCTTGGATATGGAGGTCTTCAATGTTGCACGCCGACTCCCAACAAAGTACAAGGTGAACAAGCATAATACAAAGTATGCAATGCGTCAGGCTGCACACAGACACTTACCGGATATGGTTGCCGAAAAGAAAAAGCTCGGTTTCCCTGTTCCAATCCGAATCTGGCTGCGTGATGAGAAATATTATACAATTATTAAGAAAGCATTCAACAGCGAAGCTGCTAAAATGTATTTTAACACTGATGAATTGATGCGATATTTAGATAATCACAAAGCAGGAAAAGAAGATAATTCCAGAAAGATTTGGACGATTTATATGTTCCTTGTCTGGTATGAAGATTTCTTCAATGAAAATAGTCCGTTTGCTAATGTGCAGGCGTAAGTTTCGGTTTGACAAAGTAACGAGCAGTGCCGAAATGAAATACCAAATATTCGATGGGAGCTTGCTCGCAAAAGAATATTTGGTATTTTTTTCGATAGTGCGACAGCACGCATGAGCAAGTATCGAAGCGGATTGCAAGTATGGCACTGCGTAATATAGTGGAACGCAACACGGAAACTTTGTCGTAAATGTCGGGCTATAATCAGCCATAACAATCAATATCCATTGGATTTATTTACTCTACAGATAAGTTGCTCTTTGATAAAACCTTGTATCCTACAATGCAGAGGATTCCTGCTACTGCAAGACATCCTGCATAAATATAAAATACTTTCATATCCATCATCATCGTTCTTCCAAGTTTTTCATTCGTAAAAGATGTAACCTTGTTATTTGCAATCAATGTTGCGGCGGCTGCCAAAAGACCGCTTCCAATTCCTATAATTCCATAATCCAATACAGCAGAAATCTTTGGCTGACTAAGCAGACAGATAACTGCAAGTAATGCAGCACTCACAACACCAAGAACAATTTTACAAGTTGTTGATGTCAGAATATGATAGAAACGGATGACTGCAATCGTTCCGGCCGACATTCCAGATACGTAAGTATTACACACTTCGGTAATCTTATTCTGTGCAGCCTGTGATGCATAGGATAATACTGATTGTATAATTGTTCTCTGTAATACATTCATCTGTGTATTTGACTGATTCAGAACTGTTGTAACAAGACCATTCATCAGAGAATTTAATTGATTTTCAACTGCTGATGCATCCAAATACGCTTCAACACCTTTCGTTCTGTTCTCAGCCAACGTATCTTCCACTGCTTCAATATACATATTCGCAATCTTATTGACCTGTTCGTTATCCTGTAAACTGCTGCTAATCTGCTCTAACTGCTCATCTGTAATAGAAGAATATCCTTCTTTAATTACTTCTGTAATTCTTGACGTAATTGTTTTATATACAACTGCTTCCTGCACGGTATTTTCCACTGCTTTCTGCGTAAAAACAGAAAAACCAAATGCAGCAATTGTAATAACACTTAATATAATTGCTAATTTTTTAACAATATTCATCATTATCTCCTTTATCATGTTCAATCAGTTAAAAAAGCACCCATGAATTGTCTCAAATAGGTATTTGAAACGATTGTTCATGAGTGCCTAATCATTATTTATCCATTCGAAAATGTACACTCTGTATCTTTACAGCGATTTCCTTACATTTTCCTATTTTCTTACTGGAAGTACTTCACACCTGATTCGAAAATCTTCATATCCTGTTCGCCATAGATATTTAAGGCTACACCTTCTCCACGTCTCTCAGAATGTGCCATCTTACCTAAGCATCTGCCGTCTGGACTTATGATACCTTCGATAGCCATGTATGAACCGTTGACATTCCATTCTTCGTCCATAGAAACATTTCCATCAAGATCACAATACTGTGTTGCAATCTGACCATTTGCTGCAAGTTTGTCTAACCATTCCTGTGGAGCTACGAAACGTCCTTCCCCATGTGATACAGGGTTACAGTATACGCCACCAAGTTCAGCCTGTGCAAGCCATGGACTCTTGTTTGTTACAACCTTAATATGTGCTACCTTTGAGATGTGACGGTTGATTGTATTAAATGTTAATGTCGGTGCATTTGTATCCTGTCCCGTAATCTCACCATTTGGTACAAGGCCTAACTTAATCATCGCCTGGAAACCATTACAGATACCAAGTGCAAGACCATCACGTTCATTTAATAACTTCTCAACGGCTTCCTTCATCTTTGCATTACGGAATGCTGTTGCGAAGAACTTTGCAGAACCATCTGGTTCATCACCTGCTGAGAATCCACCTGGGAACATAATAATCTGTGACTGATTGATTGCCTTTTCAAACTCTGCTACAGATTCTCTGATACCTTCTGCATCTAAGTTACGGAATACCTTAATAATTGTATTCGCACCTGCACGCTCGAACGCTCTCGCACTGTCATATTCGCAGTTTGTACCTGGGAATACAGGAATAAATACTGTTGGCTTCGCAACCTTATTCTTGCATACATAAATAGATTCTGCATTGAATAACTTAGACGCAACCGGTGTTGTATCCTTCACAGCCTTTGTAGGGAATACAGATTCTAACTTCTCTTCCCAAGCGTGTAATGCTTCTTCTACTGTAATAGCAACATTCTTATATGCAAATGTCGCATTATCCTTCACTGTACCAATCTTCTTACCAAATGTTACTTCTGCAATCTTATCTGCTGCAACTTCAGCAACGATACATCCGTAAGCCGGTGCAAATAATTCATCTTCTGATACAGAATCATCAATAACAAAACCTAACTTATTACCGAATGCCATCTTTGATAACGCTGGTACAAGTCCCTTTGCATCTAATACATAAGCAGATACAATTGCCTTCTTCTGAATTAATTCATGAATATTAGCATATAACTTCTTAATCTGTTCAAATACCGGTAAATCGTACTTATCTCTTTCGATATCGAAACGTACCAATACGTTGCCATCTGCCTTTAATTCCGGAGAAATAATATCTCCTTCCTTTGCTACATCCACAGCGAATGAGCAAAGTGTTGGTGGAACATCAATATCTTCAAACGTTCCTGACATACTATCCTTACCACCGATTGACGGAAGACCGAATCCTAACTGCGCTTCATATGCACCAAGCAATGCTGCAAATGGCTGGCTCCATCTTGAAGGGTCTTCTGTCATTCTTCTGAAGTATTCCTGGAATGTGAAACGAATCTTGCTGTAATCACCACCTGCTGCAACGATCTTCGCAACAGAATCTGTTACGGCATACATTGCACCATGATATGGGCTCCACTTAGATAAATATGGATCTAAGCCGTAAGACATCATGGTTACAGTATCGCACTTACCCTTTAATACAGGAAGTTTTGCTACCATTGCCTGTGTCTCTGTCAACTGATACTTACCACCATAAGGCATAAGTACTGAACCCATTCCAATAGAGCTGTCGAAACGTTCTACAAGACCTTTCTGTGAACATTCATTTAAGTCAGCTAATGTGTTCATCCACTGTGCCTTAACATCTGTTACCTTTGCGCCCTTTAAGTAATTATCCTTCTCTTCCGGAATATCTACAAGAACAGATGTCTCCTGATGTGCGCCGTTTGTATCAAGGAATGCTCTGGAAATATTAACAACTTCCTTGCCTCTCCACTCTAATACAAGTCTAGGATCTTCTGTAACAACAGCTACTTCAACAGCCTCTAAGTTCTCTTCATCTGCATATGCCAAGAACTCTTTTACATCCTTCGGATCTAATACAACTGCCATTCGTTCCTGTGATTCAGAAATAGCAAGTTCTGTTCCATCAAGACCTTCATACTTCTTAGGTACTTTATCTAAAGATACTCTCAAACCATCTGCTAATTCACCGATGGCTACAGATACACCACCTGCACCAAAGTCATTACATTTCTTAATTAACTTTGTAACTTCCGGTCTTCTGAATAATCTCTGCATCTTACGTTCTGTTGGTGCATTACCCTTCTGAACTTCTGCACCACATTCTTCTAATGACTGCTCTGTATGAACCTTTGAAGAACCTGTTGCACCACCACAGCCATCACGACCTGTACGACCACCTAATAATACGATGATATCGCCCGGATCTGAATTTTCTCTCTTAACGGCTGCTCTAGGAGCTGCTGCGATAACCGCACCGATTTCCATTCTCTTTGCAACATAATCCGGATGATATAATTCCTTTACATAACCTGTTGCAAGACCAATCTGATTACCATATGAGCTGTAACCGTGTGCTGCACCTGTTACAAGTTTTCTCTGTGGGAGCTTGCCGTGTAATGTATCCGCAATTGGTACAGTAGGATCTGCTGCACCTGTAATACGCATTGCCTGATATACATAAGTACGTCCTGACAATGGATCACGAATGGCTCCGCCAAGACAAGTTGCTGCTCCACCAAATGGTTCGATTTCTGTTGGGTGGTTGTGTGTTTCATTCTTGAAGTTCACTAACCACTCTTCTGTCTTACCATCGATTTCGACTGGTACTACGATACTACAAGCATTGATTTCGTCTGATTCTTCCTGATCCTGTAACTTGCCTTCCGCTTTTAACTTCTTCATTGCAAGCAATGCAAGATCCATTAAGCATACGAACTTGTCATCTCTTCCTTTGTATAACACTTCTCTATCTGAAAGGTATTTGTTATAAGTAGCTTCCATCGGTTCACGATAGAAACCATCCTGAAATGTAACGTCTTTGAGTTCTGTTGCAAATGTTGTATGACGACAGTGATCTGACCAATATGTATCAAGTACACGAATTTCTGTCATAGACGGATCTCTGTGTTCTTCCGTATGGAAATGATTCTGAATAAATGCAAAATCCTTAAATGTCATAGCAAGACCTAATGAATCATATAACTTGCGTAATTCATCTTCTGCCATATCCTGAAAGCCGTCTAAAATCAAAACATCTGCAGGTTCTTTGAATTCTGTTACAAGTGTCTGTGGCACTTCACTGCCGGCTTCTCTTGAATCTACCGGATTGATACAGAGTTCCTTAATCTTTTCCTTCTGCTCATCTGTTAATGTTCCTGAAATAACATATGTTACAGCAGTTTTAATTACTGGTGTCTCATTTTCATCAAAGAACTTCACACACTGCTCCGCAGAATCTGCTCTCTGGTCAAACTGACCCGGAAGATATTCTACAGAGAATACAAAATCTCCAGCCTCACTTGGGAACTGCATCTCATACACATCATCTACCGGTGGCTCTGAAAATACTGTTGTCAGAGACTTCTGATAAGTCTCCTCTGAAAGATTCTCGATATCATAACGAATCAGTTCTCTTACCCCTGTAATTGTCTGAATTCCAAGATATCCTGTAATCTCATCATGAAGTTCCTTCGCCTTAACTGCATATGGCTTCTTCTTCTCAACAAAAACTCGTTTTACGCCGCTCATTTCTTCCTCCTAATACTGATAAGGTTATGATTAGACGAATCTAACCTGTTCATTATCTTTGTATCTATTCCCTATATTTAATGAATAGAACTTTATTGTAGCACACTAATAAAGATTTCTCAATGCCTTTTAAATGCAAATTATACCGGAATCTCTTTTCCTAACGTAAAGGAATATATTATCTTCTCTTTTACACGCTTCCCCGTAATCTGCTCGATTGCCTTTGCATAATAAGACAGCTGAATCTGGTATCTGCGGATTAATTCTTTTTCTCCTGCCTTACCCTTTTTGACTCTGTCCGTCTTATAATCGACAATCACAATCTCTTCTGCCTCTTCAAGGTATAAATCTATAACACCCTGAATCAGCAAATCATCCGCACTGTCCGCATCAGTAAATACAAATGGCTGCTCTCTCCAGAGCTGATTGCGCTGCTTCGCTGCCTGTACACGTTTTCCAATCGGTGACTGTACAAATGCCAGGATTTTTTCTGCTTCAATACAGTCATACTGACTTTGTGTCAGCTTCTCATCCTGTAACATTTGTGCAATTTCTTGTTTCATCATTGCTGCGTCAACATCACTTTCATAGTTTAGACATTCCATAACACGATGATATGCCGTACCACGTTCATTCGCAGGAAGCGTTTCCTCTCCCTCTCTTAAAAACTTTGGTACAATTTCCTCCACATCCGCTGCACTGTCTGCCTGTTCATCTGCATCTTCTGCCTGTCTTGCTGCAAGATAATCTTCTGAATATGTACTTTCTTCTAAGAAATCCTGATCTGCCTGCTGCTTCTTTAATTCGGATACTGTCACTTTCGTTTTCGTCTGCGCTTCCTGCTCGTATGGATATGGCATTTGTATAGAATCAACTGTGTCTGCCTCCACCTCACATTCCGCTTCTTCTGATTCTGTCAAATCAACATCCTGCTGGTTTTGCATCTGTTCATAAAGTGTTCTCTCCGGAACCGTTTCATATGCGAATACACCCGTGTTACTATATGCCTTTCCTGCCTGATTATCATTTAATACAATCGGCATTACCATATCTGCATATGTACCACAGGTTGCAATATCTGAATATGTAAGCGTTCCTGTTGTCTGAATATGTACAGATTTATCCTGCCAGTTCTGACGCTGCTTCTCCTCTGACTTCTCCGGAATACATCCAACCATAATCAGCTTTTCTCTTGCACGCGTCATTGCTACATATAGTACACGTAATTCTTCACTGATGCTCTCCTGTGCGATTCTCGCTCCAACTGCTGCCTTAATACAGGTCGGTGTCTTAATACGTTTATCCATATAAATGGCATTGGTTCCGATACCTAAATCTTTATCTATAATCACATCACCACCTGCATCTGACAGATTAATTTTCTTATCCATACCTGCAACAAATACAACCGGAAATTCCAATCCTTTACTCTTATGAATACTCATCACACGCACAAGATTCTCATTTTCCCCTAGCAGTGTTGCTTCCGCAAAATCCACATCAAACTTCTGCATACGCTCAATATATCTTAGAAAATTAAACAGTCCGCTGTAACTTGTCTTTTCATATGCAGAAGCACGCTCTAACAGCAAGTCGACATTCGCCTGTCTGGTTGCTCCTGCCGGCATCGTACCAACATAATCATAATAACCGGTCTGATAAACCACTTCCCAAATCAAATTATAAATCGAAAGAATCTCTGCCTTATCCCGATAGAATGTTAATTTTTCTACAAGCTGATTCAATTTTCGACACAGTTCTTCATTTGCAAGAACCTGCTCTACCTGTGTATCATCATATTCTGCTTTTTCCTGCGGATTATCGGTATGCTCCGATTCTGTATCAGCATTTTGTATGATATTATCTATATTACTTTCATCACTTTTATTGTCTGCCAACTCCTGTTTTGTATTTTTATTTTTCAATTCATAAATGTACTGTATTGTTTCCCATAAGTTTTTCCTGCGATTACACATACGAAGCATTGCCAGCTCCTGCGTATCCAGTCGCCCGAAATAAGACAGCAATACAGCCGCCATCGGTATATCCTGCAATGGATTATCAATCACTGTCAGATAACTCAGCAATAACTTAATTTCCCGCACATTAAAATATCCGGTCGAAGCATCAGAATATGCCGGAATATCCTGATTCATCAGTACATCAACAAATGTGTCTGCCCAGCCTGTTACCGTTCTTAACAAAATCACAATATCACTGTATCGAATCTTACGATACCCAAGCGGACTCTTTTTATCATAGACCAGATATGGCTTTCCATCTTTTCCCTGCATCAGTTTCTTTATCTTATGTGCAATCGCCATCGCCTGTAACTCTTTCGGTGACTGTGCCGGTGTAATCGTACCTCTCACCTTTTCTGATGCATCCTGTTCTTTCTCTTCATCTGCAGCAAATTCTTCATCCGTCACATCTTTTTGCGACATTACAAATAGTACTTCTGTTGCACGTTCTTCTTCCGTTCCAAACGTAATGCCGGCTTCCTTTACTTCCGATGTTTCTAACTGTTCATAGTCAAATCCAACATTCAACTGTGCTTTTTCATCATATGTAATTCCTGTATATTCTTCATTCATTGCACCGGCAAATACATCATTTACGGTATCTAACACATTTTTTCGGCTTCGGAAATTCTTCTGTAACTCAATCTTTTCGGCAGCACTCTCCTCTGGTGTATAGCTGTTATATTTTTCCATAAACAACTCTGGTGCTGCCATACGGAAACGGTAAATACTCTGCTTCACATCGCCTACCATATAGATATTATTCTTTGCAGCATCATATTTTCCCTTTGAAACAGCCGTCAGAATCTCTTCCTGCAGCATATTACTGTCCTGATACTCATCTATCAGAATCTCTTCATAAAATGCACTTAATATATCTGCCACTTCTGTATAACTGCTTTTACCATTTTCACGATGCACCAGAATATTTAATGCCATATGTTCCATATCATTAAAATCAATAATATTTCGTTCCTTTTTCTCCTTTTGCATACGTGCTGTAAAATCTCTTGCAAGTTCTACCATAACTGCGACCGCCGCCTTGTTCTGGTGAATATCTCTTAATATTTCTTCCACATCTTTTGAGAATATCTTTGTTTTTAATGTCTTATTAACAAAATCCTTATAGTTATCTCTGCATGCTTTTACATACGCTTTCTTATCCTCCGATACCTCATTTAACTTCTTTCTGCCTAACGCATCAAAAGATAAAAGCTGTACCAGACGTGACATTTCTGCAAAATTGGCTGCGTTCTGAATCATATGCATCCCCATATGATCGGACTGAATCGCCGCCAGATACATCTGTGGTCCGTCTGCCTGTGAACAGATTTCTTCTAATATTGTATATTCTTTGTCAAAGTCCGTCAGTCTGCGTGCTACATAATCCGTTAAATACCGCATTGCCGTATTCTTTTCAAATGCATCTTCATCTGCAATATCATACATCTGAACGCAAGAATCATACCATTCTTCCGGCCATGGATAGCTTCTCGCAAAATGATACAGTTTCAAAATAATTTCTTCGATTTTTTCATCATTTTTTCCTGTTCCATACCCTTCTACAAACTTGGTAAATTCCTCACGATCCTCCGAATAATAATCTTCGAGCATTTCTTCCATTACGTCGTGCTCAAGCAGTTTCATCTCTCCTTCATCTGCGGTCCGAAATCCGGGATCTAAATCAATTTCCGTAAAATAATTGCGAATAATATTCAGACAAAAACTGTCAATTGTTGTAATCTGTGCATTCTGAACAAGAGTAAGCTGTTTTTGCAGACGAATATTATCCGGCTCTGTTTCTAATCTGGCATCAATCGCATCCCGGATTCTCTGCTTCATCTCTGCTGCTGCCGCCTTTGTAAACGTTACAACCACCAGTTTATCAATATCTGTTCCATTTTCACCTGCAATTTTTTGAAAAATTCGTTCTACCAATACCGCAGTCTTACCAGAGCCTGCTGCTGCCGATACCAAAATATTTCTGCCATCCCGACTAATTGCTTTCTGTTGTTGTGGCGTCCATCTCGTCTCCATGACTGCCGTCCTCCTTTTTCATTTTCTCCCATAATTCTTCTGTGTCCATCTTCTTTAACGTACGATATTCGCCCCTGTTCAAATCCGGTGAGAATCCGCACACTGCATGAAACGGACAGTAATCACAGCCACTTCTGTTTCCCTGTCTGAATGGATTGACTGCAATTTTCCCATGGAAAATATTCTTTGCAATATCATTTGATAATTTTGTAACATAGTCTTCTAGAATATCAAACTGTGCAGCACTGATTGTCCGGCTGCCGCGTTCATCTAATTCTTCTCCATTCTTTTTTAATGTAACCGGTATATTATGAGATTTTCCCGATTCAAAATCATCCATTTTTCGAATTACCGCAATGTCATCACTCACAACGCCTTTCATCGCCAATGAGTCTTGAATACGTTCTTCTATTTTTTCTTTTTGTGCCGCTTCTTCTAGCTTGAGGAGGTTCGATGCATCTTTTCCCAAATCAATAATCGGATTATCAATATTAAAATACAACATTCCTGCCGGAACAATTTTTTTATTGCTATCTGAATTTCTTAACTGCTCAATGTGTTTTGCCGCCTTCATATACAGAATTAACTGTAATTTCAACCCATAATAAGTCTGTAACAGATTAAAATCTGACGTTCCTGATTTATAATCAACGATACGAACATAGATGTTATTTTCATCTTCACAAATATCAATTCGGTCAATTTTACCACGCATTTCCAGCTTTTTCTTCTGTTCTACCACTTCATCATCCAGCACAAACTTCATTTCATATGCATCCGGATGAAACGTTCCACATTCTAACTGCCTGCCAATTGCCCAAATCGTTCTGTCTGCAAGTTCTGTCATTCGACGAATCAGATACTCATTGCGGCTGGAATCTTTAAGAATGGTATTTCCATATACTTCCGTAATTGCCACAATACTATCTTCTACCAACTGATGACGTTCCTCTTGTGTCAGCAGTGAAAAAGATTTCTTCTCATTTTGTAACGTCTTTGATACCTGCTCAATGACTGCATGCAGAATCGTACCGAAATCATTCATCTGAAATGTATGTTCTTCCCGTTCTTCAATGTGAAGACCGTATTGTAAGAAATACGCAAACTGACACATTGAAAATTTCTCAAATGCAGAAACACTTCCCTCAACAGTATCTCCATACATCTGATGAACAATATAGTCCCCCAACGTCTTCATATAGCTTTCTTCTGACCATTCTAATTCCGTTTTCGGAATCTGCAACATCTTGTGTGCCAACTGCTGTTCCGAATCCGTTACTGTCAATTTCGGATACATTACTTTTAAATTTCGTAAAAGATAGGAAGGCAGCAGTGCTTTTCCGGAACTGTCTTTTTTGGCATATGAAATATACAATTCCTTAGATGCTTTCGTCAGAATCAGATATAAATAGAACTTCTGTACAAATGCACGTTCTCTTGCCGTCGGCGATAATGTCACCTCCATCTGCTCTAATTCACTGCGGTCTGTCTCCGATAACAAGCCTTTATTCTCACTTCGTTTCGGCACAATCCCATCATTTACCCCAATAAAGAACAATATCTGTATATTATCTAGACGGGTTCGTTCAATATCACCTACAACCACACAGTCTTTTGTCGGCGGAATTAATCCCACTTTCATCTCTTCAAAGCCGGCATCTAAAATTTTTGCAAATTCTTTTACCGATACCTGCTCCGTACCTAAAAGTTCAACGATTTTATCAAATAAATCAATGACCTTTTTATACAACTGTTCATATTCCCTGCCTGTATCCGTACGATTTTTCAAATATTCTAATCGTTTCTGTCCCTGAATCTGTATGATAAAATGATATAATGCTCCAACATAATCACGAACCGTTGCATTTGTATCACGCAATACGTCATCTAACTCTGCAAAATCCCTTACAATCTTGCTGCGCATTTCCTCTAAACGCACATAATCATACGCATCTGCTCTTCGTCTGCTCTTCTTTTTCCACGGCTCATGCCAAGCCTTTCTTCCACGGATTCCGACTGCAAGACAGTAATTTTCAAGCATATCAATTTCATCTCTTGCAATGCCACTCAATCCTGTCTTCAGATACCGAAATACCGTATCGTATGTGTAGCCTTTTTCTACGACTTCTATTGCACTGCGCAGCATTTCCACAAAAGGATTATCCGTCACAGAACGCTTATAATCTAAGAAATACGGAATCTGATTCTGTTCTAAAATATTGCCTGCTAAGATACCATACTGCTGTAAATCTCCGGTTACAATCGCTATATCTCTATAACGATACCCCTCCTGTCTCGTCAGCCGTAAAATCGTCGCAACTGCATACTGAATCTCTTCTTTCGGATTCGTTCCTGCAAATAAATGAATATGCTCTACTGACTGCGTATACCGTTTGTGATTATATCGAAACAGATTCTTCTCTAAAAATGCCAACTCCTTAGAATCAGTAAATCGTGTATGTGTATCATCCTTTAATACAATCGGTTGTAAAATTGCAATCCGTTCTTCATCACAAATCTGATTGAGCTGATAGACCATGTCTTTACTCATAAAAAAAAGATTTTGTATTCCCTCTCTGACATTTGCACGTTCCGCAGCATCCATTGTAACCGACACAGATACCTTCTGACACAATGTCAGCAATAAACGCAATAGCTTATACTGTATCGGCGTAAATCCCGTAAATCCGTCAAAAACAATCTCACTATTCTTGATGCGTTCTGACTTTGTAATTACGCTGCATAAAACATCCAAAATCTCTTCCGTTGTAATATAATGATCCTGTAAATACCCTTTAAATTGTTCATATACCAGACTGATATCCGCCAACTTTGCCTGCAATTGTCTGTTTGTCGTATCTTTTTCTATCTGCATTAACTGTTGTGGCCAAATATCATATTGTAAAAGCTCCGAAATAACAGACTTCAATTCCGTAACAAAGCCTGTCTTTTGAATACTTTTTCCAAAATATGTAAGATGCTTCTTCTGATGCTCTAATACATTGCGAAGAATCAGATTCTTTCCCATATCATCTAACACTGCACGATTTTCTCCGCCAACTTCTTCAAACACCTTGTATGCAAGCCGCTCAAAACTCACAACATCAATATTCAAAATTCCTTTATTGGGATGTGACATAACGAGTTTTTTCTGTGTCTCCATCGTATACTGTTCCGGTACAACAATAATATAATTCTTTTCCGGATACTTCATTGATTCCTGTATTATTTCCTGATATATATAAGTAGATTTTCCAAATCCGGAACTACCATATACATATTGTAATGCCATAAATACGCTCCCCTCTATCCATGCCTGTTCTTTTTATTCGTTCAAAATCTTTTCTCATATATCACTCATATATCGCATATTTTAATAACAACATCATATGTCATTGAGAAAGGATCTATATATGAACTCACCTACCAAAATTGTTGTTATTCCCATGAAACGTCTGATTCTGTGTGCTGTCGCCATCGGTATCGGTATTCTGCTTCTTATCATTGCAATTCTTACTTTAAACAAAGACAGCATAGCCGAAGCCACCTCCAAACTAACTTCTATCCAGACGCATCAGGATCTTCACACAAATGCTTCTGTATCTTCTACATATGTTCCCGGCGTATATACCTCTTCTCTAACGCTCAACGGAACACCAATTGATATTGAAGTAACCGTCGATGAAAATCACATCAACGATATTCAAATGGTACATTTATCCGATTCCGTTACAACCATGTATCCTATGTTAGAATCAGTATTTTCTGAATTAGCAACAAATGTAATTGCCAATGGCAGTGTTCAAAACATCTCTTACTCTGCTGATAATAAGTATACATCAACAAGAATCCTAAATGCAATTGATGAAGCACTAAATAAATGCCGCATCCAATAATTTCCATTTACTTGTAATAAACTATGTAAAAATGTATAAATGCCATATCGAAACACAACATTCCGATATGGCATTTTTTATTTTTAATATTGCTTATTTTTTACTGATATCTTACATAATCTACTGAAACAGCACCTAGCTCTTTATTTACAGAATCACTCTTATGAGATATAAATATTCCGTTCTTGACACCTACCCAACGTCCTGCCTTTGCCTTGATTGTGAAAATATTATCATAATCTGTACCATTATAGCTGATTGCAAATGTAATCTCTTCCTGTGGTATATGCGTAACAGATACATCCATTTCCTTGTGATTTTCATACCCCGTGCGCTTTACCTGATATTTAAAATATACCTGCTTATTCGCAGCCATCTGTTCATCTAAATGAGCAATTACTTCGACCTGTTCATCCGTATATGGTACGTCACAGTCAAACTCCTGCTCCCCTGTAATCTTCTCTAACTGATAAGAACCCTGATGAAGACGAATTGCAAGTGCGCCATAAATAACACCAAGTGAAACGATTCCGGCATGTTCTCCTTCTTTCATCTGTGAGAAATCCATCTTCGTTATACAGCTAAATTCCGGTGCCGGCCACTTCTGAAGCAGCAGATTTCGATAATCGCTAACCGGCCGATGTGCAGCTGCGTTCACCGCATGCAGTGTAATCTCTGACTTCTGCGGATTCAATGCATACCAATCCTCCTCCGGATTCGAATTCCACTGCCACTGCATTCCCAAAGTGTCTGTATCAAATTCATCATCTGTATCCGGTTCACAGATTGGATATTGGCTCTGATCTGCCAGCTCCTGTGCACTCTTTCCGATATTTGGCTTACAATATTTCTCCACCGGCTCTCCATAATCATTTCCCGACTTATTCACGCCGATAATCGGCCAGTCATTTTCCCAGTGCATCGGCTGCAGATGCATAATTCTTCCGGCTGCATATACATCCTGAAAATGCAGAAACCAGTCTTCTCCGGTCACCGTATCTACCCAGGCTCCCTGATGCGGACCATTTACCAACGAATCTCCCTGTCGCATAACAACTTTATACTCATACGGCCCGAACACATTCTTCGAACGAAGAACTGTCTGCCAGCCTGTCTTAACACCACCTGCCGGAGCAAAAATATAATAATAGCCGTTCCTTTTATACATCTTAGGACCTTCAATCGTTACCTGATCGTTTTCATTTCCATCAAAAATTGTAACTTCTTCACCGATTAGTCCCATACCGTCCGGCTGCATTTCAACCATATGCAATACGCTCTTATAGCCGATTCTGCTCTTTGCAACACCTGCTACGAGATATGCTTTTCCGTCCTCATCCCAAAATGGACACGGATCAATCCAGCCTGCCCCCGGTCTGATATTCACAGGTTCACTCCATTCTCCAAACGGATCTGTCGTCGTAGACATATAAATTCCTTCATCCGGCATTGGAAAGCATACATAGTACGTTCCTTCATGATAACGAATTGCCGGTGCCCACACGCCACAGCCATGAATCGGATTACGATAACGAAACTCCGGTACTTTCTTTAATACATAATTCACAACTTTCCAGTTAACCAAATCCTTTGAATGTAAAATCGGCAATGCCGGTGCATTGCTAAAACTTGATGCAATACAGAAATAATCTTCTCCCACACGAATCGCATCCGGATCTGAATAATCTGCATATAATATCGGATTCCGGTATTCTCCATTTCCTAAGTCAGCTAACCACATAAACTCCTCCTATATCTAATCACGTTGATTGTATAGAACAAGTATATCATACTAATTTTCTTTATGCCACAGCTTTTATAAAGATATTTTATAAAAGTACTTATATTTTCTTATATTCTCCATAAAATTCAAGTATTTCTATGGATTCCGCAGAACAAATAATTACCTGCAATAATGTTTCCTATCAGGATTCGTGTGTCAATGAAAAAAGACAGCCTGTATGAAACAACTCATACAAACTGCCTTCCGCTGCATAATGCTCTATAATCCAATTAAATAAATACTTCTTTAATGCTGTCGTAATGTAAGAAGATTCCCTGACTTGCATATTCTGCAATTTCTTCCTTCGTTGCAAGTGCATAACCATCTGTTTCTTCCACCTGCAAATGTAAATCAGACTCTGCAAAATCCATATCAAAACGATATACATCTACAAAATAATTATCGCCTTCTCCCGGATTCTCTCTCTTATAAGTGAACTGATAGCCACCTGCTGCTTTCTGTACATCAAGACCTGTCTCTTCAAGCACTTCACGCATAACCGCTTCCTTTGATGTCTCTCCTGCCTGTGCTGCACCTCCGGATACTTCCCACCATCCCGGCGCCCACGCCTTCGTCATTACACGCTTTGTAATCAGATATTTGCCATCTGTTCTGCGAATAACGCCAAGTACTGTCAGATGATATTCTCCATCTTTTAAAATCCAGTCATTACGCTTCATCGTACGACCGGTTACCTGCTTATTCTCATCGTAAATATCCCAAAGTTCCATACTTTACTCCTTATCTGCACCAAATACGCTGACTTCTTCAGACTGTCCTGCAATGATAAATCCGTAATAACCACGTTCTTCTAACTTCGCAAGGAACTTTCCTGTCTTCTTTGGCTTCACATATAATGATGCAATATCGCCTGCATCACGAATCTTTTCAGCTTCCTTGATTGCTTCTACAAGTTTTCCGTCTTCATATAATACGGCAACCTTTTTTCTGCTCTGTGGCATATCCATACCATGTTCCATAAGGATTGAGAAAATACGCTCAAATCCAATAGAAAATCCAACCGCCGGAATTGACTGATTTAAGAACTTGCCAATCAAATTGTCATAACGGCCACCACCGGCAACAGCTCCCTTAAAATCAATACTTTCTACTTCAAATACAGTTCCTGTATAATATCCCTGACCACGTACAAGTGAAAGATCAAAGACAACATCAAACGAACCGTCTGTTAAAGATTTCACAGACTGAATAATATATTCCAGACTTTCAATTGGTGTTGTGTCTGATAACATGTTCTTTAATGAGTCCAGACTGAAATCCTTCTTTTCTAAGAAAGCACAGAACTTCTCAATAGCTGCTGCATCAAACTGCTTCTCTGTTAATTCTGCTGATACGCCTTCCATACCAATCTTGTCTAATTTATCAAATGTAATACATACGCTGTCAAGATCTGCTTCTGCAAATCCCATTTCTGTCAATACGGCACGTAATAATCTTCTGTCATTTAACTTTACTTTAAAGTTCTTTAAACCGATTGCCTTTAATGCTTTTGTTGTTGTAAGAATCAATTCTACTTCTGAATCTGCTGATTCTGAACCGATAATATCAATATCACACTGGATAAATTCTCTCAATCTGCCTTTTTGTGGACGTTCTGCACGATATACACGATCCATCTGAATACATTTCATTGGAAGTGTCAGCTTATCTTTGTTATTTGCATAATATCTGCTCAACGGAAGTGTTAAATCATAACGAAGTCCCATATCAGCCAATGCATTTTCATTCTTAGATGTAACACCTGATGCAAGCGCTTTGTCTAACTTATCTCCTCTTTTTAATACCTTAAAAATCAGATTCAGGTTCTCTCCGCCTTCACTCTTATCCAAATTCTCAATATCTTCTAAGATTGGTGTTACAATATGTTCAAACCCATTCTGTGTATATACCTCTAAAATTCGATTCTGAAGATAATCACGAATCTCCACTTCATTTGGAAGGTAATCATTCGTACCCTTCACTGATGTTACTTTCATAATCTCTACCTCATTTCCCAATGTTATCTTATAGCTAATTTCTGTATATTTCTGTACAATGTATACACATTTGTATATACACCGTATAACTGCAAATACAACACTTGTGCACAATAATATCAGCTTTCTTCATCTATAAATGCACATGGCTTACAGTATACCAAAAAGCCAAGCAAATATCAATTCTCTAAATTGATTTTCGTGTTCCACTTTCAGACGGAATACAACATCTGTATACTGATTCGTTAAATTTCTATCCTATATTCCCTTGCAAATTCTTCTCCTGCGTTTAGAACATTCCCCCACTCTCTCTTTTCAAGTTCTCCCGTAAAACCTTGTGCATCCGCTCTGCCATACCACGGCTCAATACATACAAAACGATTTCCAGTCTTTGGCGCAGACCAGATACCAAATACGGGAGCATCCATCTCTACTGCCACAATTTGCGCTCCATTTTTATCTGACAACACAACCTTGTCTGCCTGATTTCCTTCTATAATGTAAGCATCTTTGTCAAATGTATGCTCTGTAATCACCTGTTTTCCCTGCTCTAACGCAAGCACATATGTATCCGGTGCCACTAATCCTTCTTCTCCTAACAAACGATATTCTAAGTTAGTCAATGCCTGACCATCCTTAAAATAAGTCAACGTGTGACCTGTCACTGTTCCTTCTTCTGAAACAAATGCCGGATGTCCGCCAATGCTAAAATACATCGCCGTATCAGATGGATTCTTTACCTTCCAGGTAACCCGAATTCGATTCTTTTCCAAAGAAAATCCACATTCTAATACAAATGCAAATGGATATTTCTGCAATGTCTCTTCTGTCTGTGTCAAACGCATACAAATCGATGTCTCTGTCTGTTCTACCAGTTCAAATTCCATATCTCTCGCAAATCCGTGCTGTCCCATATGATATTCTTTTTCCTCATACACACTGATATTCTGCTGATATTTTCCAACCAATGGAAACAATACCGGTGCATGTCTTTTCCACACATCAGGATTGCCTTCCCAGATATGTTCCTCACCAGCTTTATCGATTACGGATACCAATTCACATCCTTTTGAATCAATCCCCACCTGCAAATAATCATTTTCGATTGTATATCGCATCGTTTATTCCTCCTAAATTTCCCTTTTATGGCTACATTCTATCACTTCAACACTTCTCTTTTCATTCGTGTTTTTTCTTAATTATATTTCTGTTTCTTACTTGTATTTTTTTACAAAATGGCTGTAAAACGAAAAAAGGAAGACCAATAACTGACCTTCCTCTTACACTAGAGCGCGAGACGGGACTCGAACCCGCGACTTCCTCCTTGGCAAGGAGGAGCTCTACCAACTGAGCCACTCGCGCATATTTTGTTGTCGTGTCTTGCTGAACACAAGTGATATATTACTATAACATCTTATATTTGTCAACAACTTTTTTTTAAAAATTCTGATTGTTCGCATATATTTTTTACGAACAACCAGAACCTCTCACATTCTTAACAAATTTTACCTGTAATTATACTATCATAAACGACTTACGCCTGCCACTGTTCCAGTAATTTTCCAAATACATCCAGCGCATCCTGAATAACCTGTGGCTTTGACATATCTACTCCGGCAAGTTTTAATAATTCGATTGGATGCATACTGCTTCCACTTGATAAGAATTTCTTATATCCTGCAAGTACCTGCTCATCTCCAGAAAGAATTTTCGTTGCGATTGCCACTGCCGCAGAAAATCCTGTCGCATACTGATATACATAAAATGGTGTATAGAAATGTGGAATTCTTGACCATTCCAATGCAATTTCTTCGTCAATTACCATATCTTTACCGAAATATTCTTCATTTAGTTTGCGATAGATTTCACAAAGATTCTGGGCGTTTAATACTTCTCCATCTTCAACCTTTTTATGTGCAATCTGCTCAAATTCTGCAAACATTGTCTGACGGAATAATGTACCCTTGAACTGTTCCAAATAATGATTGATTAAATATTTCTTCTGTTTTTCGTCTGTGGCATGTTCTAATAAATAGTGAATCAACAAGACTTCGTTGCAAGTTGATGCTACTTCTGCTACGAAAATCCGATAACCAGCATACATATACGGCTGATTTGTATTTGAATAAAATGTATGCATTGCATGTCCCATTTCATGTACCAGTGTGAATACATCATTTAATGTATCTGTATAATTCAAAAATACATATGGATGTGTTCCATAAGCACCCCACGAAAATGCGCCACTGCGCTTGCCTACATTTTCACGCACATCTACCCAGCCTTCTTCAAATCCACGCTGAATCTGCGCAACATAATCCTCCCCCATCGGCGCAAGTGCCTTTTTCGCAATTTCCTTCGCTTCCTCATAAGACACCTTCCACGTATAATCCGCAACCATCGGTGCATATACATCATAAAAATGAAGTTCATCCACTTGCAATGCTTCTTTACGAATCCGGACATATTGATGCATTTTATCTAAATTAGTATGAACCGTTTCCACCAGATTCTGATAAACTTCTACCGGTATAAACGATCCGCTCAAATACATCTGTAACGTAGAATCATATTTTCTTGCCTGTGCATAAAACTTTGCCTGCTTTACATTTGCATAATAAATCGTAGATAATGTATTTATATAATTTCCATATTGACGATATAACGCCTGAAATGCCTCTTTTCTTACAGAACGGTTCTTGCTCTCCATAAACACGCTGTATCTGCCATTTGTCAATTCAACCTGATTGCCTTCCTCATCCGTAACCTCTCCGAATTTTACATCGGCATTGTTAAACTTTGAAAATATTTCATTGGGTGAGCTTGTAACCTGTCCTGCCATTGCAAGCAATTTTTCTTCTGCTTCTGATAAAGAATGTTCTTTCTTCGCCAACAAATCGTCAATCATACTCTGATAAATCTGCAGCTCCGGTTCTTTCAAATAGCTTCTCAGCACCGTTTCATCCATCTGTGTAATTTCAGGAATCAAAAATGCATATTTTTCTGATAAACTTCCCATAACTGCCTGTGCTTTTCCGGAATATTCCTGATATTTCGGATTCGTTGTATCTTCATAATATTTCATAAAAGCATACACATATACATTTTCAATCAATTCATCCGTCGCATCTGACTCTTGCAAAGCTGCAAGTAACATTTCCTTTGATTCTGCTAACTTTCCCTGATAACTGCAAGGTGTCTTTGCATTTTCAACACACTTTTCATAATCAGCTTCCCACGCTGCATCCGTTGCGTACAAATCCTCAATCTTCCATTTATCTTGCGTCGCTATTTCACTTCTAGTTGGTAATTTTTTCACAATTTTCCTTTCCATATTACAGTTTCAATGCTTCTATTTTCTATTTTTTCACTTTCAATTTTCAATATCCACAAGTCTATAATATTCTTGTTTTTGTTTTTGTTTTTGTTTTTGTTTTTGTTTTTGTTTTTGTTTTTGTTTATTCTAACATACACAGTACAAGAAACAACCTATTATATATTTTATGATAAATTTTATCCTTTATTCTTTTACAATTCTTAAAATATTTCGAAAACTTCCTGTATCTGCCCTTGCCATCAATTCATACAAAATCGCCTCGCTGGTTGTCAGATATGCCCCTTCCTGCTTAGCACGCTCAATTGCCATTTCTTTATCATACGGATTTCTTGAAGAAATACAATCGGTTACTAAATAGACATGATAGGCTTCAGCCAGCAAATCTATCACCGTCTGCAATACGCAAATATGGGCTTCGCATCCACATACAATGATATTCTTTACATTTAATTTATCTAATGCGTCATAAATATCTTCATCGCCAACACAACTAAATGTAATCTTATCGAACGCATCCGGAAGTCCATCAATTGTGCGAATTTCATCTACAGTCTGCCCTAATCCTTTTGTATATTGTTGTGTTACAATTGGCTGTACATTGAGCTCTATCAAGCCTTTTAACAATATCTTTGTGTGATGCAGCAATTCAATTCTATTATTCATTGTCGGTATTAGTTTTTCCTGAAAGTCTATAACTAAGACTGCTGTATCGTCCGGATAAATTCTCATAGTAATTCCCTCCTCGTTTGAATATCACCAATTCATGATTATTTTCATACGGTAATGCGTTCTTCCCTCCTTATCTATGCGTATATTTCTTATCCTATTTTATGATCACATTTATATCCGTCACATATATTATATATTATCAAAAAAACAATTATCAATATGTATTTAATATAAAAATATAATGTTGTATTTTTCCAAAGAATATACAACATTGCACATTTCCCTATAATCCTGAACTATTTTCAATGAATAACAATAAAATACCTTCCGACCATTTAGCAGGCAGAGTCCCTCCACAAGTCAAACTTACTATTGCAATATTTTTTAAAC
>AUXO012136705.1_pt1 | contig 53378 bp, 79 predicted proteins | sample 768731 | NCBI WGS metagenome assembly AUXO01 (sample SAMN02715735, study PRJNA202380) | gut metagenome | biome: sheep rumen | host: Ovis aries | place: New Zealand: Palmerston North
ATGCAGGGAGGGGGGTAGTTTCTAAGAGACCCCCCCTATACCCTCCTTTTCGTCATCCTCTACTACCTTTTTGTATATTTGATAATTGTGAAGTCGCAAAATGTCATCAATTGCTTCTTCATTGTGTCTGTTGAACAGTTCGTCCTCTACTTCTTCAGTTGAATTGGAAACTCTTGCAAGGTAAGAACAGCAATGATAGCCGTTTTCCTCATCAAATCGATACCAATCATCGAATTGTGTGAAAGGATTAAACGGATTGTCAACAGTTGAAAGCATAACTCTTCTCAAAACGCTTCAATCCTTTCTAAAGATTCTTGTTCAAAGTAGAAACCGAAACACCAATTGCATCAGCAACTTGTGCTTGTGTATAACCATTGGCCAACATTGACTGAGCACGGGCCTTCTGTCCAGAAGTCAAGCCTTTTGAAGTTCTCGGAAGCGAAAGTTCTTTTACTTGTGCTTCATCAGCGTTCCTCAAAATGCGTTTTAACTTAGTCTTTGTAATTGCTCCAGCCTGAACAGCTTCCCATTCGCGACCTTCGAAGCGAACAGTTTCTTTCTTAGCGCCCAATCTGTTGCGTGCATCTGTCAAAGCACGGCCCTTGTATTTCTTCTGATCTGCCTTAGACATATCAGGATTGTCTTTGAGACGAGCATAATAGATTTTGTTACCAAGGAGCTGTGCTTTTCTTTCAAGGGGGGAGTTCATTTCGGCACGGGCCAGCTTAGCATTGAGACTCTTTACCTCCTGATCGTAGGCCCTTGCAGCAGACGGATTATACTCCACCTCTTTTGTTGAAAGGGAGGCTTTCCTAGCTTCATTGGCCAGGGACTTAAGGCGATTCGCGTGAGAAGCATACACCTCTTCAATCAAATAACCGCTCGACAGCTCCCTCGCATCCTTTACCAAATCCATACGATGAACTTTTGTTATGCGGGGCTCTATCTTCTGAATAACCTGGCCCTTAGAATTTATGCGAGTAATTGTGTTAGTACGCCCTGTCTCAGAATATAGCTTCTCACCAGTCTCTGGATCAATATACCTTCTGCGAGTACGACCCGTCTCAGGATCAATATAGACCTGACCTTCCTGTCTTTCTGGAATACGCGCTTCAGATTTTGCCCTTGTAATAATAGTCGAAGCTCCGCCATAGCCGTCATCATCAGCATGCTTCTGATACTTCTTCTTAAGAGCCTGAATATCGTTCTCTTTCTCAGATCTCTTCCAGTCAAGCTTATGCTTCTCGGCATCAATAACCACCATGGAATGACGAACTGCCTTACAAATATCGTCAGGAGGAGCATTCTGTATGGTCATGTCCATGATAAGATTGGTAACCACACCCATCTGCTTCTGCTTATGTTCAGGAGAAATAACCTTCATGCCCTCATAATAAGGATACTCCTCTTTCGGATCGAAGTCTTTGAGTCCCTTCAATGCAGGTGCAGTCTTAATCTTGTGATCGTTGTTTGGAATAACCAGTACAGTGTCACCATCAAAGTCGGCACCTGACAGTCGCTCAGCAACCTTAGGGTGAATGCCGACAGCATCCTTCGCATTTGGAATAAGCTTGTTAGCTTGGGGATCACGGTTATTGACGGTCAACTCGGGAATCTCAAATATGCCACCATGAGGATAACGAATCAAAACAACCTTCTCACCATCACGGTATCCAGGAGCATAGATCTCATTCTCCTTCATTTCAGGGAAAGGCAAAATAACCTTGTACGCCTGGCGAGGTAATCCAGCAGCTCTCAAATGAGCAGCATCAGAATCGCACTGATCGGCAAATGAAATCAGTAGCTCCTTCTTGACAGTCGGATTTGTATAGCTCATGATCGAGTCAAACTCATCCTTGGCAAGGCCATAGGAAATATCCAGCTGCTTCTTGGCCAGAGAAGGGGTTTGTTTGGAGAGCATCTGACTAGAAAGTGAGTTGCTCCAGCTGTCCCAGTTACCTTCTTCAGATACAATATTCAAACAGGATAACTGACGCTCACCATTCTCATCAATATAGTGGCGCTGTGCGAGCTTCAACTCATTATCCAGCCGAATACTGGCTCCAAAGGGATTCTCAGGATTCTCCTCAATGCTCTTCATGGGCTTGAGAACCTGCTTTGCTTTCGGATCATCAGGTACCAGCATGGGTGTTCCCTTATGCTTATTGGTGTTGAACACAATATCATAGCCATCAGGAATATTGTCCGAATACATAGCCATGCCTTTCAAATAATGGCTATCATCTACAGCAATTCGAACCTGAGCATATCGAGCATCTTTTAGGGAAATATCTTCAACGCCTCTTCGAAGCTCAATAACGCCATCCTTGTCGGTGCCGCCATCTTCCGCATAACGGATAAATATCCTACTAGAATCAACACTTCGAGGCCGCTCTATTTGCTCATAGGTTTCTCCACCATCTTCAGAACGCTCTCCAGGAATATGGATCTTGTCGCGGTTCTTGGAAACCATTCCAAAAGTGTCTTCAGGTCGGGCAAGGGTCTTGATAGTTGTCTCTTTGCCAGTTCCCAACTGCCGAACCTTCAGAGAATATACGTTGTAACCCTCATCTTTGAGAATCTCAACAGCAGCAGCCAACTTTTCCTTGCTGACGCCAACCCATTGCTCAGTTCCAGCACCAATGTCCAAATATCCATCCTTCTTCAGCTCGTCTCGAAGCATGTCGGCAGTGACTGCGGTTACACTTCGACGTTGCTGCTGACCGGCATCCAGTCTTGTACGTACCGTGGATTCAGGAATACCAAGCTTTTCGGCAATTGCAGTTGTGCTCATTCCGCGATCACGCATTCTTGTAACCTGCGCTTGTTCAGCTTTTATAATCTCATCTTTGGCGACAGTCTTTCGAGCACGAAGAGTTCTGACAGATATCCCATAACCATCAGCGATTTCCTTCTCACTGAGGCCCTGCTTTCTAAGCTTCTGAACATCACCAATGAAACTTGCATAACGCTGATAAGCATTGTCGCCACTGCCCCAAGGATAACGACCCGAATGTGGCACCGAGCCTGCGTGCGGAGTGCCGACATGACTCAGAAACTCCGTGTAATCAGTGCCAGTTATGAACGGATCGTCGAAGATCGAAATATCCATCATCATGCGCCCTCCATTTGAATTTGCTTGAGAACTTTGTCCCATTCGATGATTGTATGCATGAACTGCTCAATCAATGCCGGATCGGGATTCTCTACGACAATGTCGTTGTTTTGATAAATACGAAGCTCAGCCTGAAGCTCATCCGGTTTGTAGCCATACTGTAAACAGAAAAGCGCCTCGTAAATATCCAGCTGTTCCATGTGTGCCTTGATCTCTCCAGTCTTCAAATCATGAATCCGAAGCAGGTTCTTCTTTTCATTGAAGCAAATGGCATCAGCAGTGCCAAAGCAGAATTCTGAATACCACAAAGGAACCTCGGTTTCCATTCGAAAGCCTATGGCATCGTTGACATACATGTTGAGCGTAGCGCTGGTCTTTGGAAGCTTAATGCGCTCATCAATGAGCTCCTGAGCAATATGGTGCAATCTTGTGCCGCGTTCCTTTGCCATGGAGTTCATGTAAACACTAATCAGCTTGTCCTTAGAGTAATTTATCCAGCTGTAACCACTGGGACTCAGAAAAGCGTGTCGATCCTTAAGATCTGAACGCCTGTTGAATTTCATCCAAAACCGCCTCCTTGTTTTCAGGAAAAATAAATGCCGCGTAGGACATGTCATTCATCATGCCAACGTAGTAGTCCTGATTTGGTTGATGGGAGGCATTCGCGTCTCGCTTGCATTCCAGAGCGGCCCAATGATTCTTATAGAGAACCATCAGATCAGGAATGCCTTGCAAATATCCAGAATCATTCTTGAGAACCATACAGCCAGGAAACCGCTGTTTCAGATCCTGAATTAATCTGGCTTGAAAGGCATTTTCCTTTGCCATAAAACCACTCCTTCGCGCACGCGCGTAAAATAAAAGGACTTGCAGTTCTTAGTGAAACCACAAGTCCCAGAGAGAATATGCCAACAATACAAGCATGCTTCCAAAAATTTATTAATGGAAAATCGACATATTCTCTCCCTTTCCATAATATGCCGTGTTTTTTTTGCGAATGCCAAAAAAGAATGAGGCGTTAAGCCTCAGTCTTTTCGGTTTTAGCCGAATGTTCCTTCATTTTATAGATTCCCTCAATCGCATCATAGACGCCATTGTAAGCGGCAAGACCAACAGCAACACCAGCAACACCCATAAAGACCAATGATGCAACCTTCTTACCTCCTACTAAAACAACACCTTTTGTTATGCTGCTAATCATCTGTTCGGCAAGCATCATTGCTCCTAATTCTGCATAAACTCCAACGCCCGTTGAAACTCCAGCCTTAATAGCCTCTTTGGTAATGGACATAATAGAATCCTCCTTTAATTAATATCCATTATAGAGAGTGTAATTCTTGCGACCTATTCTTTAACAAACATCTTCTCGTTGAAGGTCTCCTTGTTCTGAAGAGATTTACTAATTGCTCGATCAATGGAACTATTGGACTTGAGGTGATAGTAATATAAATCGATGTAAGGCGTGTTGAGTCTGTCAATCCGACCAGCAGATTGCACCATAATCTTGTAGCTGTAATTCTGACTGTAGAACACTATCACATTGGTTTCTATGCAATTCCATCCCTCAGCACCTGCAGTGTACTGAACCAGATATATCCAGCTGTCACTATCAGGTATAGGTTCATGCTTGTGTCCGTTCCACTCAGAAACGATGGCCTCAGTGCCAAGCTGTCTAAGAATATCCAGCTCATAGTCGAAGTTGTAGAACACGATGATTCGCTTATGCTTTTTATACAACTCCCAAACCTTGTCAAATCGTGATTGATCGGCATTCGCAATCTTTCGAAGCACTGAACACAACTCTGAAATATCCCGCATCGGTCGATCCTCAAACGGATTCCACCTGGCTTTTTCAGACTCCCTGTAAAGCTTCTGGTCATAGCCGCACAGAATATCCATATGGATCTGAACAGTGTGCCGCTCATAAGGCATCTCAACTGTAATCTGCTTTCTGAGTCTCACCAGTCTGCCACACTCAATGTATCGATCAACTTTTGGGAACTTGCTAAAGTGACTGTAAATAACATGCCTTCTGACAAACTCAGTGCGATTCTTGTAGAACCCATTGGCCAGAAACACAGGAACATAGTCCATCCATGTATCACCTGGAGTAGCACTCAGTAATATCCAGCGGTTCCGCTTGGCAATCTTCAGAAAAGCCTTCACCCATTTGCCAGATCCAACAAGACGCTGCTCATCCAGTATAAAAAAGCAGTCCTTAACTTCCATGTACTTAGCAATGTTGTTCCAACTGTCGACAGTCATCTTCACACCGCACCAGCTTGAGTCCCGTTCGCCAGTCAGCATAAAAGGCATGGCCTCTTTCTCCCAGTCCTTGGTATCACGCTTTCTGGCAGTTGTGATAATAAACAGGTCTTTGGGATAAGCCATGTCTTTAAGCCTGCCTTGGCCGTTGATCCGCAATCGACCATAGCATTCCTTGATGCAAAAATAGGCAAGCGCTGTCCGGGACTTTCCGGAGCCGACCCCACCGACAAGGATAGAGCCGCTCCGAAGTTCCTCAATAGCTTTCAGCTGGCTTTCATGAAGCTCAATGTTCGTTGCCAAAGCTGCTCACCGCACTGTCAGGGCAATCCGCATACTTGTCAGCGAACTCATCTTCGACAATTGTGAAATATCCAGCCTTTAGATAAGCCTTGGTGCCAGTCCTTCCGTTAACTTCCCAATTGTACGGACGAACAATCAAGTCCACATTCTGAAGCTCGGCCCAATCCAGAATGCCGACACTTTCCTCACTCAGCTGGGTCTTGCCCTTCTTGGTCACAAGAACCACCTTCGGCGGAATCGCACCGAAGTTCACAGACACCTGCAAATATCCCTGAGGCTCTTCATCGTCATCCTTGGGAGTCAGCCAGCGCACATTCCATCCATCCTGCTCAAGGCGAGTGCCCATCTCATTATCGAGGAACAGGCAGAAATTACGACGACCTGACGGGTTGAACTTACCTTCCTTGCCGCTGAAATTACGGAAACCAATACGAGCATTCTCAATTACGATGTTCTGATTAATCATTTCATTAGCCCTCCAAATTCTTGTTTTCTTTCTTCAAACATTCCTTGTCGATGTCATCCAGTGAAATATCCAGCATTCTTGCCAAAACAGCAGAAGAGATCAGCACATGACTGACCTCCTCCTTAACTCTCTGAAGTGCACGACTGTCCTTATACCGCTTGAGCTTGCTCAAAGCCTGAATCAGCTCCGCGCATTCCTCTTGCAGAATATCAATCTTCTGATAAGAGCTCGGAAAGTAACTCTCACAATAGGCAACGTGGCTAACCGGAACGTCAAATATCCGTTCGCCTTCCATCAAAGCCAAATACTCATCCCTCCTCATAGTTTGTCGCAAGGTGCATGGTCATCCATAAAATGTGGGCAATCCACACAGGTCACATACTTTGGATCTCCGCACGGAACTGTCCCGGTCGGAATATCCAGCTCCTTGTCCTCCTTCGCAACAGCATCTCTGAAAGCTCCAACAGGCGCATTCTGAAACACTTCAAAGTCACCATACTTGGAAATATCATCAACTGCGGCATTTGCCAGAGCATCATAATAGCGACGATCTACCCAATCCTCATGTCCCGAAGCGGATAACACCTCAGACTCCATCCATCGATAGCCCTTTGCTCCACCAGCTGAATTATACTTGCCATTGTTCTCGCGAACCAGCAAACCACCACCATTACCATCTTTTACAGGTGTAAATAGTCCAGCACGACCAACAAAGTGATACTTATGTCCCTTGGAAATATCCAGCTGGAGTTCCTCGTTGCTCATCTCAGCAAACTCACGATTCAGCTTCTTGGGCTTGTCGGGATGAGCGACATTATACTCTCGCCTTGAGAGTTCCTCTTCCTGAGGCTTGACGTTTGGCAAATCCTCGTTAAAGTCCAAATATAAAGCCGTAGTAACAGTCATGGTCTCGCACATGTCTCGAAACTCAACCGGTTCCTTACTGAACAACTTCTTAAACACATACGGTTGCAGGAACTGCGTTCCAGTGGCAGTCCACTCGTTGGCTTTCTTTCCACCTTTGTTGCGGACACCTTGATCGTCATACCTGGCAATATAAACCGCGTTGTTCACAAGACACATCCGGTCATAAGTCGCCTCATGGTCAAACACATAGCCGTAAAGCTTTCCAAAGTTCTTGACAAACTCGATGATCTCTGGAGTCGCATTCGGAATCTTGATAGAGTCGGTCTTAATATGTGCAACAGTGAAACCCTTCTCCTGAACCGCATGCTTTAGGTCCACCATAAACAAAGCCCCTCGCTTGGCGACAATGTTGTCGATGTTGCGGGGGTCCTTGAATTTATTTGGAAAACTGGCACTTGTAAGGCCGTAAACCGAATTGATAGCGATCTTCAGAGCATAGTCCAGACCATCCAAAGCTTCGGGATCATTGAAATATGGAACCAGCTTGCCATTGAACAACTTTCCAGCCTCATCGAACTGTTTATGCTTAATAAGCACCCTGGCATTTTTCAGATCGCTGAATATCTTTGTGTACGGACCGAATAGATTCAGGTTCTCCATACTCGAAGGATGCATGCTGTTTACATCCAACAGCGCCACATTCCAGTACATGCCGGGCTCAGCATACACATAGCCTCCTTCTCCAGTCACCTCACCGCGATAAGTGCTCTTGCCATTCTCAAACTTATAGCCAGGGAACATCTCGCTCAAGTCAGTATAGACAAACTCACTCTGAGGCGCCTTCACATCACCAAATATAATACGAGCTGTATGCTGATTGGTTGTATCGTTGACGCTCAAACCGGAAATATCAGCCAGAATCTTCCTTGCAGTCCAGTCAGCCTTACGGGCATTGAACACGGCCTCTGTTGCAATAACGTCATTGTCGCAATACTCAGCTACCAGCTGCCACTTTTCCTCGGGCACAGGCTGATCCCATGGCAAACCAAGTTCCTGATGATGAATTCCCAGCTCGATCTCCCACTTCTTAAGGCTCTGCTTAGTACTGCAAAAATCATACACATCCGTGTAACTCACATTGTAAGCTTCGCCAATCAGTGCATTCTCGCTGTTACCGATGATTCTCTGACTGAGAATATAAAGGTCATACAGAGTCTTGCACCGACCATCATACCAGGCATAGAGAATGTGATTGTCATACCTCCGGCAGTTGAAGCCAACAAGCTTCATCTCCATCAGCTTGCCAATATCTTCCCTACTCGGATTAATCATCCGAACACAGGTCTTGTCATCACCGGCATACTTCCAGTTCACCAGGAACAGATTCGGGAATACCTCAATATCAAAGAACACCATCCGGTCATCCTTGTAGTTCTCAAGTGCTGATGAAATATCTTCTGATGCAAACTTCATCTCGTTGACCAACTTGATACAATACTCCGGCTTATTACTGCTGTTCGCGGCAAATGCGAGAACCTTCGGACGCATGGTTGTTAGATCATACTTCAGCCCAGACTCATAAGCCTTCTCCAATTCGCTGTAAATATAATCAACCTCAGGCTTGGTGTGTCCATGGTGCTTCTTCTCAAGGCAATTCTCAATAAACCGCCTCAAAGACTTGGCACTCTTGATTGCTTCAAAGTCAACCATCTTTCCTCCTTTCAGCGGAAGGCCACTCGAGATGTGAGCAATCGGAATATCATTGCACTTCGAAAGCCGTCTTCTCAGTGTCGCTCCTCCGTTAAACACCTTGATCTCGATTCCGTCATCATAAATCCGACTCAGCTCCAACGGATCACCGTCATAAATATAATGCAGGTGTATTCCGTTGCCTCCCTTGCTGAACTCGGCATAGGTAACCGGCCACTGTGAAGCAGCCTCAAGATTCTTATCAGCGCATTTGTTGCCATCCGCATCCTTCAAATCGAAGTCAATCACAATATGATTGAGCGGAGGCTTGACATAATGCAGCTTGTGCGTGTCAATATCCTTGAGAACCGTCTTGCAGTCACTCCAGTCTACCTTAGGAACCTCATACTTGTTGGCCAACTGAGCAGGACAGTCTGCCAAAATATCATCCAGAAGACTGACTTCCTTGTCCAAAACCAAACAAAAAGGTTTCTCTACTTCCTTGTCCTCCTGTTCTCCGGTAAACTTAGAAACTTTGAAACCTCTGTAATAACTGCGAACATAACTTCCATCGATCCTTGTCGCATCCAGGAATTCCTCAAAGTAATTCTTAAGCTCCTCCCTGAATTTGTACATGGGCATCTTCCACTCGACCAGTGTCGTCTCGCAGTAAGTCTTGTACATGGCATATGCCTGTTTAAGCGCTATACCATCCTGCTCCTTGAAAATATCAAAGCTATCTTCTACGAAATTGAAGAACACATCCGTCTTTGCAATCATCTCAAACGGAATGTACTTGTCGTAATAATTCTTTCCGAGCTTCTGGTAAATATCAAGGCAATGCTGAGCAATAGCACCGAGCTGAAAATCGATCTGCTTCATCAGCGAATTATACTGCCTAGCCGGAATCTTCTTACCAGTCGGCTTCACATCGATCAACCTTCGGATAATTCCGCTCTTGGAATCCGTAATCTTCACCGGACGATTAGTTGCCATGTAGAGAAAACAATTAGCCCGACTCATGTAACTGGACTTGTACTTCTCCTTCATGGTCATCATCTCATGAGACACAATAGAATTCAACTTGGTGTTGTCCTCAATATGACTCAGGTCGCCGTCATGCTGAATTGCTACGAGTGGATTGGTCCTGAACACATCCGTAGAGAACTCGTTGTTGTTAGAAGCCAGAGCCTTTGCGTCAAACGTCACATAATATCCATCGAACAGTTTCTGGATCACATTGAGTATCGTCGATTTACCAGCACCGGCTTCACCATAGAACACGAGAAACTTCTGAATATCACGACTGTCTCCAGAGACGATTGCTCCGATGCTCCATTCAATCTTCCTTCTCTCGTCCTCATCATACAAGGTTCCGACCAATTTGTCCCACGCGCTATAATCGCCTTCTCCAAGAGAATATCCAAGGCGTTTACTGACGTAGTCCTCCCTCTTCACTTCTGTATTTAGAAACGTAAGCTTCTCGTCAAGCTGAATTCCGCAGTCCGCGATCCGACTAATATAATTCTTGAATTGTACCCATCCATTTGTGGAATAGCTTGTCACATCCCTCACAGATATCACAGCATCAACCGCTCGATCTCTCCTCAGCTCATCAGCATACTTGAAGAGTTCTGCATCAACAAGTCGGGCAACGTCGTACTCATCAGTCGACCACATTCCTTTCTGCTCATCCCAAATCGCGTAAAAGCTTTTTCCTCGAACCATGAGGTCCTTCGAACGTGTCACCACAAAGTCCGGATAAATCTCAATAAGACCCTTCTTGCTGCTCCTTTCTCGGACCTTGAAAAAATCCATCAACCACACCCTCTCAAATTGCTAAAAATTAGCTTGTTGCAAATTTGAAGACATTTTTATACTCTTTTATATATAATGATTTTTTCCTTATAAAGGTAGTAAAAATTTTTGCAAAAATGCAACAAAAGCCCCAAAACCCCTGCAAATACGGGGTTTTTGCTGTTGCAAATCTGTTTTCAAAAATGCAACTTGTTGCAAATATTTGCAACTTTTTGCAATTCAAAATTGCACTTAACAGAATCTTAACATTCAAAAATGCAACTTTGTTGCAAATTTGCAACACTTTCAAACCGTTTTTGCAACACTTTTTAGCGTCCAAATGTCGTCCAAAAGTACCAATTTTTCATCGTTTCCGAACTCAAAAATGGTCGTAATTCCGTCATCTGAGCAGTACAAAACCTTGTCCAAATTTACCTTATAAGTGGTCCCATGGCGGTCTTCATACGTCGCAAAAATCGGCATTACAACTACCTCCTTCATGACTTTCCCGGCACTTTTTTAGCTCAGTTTTAGCCTTCTCAAGCTCTCTTTCAAGCCTCTCAATCTCACTCACAAGGCCCTCAATTTCCTTGTCTTTAGACACTTCAATGGCTACTTCCTGCCAGTTAATTCCGCTCATAATTGCTCCTCCTTTCAACTAAAATATCCTGTAATTTTCAAGCAAATAGTCCTGTGCCTGAGCCCAAAATTCAATGCCTCTCTGGTCCCTTGTAGGTTCTCTCAGAGGGAACATACCGCCTCTTCCATCCGGCAAAATATCACGGTCCATCACCCTCCTCAGAGTCTCCTCAACTACTGCTGTACCGTTGGCCCTGTCAAAGCGAATATCAGTGTAAGCTGTAAGCCCAAGGTTCTCAATAATCTCCCAAAAGATTGCATCAACACCCAAATCGTCACAACTGTCCAGCAGCAAATACTCAATATCCTCTGCCAAAGCAACCAACATCTCCAGAAAACGGCACGGTCCATCCATCACAATCGACCCATCACGTAGGAAAGTCTCGTAAAACTGGTCTCTAAGTTTCTTGCCATCCTCTCCTCGGTTATCATCATTCCCTACAATTCCGTAGTATTCCGTATCAAATAAAGCTTCCATCAATCTACAATGTGTATCCGACAGTTCGCTGTAATATACCTTAGAACACAGCCATCGAAAGTAAGCTTCTTCTCCAGGGTCATTAAACACCGGTCTTCTCATCCGTTATCCTCCTTTTTATTCAAATATAAAGTCGACAAAAAGAGAGGGCGTGTTAGCCCTCCACTCCTTTAATAAAATCTCCGTCGTCAGATTCTTTGCAGTTTTTCTTACGCTCCTCTTCAAACCAGGCTTTGGTCCTCTTGGCGTTGTCCTTCCTATTGTAGTACACTCCTTTTTCCCACTCGAAGTACTCAATCTCCTTCTGAATATCATTCAATTTCTTGATCTTGGTAACCTCGAGAGCCACGCATCCACTCAACAGAAGCGTTCCAACACCCAAAACACCGAGCAAAAGCTTGTCAGTAACCATAGAAAATCCTCCTTAAATTTTTCTCATCTAACAGCGTGTTTTTATTGCGATTATCTTTTCAATCTCCAATATCGGCGTTGTCAAATATAAAGTTGCACAACTCAACAGAGCAATCATGACATAAATCTATGTGTTCAACGTTAGCATTTGGATCATAGTGAGGTCCTTTTATGATAGTTATGTCAAAATGCGGATAATAGTTTTTAATAGCGTACATGTTTATAAGCGGATTGACTTCCGGAATCTCTTTTCCGCATCTGTTGCACTTACAAATCTTCATACTCACCCCTCCAAAATATCAACATCGCCAGGATTGCCCAGTGGTTTGAAGTTAACTTCCTCAAAACAAAGCTCTCGAAGTCCTTGTTTCTCTCGATCTTCATTCAGAATATCAAGTGCTCGTTCGAATACTTCCATCGGGTTTGTGAACTTCCTGTTTTTTCGAACGTTTACGATCGTCTTTCGCGTTTCACTTCCCCAAATGTACACCAAATATCCGTATCCGCTAAGCTCAATAGTACGATCCGGATACCACACGGCCTTGTAAGCGTCATTCTGATCGAGAAACTCGCGCAAAGCATCTTCCGAAATTATCTTTTTGGCTCCTCCAGGCATAGCTTTCAGCTTTCCATCAACAATCCACCGATAGACAGTCGCCGATCTAACGTAAAGATTCCTTGCAATATCAGGCACACTATAGTACTTCACTTTCCAAACCTCCCATCAGAAATTGTACTATTCAGTCCACAATGCGAACAAAACTATTACGAGCACTGCTATTATGGCAATCACACTCGTACTCAATCCCCTTCATCCTCCTCGTCAGATATCAAGTCGCTTGTAGCAGAGCCGTCCCCAAGCACGACATCCGCGTAAGCAGCCCTCAACCGCGTCACCTCATAGTCCGTAGCATCGCGTTCGTTGCGAATATAAAGAGTGTCAGCATCGTCCATCTCATCCGGATCATCGTCAAAGTGCTCAAGACTGTCTCCAATGAGGTCATAAATATCCTCCACGATCTCCTCATTCTCATAGCATAGTGTCTCATCATCCTCGTACCAGGTAAGATGTTCCTTGCGATACCTACCTGGTTCAATGTAGTCCTCGAAGAGGATCTCGTAAATATCACCCTCATCATTCCTCGCCGTATCCCACACTTCTCGATTCTTATCGATCAAAAACGGATCATCAAACTCTCCTTCATCGTCCGTAGGATGCAGCGAATCTGCAAGAGGATTCTCGGAGTTACTGACGTACTTTTGTGCAATATCAACAACTTTTTTAAAGTCGTCTTCAGCATCTTGCACAACAACCTCTTCGGATGCCCCTGAGAGCCCCTCAGAGCCGTTCTGAGCGGTTTTCTCCCCTTCCTCGATAACTTGGTCGTGCTTCATTTGAGCGTCTAATTTACGCCATTTACGCTCTTCTACAACGCCTCTTACAAAGTACCCTCCGCCGAATCCAACGACTAAACACCCTCCAGCAACAGCCACAATTTTGATGTTCATGACTCCAAACCTCCCAAAATATCAGTCTTCCTCAAGCTCGTCCGTATACTCCATCTCAAGACTCTTACCAAGTTCCCTTCGAATACCAGCAAGCTCCTCGTCATGTCTCGCGAATATCTCGCCAACCTCAGCAAGAGTAGCGGCCTTACGTAATTCCTCGTTAGTCTTCTCAAGAAACTCTATACGCGGCTTGAGTCGCTCGTATACCATGATTCCAGCAATTAAACCTCCAAATATCATGAGACAAGCTGCCAGCACAAATCCCATGCTAATTGCCTCCTCTCTTATTGCGTCTTTCGCGTTTAGCTTTCTTGCCAACCATGTAGTGAATATAATCACCATCGTTGTTCTTCTTGTCGTTGACTTTCCTATTCTCTTTATCGATAGCATCCTGAAATTCCTGATACCTCAGACAAGTTGCATGACAATATAAATGCCGTCCTGTCTCTTCGGTACAGTAGTGGCAAGGAGTTTCTCTACTAGGTCTCAGCATTGTCAGAATCCTTCTTTTCTAAAGATTCAATGAACTTTTCGTATTCCTCGCAATTATCCTTGCAACTCACACTCCTTCCGTTATCCTTTGTGCAAAATCGGCAAGGACTTTTGTAATAATATCGAATAAACAGATTAGTTTTCGTCATTAATATCGTCTCGCTTTCTCTGAATATCTATGGCCATTCTCTTCAAATCTCGGTTAACTTCCTCACATGTAGCAATGTACTCCTGTTTACGGACAATTGTCTGCTCGAGTTGTTTGATCTTGCGTTCCCTCTCATGCCAGCAAAGAGCCCATCCAAGAAAATAAGCGAACAGGACCAGCACACTTGTTACAATGTAATACAATACGCTGCACCTCCAAAATATCATAGAGCCATCCCGATTTGAGACGGCTCTCCAGTCACTATGTTACTTGACAGTGTTCTTCCAAGCGATCAGGTTGGAAATATCAGTCAACGGACGGTTGTCAACATTAAATTCAAGCCAAATGCCATCCACAATATCCGGCATCCAAGGAAGATTGCCGTTCTCAGGAATTTTAGCAATTCCGTCGTCGATATAGCCGTCGCCATACTCAGTATCGTTAAACCAACCCATATACATGGCATAGTCCGGAATATCAGCGGGCTCCCAACCGTATTCCTGTAGAACCTCGTACAGAGTGATCTTGTTGAGCTTAGTACCAGAATGCAGACGGTTGTTAAGTGCCTCAAGACGACTCTTAAGAAACAGGTAGTTGTATCCCATATTGTCATGATTCCAGTACTTGTTGGTCCGATCGAAGTAGAACCGATAAGGATGATCGGAGTACGGCTTCTTTGTTTCGGTTACCTTCAGAATATCATTGCCGTCCTTATCCTTCTCTCCAGTTACCTCAACCTTCTGTTCCTTATTGTAGAAGAGATCATCCGCCTCCTCTTTACCGTACTTATCCTCCGCGCGTTTTTTGACATCTCGATAAGAAGCACTCAGACCCTGGTAAGCACTAAGCAAAGCAACGTGACGCTTGTTGAGCATGTTGTGGCCGCTTAGAATTGACAGGCCACCAAGTACTTCCAGTAGCACAGGTCCGGCGTATACCTTACCAATATCAACGACAGTATGCCCATAATGCCTGGCCAGTTCCTTCTGGTAGTTCGGATCGCCAGCCTCCTTCAATTTCAGAATATCAACCTTGCGCTTATCGCATTTGCCAAGTACCGCATCCAATTCATTCGCAGTCTTGATGCAAGCCCATACGCCGCCGGCAAACATGAACACAACTCCTCCAACAACCATGATCGTCGGGGCTTTTGCCTGTGCTGCCAGCTTAATTGCCTGGGCTCCAGTGGTGATGTTGCTTCCGAGATTCGCTAGACTCATAGAATATCTTCCTCCTTTTATTTATAGCGGTAATAGGCTCCTTGAGTACTGAGAGCCCAATCATCGCCATGGTGCTCAAATATCATTACCTTGTGGTTGTCAAGTGTTATCTCTATACTTTCTGTGTCGTTCCTCTTCCATTTGTGGACCATATCAGCAAATTGAGGAAATATAAGTTTAAACTGATCCAGCATCGCCTTATACTTGTTAGGCGGTGGTATGTAACCGTTGCCGTGCATAGAAAACCCTCCTAAAAAAATAGGGACGTGCGTAATGCTCATCCCTATCGTTCGTAAAATCAGAAAACTTCCAATGTTGCGCTCATTTCAGCAACTTTTTTCTGAACTCCCTTCAGTTCCTCAATGAAGTTTCCAAGTTCCTTAAAGCTCACCTCGATTCCAAGCTTATCCTTCTCGATCGTTACTGACTTGGTGCCAGTGTCAAGAATATAAGTGCTCATCGTGCTAATGCCGCCCATCGTCACAACCGTTTTGGTAACTGCGCACATGGGAATCGCATCATCCTCGACTCTCTGGTTACTTGCGCTCTTGCAAATATCCCTGAGTGGGATGGTGGAACTCACCCGTCCGCCTCTACCGGAAGTGCTGCTGATTCCGAGCTGCTTGGCATGATACTGAACCGTATTCTTGCTAACACCAATCTCGTCAGCGATCTCCTGGTAAGTATGTCCTTCGATCAAAGCGTTCTTCAGTAACATGTCGTCCTCCGGAACTCTCCAAGATCCTCTCTTTGCCATAATGATCCCTCCAAATATAATGTTCGGATTTTACTCCATTATAGAGAGTGTAATTATTGCGCTAATTGCTCACTTGACTTGACCATCTCGCAGCATTCTTCTCCAAATGGCAATAACTTGATCGTCGGACATAGCTGTTACTTTCATCTTCCACTTCTCACCAGGATAGAGCTTCATAAGTTCTGCTCTCATCTCATCAACGTGCATGCGGTAACCACCACTTTCCTTCTTTGTGTTCTTCTAGGAACCAGTTGTTATAGAGCTCGTATCGCCTCGGAATATCATAGACCCACCTAAGATCGTCCTTAGCCATAGCGTAAATCTTGAAAGCCTGGAACATACCGCAATTGTGGAACTCCGGACATCCGCAGCGATAGATGCAGTTCGGCACAAGCACATCAGCTTCATGAGAATATCCGTTCTCCATCAATGCCAGCTTCAGATCCTCAACCAGAGCCCTTGCCTCGTCCGTAGCTTGTCCGCAGAGCCGCTTGCGAGCCATGTCAATAAGGTTCTGCATGTTGGCATAACCGTCGAAGTTTACCGGAGCTTCCTGCAATTTCTTTCCCCTGGGAATTTCGTCCTTTAGCCTGTCATCTCTTTGGGTAGAGATGAACTTTTCAAACTTGTGACGGGAAAGCTCCGTGGATACCCAGTAAGGAATATCATCCCACTTCCAGTCGAACTCAATGATACGAATAGGACTGTGCTCCGAGATCAGCAAACCGAGTTTGAACTTCTCGGTCGGTTCCTTGTCGGTGAAGTCCTTATTGTCAGTAGTCCTGCAGTGGTTCTTCACACGTTTCCAGTCAACGATGCATTCTGTCAACTGCGTCTTAAGAATATCATGCATCCTTATCCTCCCATCTCACAGGCTTGTGGCTGTCATCGTTCGCAGTATAGTGGAGGCAATCATTACAAGGATCATCTGTCGCAGGAATATCATGGTACTTGCAGGTCTCGCAATACTTGTAGAAGTCACATTCTTTAAGCATTGTCGGAAGCCTCCTTTTGATTGAATAATGTTAATACCTTATTAAGACATTCTTCGCAAATATCAAAACTCTTTATGTCCGTTGTATTATTCTGGCCAAAACGGTCTATATATCGTACTAGAATCCTTTTTTTTCTCGTTCCTTGCTCAAAATCTTCATATTTTCCACAAGCATCACACTTGAACGCCATCATTTCCCATCATCCTCCATGGACATGAATTTTCGTACTTGCTCGGACAACTTGCGATTTTCCTCCATGAGTTCTTCCACTTCATCAGACAATCGACAATTAGCACCCCGTATATTGGCAATCAAATCATCTTTCTCAGCAAGTTGGTCAAGAAGATGGCATGAGTGGTCGTTCGACTGTTTCAAGTCATTGAGAATATCATCCGACAAGGCAATTGCTTTACTCGCTATAAGGTCATAGCTATCGAGTCTGTCAAAAGCCTCATGAGCCATCTCGAAGATTTTGTCAAAGCCTTTATTCTGTCCAATATACAGACACAAGCAAATCAGACCAATCACCCAACCGCCAATGAGCAGCAGAATATCAATCGTAGTCCAGTTCATGCGACAACCTCCTCAATGCTTTTGATGTTCTTAAAGCAGTTCTCAGGGAATATCTTTAGCTCATTACCTTTCATGTAAGCCCTCACAACAGCGTTCTTTTTATTACCAGCTTCCACTTCCACCTCAACCTCGCGTCTGTCGTCTACTCTCTCGTAGATCTCAAATATCACTTTGTAACGTCTCATAAGCCCTCCTTAAAGTCACAGCTCAATAGGTCTGGGAATGTTAATGAAACCGCCACGTCCGCCACGCAAATATACAGCTTCAGCATTGCCAAGATTCTCCCAACCCCATTTCTCATCAGTGAAGTCGTAAGGAGCTCTGCAAGCTGAGTAGAAATCACTAACACGGACATTGCCATACTCCATGATCGCAGATTTCATTTCGGCAATAACCTTCTGAGCCTCCTCAAATGTCGGCACAATAACGTCGTCAATCGGAATCTTTTGAGTATTGACTACACTTGAGGTATTCTGCCTGATGCTCTGAGTACTCACTCCGTTGTAATTAATCCTCGAAGTATTAGTCTGAGTATTCTGAGTTCCTCGATAGTGCTTAATAACACTTCTTCCGAACAGTGTCATCTCAAGCGAGCCAACCAGCGTATCGAACATAGTTTCCTTGATTGCCGGAATAATAACATCACGAATGATGTAGCTCTTAACATTAGAAATATCATCCGCAACAAATGCCTCAGTGAGTCGCTTACCGATAGTCTTCTTTTTGCGAATACTATTACCACTGACAACAGGAGCGAGAGTCTTTCGTTCCTTGCTCTTGTTACTGTTGCCATTGAGAGGATTCATCACCGGCACACCTGGCTTATCACGATTCTCCATCGTTGTCCTCCTTCTTTTTAGTTGCAATACCAAATAGGCTTGCGATCATGTTTATTCCAGAAACATTCTTAAGCTTCTTGATCTCTTCCCAGACTGCCGTAAACATACATAAACCAATGAAGTCGTTAACCAGCGCTATCACAATTAGTGCCTTCCAAATCCAATGCATAGAATCACCTCTATTAAAAATATAAGGGCGAGTAGACTATACCTCGCCCTTTTGTCGTCTGTTACATGTTCTTCATGGCAGCTTTCACGGCTTCCGGATGCGTAATAACATAAACAGCATCCACCGTCTTATTCATATAGTTCTCGGCAGCATCACCAACTGCTCCAGCAATACCAACCGCACCTATGAAGGCAACAGCTTTCTTGGCTCCTTCGCTCATGCCAATAATCGGAGACAGGGCCATATTGGTGACAACTCCAGCACAAAGGCCAACACCAACACCTAGAACCAGCTTAGCGATTCCCCAACCGTCAATCTTCATTTTTACATTCTGCTCAGGCATTCTGCTCAGCCTCCTTTGTCTTAACAATATCTTTCGCAAGGTTGATTACTGCGTTGTCATATTTAGCACGTACAATATCCGAAGTAGTCAAGGCTCCTCCCAAACCAAATCCAATTGTCAGTCCTGATACAATATCTTTGACAACTTCAGGAGCTTTCGGAGCAATCTTAGGTAGGACTTTCAAAATACTACCTCCAGCAGCAAAAATGCCAATACCAACCAATGCTCCAGAGAAATATCCAACTGCAGTCCTAAACTCCAAACTCTTCTTATCCATTACTAAACCCTCCTATTTATAGTTGTTGATTATTGAAATCGTGATCTGAGAGACTTCTCTCAACTTGCTCGCGTGCTTAATAGTGTTAGGGTGCTTGAGGCAGACCGCTACCAATATCAGTGCTCCCGCAACAGTAGCATATACCGGCAACGTCTCGCTCAAGTCCTTGTGGATCTCCTCAGTAGCAATATCTTTGATCTTGTCTACTGCTTGGGTCTTCCATTTATTAAAGAGCTGCATGATTCCTCCTTTTCAAAGTTCCATCTAGATTCTATCTTTGCTAAAACTCTGATACTGTCCGGGATGCAAATATCATCCTTGACATATTTACTGTCTTTGGCTTTATCAGCAGCCTCCTTTCGAGACTTGGCCATTACAGTGAATCTTATGCTGGAATTATCAAAAGATTCAGCAGCAATCAAGTATTCATACATTCTTAACACTCCTAAAAGCAAAGAGCATTGCTGGAAATATCTGTTGTTGCATTATGGACAGTTATTAATCTCAGCAATGCTCTATGAAGGTCTACGCTCTAGGAATATCTTACTTACAGAGTAGCTTCTGCAACTTCGGCAGCGGCCTCTGCAACCTTAACGGCCTTGTCTCCCTTGCCGACCAGGAACAGCACAGCTGCACCACCGCCAAGTACCAGTACTGTCAGGCCAGCAGCAATGGCGATCTTGCGCTTCTTGCTCATCGGTTTCTTGGCATTGACAATCACAGCCTGATTAGCGTTCTGGTTGGTATCCTGATTGTTGTTCTGATTCTGGTTCTCCTGATTGATGTTCGTTACGTTGTTCTCCATGGTTCTTTTCTCCTTTCAATGTAGAAAAAATATAATGAACGCCTTCTTAGACCTTCATCTAACAGTGTGTAATTCTTGCTGGCTAATCCTCGTCCTTAGCATTATATGCCTTAGCTGTGTCGCATACGCCTCTCAAATATCCTTTAAGTTGCCTGTAATCGCCGTACATGCTAATAGCTCCCCAAGCAACGACAGCGAGTCCGAGCTTGATGAGAGTCTTCATTCAGATTCCTCCTTCTTATTGGCCAACTTAATCGCCTCTGATATTTCCTCGATTCGCTCCTGACGCTTACGTTCCTTGGCCGCCTTCTTCTCAGCGTTGATACGAATGTTCTCTGCTTTGCGCTTGGCAATACGCTCCTTGGCAATCTTGGTGTTCTTCTCGTTCAGATCCATTACCTTATGAATATGACGAAGAGCATCATTGTAGATCTTGGTTCCTCCATCGCCAAGCAACTTCTTAATGAGACAAACCATAATGCCAGTGTCAATATCAAAGGTATCGTTCGGAGCACATACAGACTTGGTGAAAGTTCCGTCGGCAAACCTAACAAGCACCACACGATTGTTGTAAGTTTTGACGGAAGTTACGAGCGTGGTAATGCTATCAAATCGCTTCTGGAAACTTATGTTGTTGAAGGAAATCTTAGACAGATCATAGGAGGAGAACGTCCCGAAAAGTTTAATCATTACTTTAGCTTCATAGAAATTATGGTTAATCTCGTCCTCAATTCGATTGATCTCTTGAGCCAAATCGTTAGGAAGCATGCCAGTATATCCAGACGTAACAACCGGTTTCTCATCATCTTCCTCTTCCTGAGAACGGCAGTAAACGCTAAGAGGCACACGTCTTTCTGTTTCTCTCAAATCCCTGTAAGTAATATGATTAATCTTCTGACCATGTTCCGGCATAGTAATACCCTCCTTAAAACTTTTCTTAGGTTCTTTTCTGTCACCAAATATAATTCGAGTCGTGCATTGATTAGTTGTGCCATTAACAGTACCAGCAATATCATTTAGAATCTTCCTCGCAATTGAATCGTATTTTTCTGACATAGCATCGCGCTCCTTAAAACATCCAAATAATGATTCTTACAGTTGCTGCGAGCATAAGTACCGTTGAGCACAGCAAGCCCGCGTTGACAATCCAGCCCATGAGGAAGGATCGGGTTGGTTGTGGATTAGACAAGCGATGATTTCGTTGTCTCTTAATATCATGGCTATTGTGGTAAACCGGTCCATCTTCAATAGGGCTCATTAGTTATGCCTCCTTAATACATTGCTCCATAATCAGTCTTGTAAATATCCTTGTAATCTGCGGTCGGTCGGCTTATGAAGTCAACAACAAGCATCGGTGTTCCGTCCTTATCAAGTTGTGAGCTGAATTTGAATTGAACGAGATTGTTGACATTGAATCCCACGTCGTCTCCATAGGAAATATAATCCCATCCAAGCTCATCTCTCAATTCAGCATAGCTGCAATACATTTCTCCACCTTGCAGCATTCTGGCATTAATACGGTTCTCGGCTCGTAATATCTTTTCTTTACTGCCTCCTCTATACTTGTAGCCGCTATATACATCAAGAACTCTGAAATCCTCCTCGCCAATGATCTTGTAAGGAACGTTGGCAGTCTCAGCAACCTTGTCCTTGGCGATTTCGTCAAATATCTTTTGCTCCTTCTTTTCGCCAAAGAGTTCCTTAGTCTTACCCTTGTATTCGTCAAAAGCCTTCTTCTCAATTGCGTACATCGACAACAAAGTTGCGTTACGCTTGAGATTTATACTTGTGGCACCTATCATCGCTGCTATAGTTCCGCTTGCTGCAACGAAAACTGGAATATAACACTTCCATAAGTACTCAACCATCTCGGCCTTAGTCAACGGTCGTCCTAATTCTCCAGACTTCTTATCATATAATCGTACAGCCTTGACCGTACCATCTACTGACAATACCACACAGACAACTACTCCTCCAGTTGACGCAGCTGTGAGAATCTCCGGTAAATGCTTGGCAACCCCCTTTCTAGCAATCATAGCTCCAGTTCTGATGGTCGATAGAACACTCATAGGCATTCCCTCCTTGAAAAATATAAGGGAGAGGTCTTTACGACCCCATCCCTTGTTCGATAAACCTCTTGAGTATGTACTGATTACGGTACTTCTTGAGCAGCTCAGCGTCGTCGAGATTGTACTTCAGGAACTTCTCAAATTGCGATGCAGCCCTCGCCTCCTCATCGTACACACTCACCATCGTGTCGTTGCATCCGATATCGCAGACTACTTGCTCAACCATCTTCTCAATGAGATAGTCCTCCGAAATATACTTCACCCCGTTGAGTTCCAATTTGTCCATTCGTTCCATAAGAAACCCTCCTTAAAGTTTATTTCATTATAGAGTGTGTTATTCTTGCGAATCCGATGCAATTTCACATTCACCATAACGCTTTCTGAGATATTCCTTATAAGCCGGGCACTCATTCATTGCACTAATATCATGGTTGTCAAGCGTGGAAACGAGATTAGCGATTATCGATTCAGCTTCAATCCATCTGTGAATGTATTTACTCTTATCTTCTCGGAGATAATTAATATAAACGTCATCTTTCTCTCCGATCTTATCAATGACTTTATTCATTCCGAGCTTTTCAAGCTCGTACACTGTAACGCCAACAGCGACACCATAAATAACTACCGATCCTACAGCCTTAATAACAGAATTAAATGACATAATCTACAGCCTCCTGTCTCGTAATGAAGAAATGAATTCCAGTCGAGCATTCATTCCAGCGATCTTCATCAAAGTTATCGACTGAAACAATTTCTCCTGGTATGTACTTAAAAGAATGATCTCGGATACTTACCGCGTACGGATAATTGGAATGTCCCCCATCCAAAATTTGCAATTCAAGAACCTTTGCTTTATCGCAGCGGCACTTACGTCCGTAGGCACTTGAGCGCTTTGCGTCCTCCAGGATCTGCAATTTGACAATTATATAATGTCCACACAAATCGTGAGCTTTCTTCCATCCTATAAAACTGCCACATTCTGGACAAACTAACTTATGGATCTTGCTCTTTACAGATTCTTCGATTCTAGCCCCAATAAGGTCAGCCCCATAAAGGTCAGCCCCAATAAGGTTAGCCTCAGAAAGGTCAGCCACAGAAAGGTCAGCCCCAGAAAGGTCAGCCCCAATAAGGTTAGCCTCAGAAAGGTTAGCCTCAGAAAGGTTAGCCACAATAAGGTTAGCCCCAGAAAGGTTAGCCACATAAAGGTCAGCCCCAATAAGGTTAGCCCCAGAAAGGTTAGCCACAGAAAGGTCAGCCCCAGAAAGGTTAGCCTCAGAAAGGTTAGCCACAATAAGGTTAGCCCCAGAAAGGTTAGCCCCAGAAAGGTCAGCCTCAATAAGGTTAGCCCCAGAAAGGTTAGCCACAGAAAGGTTAGCCCCAATAAGGTTAGCCCCAGAAAGGTCAGCCCCAATAAGGTTAGCCCCAGAAAGGTCAGCCACAGAAAGGTCAGCCCTTACCCCATCAGGATCACCTTTCAACCACTTCTCATGTTTCTTCAAAATGTCTTTCAGATTGATCTTGCTATCCATTTACTTAGCCCTCCTTTTCTTAATACGATATGCAGTAATGATCTCGTCTAGAACATCCACCAACGCTGAGCCTATGCAAACCAACTCGGATAAGCTGGCCAGCATAACCAGAATCCACAAAAGTTCCATTCCAAAGCCTCCTTATAAAAATAAAGAGCCATCTCTTTCGAGACAGCTCTTGGCCGTCATGTTAGTAGGGTAACCGATCACCGCATCCAAACGCATAGCACATCATGCGATAAAGTTGAATTCTAGTACCGTAATCCTCCTCGTCCGCAATTATCTGTGCCATATGCACAAATTCCTCAGGTATTCCGTTCATAGAATCCTCAAAGAATTCAGCAGCAATCATAATGCAAACTGTGAAAAGTCCGTCTAAGCGATACTTTTCATTGTTATCTTTTGGAATAACAATATTCCTTGCTACCAATTGACAAAACCGATTCTTACACTCCTTCGTTACCTCCATAGAAACCCTCCTTTAGGTAATAATATATGACAAAAATGTGGCACCAGTATAAACCAGCACCACATTTGGTCATCTTACTTGTCCGGAGTTTTCTCAGACTTTTCTTCCTTAGGCAGCAGCTGCTCAATGATCTTCTGCTGGTTCACAACAACCTCTTCAAGATCATTCTGACGCTTCTTAAGATCCTCGATCTTGCTGTTTCGGATAGCCTCCTGTGCCTCCATCTCAGCAGCAAGCTTCCTGGAAGTCTTTCGCAACGTCATCCCCAATCCGAAGATCGTAGCTCCAGTGCAAACAATCTTAGCTGCGGGCTTAACCCAAGTCGGAATCATCATAACCATAACCACCTTTCAAAATAATTTATGACTCCATTATAAACCGTGTAAAAAATGCGGAAAAAGAAGAAGGACTCAATAGTCCTCTTCTTCGTCGTCAGTATACTCTTCATCCATCTCGTAGTACTCGTCCATGGTTTCGTGGAAGAAAATGTCATATACGACCAGCTTAGCAGGCACAATTGCTATAGTGGCAATCAGCATCATCGGGAAGCAGTTAAGCATAACGCCAACCATAATCCACATAACACATGCCAATACAGCAAACAGCGACCAAACTTCAGCATTCTCATGAATTTCCTCAACAGTCTTCATAGATAAAACCCTCCTTGAATATATAGTATTGTGATTCCATTATATGATGTGTAAATCTTGCTAAAAAGAAAAGGAGCTCAAGGCTCCTCCTTCTTTTCGTCCAGAGAATCAAACTTCTCGTTGAGATACTTATCGAGCTTGATGAATCCTTTATGCATGATCTTCCTGGCAATCTGCAAGACCTCAATGCAAATGTATATAGCAAATACACCTGCCATCATCTTCATAGCCAACTCCATCAGCATTGTAGTAAACATAACTCTTACCTACCTTTCTTGATTAAGTTTTGGTTCCATTATAAAAGGTGTAAAAGTTGCGAAAAAAGAGGACCGGAGTCCTCAATATCAATTGTGGTAAACTGTCATGTTGAACGGGTTGAAGCCAGCGAAGCTAAATTCTTCGCCATCATTTCTGACTCGTCCGTAGCAGTTCCGCACTTTGATACCGAGAAATCCGGTAGTCTCGTACTTACCATAATACCAATTGTCGTCGTAGGTGTATCCGTAAGCAGTCATCACCGAGTCCTTAACCTTCTGTGGCGTAGCGCACTTACCAGCAATAATAGCCAAAGTCGCAAGCACCATAATGGTAGCAGTAACAGCAATCAACTTCTTCATGATAAAACCCTCCTTGAATATATAGTATTGTGTTTCCATTATAGTAGGTGTAAAAATTGCGAAAAAGAAAAGGAGCTCAAGGCTCCTCATCATTGTCGGCAATAAACTTCGAAATGTACTTGTTGCTTATCTTAGTCACAAAGTTCATGTACCATTCCGTCTTTGATACCAACTTCAGAATGAATGACGCCGTAATCGTAGCCAGAACCTTCACAATAAACATCATGATCCAGAAACTCAACATAGTAAACTCTCCTATTATTTAATTCCATTTTAAGAGGTGTATTTATTGCGAAAAAATAAGAGAGCATTAAAGTCCCCTTATCAAGTTGTCAATTTCGGAACAAATCTTGAAATAACTCTTCCAGTATTCAATATCCATGTGCCCGTAAGCGTAAGTCGTGGTAGCTATCAATTCCTCATTTCCTTCAACACTCTTACGAACCTCGATCCACTGTTCACGCATTTTCTTGTGTTCAGTATCAAGCAGGTTCTTCTGAATATAAAGGCCCATCAGTTTCTTAGCAAACTCCTTATCCTTCTTACCAACAAAAGTAAACATGAAATTACCTCCAAATCTTTAATTTTGTTTCCATTATATGGAGTGTAAAATCTGCGAAAAAAAATAAAGCCTGTGTAATTTCTACTATAGAAAGTTTTACCAAAAATTCCCACCGGGCAAAATTTTGGATTTGAAATATAAAGTGCTTCACCTCAAACTAGAACTACGAATGAGATCCGTCGATCCGCCTACCCTAGGCTACTATCCGTCGATAGTCATTATAAATCGCAGTCCTTACAACCTGGTGAAGCATAAGGTTTCCATTAATGGCAAAAAAATTGAGGGCTTGTCAATCACCCTCAAAGTCGTGTTTGTAAAGTTTAATATCCATGGCGTTTACCTTATCTCTGTCTATAAATTGAAAAATGAAAGGGAGCGTATTAATTGCTCCCAATCGTCTTTCGAATATCAGCCCTGTATTAAATTGTGATTCCGTTATACCCTAGGTCTGAATAGAAATCCCAATGCTCTCGTAGTAAACACATGACCACTCGACTCGAATAACATCATAAGCACTACTTGCACTAGTGCAGTTCCGCATGGCAACAGAATCTTCAAGAGCTCCATTTTGCCGTCATTTGTGAATTCGCCTTTATTAGACGTGCACAAAGCTCTAGCTTCATAAAGTCTCTTAAGATTCTCAGCCATTGCCGTATACTGATCCGTATCGTTACAAACATGTTTCATGTTTTCTTGACATCTAGCGATCTCCGCATCCAACTGTTCAAGTACATTCTGTTCGTTCTTTTCCTCAACCTTATTGAATAGTCCCAAACCATCCAACTCCTTTCAAGAACTGATACTCTCATTATATGCGGTGTATTTATTGCGTAGAAGATTACGAGTTAAGACATTTCCAATTCTTCAATATCAATACGTTTAGCATACACCTTCCGCTCGATCATGCCGCCCTCTACGGTGCCCCATTCGATGGAGTCCACGTCGAAGGGGAAATCCTCGCCGTCGCAGGCGTTGGCGCAGAAGAGATGGAACTGCCGCTCCATGGCGCGCCGGTCGCCATATTTGTTGACGACTGCCTGCGGAACGCCGCCGGAGATGGACTTGCGTTGAGAATAATAGGTCATGTTTTACGCTCCTCTCACAAGATCGATAATGGTCGTCTTTGAACAATTCGTCCCCGGGACGATGGCGCTGCCCTGCGCGATGGACGCCGTGGCCTTGTACAGCGCGCCCGCGTGGAGAAATACGTCGCCCACCGCATACGCATGAGATGCCGTCGTGCCCTCCGCGATGCCGATGATGCCCGACACCCCGAGCATGTTAAGTATCACCATCTTCGCCGCGTCGGTGTACTGGCCCATCGGCAGCGTGCTGTTCTTCTCGTTGGAGCCTGCGGCCTTGGCGAGGCCGTAGAAGGTGGCTTCATGTTGGGCAACTGGTGTTATTGGATAATAAGTCTGTGTTCCCGCTTTTATTTGCGCAGATAATGCCCGATTTACATGCCATCCGGTCGAATCAGCATATAAACCGTACCCCGCTTTTGCAACACCCCATTTGCCGTTGCCAGTTGTTGCCGCAGGCACATTCGCCACGCCATCGCTCAGCACGCTCACGCCGTTGACCTGCACGTCCTGCACAGGCGCGTCAACGCTGTCCCCGTCCATCACGTCGAAGCTGTGCGTCCCGGTCGCGTCGGTGATCGTGATGCGGTGCCCGCCGGTGATGTCGGTGACTGAAATACTGGGCGACACGCCGTCCGTACCAGGTTCCCCTTTGGGACCAGCAGGGCCTGTATCACCGGTATCTCCCTTAGGTCCTTGGATGCCTTGGATTCCCTGTTCTCCTTGAGGGCCAGTATCGCCTTTATCTCCCTTAGGGCCAACTGGACCAGTCTCACCAATATCACCCTTCGGACCTACATCACCGGTATCTCCCTTAGGTCCTTGGATGCCTTGGATTCCCTGTTCTCCTTGAGGGCCTTGTACACCCTGTGGACCAGTATCCCCGGTATCGCCTTTAGGTCCTTGAGTACCTTGCGGTCCTTCTGGACCAATATCACCGGTCTCACCTTTATCTCCCTTAGGCCCTTGAATACCCGGCTCTCCTCGATCCCCCTTAGGACCAGTTTCACCGTTTCTAATCCGAGCGGTAGTTGTGCCATGAATATCATGGACAGTTACCAGAGCGCCATCTGTAGTCTCTTCAACACTAACTGTAGGACTGACAGCTTCCACTACTCTTATCGGCTCAACTTTAGCTTCAATATCAATGGGAGTCTCCACATTCATTTGATAGTGATTAATCAATTACTCCACCTCCCTATTAAGATAGGTGTTAGTAATATCAAACGTTTGCGGAACGACTCCTTCACGAACACCATCAAGCACCCAGTTCACATCCAAACCAATTGAGCTAGAATTAGCAAGTGACTCTTCCTGAGTAAGAGAGAAAGCTATTGTAGTAGCATTGTCAGAATATGTTACAGTCAAACGGTCTCCACTCAACTCAATAGTTGGCTTGTATAGTGACTTAACAGACACAATTATCCACTCAGCATTAGTAAGGTCAACGCCATCGATTGTGATTATAATTGGAGTAGTTGATCCACGTTTCACATCTCAACCCTCCTAAATATCACTTAAGCTTGCTATACTTGCCAGAGACCCAACCGTTCTTATTCTTGAAGTCAATCAGATGCCAACCGTCGTCGGAAGTCTCACCCTGATAAACATACTCGCTGCCCTTAGTTGCAACGCCGAGAATTTTGCCATTCTCAACGGAAGGAGCGCTACGAACGTAGCAATTACCGCCGACAATCTCAACAAACTTCTTATCAGTAATTACTTCAGAGCCAAGAGCTACGTAAGTCTCGTTCAACTTTTCGTAAGTAGCCTTGTTAAGGGTTCCGGTCTGAGACAACTTATGATCCTTCTGGAACTTCTTAAGGGCAATCTGAGTAGCATCTCCGAAGTCGCCATCAGCGCCCCACGAGCCAAGATCGTAACCAAGAGCAATCAGCATAGACTGCATTTCCTTGACATCGTCGCCTTCCATACCATTCTTAAGAACTCGAGAACCAAGATTGTGAACTTCCGGAATATCAATCTCGGTCTGGCTATTGTAAGTGATACCAGGCAGATAGTACCAGTCAGTCCAGTTACGATCCTTCAGACGAGTCTTCACGCAACCATAGTTGAATCCGCGTTCCTCAATAACCCAACCATCACCAATATAATAGCCAACGTGACCGTTATAGCGAACGGCAACGCCTGGAGTCTCTGGAATTGTGGAGATCTTGCCATGAGGAAGACCTTTCTTCTTGGCGTACTCAAACATGCCATTAGCACTCTTGTCAGGCATGCCGTTCACAGCATACTTGGGATTTGCTCCAAATTCGCCACTGGCCCAAACAAAGTTTTTGGCAAGACCTATGCAGTCCGCACAAGTCTTGCCTTCCTTAATCTGCTTCATATACTTCTCAGTTCGGGATTCACCGTAATGAGAAGGATACTGCTTCTTCTTGTATTCGTACAGAGACTTCGTACATTTCTTTCCGTAAGTTCCATACCAATAAACATAACCAGTTTCGTAAGCCTTCTTACAGAAAGCTGTAAACATAATATTAGAAAGTACTAGCATTGTTTAATTCCTTTCTTTATTTAGCAGCTACTTGCAGGAATTTGCGATAAATAGCATCACCGAACTGCAAATATCCGGATTCAGCAGGATGTACAGGATCAATCTGATAGCTCTCGGTAATTGAGCTACGCTTATTTACGGTACGCTCTTCAGTGGTATAGTTATGTTCCGTATCAAATTGCGCTGAAATATCAACGAAGTAAGCGTTACCAACAGAGTCTGCTATCTCCTTAAGCCATTTATGATGACACTGGAATACCCAATCAACCCAAGAAATATAACTCGGAGAAGTACCATAATATTTACCCATGCCGTCAGCGGAAGGAAGCTGAACACCAACAAGAAAGATTGTGCAATTAGGATAGTCAGTTCTTATGTTGGTAATCATAGTATTGACACGTTCTTTAAACCATGATTCATGATCGGCATCTTTATACTCATCATTCCATCCCAAGAATATAATGGAGTAGTCAATGTCAGACGCTCCGCAAACGTTTTCAACATACCACCGAATATCAACCTTACCTTCGGATTCGTTCCACAACGGATTGCCGCTCGCTTGGGTTGACGTAGTCGTGTAAGTAATCGGAGAAGTATGCGTTCCACTTTGCTGGTATGTCAACGTTCCGCTTGCAGGAAGTTCGAGAGAACCAGAGCCGTCTTCAGAATGAATCTTAATTCGATTAGGCTCTATGGTCATGATACGCCAATGAGTGCCATTAGAGTCAGTATAGATGCTTCGAATATCATCAGATGTTTTGTCATGAGTACAGTTGATCCATGCCCACCTAATAGTCGAGTACTCATTATTGTATCGAGTATAATTGTAGCCACCAATCGCCTGATACTTCGCGCCTTCAGTTGATCCAAATTGGCCAATAAAATCGAAATTAGTAAGCCCCATTGTTGTCATCATAGACTTTACGAGACTTACCCACTGACCACCAGCGGTCATACTGTCGCCGATTGTCAGTATGTTCTTTTTTGTGCTTGGATTGACGGGATTCAGCACTACAATTTTACTATCCGCAGATTCAATCAGATTACCATCATTAGTATACAAAGATACTGTAAACGGATACTCGTTTCCGACATTCGTTGAGTCAGGCTCAAATATAAATCGCTTGCTGTAAGAGTGTCCAACATTACATTCAATACTAACAGCATACTCGTAAGGATTGACAATATCAAGAATACCTTTGTAATAGATTTCGAGAATATCACCGTTGTAAATTGGATAGCTGTCAGCCAGATGAATAAATTGCTTAGTTTTCTTATAGGCACTCAGCTCAGCTATAGACTCTTCCATTTCGATCATCTTTTCAGCGGTTAGATGCTCACTGTACAGATGAACTGTCTTCTTTAGGTTGTTTTTACTATAGTCGAAAGCGATATACTCCCCATAATTAAACTCAACAATAACGGGACTTTCTGGTTCAGCCGTATCAGTATACCGAGCTATAATTGGGCCACTCCATTTATCATTTTCTTCGTCATAAGTAATTTCATCACTGAATCGAGATATATGAATGGTGTCAATTCCGGCAGGATCAATATAAATCTTGCCTTTTGACATCGGTTTAAAGAACCATGCTCTATAACTAACATTTGGAACGAAAACTCCGGATATATTGAAATACCCTTTCCCAATATACTGGCAATCACTCTGCGAAATAGTTCCCCATCCAAAACGATCTTCCTTAATTTCAGAAATATCATCCGACATTTCACGTATCTTGTCCTCGTTCACATACAGACCACTTATATAAACATTTGCGGATGAACTCTTGATAAAAGAGAACGCAATAGTATCGTCTTTAGCAAATACCATAGGCGTATCTTCAGTGGGAATATCATTATTGCCGGTAGTCCTTCTATCAATGACAGTTGCGCTTGTCCAGGAATTTTCATCGTAAATAGCATTCGTGCATTTAGCCAAAACCATTGCGGCGCCACTTGTGGAATTAGTAACGTATATTTCTCCTGGTTCGTTTGCCGTAAATACGTACAGTAAGTATGTATTAGAGCTTACGTGTATACCGTTTTGGCCTATGTAACCATTTGAAAGCTTAACGAATTCTGAAAGAGGCTTTTCTTCAAAATATGGTCCAAGCTTACTCTTAATGTAAGCAACCTCAGCAGCAGTCTCGGCATCTCGAATATAACGCTCTTCAGTAACAGTCTGGCCGCTGCCATCCTTGTACTTAACTACTTGTTTTTCTACGTATGGCATTTAAAATCTCCTTTACACTTTCGATATTCGAACTTCATTATCTACTTCTGAACGGAACATAAGGAATTTATTAGCATAACTGCTATACGGTAGATCCAAATATTCATTTCCGATTATAGTTGCATTCTTTACGGCATCTGATGTTGAAGTGCTTTCGGACGTATAAATATCAATTCCGTAATTTGTATTACCTACTATTGTGAAACGAACAGTTCCGGAAAGAGCTCCTTCTGGATTGTAAACTTTGTATTCCCCAGCGTCCATCGAAATATCAAAGTAGTCAAACGGAATCGGTTCATCTCCGCCACCTTCATTCCAAGTAATATCCACTCTAGTGGTAGATTGACTGTCGGGATACAAAACATCTATTGTATAAACTGCATCTTTTTTGAGTGCTTTCGGAGAAGTAGCTGTTTGCTGACTCGTGAGGTCAAGATCGACAGTTCCGAAGCTAGAATCGCCACTAGAATTAATAATACGAACTCCAGCTGATGCTCCAAAACTTCTTGTGAAAACCGGAATAGAATCATCACCTTTCACTGTAAATTTAGAAGCTATCATTTTCGTATAAGTTGTTCCGCCAATTTCAACTGAAGTAGATGCATGAACCATCTCATCTAATCTCATGGCTACACCAGTGAATGTTTCTTCTCCACCGCCATCGTCAACTATAGTATAAGTAACAGCCAATTGCCTTTCTATAGACGTTGTTTCGCTATTAAATACTATTTGAGCAGAATCTCCATAAGAAAGAACAAGATTAGGAATAGTATTATTTACAGAATTTTTAATAAAAGTGAAAGTTGTTCCGCTAAAAGTTCCCGTTATAGGTTCCGTTCCTTGAGTATAAGAAAATTTAGGTGTAATCGTTGAATCTTTTATAGCATTTACTATATAAACAACATTGTTTTTCCCAGTATTGTTTAGTCGAAGTGTGTGCCCCATATTTCTTCGATTAACAACCCAAATACTATATACACTATCTCCGCTACTACTTCCGCCTCCACCTTCCTCAACAGCCTGATTAAGCTTGTAAAGAGCATCATGAATGGCTGATCGCATATCTCTTCCATAAACAGCACTTGAAATCGTATTGAGTTCGCTTGAAATACTAGCCACTACTCCACCTCCACTCAAAGTATTAATTTTATTAAGAGCATTCTTAATAGACGTTCGGACCTGTTCGCCATATACATCGTTTGATACAGAGGTTAGCTCTTTCGAAATATCAGCCATAAGTCACGCTCCTTTTATTTCTCTGGTTTCAGAGACTCGACCCATGGAATCCAATAGAATATCCACGAGTCGATACTCTCAAATCAGTTCTTATTGTTGACAACTTTGAAAGTAATAGTCTTCATCTTAGGAAGCTCCTCGATCGGAGTATTCAGTTCCAGATTGAAGAGATCCTTCTCAGGATCATTCTCGTCTACAATAAGCTTTCCTTCACCTTCATAGCTTGCGGAACTCAAACCAAGAATCGCTCCAAGTAAAACATCAATCGCAGAAATCGTTCCGGCAATCTCCTTAGGATAAGGGAAGCCCCACAAGCCAGAAAGCGTAAGGTAGCAAGTTGCTAGAGCAGGTAGAACAATCTGAGCAATGAATTTAAGGATGTCATAGACATTGTTTTTTAGTGTCATTTTGATTTGCCTCCATCACACCGCGTAAGAATCCGGACGAATCTCAAGCTTGTCAACCTCTCGCATAACCCTTTCAGCAGAGCCATTACCGCCCATAGCCTTGTAGGGCTCGTAAAGATACTTCCTAAGATTCTCATACTCACTCTGAGTAACCCACTTACGCTCAACGTATTTCATTCCCAATTCCATAATCCGATCATGGCCAAGGCCCATAACCATCTTCTTGCTGGCGTCCTTCTTATCAGAGCGTCTTTGCAAATAGGCCCACAAGCCAGATGAACCGAGCATTGCACAAACTATAGTAATAACTGTCTGTATCCAAGATGCCATCTAAGACACCCCCAGTTACTTAACTGCATTGCTGTCATTGTTCACATCGAGCAATAGACATTCAAGAGTCGCTTTGTGCATAATTTCCTGCTTAGCCATTTCCAACAGCTTTTTCTTCGCCTCTTCATTTGGAGCTTCCTTAGCCAAGGCGGTATACTTGCTGCCAGCATTCGTCTCCTCCTGCAAAGAGTCTTTCAGAGACTGTGCGTAATTAAGCATTTTCATCCAACCTTTCAATTGCTGGAGGAGCTTTTAGCTGTTAAGCCTCGGCTCCTCCATTATTTGTCGCTAAGTTTACTCCATTTCCAGAGTACGAATTACATGCTCGAATGCCTCACGAGTTTCAGGATCATCCTCCATATTCAACTTACTATGAAGCATCGCAATCATTTCAGCCCTACCATCATCGCGACTATAATAGCGCATCATCGGCGGAATGTGTCGACGACCACTCATGGGATAATAGGGATAAGTGCCGCTGTAACGATAGCTTTTGCCACCATTGTCACGGCTGTACTGGCCCATGCTGTTGCGTTTGCGGCCTCTTGCAGAAGAATATCCACCTTCCTCAGAGTTTTCATCTTCACCGAAATCCGATTCGTCCATAGCCTCGATCGTAGCAGCATCCTTAATCGCGCAAAGCAGATCCTTAATGTTGCAAACCAAGGAAGGACACATTTCGCCATTTACTTTATCCCATTCAGTCTCCAGCTCTCGCTCAAGACGGGTGCGAATCTTCTTATAATCTGGCATTTTGATTTCCTCCTTCCTTAACGACTATAGACCAGGTCCGGACGAGAGAACAATACATTAGCATTCTGTACCAGAATAGGCTGGTCAGACGTATTGCGAATTGTCACACTCTCGCAACAACCACGCCAAATAGGAATATTGATAGCTCGACTTACATTAAAATATTCCTCAACCGCAGCTGGCGTAATTATCATTGTAGAAGCCGGAACAGTTGCTCCATCTACAGCAATTGCAACGGAAATCGGACCGACAGTACCACCAGTGGGAATCGCAATGTTAGCGCCAAAGTCTATAAGATACTCAGCAGATTTTCTTCGATTGCGGCAGCAACCACAGTTGGAATTAGGGACATAACCGCTCAGAAGGAAGTTCCCGGTTCCGTCACGATGTCTCACCAGATCCCTTATACAAGGAGAAGGAGCCTCAGTGAAGACAATGGACTCACCGGGATTGACCGTCTGAATGGCATTTGCCGAATACTCAGCCATTCATGTCACCTCCCCAACATTAAGCAACATTACCGCAACAGCCGTTAAACGCCGGAGCACAGCAATTGGGATTCTGCACTACGTAGGCAGGAATAGGAGCCGGATTCAGATACTGCTCAAGAGCGGCAGTCTGAGCGGCATTGTCCGCCAGAATACGAGAGGTATTGGAGCCAACCATTGTCGCAGTGTTGGCAGCAGTGAGCTGATTCTGGAGAGAACTGATCTGAGACTGCAACGTACGGAGCTGCCCCTCATAATTCTGCTTAACACCATCAAGCTCCATCTGGCACAGCTTGTCAAGAACAGCCTGGTTGTTGCGATTGCAGTTCTCCATAACATCACGAATACCCTCGGACACAGCAGAACGGTCAGCGCAATTCTCAGTCGCAACAGTGTACTTAAGGTCCGCCAGGCCAGCTCGGTTCTCGCAACAACAATTCTGGAGACCCATGGCCAGAGAATTCATACTGGCAACATTAGCATTCTGGTTGGCATTGAGAGTCTGAAGAATGTTCGCCTGGGAATTGCAGCGACTTACTTCAGCGTTAGCCAGAGAAGTCTGGATGCCATTCAGGCCACTCATGATCGCAGCCTGATCGAAGCCCTGCTGGACATAATTGGAACCACCATTGCACATACCCATTCCCATGCCGTAAGGAATATAAGTAACACCATTGGCGTTGTTGCCGTTATTATTGCCCCAACCACCCATCATAGCAAACAGGAACAAAATAATAATCCACCAGGCACCGTTATTGCCAAACATGTCGTTACCACCGTTACCGTACATAGGATAGCCGCCATACGGAGCATTCGGATAAACATTTACAGAAGGCTGCTGAGTTTCAGTTACCATAATTTTGTTTCTCCTTTTAAAGTCGATTTAGTAGTATAAGTTACTATCATTTTGATCTCCCGCGCGCATCGAAGATCTCAATGACTGACACAAAAAGACCGGGCTCTTATCGTCCCGGGCCTTGCATCATCTGTTGGAATAGATTAGCAGTTTTACTAAGTTGATTGAATTGTTCCTGGCTCATTTGGCCACTACCGATAAGGTGTTGAACCATAGCTTGAGGATTATTAGCAAGATTCTGTGGAATGTTGACGTTCATCCCAAGCAAAGCGCCCATCGGATTGGAAGAGAACTGTTTGAACATGTTCATAGCATTTGCAAAATTTCCAAGAAAGCCAGGAAGCTGAGGAGACTGATTAAAGAAATTACGTATCGATGTCATTTCTCACAATCCTTCCTTGTGCACCAACAGACAGATGCTCAATTAGTTTGTCAATGTATTCCTTTGTGGCGTACTGCGACAAATCAGGAGCAGGCTCGGCTTGTTCGCTTTGCTGTGGCTCCACATAGTCTTCATATCGACAAACCTTAGCAATACTCGGTCGGCCCTGCATGTCAACCTGTTTAATGTAAAACAGAGGTTGACTGGCGTCCCACAGTACAGCTGTCGTCCCATATTGCAGCGGATAAGCCTTAGCACCCTCAATACCATCTACAAATATCTGGTTATTTGGAGAAGTCTGAGGTTGCTGTTGCTGGGACTGCTGAACTGGCTGCTGTGGGTAGACCATTTGAGCGGGCTGGTAACCAGCAGGAAAACCAGGATAAATCATAGCCGGTTGCTGGTTCATGTAGTTATTGTTGTAAGCCATTTGTTTCGTCCCTCCACACGCTTGTCGGCATTTCATCACCACTATCCCATGCATCGTAGTAATCACCGTTAATTACAGCAACTACGTGAGAACCTGTGGCAAGAATGAAAGTGCCATTTGGATGTTCCTTACAAAAGTCAATAACTGTGTAGCAATCGGGACAAGTGTTCGGCAATGCGTAATTACGGAATCCTTGAGATTTGAGATAAGCACCCCATACGTGGTTTGCGTTAGGCATGTCCCTCATCAAATATCCTTGAAGACAAAGTTCTATGTAAATCTCTTCCCAAGTTTTCTGAGTAGCAATGCTTATAGCTCTAACTACGCAATCGCCAACTCTGGCCCCAATCGGGTTTGGATTGGCTTCTACGAACATATGAAATTACTTCTTTTTCTTCTTTTTGGATTTGGCAAAGGATTTAGTTAGAGTATCGATCTTATAGTCTTCGTTGTCTGAAACGTAGGTGCCAAGAGTGTACTCATTATTCTCTGGATGACAAAGATCTAGCGAAAAAGACAGGCAAGTCATCTCGGTGTTATTCAGATTCTGATGCGGAATAGTAACCAACGCACTTTCACAAATATCTATTGGAGCAGATCCTGCCATTAGCAAATTATCAAGTGCCTTAATCGTAATGGACGACGGATAAGTTGGATTCTGAAGATTGAATATCTTCATGCACCTTTCTAATGCTTTGTCGACATCCGTAGTGTTAACATCCACAGTCTTGACTACATTCCCAAACATCTGTTGAGCTTTTCTATTTACTTCAAACGCATACGGATAATGCCCCAAGACGGGGAATGGCCATGGTAAAACTCCATGGGCCGCATCATCGGTTACTGGTACAAGGATACTATAAGGTTCAACATCAGAAGTAGTGTTGGTTACCTCAATAATATTTTCTCCAAACACAAACCGTGCCGTTGTTCTGATCGGGTTATCACCAGCAATCCAATCGAAATAGTTAACATCGAGTGTCCGCGCTCTAATCATTCCATAATTCTTTTTGGTACAAATATCAGTAAGGAAATCGCCAAGTGGTTGAACATCGTTCTTCCATTCGTCTTCCGTATCTTTTGTTATACCGAATTTATCGAAATGTACAGTACCTACTCGGAAAGTTTTGAAAGTGTCCTTAACAATGTCAACATCGAACCAATCCCATGCTTCAACATCATCGATATTTCCTACAGGTATACCAAGTTCAACTATTGGGTTGTGGTAATGTCTAAACCAATAATCTATATGCCCCTCTGGCCTCCGTATTAAAGGGCTATCGTGATTATCATAACCGTCATATGTCATGTCCAGTTTATCAATGATTGTGTCCATCAGAAACGCCAAAGCACCTTCACACTCAATGGTTCTCTGATTGTAAATATCATCAGAGATAGACATGACTCTGCCTCTAAAGATGTTGTAGCCGTTGACAAGAACATCCAAGTAGCACCGCATCCTCTTGAATTCATTCCATCTCGTGCAAGTTGGAAGAACTGTAAAGGAGAGAGAACCAGCAGTATTAACCTCTTTCTGAACTTGAGGGTCAATAATGCCATTCATATCAGTATTCGTACACAATGTTGTGCCGTTCATCTGAATTTCAAAAGTCATTAAAATATCCCTCCACTATCAGAAGATTTTACTATCGTAGTGTTCTGTCCATTTAAGAGTTACGGTTTCTGATCCCGCAATTTCGCTATTGAAATTTACTCTTATACGATTACTTCTTTCTCCAATTGTAAGGGCTTTCTCGAAAGTATGAGAAATGATAGAACCCGCCGACACAGATAATGTTTCTGGTTCCTGAGTTCCACTGTGATAGGTGATGTTTAAATCATGAGAAACCGGAGAAACCTCAATAGTCAAATAAGAAGGACCAACTCCGCTAATTGTAGGATACAGGCTTGTCGATTCAGCCAGTGTGTATGTTTCAGTTTTTGGATTATCAGTTTGATTCTGAATAATCCCAGTCTCGAAATTGAACGTATCCCAAATCCACATCGACACATATCCCTCAACCGTTTTCTTATACGGTCCAAGATTATAATCAATTGTGATTGTAGACCAGTTCTTGTTTGACTTGAAGTTATTAACCGACAAACGTCCTTCGTAATAATAGAAAGGATCATCCTCCAATATAACCTTGTGACGAACCCCATGCACATAGGCCATAATTCTAGAGTAGATTTCCTCCCAGGAAGAATATTCATGGTGGACAATGAACTCCCATGATCCTGTTCGATTGCTATAATTCGGTTTGCCGGTTAAGAACTCGGTAAGATCGATCGCACCGTCCATACCAGGGATCTCTACGAAACTCATACGTACAGGCGGTGGATTGACAAGGGGTCGGGCGGTTGGGATAAGATGCCAATCGTCCCAGGTGTTGATGTCATCAATTATGAGCGAATGATACATTTATCCCATCCTTCCTTTCATTACTGCCATTACTCCAAGTCGTTTATCCATTTTGCCAGCGATCTGACCAACAAGAGCACCGGTATCAGTGACCATTTGCATGTTTGCTACAGCGGTTCCGAGATTACTGAGGTTCTCGTTCATCAAACCTATAGCGGAGACTACGTCAGGACTACCATTTTGATTTAACTCAATCGTCGACGTACCATTAGTAGTAACATGAGAAGCTATTGTTCCGCTATTAACACCGATAGAATGATGGGCAAACATTCCTCCAATAAGACCAGCGCCAGATCGTACTCCAGACAAATCTAGAACTGGTCTGATGACAGGCTGAGACATATCTTCTTGAGACAGGAGCTCTTGAGTCTTAGCGAACATGTCAGCAGTAGTTGATAGAGCAGCACTGGCAGTGCTTCTTGCGGATTCAACAACAAAACCAATGCCTCCTTTAAGACCGATTGCCATACCTTCAGCACAATAAGCACCTATTCTGGCGAATCGTCTAGAAGGTGAATTAACTTCAACCTCTTCAGCAGTAGTTGTCTCAGCGGCCTGCGCCAATTCAGAAGCAGCCTGTCTTACGCTTCCAATTCGATCACGAATACCCTGAGCCAAACCTTCTGCAAGATTATGGCCTATCGACTTAAATTCGCTGTAATATCCATTAGCACTCTTAGCGGCGTCCATACATACTTTTCTTATAGCAGACGTAAGCCCAGAGCTGTCAACACCTTCTCCAAGATTCTCATTTATAGAAGTAGAAATGGTGCCGATGGCGTTTGCAAGTGCTGTGCCATTATCTCCGTTATCCTGATAGAGAGCCAAAGCGGTAGCAATAGCTTCAATACCCTGAGCAACAAGATTGAAGTCTCCAGCATTTGTTTCGCCAAGAGCCAAAGAAAAGTCAGCAACAGCAGTTCCCAAATCAGCCATTGGTCGAATAAGACTCCAGCCTGAATCATTTACAATTGCAAATCCGTTTTCAGGATCGGAAATCCAATTCAGGAATCGTGCAACACTTTGCAGAGATCTAGTAGCCTCATCAACATCAGTAGCTAAATTCGCAGAGGCAATGCCCGCTATGCCATTCTCGCCAGATGACAACTCGTGAAGTTTTCCACCCATTTCTCCAATATAGTCAAGAACTGTCTTTTCCTTAGTTGATCCGCCAAAGAATTCCGCGATAGGACCTTTAGCAGCTTCAATCTGAGGATAAAGTGTCTTGAAGTTATTGAGGAAATCGGATATAGATGCTATAACTTCAATTGCTGTTGAATTGTCGGATATAATTGTAGACTTGGCAACTCCTGAAATATGAGTAGAATAATCGCTAATAGTGGTGCCCATCTCGTCGATATTGCCGAATAGGCCAGAAAGCTTCGTATTATACTGAATAAGAGCGAGACCATCTGGCATACTCTCAGCGACAGTATCAAAGAAACTCTTTATCGCTGTAGCAATCCCAATAGCGGTTCCAGTATCTGCCTCTATCTCTTCCTTATTCTTATCAAAGCCGCTCACATGATCTTTGAAATTGCTAACGACTTTACCAAAATTATCAAGATCAGTTGACAAACTGTCAGGAGCTGTCATGTAGCCAGTTTGAGGAATCGGATTAATCGGATACTGTATAAGTCCTTCAAAGAAAGTGTGCATCTGCTGAGCAATAGCAATTGCTTTGTCGATATCGGCATCCAAACCTTCCTGAGATGAAATATCTTGCACATTTGTGCGGAAAGTTCCGAGAGATGTAGCGAGAATTCCAAGATCAGTAGCAAACTGTCCGAAGTTCTGATCGCCTTCGATAAAGCCGGTAACACCGCCAATCTTAGGTAATTTGTTATTAACAAAATCAGCAATCAGATTCAAAGCGTCGACAGCGCCACTGACACTTTCTTCGGTAATGCCTGTTGTGGCCTCGTTGAACTTCTTAAGAGCATTACCAGCATCTTCCATATCCTTAGCGTACTGATCTGGATCATCTTGACCAGTAAAGCCATCTTTGACACCTTTTGCGAAGCCACCAATAGCTACGCCAAGAGCATTTAGAATTTCACCACCGCTTTTAATTGAATCAACTATGCCTAGATCGTATTCCTCATTAAGCTTACCAATGCCAGCTACGAATCCGCCAAATAACAGTAAAAACGAATCAAGACCTAGACCAAGACCGGCGAGACCGACTGCTATTCCAAGAAACGAATCAGGGCCAACAAAGGAAGACGCAACTGCTACGCCGCCTATTAGAATATCAAAAGCTGTTCCAAATGAATTAAGAGCATCGCCAACAGCAGATATAGCTTCGGAGCCTTTATTAATATCGCTGACTACTGTACCGCCACTCATCCGATCCCATGCTCCGACACCTCTTGCAAACAATGTCAACATAGCAATAGCAAAAGTTAATCCTAAGCCAAGTCCAGCCAAAGCGCCAAACATAGACTTGAATTCTCCGCCATTTGACAATTTACTAAGAGCTCCAACTGCTAGCATTATTCCAGCAAGGCAACCAGTTATTGTTATAAGTCCCCGTTTACCTTGCTCAAAAGTTGTTGGGTCGACATTACCAAGAGCGGTCATGATGATAGCTAATATTCCAATAGCACCAGCAACGGCTAGTAGACCACCAAAACGTATCTGATCTTCACCATTTCCAAGAAGTTTGTTTATGCCAACAAAAGCTATAACAAAAGTCTCAAGAGCAGCCATTATTGTTGCCATTCGAACAAAACCATTATGGAATTGGGTATCATCAGTCTTTCCAAGAGCAACTGCTACAATAGACAAAATGCCTATAGCTGCGGCTAAACTAGTAAGACCTTTAATGGCGAAACTAGCTTGTCCTCCTACTTTTGCATTGAATGCCCCAAACAAGAAAGAAAACAATGCAAGTCCACCAAATATAATTGCTACATTCTTAAAGCCTTTATTAATAAGACCGTCCGGTAATAATCCAAGAACTATAATAGATGCAGCAATTATTCCTATGGCGTTACCGATAGATTTGAAGGCACTGCCAACCGATTTTATTCCATCAGATATTCCAGGAAGAGCACCAAGAATTCCAAGGCCACCTACTATAGCAGTTAAACTAATTAATATCTTAGCTATAATAGATGCACCGATTTCAATCGCAGATGGATCGGCTTTATAAAGAAAACCAATAGCAGCGATGGAGCCAGCAATTATTGCAACTGAAAGAGCAATATTCCTAAACTGCTCACCAATATCAGTCTTTTCTTTATTTCCGCCTTTAAACAAAAGAACGGTATCCCATATCTTTTTACCTAAAGCACCGAGACCAATAAGTGAACCCCCGATAAGCAGCCATTTGCCAATCTGCTTAATCACATTGAAGACATTTTTAGTAGTATCGCTGAAAGTAGAAGATATGCCATTCCACATATCTCCAAACCAAGTACCGATATCGCCAAAAGCGGAAAAACGTTCTTTTATTTTGTCAAAGGTACCGCCTTCACCAGAAGTATCGGTCTTGAAGAAATTAGTAAAAGCTTCTTTGATTTTACCAAAGAACTCTTTAATAGGATTCCAAACATCAAGGAACTTCTGTGCAAACTCACTTCTCGGCCCTACAAAATCTGGATTTATCTCTCTGAAGAATCTAGAAATATTGCCAAATACCTCTTTAATCTTAGCGATAGCTTTGTCTTTCCAAGCACTGAATTTTCTAATAATATCAGTTACTTTATTCTTTATATTGGCAATTTTCTCAGTAAGTCTTGCTGCTGCAAAATCCTCTTCGGTTGCTTGCCCATTTTCTTTAAGAGCCTTGAATTTCTTAGGATTAATTAAAAAGCCAATAGCTTTTATAAATATCCCAATCTTGCCACTTATAAAATCAGCGGCACTGGCTATAGTATCGCCAAGTTTTTGAGCTCTTTCCGGAAGTTTTTCGATGAAATCGTCAAACCAATCGCTGAATTTTTCACCCAAAGGCTCTTTAATATTTTTGTTAAAAATATCTTTTATAGTCGACCAAACCAACTTGAAAGAATCTTTAACTTTTTCAAAAGCACCTTTTAGTTTTTCTCCTATTCCAGACTTATCGATTCCGTCAGTGATCTTTTGCCAAATCTTTTGAAATGTCCAACTTTCATCAGTAGCTTCAGATCCATCTTCGTTTATAATTCCGAAGAACTTTTTTAATCCTGTAACCGCATTATTAATCTTTTCACCAAATGGAGCAAGAAATTCATCAATTTTGCCAAGCCAATCTTCAAATATCCCGCTACTATCAATCCATTCATTTAAAGAAACAAGAGAATCAGAAATTATCATTGCTAAATCGACAAATAGATCGACAAACGGAGACAAAAGATTAAGAACTCTTCCGATTACTTTTCCAAAGAATCCTAATACTTTTTTACCAATATCAAAGACAGCGAATGCTCCTTTGGCAATTCTTTTTACATTTAAAAGAGCTTCGCCAAGGACCTGAATTATCTTAGGTTGATTAGCTAAGCGTTCCTCAACAGCCTTATCTACAGTAAGAGATTCGCTAAGAGCTTTTGCTGTTTCTGGACCAAATATCCCATCAACTATTAGATCATGGTCTTCCTGAAACTTTTTTAATGCTGCTTCGGTTTCTGGACCAAATATCCCATCAACGCCAAACCTACTCAGGTCGTATCCAAGATCGACAAGAGCTTGCTGCATATCAGCAATATCTGAACCTTTCATTCCTCTCTTCAAACCATCTATAAATTCCATAGGTTTGGAGAATATAGATTCAACAACATTTTCTTCCCAGCCAACAACTTGATCTATCAGACCGAATGTATCTCGAATACTTTCTCCAAATTCCTTGAATCTTAGAGTGAAGTCCATTAAGTCCGATCCAGTTAGCGCAGGAAACATCTCATTGAAAGCCTCTGTAACAGCCCTTATAATTCCAGAAAGACCTTCCCAGGCAGCTGTCATCCCTTCAATTAGAGCAGTTCGACCACCAAGATCATACCACTCTTGAAGAAGTTCATTTCGAGCGCTGCCAATGCTGTCGGTCACTTCAATCATGCCATTAGCGAGTCCAGTAAACAACTCGATGGCCTCATCTAGATTACCAAAGACTAATTGAAAAGACTTCATCCATTGAGTACTTACAGCATCCTTAACTGCCTGAATGGCATCGGTCCAAGTTAAAGCTTGCTGAGCAGCATGGAACGCGGACAAACCAAATTCAGTTGTAGTATCTGCGTATTTTTCAAGAGTGGAAATTAGAACATCGCTAGTAAGCCAACCCTCGGACAAAGTCGAATTGAAAGACTGAAAAGTAACAATACTTTTATCGGTAGCTCCCTCAAACTCGTTCTCCGTTGCCTGAAGTGTGCCCAACTCCAAAGCTGTCTGAATAAGTTGCTCTTTAAATTCCTTAGTTGCCATATTTGCCAGCTCAATAGACTTCCAGTCCATAAGCTGAACCTTACCAGCAGCCAAAGCCTGAGCAAAATTATACATAGCTCTGTTCGCTTCCTGAATGCCAGCACCAGACTTAGCCGCTTCATTGGCGATACCTTCCATTGCTCTTTCGGCAACTTCAAGCTCAACGCCAGTTGAAGTGAATTTACCAATAGTGTTTGCCATTTCGGCAAAATCGTAAGAGGTTTCATCAGTATATTGATTCAATCGATCCAAAACCGATTCAACCTCTTCAACTGACTTGCCTGTGGCAGCTTTAATGGTTTGAACAGATTTGGTTTTTAGCTCGTATTTTGATTGCCCAGCGAAGATCTGGTCAATACTAAGAGATTTAGCAATTTGCTTACCGGCATTAATGGCCGAATTCGTAATATTCTGAATCGCGGTCATTCCTACGATGCCCATATTAGACAGTCTACTTGTGACACTTTCCAGATTCCTTGCAAAATCTCCCATCGAGAATCCGTCGAAAGTTTTAGAGAGTTTTTCAAGACTTCTAGCAGACTTATCTAGCTCAAGCCCTTCCTTAAGTTCTTTCAAAGAACGAATGCTCTGTTGAATTCCCTTTTCGAATTGCCCATTGTTAAATTGCATATCGACAATTCTGTTGTCAATACTGCTCAAGCCGAAGTCACCTCCCTCCATACACCTTCAGCGATATAGTCAAAGATAGGCTTGAGAGCCGGATTTATGTAATCAATACCTTCAACGTAACCTCCTGTACCAGTTCCGTGGCCATATTGCAGTATAATTGCAATATTAACATTCTGGTTCGTATTCGTATTGATCCAAGAGATTCTCGTCGTAGTATCATTTCGTTCTATCTCATAAGTCCAGCTCTCAGAAGTTTTTCCGGAGTCAACAGGTGTATTGGATCGAAGAGCTTCAACGCCCATATCGCCGTATTCAGCCAGAGCATTCAAATATCCCTGGCCTTTCATCTTATTAAGGAACCTTTCCATTTTTCGAAAACTTCCACGATGTTGAATAGTTATCAAGTTGACTCCTTTCTGAACAATTAGCCCTTAGTATGCAACCTGGCTTTACGAGCGTCATTCAACGCTTTATTCTGAGCAAGTATCTCTCCTTTACTTTTCTTCTTAGAAGGAGAATTGCGAATATTGCAGACCTTTATCAGAGTAAGAAGTTGATTAATATGCCATTTCTCATACTCTGGTGGAATATTAAGAGCTATCATCCAATAATAGACTATCTCAGCTGTGATGATTTCTCGATTTTGTTTTTGCTTACCGCTAAAAGTAGTGGCAGTCATTGGGTCATCACAATAAGCTTTAATAGAATTCATATTCGCCTGAGTCAAAGAACTGTAAACAAGAGGATCTACAGCATTGATCGTCATGCATCGAATATAATCCATAGTTTCTTCCTCGGTTAAATCAGTTCGGCCAAGAAAGTTTTTATGCCATTTTGATTCCCATCTTCGAATAGAAAGAAGAGAATGTTCAAGACGAAGATGCTGCTCTTTTATACTGACAAAAGTTTCATCAATCTCGTCCCAGTATTCCCTTCCCGGAATAACTATTTCGAGCATTCTCCATCAGCCACCATCTATTCGGTCTTTTCCGCTTTAGCCGCTTCCTGCTTTGCAAGTTCTTCGCGGACCTTCTGAGGAATAATTCCGTTGATGAACTCAGCAGCAGCACCATCAGTGCCAATAAGTTCCACAAACAACTCACTATAAGCTTCAGTCTGTTTGAAAGCCTCGGTCAATTCATCAGTCTTGATGAATCGACGGCCATCGTCAGACTTAACGCCATAAGAACGAGTGACAATATCATCAAAGATACTCATGAGAGCCTTTACATCCTGAGTATTGATGATACGGTCGATCATGTTCACCAAGCCACCATTCTGCTCAAAATTCATCTTAAGAATTTCAGCCTTAGAAAGATTAAAGTAGAAATCTTCTTTACGATCGTTACCATTAAAATCGGTGTAATTGATTGTCTTCTTATACATCTTCTAATCTCCTTTCAAGAACATAAGAGGCTATCCCAAATTGAGACAGCCTCTTGGTTAGTTGTTTTATTAACTCAATTACGGTTTAGGAGTCATCAGAGTCTTAATTTCGTCAGGCAGCGGCAGACGAGGATTCGTGGCCTCAGTCTGAGCTTCAGCATCAGCATCCGAGCCATAAAGAATCTTCTCAAGTGCAGTAAGCTTACTCTTATCGCATTTAGTAGAATCAATGGTAATGCAAGAAGTGGGCTTACCACCAGTAACGGGAACAGGAGTTGTAGTGATCTCCCAACTAAACGTAATAGCATCAGGAGAATCATTAATCGTCTCATAAGCCTTCTCAGACGGAGACGCTTTGCAGCCGTAAATCAGATGCAGCTTGTAAGCATTGGTCTGAGTAGCAACGGTATCGCTACCAATCTGAGTACGATAACAGAAACCGAAAGTAGCACGAGGCTGCTGACCAATGGTCACACCAGTAGCAAGGTCGGCCGAACCATCGCACTTCTCAAATTCCTTAGGATAGGTGTAAGCCTCAATAGTAGCACCAAATTCCTCAGCAGAAAGAAGAGAAGCATACTTAATGTTATCAGCCCACAAATCCGTAGGTTCAGCACCCTCGGGACTCTCGGTAACAGCAGTCAGACCATTCCAAGCATAGCCATTATTATAAGTCTTGGTCTCAGTATCGAAATCGTAAAGAACGCCACGATCGACGCCAGTCTCAAATAGTTTCTCGCCGACGCCATCCCATATAATAGCAGACATATATACCTTCCTCCTTAAAGAAAGCGAAGTAATGTTTGCCCCCCTAAGAGCTGTAACTTGAACAACGAAATTATCAACGGAATAACTGTTATACAAATCAATTGGAAGCTTTATCACAGCTTCTTCCATACTAGAATCAACAACCAAACTGTTTTCTTCAAATCGAAATGTGTTATCGGAAATATCATTCATAATAAATGAAGAATCCAAAAACTCAAAAGCATTACTCGCCTCTTCATCTTCAGAATCTGCATTGAATATCATGCTGTCATCGGCAAACTGAACGAAAGTTCCGCCATTCTCATCGCTTACATGAAGTGTTTCAGTTTTAGTTGTTTTAGTTCGATAGTCTGTGTAACTATACTGAATATCAACGTCAATCTCAGGTCCTAGATAACTCAACTCGAAATTAAACTCGTTTCCGGCCGGTATAGTTCTTCGATTTGTATAAGATCGACTTTCCTCGTCAACCAAACTCTCAGGTTCTGTAAAATCCAAAAGATTCGGTTCCAAACAAAACTCGCCTCCTTTCTTATTTAGTGATAAATTGTGAATACCGTATGATAGAGATTATCCGCGACATACCGCCGATTCATCTCGCACATAGGAAGAAGAGCTACTTTGTAAGGAATGCCACTATCAGGATCTTTATCTATAACAGTAACCTGATAGCGTGGGACCAACCGATAAGTGCCATTACTGGCATATCGCTTGTACATTCCGTCCAAACTGTAGACAATCACCGGATAGCTCAACCGATAACTTGCCTTAGGCTGAAACTTCACATGCTTGTGAGCCTCGTCAGCTATAGCTTTGAGAATATCATCTGTCTTAGGCGGATTGCCCCACAGCCATTTGCCATTATCAACAAAAGTGTTCTCAAGCATTAGTTGCAACTCTTCACGCTCAGCCATTGTAAAGACCCCCGATGGAAAGGTTTAGACGGGGCCTCTGGACTTCCACATCAGTGACTTTCCATTTAGACCCCATCCAAGTAATGTAACGCATGTCAAAGATATGCTCGTATGCATAGGCATCAGCAACAATACTAATACGATTGTTAATATTAACATCGTCATTAAGACCTATTCCGCTCTCGAGTTTTCTTCGATCAGTAATTACATCGCCGTAATAGTTACGTTCTATTAGCACTTCTTCCTCATCAACACCGGAAGCTTCTTCATTGTAGGTGATGTATCCGATCTTTCCGAAATATCTTGCCATGCGTTTGCTCAGCCTCTATTACGGATTGCCAGCAGCACTCAGAACAATCGCAGAATAAGGCTTAGTCAGAGCACCGGAAATACGGGTCTCGATCAGATACTTCTGCTGGTTATAGTCAATATCAAAGTCATCGAACATGTTGACTTCGCCGCCCTTGTCGGCGCCAACATTGTAGTCAGCCAGATTGACAATAATGCCATACACTGCATTGCCGTCAGAGTTCGTAAAGTTCTCAAGCACCGGAACAGTAACGATGCTGCTGACACGCATAACGGTAGCAATCTCAGCAGCACTCTTATACATGAAGTGCGCATCGTTGTCTTCAATCAGCAGCATATTGGTCAGCACATCTTCAGTAGTGAAGAAGATCGGATTGCCAGAACCCTTATAATCCTTACGGGCCTTGATAGCAGCCTTGATGATATTCTTAGCAGTATCTTCATCAGTAGTACCAGCGGTAACGGATGTCTGAATAGTGAACAAAGGCTTGTCGCTAACAATAGGACGAATGTGCTCCTCGGAGATATGATCGTCATCAGAAGCCAGACGACCATCACCAATCAGGATAGCGCGAGCAATTTCCTCATCCAGCATCAGACGCATTTCACCCTTGATCCAGGCAACAACGTCAAAGTCAACAATATCAATAACATCGTCATGGTCAAGCTTCTGCTTCTTATAAATAGTCTGCGGAGTAGTCGCACGCTTCAGCAGGCTGAAGAACTCTTCCTTCTTCATCTTACCCTTAAGGTAACCCTTCGCACGAGCTTCGTCTTCAGTAATATTAGCAAAGACGCTCTTAATACGGCTGAAGGGAGTATGGTGAACACCGCTCATAACCTTAGTCACCCAGTCAGTATCGCGCTTCAGGAATTCCGGGCGATCACTCAGAGCACGAGCTTCCGGGAAAAGGAAGTCAATACCATTGATGCCATAACCGTAAGCAGTCTTATACTGCTGATTGGTCATAGTAGGCAGATCCATGCCATCAGTGTCAATTGCATGGGACAGTTCGTTTGTATCCATGAAATCGTTCACGGCATCACGAAGGCTGCCAACACGCTTGGCATTGGAGAAAATAGTTTCCATATCGGAATGGGTTAGGTAGTTGCCACGATTTTCAACGGGCTCGAATACATTCTGGTGCATGAAATAGTCCCCCTCATCGTCGTAATCAGAGTGTCCAACATCCTCTCCGCCTTCAGCATCTTCGAGGGCCTTGCCAATCATGAAATAAACGACGTTTTTCTGTTCATCAGTTAGTTCGTCAAATACATCCTGGACGGTCTTTTCGTTATTATCGGCCACTTCAGGTTCCTCCTTTTCATCTGCATGTTCAATTGTGTCTTCATGAGGCTCAAGAGCATAATCTGCATAAATGAGAGCCTCCTCGATGTCTTCACTGCCATCAGAGTGCTCGAAGTTAAGATCAATGATTTCAGCGCCAGGATTTGCTCCGGCGAGAACCAAACTCACTTCACGAATGGCTCCATGCAGAACATCAGAGCCTTTCTGCTTAAGCTGATTGGCATAAATAGACAGAGATTTAATATCGCCATGCCGAACGAGTTCCTTAGCGGTCTGACCGAGTTCGGTATCGTTGAAAGTGCAATAGGCATAAACGCCTTCATTGCGATTCTCCAGCAAGGCGTGTCCGAGAATATTCTCGGGATTATTATGCTGGTGCTGCCAGACAAGAGGAACTGTATGTCCATCATTGTCCTTAAACGCATCTTTTCGAATTGTTCGACCATCGGAGCATCTAAGGTCGTTTCTGGTAGCCCAGCCACCAAAGTCATAGTTTTTAATCATTGTTTTGCTCCTTTAAGTTAAACATGACTAACTATATTCCAAATTAAAAAAGCATCGGCAGCTTCAATGCAATTTCTGTCATTTTGATTGCTGATGTCTTTTTATGATTGGAATAAGAGTTTGCTAGTCCATCAGAATTTTCTTCCACCACCAGAATGCCTTTTACCAAACAAGCCAGAGATGAAATTCTTTCCGGAATTAATAGCTTTAGCGCCGGAAGATTTGATTGAGGAAACAGTACTGGAAGCAGCACTCTTAGCCTTTGACACAGCCTTAGAAGCTTTCTTAGAAATGTCGGAAGCAGTCTTACTAACACTCTTCTTTGCCGAATCAGCAGTTTTAGAAGCTTTACCTAGAATAGATTCGGCATAGCTCTTGCCAGAATTGATAGCTTTGGCACCGGAAGATTGTATGTCCGATACCTTTTGTGAAATCTGTGATTGCGCTTTCTTTACTTTGGCAGTTAGAGTTTTATCACGATTGTATTCATAAGTTTCGACATCTCTTTCAGCTTCTAATGCTTTATGCCTAGATACAGTATACTCTATTGAAGCTTGAGCTCTTGGAGCATGAGACGCATCTGTAAAAGCTGGATAAGGAATCTCCTTACCTTCGTACTTTTTCTCTCGACGCTTCGTAGCGTCATTATACTGATCTGTACGCTTCTTATATATTTCACGATCTTCGTCGACCGTTGCTTCTGCTATATCTTTTTTAGCTTTAGCCTTACGAACTTTATCGTCGAAGTACTCATAACGTTCACGATCTTCTTTCAAAGCTTGATATGGAGCACTGCTCTGAACAGCATTCCTTACAGACTTACCAATATCATTAGCAACATCCGCTACTGATTTAGCTGGAACCGTTTTAGTTATAGGCTGACCATACTTAGTTCCTTTAGGCTGAGTACGTCCTTCATTGTGAGAATAAACAGGAACTTGCTTCTTACCAAATACCGGAGTATTAACAGCCTTAGAAACACTCTTCTTCGCAGAACTAGCCCACTTCTGAACACTTGCAGCGCCAGACTTACCGGCATTTGTCAGAAAATTGCCAGCATTAGTTCCAGCCTTCTTAATGTTTTCAAGAATATCTTTCTCAAAGATGTTCTTGCCCCACTTCATTCCTTTTCGGCCATAATGCATCAAATAATCATTATCATCATGGCCAAAAGACTGATTGCCGATATAATACTTTGCCATTATGTCCTCCTAAATCTCACTAACTTTATATTCCATTGGGTTCTTTTGTTCATCTGTGCCCATGTTTTCCTGAGGATTCTGCATAGAAATATCTTCATTCTTCGAGGCAATATTGCGATTCTTCAGCTCATCAGCGCCTTCCTGGTCAGAAGGTTTCATACCAATAATCTGGCGAATCTCATTCGGAGACATGATTTCATTTCTTGTGAACTTATCAGCAATTTCTGCAATAGCATTAACGGGTACAAGACGGAATGGATCTTTAAAGAACATAATGGTTTGTCCCTGAGTACGAGCAGTCTTCGTAAGGAACTTCCTTCGCATCTCATTGACAATAGCCGACAGAATAGGCTCAATTGTTCGATTATTGTAATTCAACATCGTTTGCTCATCGGCAGTCCCATCGAAAATTGCTGGGGATAGACCCAGCTGATTGTAGAGCATATTAGTCAAATACTCGATCTGACTCATGAGCTTATTTTCAATCGGACGATTCAACTGAGTGATTTTCTCAGTAGCGTCCACATAAGCAATGCCATATCTGGAACCAACAAGCTGCATTTCGATGTCTTTTCGCCTTTGGTCGGCACGATTCTTCTGGACTTCAGACTTTACCGTATAAGGAAGCTGAATAATCATATCTAGCTTATCAGAGTTGGTTTTCTCGTCAACCACATCCATCAATGTCAGTTTCCGGATCAATCGCTGCAATGTTGAATTAGGTTCATTCATTACAGCATAAAGAGGATTAGGAATAATGCCAACCATCTTCTTCGGAAGGGTGATTTCCTCTTTTCGACCAGTTTTTTCATTGTAAACCTCGACACGAACATGTTGTGAATACCACGAGACAATCCGACCAGTTCGCAAAGTATGAATATCATAGCTGTCTGAAATGAGTGGATTAAACGATGTATCAACAGGGACAATCGCAACAACGCCTTCGTCAAACATCGACAGAACCAAATCCTGAATAAAGTCTCGTCCAGTCTGGTCGATATTCGCTTCGACATTTAAAGCATTGTCTAGACCTGATCGTATTGTCTCTCTATAACGCTCATTTTCATCAATACGAACATGGTGGATTGTTACGGCCGCTACATCCATAGCAATACGATTGTATACAGCTGTGACAATGGAGCGCTCGTTTCCTCGACTTAGTCTACGACGATCCGGACGATATGAATAGCCTATACCATAATCATAGTAATTTGTAGGATGATCTCGTCCACGAAATGCATTCCAGGCATGCTGGAGTCTTTCACCTATTGTTGGCATTTTGATTTCTCCTATATGTACTATTAATTAGAGTTTTTGTAAGACGCCATTCTACGAGCCTCAGCTCGCCCAATATCAATAAATTGACGACCGGTAGTAATCAAATTAGCAACGCTGCCGCCTAGAGCAAGAGAATTGATAGCCATACTTCCAGCAGTCGCAATCGCAAAAGCTGCAGACGCAGGATTCGACAAAGTTCCAACCGCCAAAACGCCAGTTGCGAGATTTGCCGCAGCGTTTATTCCAATTTGTCTGACTATTCCACGACCAACTGCTCCAACTTTTGTCCGTTTTTTGTCCAAAAGCTTGTCTCCTCTATAAAGACTTTTTGCAATTTTGGCCTCTTTTTTAGTATTATAATCTCCATATCTCGCCTTACCAGCTGCAGTCAAAGTTCCATCAGGATTCTGGAAACGACGAATTCCCCAATGCATTCCTTTGATGCCGAAGTGAGTTAAGTCATTCCCATAAGGAATGTTGCCAAT
>AUXO013437967.1_pt1 | contig 53347 bp, 41 predicted proteins | sample 768731 | NCBI WGS metagenome assembly AUXO01 (sample SAMN02715735, study PRJNA202380) | gut metagenome | biome: sheep rumen | host: Ovis aries | place: New Zealand: Palmerston North
TCAGATCAAAGCATATCAAGGCTTTTGTGCAATATTTTTCGGTGGCATAACTTTGAAAAATTGTAGTTTTCCCAAGTTATGGGGGGCTATGCCGATTTTTTCGGCACGTTCCGGAACGAAGGCAGCTATGGTGTACTCAATCCACACAGCCCGGATAAAAATTACCCCTCAGAAAAATTTCATCCTTAAAACCGCCAAATCTAGCCATTTTATCTCGATCCAACCTCAATTTTTGCTATCGTCTTGTTATCGTAGAAACCCACTAAAATTACCCTTCTGATGCTGCTCTCCTCTCAAATTTTAAATCGAGAAATCCCATACCCTGATCCGACTGACCAGAGAAAATTCACTCTCCCTGACGATAACCGATTGACAAAAATAAAAACGATGATATACTACCTTTTGCCGACAGGTTGTTTATCGGATATTCTAAAAGGCAAAGAATAAGAGGTTCGATAATACTATCTCGTTTAATCATTTAAACCTGTCGGTGCTACCTAAATAGAGGAAAAATCTATGTTGGGAAACCAGCTCCCATCATCTATACCCCGAGGGGTATATCGAAAATTTTCAAATCAATCATATCTTATATAAAATAGGTACATCACCCGGAAGGTCAAAATTCATCGTTCGACCCTAAAATCTTCAGAAAATAATCCAACTAGACATCATCATAAGGTATAAAAAATACGACTCTCCCCGGCGAATACTGACGAGGAAATCAGATCATAGATACCCATAGGGGTATATCAGGACACTACCAAGATAATAAAATATACAGAAAATTGCAGATTAATTCTTGACTATGATAGGAAAGCAGCCTATAATACATGACATAATTAAACGAAAGCGAGGTAAATCAATGCAAATCATAGCATCAATAATTGTCCTACTAGGATATCTAGTATGGCTCTGGAAGATTTATCTTAACCAGACAGACAAGATCCTCTTAGCAGACAGCACAGTAACATGGTTAGCATCAATGATGATAGGCTATCTGAAGCACACACCATTAGAGCTGACTATAACCAGCATGACTACAATAGCATTGGCAATGACATTGTTCAAGGCTTATGTAGAGAAACGTATGTAACACAACGGAGAACCGAAAAGTTCCAAATCAAGATAAAAACGATTTCACAACAATAAAGTGAGATGAAATCGGTAGATAAATAAATAATATAAACTATATATATATTATAATATAACAATTATAGTTTAATATATTTATTATTCTTTCTTTTTCTTTGGTTCTTTCTTTTTCTTTCACACTTTTACGATTGGAGAACAGTTTTATGTTGAAAACACTTTTATTGAACCACAACATCGTTCAGAGCGAACTTTCAGATCAAGCTTTTGCCGTTTATCTATCCTTAACCGATATGGTGTCAGAATATGAAGACAAAGTATATGTGTCTCTGGCTCAGATTCATTTTAAACTTACTGGAAATCCTAAGATGACTCGTTCTGAAAGAGATTCATTATTAATGGGACTTGACCAGCTAAACGAAGAAAAAATCATTTCGATCTGTGACTATGTAGGTAAGAGCGAATTTATCATTGATATTTCTCAGTTGAAACTTCGTCAGTCATCTACAGAGTCTTATGATATTGTATATCTTGATGAGATAAAGAAAGTAATGAATATCAATGATATTAACAATTTACTTTTACTCAGATATTTCTGTGTGGCAGTCTCAACTTTTGATTATAAGCACAAAATTGAAGGAAAAAATCGTGCTATTGGCTTTTTATCTACAGACAGATTAGCTGAGATATGTAATATACATATTCAATCCGCTTTTAAGTATAACCGTATCTTAGAGGCGAATGAATTACTCTATTTCTACCATAATCGTATGAGAAATCGAGTAAATAACGGTTTTGCATCTGTAAACAGCTATTGCAGATATAAAAATAAAGAATTTATAGAAAATCTTGAAGAATAATAGTATTTTACCCGGTTTTTGAGCGTTTTAAGGAAGAAATGCTTTAAAAAATCTATAAAACATGACTAAATTAAATGAATAAGAGGACAAAATATGAACGAATATGGAATAAAAATCAAGAATATTGAGGCTGGTTCTCTCTATGCTGTGAACAATGGTGTACGTGAAAACCTCGATTGTAAGGACGCTATGTTCACTAATTCACTCTTCTGTGACTATCTTCTTGAGCATGGCTTGAATGTTTGGAAGGGTAAGTCTACTAGAGACATAATATGTCTGGATTTTAAGTATGGTACACGCTCATACGCTGAAGAACTTGACCACTTAAACAAGCAGATAGACAATCTCAAGAAAGATGAATCAATTCCTGAAGAGATAAAGGAATCTAGGCTTAATTTCTTTGATACTCAGTTAGCTAAAGCTATGTCTCTGAAAGATAAGTTCGTGAAGGTAGACAAGAATGACATCCGCACAGAGTATTATAAGAATGGCTGCACAATCACTTGGAAGACCTATAACCGTAAAGGTGGGGTTATTGATACTGAGACAATCAAGTATCGAATGTTAAACCGCAGTGCTGGCAAAGCCAAGAAGGGTTCAGTAATGATGATCCGTGAGGAACTGTATCAGGATGCTATAAACTTCCTCTACATGGGTATTCAGCTCCCAAAGCATGATGCTCCACTCGTAGAGATAGGTGCTTATAACCCTCTTGTCGGGTCTACTATAGTAGGCAGAGTCAAGATAAATCCTCATAATATCCTTATCTTGGATGATGTAGATGCTTTCTTCAAGACTAAGGTAGTGTCTGTAGAGATTGATAAGAAACACCACTGTTTCGCTAGAGATATTGATGACTACGAGCTGAAGAACACTCTGTTTGATGGGCAGGCTCTTATTGACCACTCTCTCATGCCTAGTTGGGGAAATGGGTATATCTTACTGAGACAGCACTTCTTTAAGGCTGCGGCATTTGACTGTAATCTTCAACAGTTCTTCAAGGATTACTACGGTAAGACCTATGAAGTGGCTAGGGTAAAGGATTGCTTCGGTGTAGAGCATAACGTGAGAGACATTCAGTTAGTCAGCACTGTCAATGCTTGTAAGTGGCTTAAGTTTGATGTGAGTTATGACTACTGGTGCAACATCGTAGCTCAGAACGGTAATCTGTTCGGTATCGTAAAGACAGCTCATGCTTCAAAGTATGGAGAAGTACAGAAGATGTCGTATCAGATGGTCAACTCATTAGACCTCAATCTGATGCAGGAAATATCTCAGACATCAGTAGACTATGTGTGGAAACTGAAGTCTGATACAGAGACATTCCTTCAGTATCTCAGAGATAATCAGAATTACTGTAATGACTATGAAGTGCTTCTGGCTCTTGTAGACCAAGACAAGGATTTCATAAGGTCTAGTTACTTTAGAGAGCGAAAAACAGAAATAATCAGACAGTATTTCAACATGGTTAAGACCGGGAAACTGATTCAGAACGCAGAAAACTTAACTATCGTTGGCTCTCCATATGCTATGCTCTTACATACTGTGGGTGAAAATCCTTTAAAAGACCCTACATTTGACCATGAGGACGGATGTATTCAGTGTTATACAGAACGCTTTGAAGACGGTGAATATCTCGCAGAGTTCAGAAATCCTTTTAACAGTCGTAACAATCTAGGATATATGCACAATCACTTACATCCGCTTATCAAGAAATATTTTAACCTCGGTAAGCTCTGTATTGCGGTCAACATGATAGGTACTGACTTCCAAGACCGAAATAACGGTTCAGATCAGGATAGTGACTCATGTTACACCACTAACGTAGAATGTATAGTTGACTGTGCAAGAAGGTTTTACAAAGAGTATCCTACTGTAGTCAACAACATTCCGAAGTCAAAGAAACACTATGAGGCTACAGATTATGAGACTACAATGGAGAACTTTGCAATTATAGATAATAACCTCGCTGAAGCTCAGAGAGCAATCGGAGAATCGGCTAATCTTGCTCAGATATGTCTCACATACACCTACAATGCAGATAAGTTTGAAAATGCAAATAAAAAGAAGTATGAAGACTTCTGTTGTGTACTTGCTGTTCTCTCTCAGGTGGCTATTGATAATGCTAAGAGAGCTTTTGATATATCGCTCCCGGATGAGATTGCACGACTCCGTACAGAGATGGAATTGAGTATAAATGGTTTCCCGAGCTTTTGGAGACTGATTAGACCGGGATTTAATGTTAAGAAGGTCAATAAGGAACTAATATGTCCTATGAATTATATGGAGCATATTCAGATTCCTACATATCGTCCTTCAGAATCCACTATCCCTATTGAGAAATTTTTTGTGAATTTCACAGAAGACGTTAATCGAAGGAAATGTAAAAAAGTCGAAGATTTGATTGCTAAATATTCTTTGGATTTATATAAGTTCAATATGATGGGTGATAGCCATGATACGTCTGAGGAATTACTTCTCAGGGCAGACTTCGATAATCTGATTGAGGATATACGCAGTACATATATTTCTAAGAATTATCAAGGATTGATGAGTTGGTTAATCAACAGAGCTTTTTGTATGACTCAAGGAATCAAAAATGCTAAAGGTTCTATGAATAGCACAATACATAGGAATAAAACCTTGCTTTTAAAGGTTCTTTATCAAGTAAACAAAGATGCTTTCTTGAAATGTTTCGCAGGAAATGTGTAAAGAAAAAGTGTACAGCAGACTTACTTAACATTAATAAAAGCTAGAAAAAATAAGGCTTTTAAGCGTGTGCCTTAAAACGGACTCTGAAGAGAACTGCGGAAACTGACCGCAAATTCTCTATGCCATTTTTTGGCACACGATATTATTAAACCATATACGGCAAAGCCGTAAATCTAATGATTTAAAAGGAGAATCAAAATTATGACAACAGCAGATTATGTATCAGCAGTAGCAGAGAGAGCAAATATTACAAAGAAGGATGCAAAGGCAATTCTTGACGCAGCTTACGGAGTAGCTGTAGACACACTCGCAAAGGGTGAGGATGTGAAGGTATTCCCGGCACTTACACTCGTTGTTAAGGATGTTGCAGAGAGAACTTGTCGTAACCCACAGGACGGATCAGAGGTTGTTGTTCCAGCTCACCAGACAGTTAAGGCAAAGCTTGGCAAGGCTATCAAGGACGCAGCAAGAGTATAAATCATTCATCCCGGCTATAAATTCTAAAAAAATATAGAGTCTATGAGAAGCATGATTACTAATCATAGGCTCAATTCGAGACTATTGTACGTGGGAAATCTATCTCATTGGGACATAAGGTTCAATCCTAATAGTCTCTTCGATTCCATAAATTTTGTTCATATTACCTCCTAAATTTGGGGACAGCTATCTTGAGTGCCATTCTTGCCAATGGTGGCGGTGTCGAAACCGCCTGTCCTCTTCTATCCCTAACGTCATGGCTGACGAAAGTTGTAAAAAGAACCTCTATAGCAAATGCGGTTATTGTGACATAGAAGGAATAATTCAGGGAATACTTCTATATAGGGATTTACCTGGCTACGTAGCTTAGTTGGTTAAAGTACTGCCCTGTCACGGCAGAGATCGAGGGTTCAAGTCCCTCTGTAGTCGTTTTGGAAACATAGCTCAGTTGGTTAGAGCATCTGACTGTTAATCAGAGGGTCGTAGGTTCAAGTCCTACTGTTTCCGTTTTAGCGGAGTGGAGAAGTTTGGTCTATCTCGCAAGGCTCATTACCTTGAGGTCACAGGTTCAAATCCTGTCTCCGCAACTCTTTTATACGTTTCGTAAAACGTAAATTTATAATTAATTATTGGAGATTATCTATGTTAAAGATTACAAAGAATGAGGCATTCGCTATGAGAAAGCAGTGTGGAGCTGTTAATGTAAAGAAGTCTTATTCCAAGCATCCCACGTACTATCTTGTTGAGAGCTATAAGAATCTCAAGAAGCTTGAGCAGTATCGTAAAGAGCATACAGTATTTGACTCTTCACTCTAAATGAAAGCGTGAAGCCCTATGAAGAAAAAAGACAAGGTTGAAATCACATTCATTGGCGGTATGGCTGAAGAAGTCACAGGTTCTTGCACTATGATTAAATTCAAGGGTAAGACCGTTCTTGTAGATATGGGTATGTCTCAAGGTGGACATACTGTATACAACAATTATGTAAGTAATAGGGATTTTCTAAGACAGATAAAACCTAAAGAAATTGATGCAGTAATTATCACTCATTCCCATGCTGACCATCTTGGATTGATACCATGTCTTTTCAGTGGTGGCACTTGCGACGCTAAGATTTTTGTAGCGAAGCATTCAAAGGGTATTATGAGGGAAATGCTTATTGACTCTGCAAGCATCATGGAAAGGGATGCTCTTCTACTTACTCAGCAGAAAAGTAAACCTTTTGAGCCATTTTACAATGAGAAAGATGTAAATGTGTGTCTGGATCACATGATTGAAGTAGAACCATTGACTTCAGTAGAAGTCGTAGAGGGAATTACTCTTACGTTCTATCCTAACGCTCATATTCTTCTGTCTCAGCAAGCAGAGCTGGTATTTGATACTATTCCAGTAAAGAAACGAGTAGTATTTACTGGCGATTTAGGTAATCTTATAAATATTAAAGATAAATTTTACATGGATGATTTTCATCCAATCGAGAAGACAGACTATCTGATTTCTGAGTCTACATACGGAGCTTCTTCAAAGCGTAATGCAGAGAAGGATTACGCAAAAGACTTGGAAAAGATGAAATCTGTTATATCACAGTTTACGTCTATAGGTTCAGTTCTGATACCTACATTCTCACTTGATAGAACTCCATATTTTATGTGGTTAGTATATAACCTCTTCAAAGATGATGAAGAGTTCAAAGTCCCGGTTCTTATTGATTCGCCACTCGCAATTCGACTTCTGAAAGTTTATGAAAACATTCTTGAAGGTGACAAACTTGATAAATGGCATGAAATGTTGAACTGGAAGAATTTCAAATTTGTGACCGAACCTGAAGAATCTCAGTATTGGGTGTCTTCAGAACAGCACAAGTTGGTATTGTCTGCTTCTGGTATGATGCAACAGGGTCGTAGTGTACGTTACCTTAAGGCTTTATTACCGGGTGCAAACAACTGTATCTTATGTGCTGGTTACATGGGTGAAAATACACTTGGTTATAAAATCAAGGAATCTAAAGATAATGAAACTGTAATGATTCAGGGCAAGCCCTATAAAAATCGTTGTAACATCGTAGACCTTAAGTGTTTTAGTGGTCATATGCAGCACAACGATTTAGTAAACTATCTTTCTTCAATTAAGGTATCTAATAAGATTTTATTGGTACATGGTGAAATGAACGGAAAAATGGAATTGAAGAAGGAGTTGGAGAATAAGCTTCATGATGAATATAAGACTACGAAAGTAGTTGCCGTAAACCGTTCTACGAAGCTTACATTTGATTAAAAGGATAATTATGGCTTTATATTTGGATAATGCTGCAACTACTCAGCCATTACTGAGTGCAGATTTTGTAAACAGATATATGAGTCTTCTATGGATGAATCCATCAAGTTCTTATTCTGGACATATCACAGGAATGATAGACCAAGTAAAGGAACGCATACTTCACACTCTTCATTCGAGGGCTGGAAAAGTATACTTTACTAGCGGATCAAGCGAATCCAATACATGGGCTATCATTCGTGTTTGTGAAGATATGAAAAAGAACGGTAAAGGGAATCATATCATTACATCTTGTATTGAGCATAAGTCCGTTTTAGAGACTTGTAAGTATCTTGAGCATAACGGATTTAAGATTACATATTTACCTGTGGACTCTAATGGATTAGTAAGAATAGAAGACCTTAAGGCAGCCATCACTCCTGAGACTGTATTAGTCAGTGTTATGGCTGTAAACAATGAAATTGGAACGATTGAGCCTATTGAAGATATAGGTAAGATTTGTAATGCCAAAGGTATTGCTTTTCATGTAGATGCTACTCAAGCTTTCGCCAAGATACCAATAAACGTAGATGAGTGTCGTATCAATCTACTGAGTGCTTCAGCACATAAGTTTAGAGGTATTAAAGGTGTTGGATTCTTATATAACAATCCTTGCGGTAAGTATGAACTTACACCATACATCTTTGGTGGTCATCAGGAAGATGGCATGAGAGCAGGTACGGAAAATACATTTGGTATATGTTCTCTGTATTATGCTCTTCAGCATTCCAACGACAAGACATTGGATGAGATAGATGCTGTTGCTGAATGCAGAGATGAAATACTGAAAGAAATCGCTGAAAACATCCCGAATGTTTCTTTGAATGGTGCTTCAGCAGAGTATAGAACAGTAGACAATATAAATATTTGTATCAAGGATGTGGATGCACAGCAGTTACAGACGTATCTTGCGGATCATTACAACATCTATGTTTCGGTTGGGTCAGCTTGTAATTCATACGTGTCAGAACCTAGTTATGTTCTTAAAGCCATTGGACTTACTGATGATGAGGCTAAAAGTTCAATACGAATAACACTAGGCGAAGCTCTCACTACAGAAGAATGTAAATACTTATGTGATTCTTTGAAATCTAGTGTGAAATTACTCAGAACCCTTCAGTGAATAAAAGGAGAATTTATGGTTCAGAAAAAGATTACAACTAAGACTTCACTCACACTGAAGAATATTTGTTATATAGGTAGCGGTAAGTTTTCTAACGAAGATGGTGACACCATCGACATTACTGAGCTTTGCAAGAAGGTTTTCGGTGACAAGGCATTCACTTTTTCAGCTTCTATGCAGGTGGATGAGAGTTTAGAGATAGAGGACGAAAACGCTGAAGAAATGGAGTAGCCTATGTCCGATTATATAAAGTTAGAAAATGAGACAGATGACGATTATATCAATCGTGTCTGTGAGCATCACGCTGAAATAGGTAGTTGGACAAAGGTTGCTGAAATCATCAACAATGAGCTGAATCTTAAGTGGGATGAGTCTACATATCGTAAGAGATGGAGAGTTCGTGAGCAGATACAAGAAGCTATCGCCACTAATCAGTGTACATCTGAAGAACTTCTTTCTCGCCTTGAAGCTAAAGAGGAAAAGCTTCGTAAAGAGCGTATCAAGATTCAGACTATGAACGCAGAGCGTAATCGTATAGACCGGGCTGAAGCCAGGCAGGAATTATTCTATGAAAATGTTGGAAAATACATTCAGTCTATTCCAGCTCCTGAATTTAACCCTCTTTATGAATCCGATACACCGCCCATAAAGGGCTATTTACAGGTGATTTCTGATGTTCATTACGGTGCAACATTTGAATCACAGCATAATTCTTATAGTCCAGAAATTTGTAAGGCTAGATTTGAATCACTTGCTGCTCAGACTATAGATTTCATTAAAGACCGTAAGATAAAAGTGTTTTCAGTTCTATCATGTGGCGATTTAATTCAAGGACTGATTCATCTTACGGACTTAAAATTGAACGACAGTACATTGGTGAAGTCGGTAGTAGATATAAGTAGAATTATTGCTTCTTATCTTACCACTCTTTCGCAATATGCTGAGATTGTATATCATCATGTACCTGCTTCAAATCACACTCAGCTTCGTGTATTTGGTGCAAATCGTTCAGAGTTACCGAACGAAGATGTTGAATATATTATCGGTAACTATATTAAGGATTTAGTCAAGTCCAATCCTCGTATTAGTGTTCATCTTGCAAGTAAAAATCAAGATTATGTTGATTTTACGATTATGGGTAATTCTTGCATTGCTATGCACGGTCATCAGATAAAAGATGTTAATTCAGCTTTGTCGAATCTTGAATTATTCCACGGTTTAGCGTTTGATGTTGTTTTCATGGGACACTTTCACGCAGGAAAAGAAATGGTTTGTGCTGAAGGAAATCAGGGTGATAAGGAAGTTATTATCGCTCCTTCATTTATCGGTAGTGATCCATATTCTGATTCACTCCTTAAAGGAGCTAAATCCTCTGTAAAGATATATGGACTCAGTGTACTTAAAGGTATTACTGAATCCTATAAGATTGTTCTTAACTAACACTCTCTTTTATACTGAAACTCATATGTATGTTGACGGGTTTCCTATTTGTTTTCTCAACATACCAAGGGTAGTAGGTTCGACTCCTACTGCCCTCTTTGTGTATTAATACACGTTTATACGGAAATAATGTTGAAAGGAGTGTCATGGCTACATTACCAAACCCTCTTACTGAAGAGGAAATAAAGAAAATGCCCATTGCCAAGCTCCGTACTTCAACCATAGAAATGACAAAAAGCTATTCTAAGTTGGTTAATCACGAATTGCTGATTTGTCCTAAGTGTGGAACAGCGATTGCTCCCCGAGGTTATTATACGGACTCTAGGTTTATTACTGGGTATTATCCAATTTGTAAAAACTGTCTGCGTAGAATTGCAGAACAAAGAACTTCTGATACAGAAGAACCTAATGAAACTAAGGAGTCCATAAAGACTGTTCTGAAGATGTTAGACAGACCGTTCATAAATAATGTTTATGATGCTGCTAGGAAAATGGTGGCTAATAATACTAATGAACGTGCGAAGTCTTCTATCTTTGCAGCAATGATTCCTCAGTTGTGTTCTCTACCAACTTATCAGAACTTAAAATGGAAAGATTCTGATCCCGATATTTTGGAAGAGGAATCTGTTCAGATGACAGATGAGAACGCTCATCTTATCCAAAATGGTCGTAGACATTTTGGCAACTATTCCAATGAAGATTTGATTTTCTTGGAAACTAACTACGAAGATTATATTCATAGATATCCTTGTGAATCAAAAGCGCAGGAGACTCTGTTCTCTCAAGTTTGTCAGACCCAGCTTCAGATAAAGAAAGCTAACCAGAGTGGCAAGGACACCAAAGACCTTACCAAGACTCTACTGGATTTGTATGGAGCTTTAGGTATCAAACCTTCTCAAAACAATCTCGATAATCTTATTGAATCTCAAACATTTGGTACTCTCATTGAGGAATGGGAGAAACATGATCCTATCGGTGAACCAGACCCAGAGTTTAAAGATGTCAACAAAATAGGAATGCTTGTAGATGTATTCTTCAAAGGACATCTCTGTAAGAGTCTTGAAATTGCTAACGGATTCTCTGCTCTCTATGACAAATTCATGGAGAAGTATACCGTCAAGAAACCTAACGGTGAGAATGATAACACTGAGACTCTGTTCAATAAGATATTCGGTAAATACGTGGATCAGGAGTAATCGTTAATGGAAGAACAGAAAAAGACGATTGCTGAAATCCAAAAAGCAAAGACTGACTTGATTATGGAAACTGTTCGTAAACGAGCAGCTTACTATCGTGCGAACCCTTCTAGGTTCGTTGAAGAGTATTTGGGAATTAAGGGGCTGAAATGGTTTCAGAAGATTTTACTATGGTGCATGATGCACTATGTAAATGTTATGTATTTGGCTGCCAGAGGTCAAGGAAAAACCTACCTAACAGCCTTGTTCTGCGTATGCCAAGCTATTCTCTATCCCGGTTCTAAGATAATCGTCTGTGCTGGTACGTTGAAACAGGCGAATGAATCTTTACTAAAAATACGTGATGATTTCATGAAGAAATCACCTATGTTGTGTAATGAAATCTTCGACGTAAAAATTGGTCAAAATGACGCTCAGATTATCTTTAGGAATGGTTCGTGGATTCAGACAAGAACCTCTACTGATAATGCCAGAGGTGCGAGAGCAAATGTAATTGTTGTCGATGAGTTTAGACTTGTTGATAAGAAAATCATTGATACTGTCATCAGAGAGTTCTTGAAAGCTCCTAGACAGCCCGGTTATTTGGCAAAGCCAGAGTTCGCGCATCTTGACGAACGTAACAAAGAAATTTATATGTCTTCGACATATTACAAATCCTCATGGGCTTACACAAAAGCTCAATCATTTCTTATCAATACTCTTAGAGATACACAGCACTATTTCATGTGTGCGCTACCATATCAGATAAGTATCAGAGAACACCTTCTCAGTAGAGAACAAGTACGAGATCAAATGTCTGAAGCAGATTTCAATGAAATCTCATTTATGATGGAAGATGAAGCTCTATGGTATGGTGATACAGATGGTTCATTCTTTAAATATGATGACCTAGACCGAAGACGCACATTGCCCGTACCATTCTTCCCATTGGAGTATTATACCGAAAAGAATCCTGTTCCAGACGTAGCTCCACTCGATAAACGAATCTTATCTCTCGACGTAGCGTTAATGGCTTCTACCACTAAGAAGAAGAACGACGCTGCCGCTTTACTCATAAACGATGTTCATCGTACTTCCTCAGTAACTTATGAATCAAATTTTGTTTTCGCAGATACTTTTGAAGGATTAACTACTGATGAGTTGGGAATAATCATCATGCGTTATTTCTATAAATATAAATGTACAGACCTTGTTATTGATACGTTGGGCTTGGGTATTGGTGTATATGATTTCATTATCAAAGACCAATATGATGCTAAGTACGGTTGTACTTGGGGTGCATTATCTTGTTATAACAGCGAAGAAATGGCTGCTAGATGCAAAGTTACTAATGCTCCTAAAGTTATTTGGTCTGTGAAAGCAAGTGCCTCATTCAATAACGATATCGCTGTTTTGCTTAGAACAGGTTTCCAAAATGGAAAGATAAACCTTCTTCAGAGTGAAACAAATGGAAGAATCGAGAGTGATTTAAAGAAAGCATATAAGGGCTATGAAAAGCTTTCTATGAAAGATCAGGACGAGTTTAAGACCTCTCTTATTCAGACCACCCTTATGATTTATGAGTTAATCAAGTTGGGATATACGGTCAATAACAATCAGATTAAAGTACACGAAGAGTCTGGTATGCGTAAGGATAGATACTCTTCTATCGCATACAATTATTGGTGTGCTTGTCAACTTGAACAAGAATTAAAACCACAGAATAAAGATACTGGTTCTCTAATTAAAGCAATGATACATAGGAGAGCTAATTACTTTTAATTGAAAGGAAGTGCTTTATGCCCGTACTTGGAAATAACCAGAAGACAGCTAAAGAGATGTCTGAATGGTATAGTCAGAATAAACCTGACATGAACAATTATGCGAAAGCTATGGAGAGCTTAAAGTTACTTCGTAATGTAAGTAAAAATAAAAACTCTACTATAACAGCTTTCAATAAGGAAACTCTTAGGGGGTATCTACAGAATATCGGTGCTTCAGAGAAGCAACTGAGAAATCTGAGTAGATACCTCTATTTTCGTTCACAGCCTTATCATAGACTGATTCAGTATAATGCTACGATGTTTGATCTGAATGCTCGTAGTGTTATTCCAGATTACAACCCTACGAAAACTATAAATGAGCGTAAGCTTATGAAAAATTATTTCGATACGCTCACAATCCTTGATGGAATGAATCTTCAGTTTGAAATGACCAAAGCTTACAAGGTAGCTTTTCGTGAAGATGTCTTCTATGGATGTGTATATTCAGATGATACAGGATTCTTCATTCTTCCTGTAGACCCAGATTATTGCAAGATAAGCGGTATTTATTCCAAGAATGGTGATTTTTCTTATTCGGTAGATATGACTTATTTTGCTAGAAATCAGGACTATCTTGAGCTTTGGGGTGAACCATTTCAGTCAATGTATAACGCCTATCTGCGTGATACTGTAAATGGAAAATGGCAGCCTATACCAGATGAAAATTGTATCTGTTTTAAAGTGGATGCAGAAAATTGGCAGACTGTTGTGCCACCATTTAGCGGTATGTTTAACAGTGTAATCAACACTATTGATGTTGAGGATGTTCAGGCTATTGCGGAAAAGCAAGACATCTATAAGATGCTATGGCTTGAGCTTGAAACTATGGGTAATTCCAAGAATATCAATGATTGGAAAATTGACCCAGATGTAGTAGCTGAATACTTCACGGACTTTATTGATGATTGTGTCCCCGGTGATGTAACCGCAGCCATAATACCCGGTAAATTAAATGCTATAACTTTCGGTGACTCTGGCAGACTTAACGACACTAACAAGATAAGTAAAGCAACAAAAGCTTTGTTTAACAGTGCAGGTGGATCACAGATTCTTAACTCGGAAGATGTAAGCGGTACTGAAGCTTTCAGAGCTGTAATCAAGGCTGATACTCAGTTAGCAATATCCTCTCTTCTTCCTCAGACCCAAGCATGGCTGAATCGTTTCTTGAGTTATAAGATTGCTAATCCAGCCCGTGTAAAATTCATGGAAATCAGTGTTTACACCCGGGATTGGATGAGAGATTCACTGACCACTCAGGCTGAATATGGTATGCCTGTAAAGCTCTTACTGAATACTCTAAATGGATTTTCAGAGAAAGATACTATCGCTCTTAACTATCTTGAAGAGAACATTCTTAAACTTTCTGATAAGTTTGTACCTCTTCAGTCAGCTCATACCACATCCAATGTTAAGGATGATGATTCTAAAGAAGACAACAAGGAAACTAAGCCGTTGACTACTCCTAAAAATTCAAAGGGCAAGACTGCTCAGAACGGAGATGACAATGAGTAATGCAAAGTTTATCAAAACAACTGATGTAGCGGTTGCAGAGAAACTTAGGGAACTTGGATGTGTCGAATTAGCTTCTCAGAATAAGTTCTTTGTCTTTGTTAATAACCCTACGAAGTTGAATTTCTCAATAGATAATTCCAAGGTGAGTTTTTCAAACACTCTCACATTTTAACAACGAGGTGAACAATGACAAGAAAGAGACTTTTAACGCTTGATGATTTAGTAGTGTTTTGCGAGACAAATAATCTCTCGACATTCAGCTCTAAAGAGTCAGGCTCAGAATTATGTGTATTTGTACCAGCTACATTTGCACAGGAAGATGAATTAGATGAAGACGATTCATCTATGTTCTTTGGAACTGTAAAAATGTTCCACACTGGCAAGAACCGTAACGGTTCTAATGTGACCGATGATGCAGCTAAGAACTGTTTAAGTGGTATCGCTTATAAGCCATTCCTTGCAAATTTCTGTGAGATTGATGGAGTAAAGGATTTCACATCTCACGATATAGAGGAATACACCGATGAAAACGGTGAAAAACAGTACAACTACATAGAGCATCAGATTGGATGCTTTACAGCTAAAGAACCATACATTGCGTATGATGAAAAGCTTAAGCATGACTATGTTTATGCAGAGGTAGCAATACCTAAACAGTATACAGATGCCTACGACATCATAAAGCGTAAGAAAGGCACTAAGGTTAGTGTTGAACTAAAAATCAATGAGATGTCCTATAACGCCAAGGACAGAGTTCTTGATTTAACAGATATCGAAGTAATGGGTTGCACAGCTCTTGGTGTTGATCCAGATACAGGTAAAGCAGTAGGCGAAGGAATGATTGGTTCTAAGCTTACTATCGAGGATTTCAGTATGAAGAATAATTCTATTAAGCATTATTCTGAGGATGAAAACTCTAAGTTAATTGAGGTGCTTGATAAGTTAAATGCGACTTTAAATAGCTTCAATGATAAAGATTCTAAGAAAGGGGGAGATACCAAGGTGTCTAAATTTGATGAATTACTCGCAAAGTATTCAAAAACTAAAGAAGATGTCACATTTGAGGTTGAAGGACTTTCAGATGAAGAGCTTGAGCAGAAGTTTGCTGAAGCATTTGCTACTGAGCCTACTGAGCCAGAGCAGACACCAGCTCCTACAGTAAATAACAATACTGTCGAGTACACCATAAAATTAAATGATGGCGAGAAGAAGTTCTCACTCAGTCTTGATGAAGTTCAGTATGCTCTTCACAGACTTACTAATGATACTTACGCACAGGCAGACAACACCTACTACTCTGTGGATGTTTACCCTGATGATTCCAAGATTGTTATGCACGATTGGAATGGCGCAGCTTACCGTCAGTCTTATGAGAGAGCTGAAGACTCTTTTGCTCTTGTTGGAGAAAGAGTTGCAGTACATCAGGTATGGGTTTCTGCTGACGAAGAGGCGAAACTTACTGAGAAGAATGCTCAGTTTGAGGCTATGGAGACAAAGCTTGCTGAGTATGCAAAGGCTGAGACAGAGGCGAAGAAGAAAGCAATTCTTGAGTCTGAAGACTACTCTTCTATCGCTGATACAGATGAAGTAAAGAATCTCATTGCAGATTCAGAGAAGTATTCAGCTCTTACAGAGGATGAGCTTACATCTAAGCTTGATTCCATCATGCTTTCTTATGCAAAGGCTGGAAAGCTTAATTTCGCTGAGAAGCCAGTTGCTACAACTGGTGACAGCAAGAAGAGACTTCCGATTTCTAATCGTCCGAAGAACTCTCGTTACGGTGGTATTTTCAGACGATAATATTAAATCTATATAAGGAGAATAAAAATGGCTATAAATATTCAGATTGCTAAACACGCTGTAGCGTTCCCAACTAACGTGTTAGCTCTTAAGAAGGCAAAGCACACTCTCAATATTGAGCTTATAAAAGACCATGATAACGGTCAGTTTGTAGGTATTGGTGAGTTCGTTTCACTTGATCTGTACAAGGAAGGTGCAGTTCCTAACGACTTCAAGGCTGTTGTTCTTGGACAGGCTAAGAACGGCAGATGGTATGTTGGTGTTCGCTCAGAGAACAATAACGTATGTTTCATCTATGATCCAGAGATTATGGCAGAGAGCGATTACGGTAAGAAGTTCGCTGATCCAGCTAACTTCTATCATGAGACTGGCGAGGTTGCCACAGGTATTATTCCTGCAATGTACGACACTGTAGAGGTTTCTGATAAGGGATTTGTTGGCACACCAAAGGCTGGTGCAGAGCTTACACTTGACGCTTCTACAGGAAAGCTCAAGGTTGTTACACCGAAGACTGGTGCTTAATAGAAAGGAGAGCTAAGAATAATGAAAAAGAATTTTAATCAGATTGTACTTGATGCTTTTTCTGCAAATGAGACTTCTTACGATGAGTATCAGAATCTTCTTATGGACTTTGCAGAAGGTAAGGACATTTTCGACGAGGACGGTAATAAGGTTTCAAAGGCTAACGCTAACGACAAGATTAAGGCTGTACAGTTTGCTATCCTTGAACTCCCAGAGAAGCCAAACAAGCGTGACATTGCAAGAGCAATGAGAAAGCATGGTGCGGAGCTTTATGAGGTTATCGAGGACACTATCGACATTCAGGTATCAAAGGGCTGGAAGGAATCTGATTTCTTCAACAGATTCACTGAGACAATCAATACAGCAGAGGGTGACAAGAATGAGTTCTTCGTTGAGGACAAGTGCATTCTTGCGGTTTCTAAGGTTTCAGGACATCACCACGATGTATCCCTTCAGACACTTCCTTACGGTTCAACATTCTCAGTTAAGACATCTTCTTATACTATCGGTGTAGGTGCTTCTCTTGAGCTGTTCCTTCTTGGAAAGATCGACTGGCAGAAGTTCATTGCTAAGTGTTCAGAGGCATATATCATCAAGCTTCAGAACGAGGCTGTTGGTCAGATCATGGATTACGACAAGCAGACAGCAATCCCAGAGGCTCTCAAGGGTAACGGTGAGCTTAATGCTGATTCTAAGGCTGATTTTGATGAGGTTTGCTCTAATGTAGCGGGTGTCAACGATTCAGATATCTATATCATGGGTTCAAAGAATGCTCTTAAGCACCTTACAAATCTTGGTAAGGTTGAGTGGATGTCTGAGGATGAGAAGCGTGACCTTTATCACACAGGTAGAATCGGTGACTACGAGGGTACACCTCTTGTAGAGATTCCTCAGAGAATTGATCCAGAGGAGACATTCAACGGAAAGCAGCTTAAGAAGCTTGTTCCTGATGACGTTCTTCTTATCATGTCTGCAAAGGATGATAAGTTCGTAAAGCACGTTGATGAGGGTGATACTCTTATTTTCGAGGAAGGTAAGGAGCGTGGCGAGAACAATCTTGACATCATGGGCTATGTAATGCAGAGAACTATGGGTGTCGCAACTATGCTCGGTCAGTATCACGGTTACTGGAAGATTTGATATAACGGCATTACCGAGAGGGTGTGTTAATCACACTCTCTCATTTTTATTTGAATAAAAGGAGTTACCAAAATATGGCAGTTGCTAAGAAAAGTGTAGTGAAGCCAAAGGCTACAGCTTCAACTACTGTAGAAGATACAAAGGAAGTAAAGGCAGAACCAAAGGAGAAGGTCTTTGGCAACGAAGAGTTAATCCGTTGTCGTTCTGTAGTTACTGGAAAAAATGTAATAAAAGGGGCTAAATCTGGTGAAGTATACAGATTCACAGGATTAGATGATGAGCTTTCTATCGAGTACAGAGATTTAATATCTGCTATTCGTGCAAGAAAGAATTATATCTTTGAGCCTCGTATTGTAATTGAAGACGAAGATTTCATTCAGCAGAATCCGATGCTTAAGGACGTATACAGTCAGATGTATACCGTAGAGGATATCGAGAAGCTTTTAAGTTGTGATGCTCCTACTATTGAAGCTACTCTTGCTACAATGCCAAGTTCTGCACAGGATACAGTTCTTTCTATCGCTGCATCTATGATTAAGGACGGTAGACTTGACTCTGTTTCCAAGATTCGTGCTTTGGACTCATTCTATGGAGTACAGCTTATGCTTCTTACCGGGCTTTATGATTAATTAAGGAGTGTGCTAATGCTTTCTATTGATTATCAAGCCATCTTCTCTCGATTTTTTACACAGGTCGAAGGAAATGAGTTTGCTCAGATAGACAAGAATTATATTACAGAAATGCTTAACTCATGGCTACATTCAGCCACATCACAGATAAATGTGAGAAAAATGTTCTCTACTTTATCTTTAGATGATGAGATACAGGTGGTTGATTTTGAAATGAAGCATAGCATTGATGACGAGTCTGATAAGGACTTTGTAATTGAAGTTCTTGGTATGGGTTTAGGTATTAGATGGCTTAAACCTAAAATACTCACTCCTTCTAATGTTCGTCAGATGATAGGTAGTAAGGAAGAGAAATGGTACTCTCAGCAAAGTCATATGGCTGAGTTGAGAAATCTTTATGATACTTTCCAGAAGGAACAGCAGAAAACCATTTCTGACCGTAATACATATTACAACTCCTATATCGCAAAAAAGAAAAAGGAGCGTTGATATGAATTACTGGGAAACAAAGTATGGTACGTTCAGTATCGAACAGATTGAAAAATATAAAACTATATTACACAAAAGAATCTTTTGGCTTCTTTTATATAAAGACCCTGACACATCTTGGAAGTATGAAAATGTAGATTATAAGCTTTGTTTTCATACTCTGATGAAACAGCTTGATGGTTTCAATGAATTGATAGGTAGACCTTCTATCATGGTGGAACTTATGTCTGTTTTAGAGGCTTCGTATAAGGAAACCATAAAAGAGTCTTTCTGCTATCCAGATTTCCGCAGACTGATTCTGCAAGCGGAGTCTTTAGTAGATAAGATAAATATCGAAACCAATAAATTGTAAACGAGGTGATACAAATGATTACATTAGATATGTATCGAAAACATTTGACATCCCGTGGACATACATTAAGTGAACAACGTAGACGAAATTCTATTGACATATCAGAGGCTACCTTTACAGGTGATCCAAACTATAAACAAGTGAGAGTTCTCACTAGGGATGGGTGGCAGATACGCGATGCTAAATATCAGTTTCATACTGCTATATCAATTTCCAAAGATTCAGTCGATAGATTTTTACAGTTTCGTTACGGTGTAGAGTTCCCTATCGGTACTTATGTCATTCTTCCCGATGAAGATGATACTAAGTTGGAAACATATCAAGACCAGTTAGACAGATTTGACCTATCTAATCGAGATGCTTATTTCAGTAAAGGCGATATGTCACAGTTATGGATAATTGTAGGCAGAGACAATGCTACTACATTTGTTCGCTATAGCATCTTACAGGTAGACTGGAACTTTAGATGGGTTTACAACGGTAAGATATGTAATGTTCTTGGATGTTTAAGAAGTGCATCTTCTTATACATCTGGTGTATGGGACTCTGAATACTCCACACAGCTAGACGATTTGACATCGGCTTGGATACCAGATATCCATGCTGTATATGGTGATAAATGCTCTGAACTTGGATTATTCGATAATCGTATGATTACTCATGGAAGTAGATTCATGTTAAGCAACAATGTATTAAATCCTTCAGTTTATGTGGTCACTAAGGTCAAAGATGTAAACCCTCAAGGGTTAATAAAACTATCTCTCAAGCAGGACGAATACAACGACAAGACAGACGATGCAGAATTATTACTGTGTAACTGTCGTAACAAGGAAGGAACTTCTACTGTTGATGTTCCTAAAGAATCTGTTGAGAATGATGGAAAGATAATTTCACTTCAGCTAGATAAAGATGGATTATTGGAAGTTGTTGGAACTGTTGACTATGCGGAATTACGCAAAGGTGAACCAAGTTATTTTGGCATCAACGGTCACACAAATAATCCTACTGCTAGTTGGAAGGTTACGTTAATGGACGATAGTATGGATGATAAACATCCTGCTTCGTATTATGAGAAGCTTATGCGTATTACCAATATTGATGATACCACTATCATGATTACCCCGGGTAAGGCAGGTAGTCTTGTTGGTAAGAGATTTTCGTTATGTGCTTTTTTCTCTGAAAGTAATATACATACTTCGATAATTATACAGGTGATTGAATGAAGCGAGATATTAATAAATTACGTGATTTAGAGTCTGGTGTAGGGGCTTCAGAAGAGTATGATATCATTCGCAAAAAGAAGGTCATCAAGAAAATTCTGGAATCTGACCCAGATATTAAAGAGATTTTAGGGCAGAAACAGCCTAAACCTCTTAATAAATATAAAGATGCAGATAATCCAACTGAAGACGAACTTAAACAACGTCAAGAAATCTTGGATTGGAACGAGGGTATCAAACATGAGCAGATTGTACCGTGGATAAAAATGAATGGACTTCAGAAAGAAGTCTTGAATTTCATCATGTTTGATATTGAAGATAAAAGTTCGGTCTATGTAAAAGACCGTATTAAGACACAGACATTAACGGTATGGTGTGTTGTGTCTGAGGAAGACATGGATACAGAATATGATATTCCGAGGGCAGACCTCTTAGGGTATCTTGTAAAAGACTTGTTAAATTGGAGTAATTGTTGCGGAAGTCAGATGGTACTTACCTATGACAACTATCGAATCTTTGATACTCATTACTACTCTCGACAGTTAGAGTTTACGATGAAGGCTCAGAATGGCATCAGACCACAATCAAGCAATAGATACGATAGACTCCCTGATTAAAGATACTCTTACCGGTGATAAGTCTCAACCTACTTCTCAGAAACCGAAATATGAGTTTGATACTCTTAAGATGTATTTCGGTGATCCGTATCTTCTTACAAAAAATGTGGTTATCTACCAACCTACTATTGGAGATATCATCCGCATTGGAGAGAAAAGATTCTATTCAAATCTCAATATTTTCATCTCCCATACTACACAATATAAACTTCCATTATGGAAAGCTGGCATTGATTGGAATAAGTTAGAGGATTTTGAGCTATTCTGCTCTCTCCTATCTACAACCGATGCTGAAGCTTCTTCTCTTTTATTTGGCAATGTAAATCTTCACAATTTGAGAGTTTATGAAATACCTCTCACTCCTGAAGAGATTGCTGAAAATGAAGCACATAAAGACGAGAAGAAGTATAAGAAAATCAAGCCTACTCGATTCTTACAAGACAAAGAGCAGGACATTATCATCACGAAAGAAACATATGAACGTATGGCTGAATACATACGAACTATGTTTAATATATTCCCCAAAGTTCAAAAAGCAAGAGGAAAGTCAACTAAGGAAACTCTCATCTTTGAAGAAGAGATGAACCTTAAGAATGCTTCTGAAAATCCGCCTAAGTCTACTCTTCTACCACTCATTAGTAGTTGTGTTAATCATCCCGGTTTTAAGTACAAATTACAAGAACTAAGAGATGTTGGAATCTGTGAATTTATGGATTCTGTACGGAGATTACAAATCTATGAAAGTGCGAAAGCATTGAATAGTGGTCGATTTGCTATGTGTGATTTAAGCGAAATTGATTCTAAGCTTTTTGATTTCATGAGGGATTCTTCAAATTAAGGCTTCATGCCTATTTCTTAAAGGGTTTCATTCCCATTTCTATGTCCAGATAGGAGCTACGTTCTGTGGCTCTTGTCTGGATTTCTTTCTGAAAGGAGAATTTAAAATAATGGCTTTTAGACTTGATGACATTATCGTAGATCATCTTGTCGTTGGTTTCGCAACCGACTTCAACGATAATCCACTCTATGTTCTTTCACAGCTCACAGATGCTACCATCGACACCAAGGCAAACTCTGAGGACGCTACCGATAAGAGAGGAAATCTTGTAAAGAAGTTCTGGAAGAGCAAGCAGGGTTCATTTTCAGCTACAAACGCAATGCTGAATCTCTCTATCATGGCTGCCGCTTCTGGTGAGGCAAAGGAGATTGCTACTCCTGACCACAAGCTTCGTATGCCTAAGATTATCGAGGTAAAGGGTACAGAGACATCTGTTGACCTCGTAGGCTTCGATCCCGATGCTGTTGATAATGTAACTGTAATTGGTTATGGCTACAACGGTTCTATGACAAACGCATACAAGAAGGGAGCTGTTGCATCTGAGACAGAGTTTGCTATCACTTCTGCTGGTAAGCTTTCACTTCCTACACCTAAGAATGCTGAAGATAAGTTCCTTATCAAGTATTTCAGACTTGTAGAGGCTGGTGGTGCTGTTCACAATAAGGCAGATAAGTTTCCGGGAACTATTAAGCTTACTCTTAAGGCAATCTGCGTCGATCCTTGCTCCGCAGATTCTTTGAGGGCAGCTTACATTACCCTCCCGTCATTCCAGCCATCACCAGAGACATCAATCAGCCTTACTACAAACGGTAAGATTGCTTACAACGGCGATCTTCAGGTTGATTACTGCTCACCTGACAAGTCACTCTATGACATTACATGGTGTGATGATGACCTTGAGGACGAGTGATTCTTTAACTGATTAAGCAGCTTAGAAGAGGAGTTATCTCCTCTTCTATTTTTATAAAAGTAAGGAGTCACAATGGGTACAACAAATAGACAATGTTTATGTTGTGGCAAGAAATATAACTATTGCTTCAGATGTGATGGTGGAGACATAAAACTCGGTTGGAAGAACAACTACTGTTCTGAGAACTGTCGAACTATTTTCAATGTCACAGCAAGCTATTACGCAAAGGAAATCAATGCTGATGAAGCAAAGAAAGCTTTTGCAAAGTGCGACTTAGCTGACAAAGCTAATTTTGTTAAGTCTATCCAGAAGGTTATAGCAGAGGTTATTCCAGCTCCTAAGAAAGTTGAGAAGCCTGTTGCTGAACAGCCATCTAAGAAAGCTTAACTCTATGGAGATTCACTACCTTAGTGTGAGCGATAATATTGTGAATATGATTTTAAAATAAGTACATTTTGTACATCAAGGGTATATACATTTTCACAATTTTGTTGAGGTGTATATACCCTTTTTTTGCATTTGAAAGGATTACAAGGATGAAAGAGACAGTAACAAGCGAAGTTACTCGTAAGACATATGCTCTGAAGGACGTAGTAAGAATCGTCAACTATCAGCAAGCAATTTATTACATGAACAGTGGTATTCCCCTGTTAGATATTTATACAAGCATCGACAGAAAGAGCGACAAGCCTATTTTTGTTTATATCTTCAATCGTGCTGATACAGCTTCAGCCTATGATGCTTGGTGCAACCACGTTGCAAAAGAGGTGTATGAATTTTAATGGCACAGACAAAATACAAAGTAAATAAAGATACATCGAAGCGTACTTGTAATGGTATCGTTTTCGATTCAGAGCTTGAGATGCGTTATTACCGGGATGTTGTTCTCAAAGGTGTTGAGGATGGAACTATAGCTGATTACGAGATGCAGAAAGTTTATATACTTCAGCCAAAGTTTCAGCATGACGGTAAATCAATTCTTCCCATCAAGTATGTATGTGACTTCTGGGTGAAATACTCGGATGGTCGTGAGGAAGTAATTGATACAAAAGGTTTTGCGGATCAGAAAGCGCCTATAAAGAGAAAGATGTTTTGGTACACATTCCCGGATTTGACTCTTAGATGGATAGCCTACTCTAAGATGGACGGTGGATGGATTGACTATGAAGAGCTTAAGAAGAAACGTGCAGAGCGTAGAAAGCTCAAGAAACAGGCTATGGAAAATAAGGAGTAAATAATATGCAGAATAAGAATATACAGAAATTTGTTGATAAGGTAAATAACTCAGAGAGTGCTATGTCAGCAAAGGAGTTTATTGATGGACTCTCTAAGATGAAGACCGATGAAGGAATTAATGCTTACATGAATAAGCATATCAAGATATATCCATATCTTCCTTATCAGATAAAGGTAACAGCAGCAAGAGTTCTTGTTAATGCTTCAACATTTGACAGCGAAGGACATTTCCATGTTGATTCTTGTAAGAAAAGAGTCCTTTTTGTTGATACGGTTCTGAGATACTACACCAATATTCATCTTAATCCTGATGAAATTTTTGGTGAGTATGACCTTATTCAGAAAAACGGAATTTATGACTATGTTAAGTCTCAGATTCCAGAGCGTGAGCTTATGGAATTCTCTGCTGTCGTAGATATGGTCTACTCAGACATTATTACAAACGAGTATGAGCCTCGTAATTACATAGATAAGCAGTTATCTAAGCTGAAGGAGTTCTCAAATCCTATTGCTCAGATGATTCAGAAGACTCTCGACAAAATTAATGTCGAAGATGTACAGAACAAGCTTGCACAGTTGAGATAAATAAGAGGTACTGAATGGCAACGTATACGATTGACAGAAAAGCAATCAAAGATTTGATTGACAACAAGATTCATTCAACTGGTTATGACAGAGAACAAGCATTGCAGACAGCCAATCTAGTACAAACAACTTTGATGGAATTTGCTAAGAAGAAAATAGATGAATTTTATGCTGACTATAGCCCAGAGTGGTATGAAAGAACAAGCAATCTGTATAATGCCGTTCAACCTTATATGGTAGATCATGGTTCTTATATTGAAGCAGGTATTCAATTTTCTGCGGAGTTTATGGATGAATATGTAAGACAAGATTCTAAAAAATCCTGGAAAGACCACGATTACCATTTCATGTATCTATATCCTAAATGGCACTTAGGTGATAAGCCTTCAGATATTCGTAGATATGATGTTCGTGAACCAGTTCTTGTTGACGCTCTTTTATATGGTGTACACGGAAATCCTAAGTGGATGTGGGCTAAAAACTCTCCTACTTCTCCTTCAGCATTTCTTCAGACAGAAGCATATGCTCAAAGTGCTGCATTTTTGTCAACCGTTGGCTTGGCATAATTAAACTGAAAGGGGAAATAATTTATTATGGGTATGCCTAATAACGGGAAAATCCCGGTAAAAATAGATGTTGGATTAAAGACAGACGAAGTATTTAAACAACTTGATGCCATTGAAAAAAAGATTCAAGATCTCGATTTAAACATAAAGACTACCAAAGGTGAACAATCTTTAAAGAATTTTTCTGACAAGATTACAGCTCTTCAGAATAGTATAAATAGTATTGATGGTAGCAAATTAACTCAGGCTTTAGCTCCTATCCAGAGTATCATTGAAGGTCTGAGTGGTAAGAACAGTGTTGAAGCAATAAGAACCCTTACTAATCTCTCAAAGAGTCTTGACGAGATCACATCAGGTAACAGAAGGAGCAAGAAGAATCCGTTTACATCTATCGTTTCTGATTATGAGAAAGCTATTAAAAAGGTTACTTCTCTTCAGAAGCAAAATATGTCTGGTAATCAGACTAATTCTGTTACTAATCAGCTCAGACTCGCTCTTAAGGAAGAACAAAAGCTGGCTGAACAGTATAAGGAAATATCTAAGATTTATGGTGAATCGAATGCTATTACTAAAGCATTAGAGAATAGAAAAGCTATTCATAAAGATATTTCAGAATCAACTGCTCTCAAGCAGATTCAGCAAGATTTAAAGAATCTCGATAAAGCAGAAAAACAGGCTACTGAAAATGCGAAACGCAATGCGGAAATTCAGTATAACGCTGTTAAGAAGGTAAGTGATGCTTATAAGGAAGTTGAGAAAAACGCCTCTAATTATTATCGACTTCAGGCAAAAGATGCTTTAGGTAAGAAGCTTACAGCTCAAGAACAGTATTCCTTAAGAAAGAATCAGGCTTTATTCGCTAGTTATGAGAATAAGACCGGGGTGTTTGATACTTCTAAATACTCTTCTCTTCCTATTGATTACCAGACGAGATCAAAAGCAGCTTTAAAAGCAGAGCGTGATGCTCAAATGTCAGCACTGACCGCTGAATTTGATGCTTATGAATCTCGTCTTCAAGCCTTAAAAGAAAAAGCTGTTGAATTTCCAGTCACATCTGATTTCCATAAAATATTACAGCAAGCTGATATGGACAGTCTTAGTTTGCGTGGAAATCTTGAAGGAGCTTTTAGTTCTGGGCAGATAAAAGCAAAAGATTTCTTAAGTATGCTTAAAGAAGCTACTAAAGGAATCGAAACTCTTGAAGCAGAAGCAAAAGACACTGGCAAAAAACTTGCTAGTATGTTTGATGTTACTGTTTCTCAACAGAACGTAGAATCATTCTTAGCTAATAATACTAAGTATTTGAATGCTCATCGTAAAGAAGCTTCAGAATTACGAGCAAAAGCTAATGCATTAAATCGTCAGTCTACATTTTCAGATGTTGATGCTGTCAACACTCTTCTTAATCAGCGTAAAGCAGAAGCTAATGCATTAGGTCAGAATGGTTTATCCTTCCTGTCTAAGATGGATAAATCTATCGGTTACGCTGTAGGTGGTACTGTTGCTGCTCTTACTACTGTAAATCTCGCAGGTAAAATAAATGAAACAGTTGAAGCGTCTAACCGTTTAAATGCTTCTATGATTGAGTTGTCTAAGGTTTCTGATTCTACCATGAATAGCCTTAATGCTCAGTTTGATGATTTCACAAATATCTCTAAAGATATTGGTGGAACAATTAATGATACTATCAAAGCTACAGCAGATTGGTCGAGAAATGGTTACTCTCTTCCAGATTCAAAAGAGCTTGCTAGAGTATCACAACTCTATAAGAATATCGGTGATAATATTAATATAGATGAGGCTAATACTTCACTCATCTCTACTATGCAAGGCTATGAGATGCAAGCATCTGAAGCTGAACATATCGTAGATGTTCTTAACGAAGTTTCTAATAACGAAGCTACTTCATCAGCAGGACTTGGTGAAGCTCTTCAGCGTTCAGCAGCTTCATTCGAGGTTGCTAATACTTCTCTCGAAAAATCAGTAGCGTTGATTACCGCTGCAAACTCCGTAGTTCAAGACCCTTCAAGAGTAGGAAATATGTGGAAGACCGTTTCCGCTCGTATCAGGTCAGCTAAGACTGAGCTTGAAGATATGGGTGAAGACACAGAAGGTATGGTTGAATCAACCGCACAGCTCCGTGATCTGGTTAAAGCTATGACTGGCTTTGACATAATGAAAGATAAGAACACTTTCAAAGATATCTATGACATTGTTCTTGGTATTGGTGAAAAGTGGGGAAGTCTTTCTGATACAAATCAAGCAGCATTGCTTGAGAAACTTGCTGGTAAGACACAAGCTAACGCTCTCGCAGCTACATTGAATAACATTGATACTCTGAAGAAAGCCTATAGTGAGGCTATGAACTCTCAGGGTTCAGCTATGCGTGAGCAGGAACATTATGAGGAAGGTGCGGAGTATCATCTTACTCAGATGTCTATAGCGTGGGAGCAGTTTTCTCATGATGTTGTAAATTCAGAAGTAGTTAAATTCTTTGCTGATTTTGCATCTGCAACAATCAATGTATTGAATGCACTTCATAAGCTTACTGGTATAGCTCCAGAACTAGCACTTATCTTTGGCGGTTTGCAAATCGCTAAAATGGGTGGATTACAAAAATTCTACAGTAATACCAGAGATTATATTGAAGCATTCGCAGACTTGGCAAAACAAGGACATGGTGCGGAGCAAGCTATGGTTTCTTTGGGAGCTACAGCTAAAAATGTATTCTCATCAATATCTGGATGGGTAACTGTTAGTATTGCTGCGGTAGCTCTTGCTCGTCATGCGTATGAAGAACTTCATGTTACTATGGAAGAAATGGATGCCGCTGCTTCAAAACAGTGGGATACATTCAACGATGCACATAATAAAGCTGAAGAAAATGCTGAACGTATTGAATCTATAAAAGAATCTTATGCTTCATTAGCTCAAGGCGTAAATGACCACGGCGAAAATATTTCTCTCACCACAGATGAATACGAACAGTACAATTCTATTACTAATGAAATTGCTGATATGTTTCCATCTTTAATAGATGGATGGACTGAATCAGGAAATGCAATTCTTAAGCATAAAGGTGATATTGAAGCTCTAACTCAAGCTTACGAAGATGAAGCTGAAGCTGCACGAAAAGCTCTTATTTCAAGTGGTGGTAATGATATTATTAATGATTATCTTTATCATACTAGAGGAGAAGAATTACCTTTTAACGGTTATAAATTTGGAAACGAAGGACTAAAAAATATTACTGATAAAATTGTTAATTCAAACTCCAAAGAAGAACTTGTTTCCAATTTATATGATGCTTGGTTTAATAATGATTACACTTGGAACAATAGTCCTGATGAGATAAAAGATTTATTTAAGTCTGTAGGCTTGGATGGAACTGGTCTTGATAATTCCAATCTTTATAGTGGTGCATATAATACTAATGTTGGTAGTAGAGAAGACCTTATAAAGTCTTTGGTAAATCAAGTATCATGGGATGATATAGACCTTGGTACGGTTCGTAAATTAGCACAGAATAAAAGTACAGTGTATGCTTCTGATATGAATCAGTATAAGCAACAGTTAAATGACTATACTTCTGTTCTATTAGAAGATTCATTTTCTAATGATTACAAAGATATTTCTGAAACAGGTAAGAAAGCTGCGGAAACATTTTCACATGCTTTTTCTGACCAATGGGCGAAAGATGCTGAGAACTCTAAAAATAAGAATCTTGCTTTTACTTCTTATCTTTATAACGCAGTAGACCAAATCGCTAATGACAAAGACCTTCAAGATGCTATCAATGGAATTATGACCATTGATACGGATAATCTTTCTTTATCAGATGTTAAAGAGCAAACTGATGCTTATGTAAATACTATTGCTGAAGCTTTTGGTCAGAGTACGGATGAAGTAAAGAAAAGGTTCGATGTTGATAATAGAGACAAATTATTCAACAGTCTTACTGATATAACAGATAAAGGTGCGTCTAAGTTTTCAGGAGCAACCTCTGGTGATACTTATGACCAGATGGCAAAAGAGATTAATGAGTTTATAAATAAGAACTCTGTTAATAATCAAGATGAACTTGCTCTCCTCAATGATTGGATCGCAAAATCTGATAACTGGCATGATGCTCTGGAAGGTTATAAGAATGAAGTAAGTAATTCCAATTCTGATGATAAGAACTCTGTAGCTCATTACGCTGAAGAAGTAACAACTTACACAGAGAAAGCGAAGTCATTTGCTAACGCAAGCAAGACTGTTTCCTCTGCTCTTTCAGAACAGGCAAATAAAGGTGTGCTTTCTGCGGATTCAGTAAAGTCTCTCCTCTCTTCCATGAATGGAGCTGAAGACACTCTTATCAGAACTTCTGAAGGTATCAAGGTTAATACTGATGCTTTAAATCAGTTAGTTCATACTAGAGCTAATGAAGCCATCGAAAAGCTTGGTGATGATTACACTGAGATGACTGATAAGTATTCAGACAATATGGATCGCTTAAGCGATTTGTATTCAAGTCTGTCTTATGCTAGTGGAGATTATGCAGATCAGATAAGAGAAAACATTTCTGCCATTGAGGATGAGAACAATGCTCTTGTTCAGCACATGAGTGAAGTTCAGTCTCTTCAGGATGTTTATAAATCTATCACTAACGCTTACAATGAATTTCAGAACGCGGTAAGCTCTCCAAACTCAGGTACTCGATATGACTTTGTACAAGGTCAGAAGAAGAACATCGAGAAGGAAGTTAAAGCTGGTTGGGTTGGTAATGATGAAGTACGTCAGTACGTCAATATGTTCACCAATAAGGATATGACCACGGCTTCTATTGACGAAATTAGTGCATCATGGGATCATGCAAAGAAGTTTGCTGATACATATTTCACCGAGTCTACAAAGGGTGTTACTAACTTCTACAATAAGGTAAGTGAACTTGCTGACCAAGGTGTTGATGGTCTTTCAAAGACAAGTAAAGGCATTGAAGTAAATGCTGATAAGCTTGCTGAAGTTTTAGATGTTGATGTTTCTACTGTACATCTTCTTATGGAGAAGTTACAGGAAACCGGGGCTAATGTTACATTCGATGAAGCTACAGTTGAAGCTATGAACTTCAATGAACAGCTTACGGCTGCTGGAACTCAGCTCAAAGCATTGAATGATGACCTTGAAAAGCTTAAAGGGCTTAAAGATGGTTACACTGGTGAACTTAACCTCAAGTCTACGGATATTCCTGTTACTATTACTTCTAAAGATGATGTAACTAAGAAGATTGAAGAAATTCAAGAGCTTATAAATCACCTCAATTCAAACATCGTCTTAACTGCTGATGTAAAGCAAGCTGCTGAAGAAGTACAGAAACTTCAAGAGCAGATTGATAAAGCTGGCAAAGATTCAAATAGCATTGACTTTAAAGTTGTTAGAGGTAAGCAGGAAGAGATTGCTAAGAAGGCAGGTACTACTGTCGAGGCACTTCTTAAGATTGATACTTCTAAAGCCGAAGAGTCTATTACTGCTGTAAAGTCCCATGTTAAAGAAGACCAGACATTTAAGCTCAATGCTGATACCAAGGCAGCTACAAGTGCGATTGATGAGTTTTTGAAGACTATCCCAGATCATAAGGATATTAAGATAAATCTCATTAAGCCCGGTGCTGATCTCGTTGCATCTATTCTTAGCACTTCTACCGAAGATAGCAAAAAAAGTAGTGATTCTAGCAGAGGTCAAAAGACAACTACTAATGGTAAACGTGCAAGTGCTGAAGGTTCTTCTGGAATTGAATCCAATGGTAAGTCTCTTGTTGGTGAACAGGGGCAGGAACTTCTTGTACGTGATGGGAAGTATCAGACCGTAGGTAACAACGGTGCTGAGATGATAGATGTCAAGAAGGGTGACATTATCTTCACAGCTACACAGACTAAAGATTTACTTGAAAAGGGTAAGATCAATGGTCGTGGAGATACCGTTGGTGGTGAAGCTTTTGCTGAAGGAAATATTGATGTTTCTGCACCTAAAACTTTATTTGGTTCTGAAAAGATTGGTTTTGAGGCTGTCAAAGCTGAAAAGGCTAAGACTAAGGAATCTAAGAAGCAAGCTAAACATGAGAAAGCCAAGACTTCTGAGACTAAGAAACAGTATGACTGGGTTGATAAAGCTAAGACTATCATAGGTCAGAAGATTTCTGATTTAGAACGTGAAGCTAAAGATGAGCGTAAAACTCTCAGCGACCGTATTAGTGCTTATGATAAAATCAAGAAACTTGATGAAGAACGTATTGAGATTAATCAGAAAGCATTAGACCGATATAAAGAAGGTTGGGAAGATGCCAAGGATAAGATTAAGGAAGTCTTTGGTACTGATACCACTTCTGCTGAAGAGTATATAAGAAAGATTGAGAACGGTGATGTCGAGAAAGACACATGGAAAGATACAATCTATCAGGATGCTGATAAGAATGAAATTCTTACCGATGCTGAAAAGCTCACCTACTCAAAGATTACCACAGCTATAGATGATGGTATTACTGCTTTCAACAATATGCTCACAGCTCATTCGAGCTTAGTTGACGCTGAAGATAACGCTACGGCTCATGTGAAAGAAGCTTATCAGGCTCAGTTGGATGCTAACCAAGCCTATATTGACAAGATTGATACTCATATCTCACAACTTCAGTCCAATGTGAATATCAAGAAAACTTCTGGTCGTGGATATGTCTCTCAGCGTGATTACGCTAATCAGATTTCCGCTACTGAAGATAAGATAGCTGCTCTCAATTCAAGAAGAGCAATTCTTGAAGAACAAATGGCTGATGCTGATGTTGGTGGTGAAAACGGATCATCCAGCATGAGTTCACTGTCCTCTGCTATCTCGGATATTGATAAGGAAATTAGTTCTCTTAGAGAGAATATCACTGAATTAAACGAGACTATCAAAGAGATTCCTATTCAGAATATCGAGAATTACCGTGAGAACATATCTACTATCTCCTCAGATTTCTCAAACCTTAGAGCTGAACAAGAAGCTCTCGGTAAGACTATTGATTCTAAGGTAATCGGTAGCGAGACTAAGGTTAATGCTGTTTTAGCTGAACAGGCTGAACGTCAGCGTGAACTTATCAAAGATCGTATGAAGACATACGATGTTGGTACTGATAAGTGGAACGAGATGTATAAACAGCTTCAGCAAATGGATGATGCTATCTCTAGCGTAGTCCAGAACATGATTGACCTCCAGAAGCAGTTGCTTCAGTTACCTCTTGAGGGCTTAGAGAATGTGGCTAATCAGTTATCCGCTATCACAGATAGCTTAAGTTCAATCAAGTCTGATAACGAAGTTATTATTAACTTTGCTCAGACCTCTATTCAGAGAGTTGTTGATAAGAACAACGATAAGATTGAGGATATCAAGGACAATACTGAAAAGGTTACTAAGCCTATGCAGGAGCAGCTTGATATCTTACAGAAGCAGAATGATGCTCGTAAGAGACAGCTTGAGGTTGATGAAGCTAGATACAATCTTGAAAAGGCTAAAGAAGAGTCTACTGTTAAGGTAATTCGTAACGGTAAGATTGCGTATGATGCAGATGAAGATGTTTTTCGTGAAGCGAAGAATGCGTTAGATGAAGCTGAATACAGCAAGACTACCGGGGATTTACAGGCACAGATTGATGAAATCAATGATAAGGCTAATAAACAGACTGATGCTATTGAGAAGGAAAACAAGGAGCTTCAAAAGCGTTCTAAGAAGTGGAGTCAGATTTCATCTGATACCGAGTATGATATTGCAAAGGAGCAGTATCATAATATAACAGGTGGCAATGCTGATGAGTTTGCCAAACGTGTTGTAAACGGTACTGATGACGATATCTATAACACTACTAAGAAGAATTATCGTGATAATGCTTTTGAGAGTGAACGTGTTAAGTCTACATCTGAGGATATAGCTTATTACAAATCTGCGTTAGAGATTCTTAATCAGCGTTTAACTAAGGGTGAGATAAGTCAGACTGAGTTTGAAAGACTTCTTACTCAGTTAGACAAAGATAGTAAAGATGGTTTCTCAAGTCAGGAGAAGCTGAAAGACAATCTTGCAATCTATGGTCAGACTTCAGTTGATAGTGCTGTCAACAATGCGAAGAAGACTATTGGTGATGTTGATAAGACATATACCGATAAGATTCTTAGTGAATGGAGTCAGCTTGATAAGCAGATTGATAGATTTGCTCTTAACAGTGATGATGTCGTAAAGACTTCCAAAGATTCGTTGGATGAATTAAAGAGAGTTTATAACAAGGTTGTTGATATGACTGAGAACGTAGGTCGTATTGCTTCTCGTATGTACAGCTCTCATAGTAGTGATAGTGGTCACTTCTCTCCCGGTGTTACATCTCACAACATTGAAGGTTACGATACTCCTGTGACGGGTGTTATTCATAACGCTAACTCTTCTGATGGATCAAGTTCATGGCATTCAGACAGAAGTTCTCCTTCTAGCTCTTCTTCTGGCCCGAGTGGTACACATAAAGACTGGGGATTTAACAGAGGTATTGAGAAGGGTGCTGTAAAGCGATTTGCTACAGGTATTCTTCAAGGTGCTATTGCTGAAACCGATGATGATAGAGTTAAGCTTCTTCAGAAGATGGCTACATCAAAGATGTCTCCTACTGAAGTTCCAGCTTTCTTAGATATCGGTGAGGTTGTACTAAATCCTCGTCAGCAGACTCAATTATTATCTAATATTCGTGATGGATTTGCTGTGGCTAGTGTTAATGCACAGAATAGACCTATGCAAGCTCCTGTCGTGAATATTACTCTTGGCGATTTGAATCTTCCAAACGTCAAGGATGGTAATGGATTTGCTGACGCTCTCGTGCAGCAATTAGAACCTACTATGAATCAGCAATTCACAAGGATTTTCAAAAGGTAATCGTGTATAGCTTACCGGGGTGTCAAATCCCCGGTAAGTTTTATTTTATGGAAAGGGTGAAAGTTTTGGATTATTCACAGATTATCAGACAATTATCAGTAACTATTCTCTCTATGATAAAGCAAGGTCTTTCCAAAGCTGAATATGATAAGACTTTTACAGCTAACATAGATGAGAAGCTATCTTCTACTAAAGCAACGGTGCAGTACAACGGTATGACTTATACTGTCAGCTCTACTATTGCTTTTGAGGAAGGTGATCTCGTAAGAGTTTGTGTTCCATGTAATAACTGGAACGATTTATTTATAGTAGAAAATCGAACATCAAGTGGTTTGCATGATGTGAAATTTCAGAAACATTAAAGGAGTATTTAGATGCTTGCTAACATATCAACTATTCTGCCATTTGATGCTCAACAGACTAAGACTCTTGATGTCGTTTATACATGGGCTTCAGGGAAGTCTGTAACAGGTTTCAAAGTTATTATCTTTGATAAGGAGTGTACTCAGAGAATTTGGACTTCCCCGTCTTGTATAGATAACTTTGAGACTACTGGTGTTTATACACTTCCTAATGAAGCAATCAAGCTACTTACAAATGGTAAATCATACAGAATTATAATTACAAGTCTTATTGATGGTAAAGAAGATGTCATCACTAAGACTGATGGTAAAGTTTTTACGTGTTATAAGACTCCAACTATCAGATTTTTGAATCTCGTTGGTCAGCAACTTGGAGCTAATGGCACATTTACGTTTGAAATAGAGTACGAGCAGGATGAGGGAATGTTTCTCTCAAGTGCTACTTTGGATATATATACTCTGGCTGATAGAGAGAAACCTTATGAGTCTATTGACTTCCCACGCAATCAAATCATGGAAGGTCATAAGAATGTTCTCGGTAATATCTCTACTCAGAGGTATTACATAGACGCTACTCGTCTTCAGACTAATCGTATCTATTATGTAAAACTCAGAGGAATCGTACAAAGTGCTGGTGCAGGTCAAATGGCTTTCCAGACCAATATGTATCAGTTTGAGCCATTTGATGAAAGTGGCTACGGTGTTTATGATTTCTTGACAGCACGAAATGATGAGATATCAGGTGGTATTGTTCTTGGTACTCATATCGTATCAGTCAACGGTGTCATGTATGACCGTGATAATAAGAAGATTGTTATTGAAACCTATGATGGTACTGTTGACCCTAAGTTGTTTAAAAAGTATCAAAAGACACTTGTTAATGGTGAAAACGCAGTTGATCTCAGAAGTGGACGTTTCTTGAATTTCTTCGATGGATGGGTTGCTTCTCAGGACTTCACTATCATCTTATATACTACTCATTCTGTCGTGAATGATAAGGTATTTGAGATGTCTTATAACGTACCTAAATCATATAAACAGTATGATGATGAACCTACAATTTCTACGAAGGTTACTGTACATTACCGAGAAGGTTACAATGGTGAACCAAACATTACCGGATACTACGATATGGAAGTTGAGACAAAGTACGAACAGCCTAAGACTGAAGAGCCAAAGCGTGACCCTTCATACTATAAGAGGGTGTACCACAGTGCTAACCTCTCAAGATATAGTATTGAGAAATATACTGACCGTACACTTGCTCAACTTTCTGATTTTACATGGAATCAACTCATTACTGATATTGTCCCAGACAATGAAATTGTCGTTCTGATGATTTCTCGTAAACAGAATGAATGGGCTTTTGAAGCTAAGAAGTATAAAGACTTTGATTTGGATGTTATTGATATTTAAGGAGATATGTGAATGTTTTTAGGTTTTAATTTTGCTGCACAACCCAGCAATGCTCAAAGTGTTGTTGAGCCAGAGCAGAGTTACAACAAACTCACGTTGTCTAATCAATACATCGAGAAGTTGTATGGAGACTCTGAAGCTCGTAACACTAAGGATAATAAATGGTATCAGACTCCCGATCATTGGAGTTATAAGACTCTATTCGTTGCCACTTTCGATGAGAATCTTAGTGGTGGTAATATTACTCATTCTACCGAGTCTGTTAAGGGTATTAAGATTAAGCGTAAACTTCCTACAGAGACTAACTGGAAGACAATCTACTATAAGGAAAATATCAAGTCTTCAAGTGATTTTGATCTCGTAGATGCTGACGGTAATCAGCTCGTAGACTTCCTAGAGCCAAACGATACTGAAGTTGAATATATGTATGTCCCGGTATTTAAGTCCGACGAGGAAGGTACTGAAGATATAGATATCAATAGTAAGGTTGTTAAGGTACTCTCCCACTTTGAAGCAGATATTGTCGTTGGACGTAATGCTTCAGATATTATGGTAGGCTATCCAGCCAGACTGAATCCTACTTTCAATTATCAGAGACAGCGTAACAGCAATGCAATTACTACTCTTGGTAGTAAGTATCCATTCGTAATTAATAATGGTCTAACAGATTACTACTCAGGTGAGATGCAAGCTGTATTTATGCTTCTTAGAGATGATTGTAGTCTCGATATTGAAGGTACTGATAAGTACAGAGATAATCTGAATACGTTTCTCTCTAATGGCAAAGCAAAGCTTATCAAGACTTGTGAAGGACAGTTGTTCTTAGTAGCTGTCAATGGTGCGATTACCAATAACTCACAGGGCTATTTCACGGGAGACAATAAGTTGGCTAACATCGTCAATACTAAGTTCAACTGGACTCAGATTGGTGATGCTCTCAATATCAACGACCTCTACGATAATAATTTCATCAATACGAAAATAGATGAGGTGGTATAAATGGTCAACTACTATATACCCTCAGATGAAGAAATGAGACTTATCAAGCAGAAGTACAAGAAGGTCTTTGTAATCGTAGATATCTATAAAGACATGGCTTGTACACAGCTTATTAAGACTATCAATGGAAAGCTTATCTCTGACTCTCTTAATGTAGAGTCAGAGTCTATCCAGAGAAGAACCTACACTTGCAACATGGTAGTAGATAACTCGTTCACTCTCGATACTACTACAGGTATAAGAACGCAAATCAATGATTTCGACATAAATCCTCGTTCATTTGTATGGATGAAAAGATACTTAAAGGTTTACTACGGAATCGAGTCTAACAGACCTATTTCAGCAGAGAATTATAGAGAGAAGTCTGATAGAGTAAAGATTAACAACAATATCTTTTACTGGCTCGTTGGTACTTTTACTTTTGTCTCTCCAAACTATAAGTATTCCGCTGCGGATCGTACTCTGTCTATCTCATGTATAGATTATATGTGCGAATATGACGGTACTAAGAATGGTCAGCTTGATTATGACCAACTCAGAAAAATCAATGCGGATGGTAATGTTGTCATCGGTGCTTTAGATACTGAAGAGAGTCAGAGACTAAATTCATCTTATAGGTTTAAGATTTGTCGTGTTGCTGAATACTCTAATGAGAAAAATTCAGATGGTACTCGCAAGGTTAAATCGTATATGAAGATGAAGGATGCTATTCTTGCTACTTTGTACATGGCAGGTATAGCTACTTATGAGCAGTATTCTAAGTCAGATTACTCTCCTACCAGTGGAAATTATTCTCTCAGTGGTTACGAGTCTGAGGATGATAAGTATCTTTCATCATCTTTAGAGTTTGAACCCGGGCAAACTTTCGCAGACGTATGGAACAAGCTCAATGAAATTTATCCGAACTATGAATTTTTCTTTGATGTCTCTGGTAAGTTTATATGGAGAGAAATCCCAACTTGTTATGACAATAATGTAGTTCTCAGTAATAAGACTATTGATGAACTACTTATATCTGAAGAGCGAAAAGACTCTTTCAGTAATATATATAACTGTACTGAAGTATGGGGTAAGAATTTTACTCTCAGTCTAAATGACCGATATGTAAGTACATCTTCCTATTCTAACGGAACTTACGAAATTTCTTTAAATCTCGTAGACCCTATTACTACTCCAAGTACAGCTCTAAAGAAAAGTGATATGGATTGGTGGTTTGATAATCTTGACAAGATAGCTTTCAAAGTAAAAACCACTAATAACGCAGATATCACCAAACTCTGTATTACAGGGTTTGATCCTTCTAATAATGCTTCTTATAAGTTCAATGCTCTTCCTATCGTAGATTCAAGTGGAAACAACATCAAAGCAAATACTTTGTTAGCAAATAAAGTATGGATTGTTGTGTACCATAATTCTGCCTATAAGGTGTGGGACAATAGCACCAAGCAGTATAAAACATGGGAACATGGTGTGTTTGTACTAAGTGGATCAACACAAGCTTACGGATATTATGAGGAAAATAACGAAGATTGTCCTTACTCTGTCAAGTCTCTAGGCTACAGAATACCTAACCGTGTTGTTATTGACACAGCCTACACAGATGATATCTGTTACAACTACGCAGAGCGTATGACTTATGAATCATGTGCTATGAAGGACACTATTACTTTAAATATGCTTATCATTCCTTGGTTAGACGTTAATCAAAAGATAGCTTATGTGAGTCAGTTTACGAAGACTAGGGATGAAGATTTAAAGAAACCGAACAAAGACCAACCTCAGTATGTTGTAAAGAATATCTCATGGTCAACTCTCGATGGAACTATGACCATTACAGCATATAGATTCCGTGAGGATTTTCAATGGGTTTGGGAACGAAGACATAAACAATAAACGAAAGGAATGAATATATATGGATAGTAAGTCAGCTATGGATTTTTTCAAAAATAATCCAGACTTAGACCAGAATAACGGTTATAAGGCTTACAAAAATTCAGCTTTCCCAGCACAGACAGACGATGTTGCTCTTCAGGATAACGGTGCTGAAGCATTAGCCCCGGGATATATGAGTGACTTGTCAGCAGATATGATGCCTGTGCTGAAAGAATATAATACATATTTTGCAAGCAACGATTTCGCAAGCTGCATGAAAGCTCTTGAGAAAGACGTAAACGGACATAAGCTGAAAGAAACTATGTTTACAGCAAGTGGTTTCAACTGGATGCGAGATGCCATTCTCTCGATGGAGAAGTTCTTTCTTGAAGATGTTGTGCATTACATCAACACTGTTGTAAGAAATGCTTTTAATTATAAGATTTCTGAGTTTACAGATGCTAATCTCTCAAGAACTACCGCTTATTCAGCGTACTACCTGAATAGAATGTTCACCGATAAAGGTGTCATTACTATTCCTAACAATGCGTGGGCGAAAACAGATAACGGTTATCAATATACTGCATTTGATGTAAAAGTCGGTGAAGACTTAGTTGATGACCATGACTATGCTTGCTCGTTAGTTCTTGGTGATAATAAAGGAACTGAAGTTGCTTCTGAGACAGTTAAGAAAACTCAGAGAGCTTACGGATATATTTATAATGCGGTAACAGGTAATGGAAATGTGATATTCTACGCATGGCGAAAACCAGAGGTAGATATAACTGTAAGACTTAAGAGATTGTGAGGTGAACTATGGGACAGGTTATTTTTCAGAGCTGTGGCGGTGGTGGTATACCGTCCTCAGACCTTAGTTCAACTCATGAGCAAGTTTTGTCTGGTCAGTCATATGTAGGTAACGATACTAATGATGATCCAGCCGTAGGTACTATGCAGAACAATGCTCTTATGACCAAGAACGGTGATAATGGTGTTGATGCTGTAGGTATCTCAAGTAGCGAAGCAAATGTGCCTACTAGAGATGCGAAGTTGGCTCGATTTGCCACAGATACTAAAGGCGTGTCTCGACTTAATCTGAGTGTACCTAGAGGTTATTATCCAGACCATGCTTCGTATGTAAGTATACCTTCTTCTCAGCTTGGTAATGCTGAAGCATCTCAGGTATTGAGTGGTGTATCATTCTCATCGAAGAACTACTTTGGTGCTAACAGCAATGCCCGTGGAAGTATGCCAAACCGAGGTGCATGGGGAACGACACTAAATCTCACAAATAGTAACTCTGCTGAAGTCACTGTACCTAACGGATATCACAACGGTGGCGGTAAAGTATATGCAAGAATTGACCTCACTCGGCAGAATGGAATCACGAATGCTTACGACAATACTATCAGAAAGACTAATGAGAAATTTCTAGTTCAAATTCCTCATGGCGTTTATCACATCAATTCTAGTGGAAAAGGAAATCCAGAGATTGCTATTGATAAACTTAGTTTATATAAGCAGATAGGTGTCGCTGGAATTAGCGGATTTCAAGCTACAAGATCAGGTAGTCGAGGGGTTTATGTTAAATTCAATAAAGGCTCTGGTACATGGACTGGTCTTTTAGTGACTGGAAAGCTTTGGGGTTATCCTAACAGCCCCGGTGATGGTCAGATTGTAAAAGATTATCGTGATGGTGGTAGCCATTACGAAACTCTCTCTACTAACGGTAACTGGTATTTCAGAGCATGGACGTTTTGGGATACAGATAGAGGACGTATATACGGTTCTTATTATGATGCACCTATGTTTAACGGTGGCTATAGTTGTCGTTGTGATAGTAACTGCGGTGACTGTAGTGATTGTGGTGACTGTGGCGACAGATGTAGCTGTAACAATGCTTACGCACATTGCAACTCACTGTAAGAATAAAGGCTCAGTACACAGTGTTGTGCTGAGTCTATTTTAATGGATTAAAAGGAGTAAAAATGCAGATTTTACAGAATATGTACCCCGACATAAAGGAAGTCATTGGAGTACAATCATATTCTTCAGATAAAAAGTATGTGCCAAGTCAATTCATCTACAAAGAAAGAGTTGACGAAGGTTGGCTTTATTTCAATAGTTTCAGTAAGGTTATTGTTTTACTGAATGACGGTGAAGCTATGTCAATGAAAGAAGCGGTTGAAAATTGGTTCTTCTTTGAAGAAGGTGTTGACCAGTATGATTTTCTCATGACAATGAAGGATGCTTATCGTAAGAATAATCAGAAGGATAATCTTGAGCATATCGTTATATTCACTACGATGGGATGCAATGCTCGATGTCCTTATTGTTATGAAAAGAATTATGGTTCTAAACTTCCAATGTCACCGAAGGTCGCTTATGATTCTGCTAAATGGATTTGTGACCATGTTAAGCAGCCATATTCTGTACAATGGTTCGGTGGAGAGCCTTTAACTAATTCAGAGGCTATAGATATAATCTCTAAGTATCTGAATGAGAACTCGCCTTATGAATGGCGTAGCTCAATCATTACTAATGGATATTTGATAGATAATATCGGTGTCCAGAAGATGATTGAAGAATATCATATCGGTAGCGTTCAGATCACTCTGGATGGTATCTATAACGATTATAACAACGTTAAAAACTTCGTGTATAACGATGCAAATCCGTTTTCTAAGGTTATCAATAATATACAGCTTCTTGTAGAGAATGGTGTAAAGATTGATGTCAGATTAAACGTGACTAAAGATAACTTACGTCAATTATCTGCGGTTGTATCTTATCTGCACGAAAAGTTTGGAGATGATAGACTTCTTTATGTTTATTCAAATCCAGTATATCCAGAACAGGGAACAGATTTCTCTGAAGATGACCGTACTAAGATGTATGAGAACTATGTTCAGCTTCAGAATTTAATCAAGAAAACTTTCAGCTATGAATATGTTTCAAAGGATTGGGACAAGATTAATGTAACAAATTGTATGGCTGATAGAGGTGTTGGTATGTGTATCACTCCTACAGGTAATCTCTCGTTATGTGAACATCATGTAAATGAAGAGCTGATAGGAAATATCTATACCGAGAAATACGATACTGATCTGATTAAGTCTTGGAAAGTCGAGACAAAGGACGATGAACAGTGTAAGCACTGTCCTTATAAGCCTATGTGCTTCTATCTTGATAAATGTCCCGGTTCTTTAAAATGTAACGAAGTATTACAGCGATACAGACACAACACTGTACATGACAATTTGGTTCAGTGGTATAAGCACTATAAGAATCATGATGTTGGTTATGTCTGTGATGCCTCGTATTGCTTTAAGGATGTTGTACTTCCAGAAGATGCAGTCTTCCTCGATAGTGCCATCCCACGATAAATAATGTAAATGTTTCAAGAGGGTTTTACACCCTCTTTTGTTCTATTTGAAAGGAGATTTTATGGCTGACGAAATTCAGAATAACGAATGGACTCAATTAAATCCTACTACTACTCCATCATATAAGTTCTATCCAACTTTCATTGAAACTGAGTTTGTAAAGATTGATAATCAGCGAAACATCACAAATGTTGACCAGACAAATCAGATTGCAGACAATCACTCTCAGTTCATCGGATTTGAGATGCCAAGATACTTTGACCATGTGGATATGAGTAAGATGAGCATCAAGATTCATTATATTACTCCGTATGACATTAATGCTGTAGTTGATGCAGTAAATGTATCTTACAACGACAATGTAATTAGATTCGGTTGGCTTCTTGATACCACTATAACCGCTTATCCCGGTGTCACAAAGTTTGAGATACAGGCTATCGGTTCTATCGAAGACTCTGAAGGAAACAAGTTTAACTATGTTTGGAAGTCTAAGCCTAATGGTGAGATTTCTGTAAGTGAGTCTCTTGATACTTCAGACGTAGCTGTTACTCCACCTGACACACCATATGAGCAAGCATTAATCGAGCTTAATTCTATCAAGACTCAGACAGAGATTGCTAGAGACAGAGCTATTGAGGCTGCCAACTCTGCGGACAATGCTTTCACTGAGAAGCTTCATGAAGCTGTTACAAGTGTAGAGGAGCTTAAGGAGATTGTTCAGAAGAGAACTGGTGTAAACACTCTCGATGTTTCATACAATGAAGCTGAAGGTTCTTTGTCTTTCTTTGATACAACTGTATCTGAGACAGAGCCTTTTAAGGTTGTTAAAGGAATTGATTCAATTCATAAGCTTCATGCGACATCTTCTGTAGATGTAGAGAAGGGTAAAGTAACTGTTGCTTTTTATAACAGCGAGTATACTACACCAGAGAATCTGATTAACTCTGTAGAGTTCTCTATTACTCCTACAGATGAATGGAGAAATGCTCTTTTGCAGGATACTCACGAAGATACAAGACAGCAGATTGCTCAGTATCATGAAGAGGCTGTAATACCAATTAATCAGGAGCTTCAGAAACAGGCAAAGTCTATTGAAGAGTTACAGAATACATCTTCTGAAGCTGGTGTAAAGAAGCTTGTCGTAGATGCTCTTCCTACAGAGCATATCAGCACAGATACAATTTATTTTGTACCTGCATCTGAGGCAACTACCGAGCATAAGTACGATGCTTGGATGTACGTCCAGTATGAGGAAGACGGTGTTACTAAGTACACTTGGAATCTTCTTGGAGCAGGTGTTGATGTTGATAAGTTCGACAAATACTATACTAAGGAAGAGGTTGAAGCTAAGTTAAAGAACGCTATCACAGCTTCAGATATCAATAGTTTCATCGAGAACAACGCTACTATCAATTCACTTCTTAATGATGTGAAGACAAACAGTAGCGGTATTACTAAGACAAATCAGACTGTAGCTTCTCTGAAGACTATGGTTGATAAGCTCAATGAGAAGTCTCAGGATTATCGTTATAAGATTACTTACGGTGATACTTCCGCAGACCCTAAGATTCCTCAGTTTGAAGGTGATGCAGAGGATGAAGACAGACGTAATCACAGACTCACTCTTTGGGAAATCGAACACATGGACGAGCCTAATGAGAAGTGGGTTGCTGCTGGTACAACAATCATTACCGGGGGTAACGGTGGTGGGGCTGAAACAACATCTACTATCATCATTACTCGTACTGATGACTGTCCTTCACCTTATGTTGTTCTTAACGGAAAGCCAGTTGTTCTTAAATTCAACTACTCTGATAAGGATGTCAGCGGACAGACAGTTGATGCCAAGGGTGTATTTACTATCGGTAATCGCAATATCGGTACAATGAACCTTGCTGAAGGTGAGAACTCATTCGATGTAACCAAGTTCATGCAGGTAGGTACTCAGAAGGTTACTCTTACTGCAACTGATGACAACGGTACTGTAGCTTCACGTTCATGGCAGATACAGGTCGTAGACATCGGATTAACTTCATCTTTTGATGATACACTTCCTCGTAAAGACAAAGCTGTATCTTTCACATATACACCTAATGGAGCTGTAAAGAAAACTGTTCATTTCGTGTATGACGGTGTTGAACTGAACTCTGTAGATACTGAAGTATCTGGTTCACTCCTCTCCTACAATCTCCCATCTAAGGAGTATGGTTCTCATCTCTTAGAGACATGGATTACAGCAAAAGTGGGTAACACTACTGTTGAAACAGAGCATATCTTCAAGGATATTGTAATCTATGATGCAGACTGCTCTCATGCTGTAATTGGCTGTCGTACTCAGAATATAAACCTCAAGAAGTACGGACGTATTAACCTTGAGTTTATTGTATATGATCCATCTACTGAGACACCTAATGTTAGTATTGCTGTTGATGGTGCAGAGGTATCTGTACTTAAGATGGACACTAACAAGGATACATATCAGTATTCAACTGATAGAGTTGGAAAGCATACTGTAACCTTTACTTGCCATGATGTTGTTAAGACTATCAACATTAATGTAGAGGATTTGGATGTAGACATTCAGCCTATCAAAGAAGACCTTGTATTTGATTTTAATCCTTCAGGGCGTTCTAACGCTTCTGCTTCAGACAGAGCTTGGAAGTACAATGATGAAATCGGTATGACCGTATCTGACAACTTCGACTGGCAGAATGGTGGATATCATGTAGATGCTAACGGAGATCAGTATTTCCTCATTAAGAGAGGTACTAGAGCTGTTATCAATTATAAGATGTTTGAAGGTGAACAGACTGTTGACGGTAAGGAATTTAAGATTGTCTTCAAGACTACCAATGTCCAGAAGACCGATGCCACATTCCTTGAGTGTAGACAGGGCGAAGTAACTCCTATCGGTCTTAAGATGGATGTTCACAACGCATGGCTTAGTTCTACAGCTAATACTCTCTTTGCTCCATATTCTGAGAATGATATCGTAGAGTTCGATTTCAATATCGCTGGCTCTGCTGATGAAATTCCTATGGCTATGGTCTATATTGATGGTGTTGCTGAAAAGCCTATGATGTATAACGCTAGTGATAAGTTTACTCAGACAAAGGATAAGGAAGTTCCTATCACAATCGGTTCTGACTACTGTGATGTTTACATCTACAGAATGAAAGCTTATAAGAAGTCTCTTTCTGACAAGGCTATTCTTCAGAACTTCATTGCTGACGCACGTTCAGCAGAGGAGATGCTTGATAGATACTACCGTAATCAGCTCACAGATGAGAATAAGAAGCTCACTCCTGAGTCTGTTGCAGAGGCTTGTCCAGACCTTCGTATTATTAAGATTTCTGCGCCTCATTTCACAACATCTAAGAAGGATTTCATCAAGGATACAACTATTCAGTGTATCTATAAGAACGGTGATCCAGTGTTAGATAACTGGATTTTCGAGAATGCTTACCATGCAGGTCAAGGTACAACTTCTGACAAGTACGGTGCAAGTGGACGTAACATTGATTTGATTGCTTGCCTCAACGGTAATATTTCAATCAATAAGAAGGTTGCGCTTGACCCTAACTATAAATCAAAGCTGACTCTCGGTGATGGTACTGTCATTGATGATGGTACTGGTAAGGTTACTCTTACAAGAAAGTCTGTGCCTAATAACTGGTTCAATATAAAGGTTAATGTAGCTTCTTCTGAGAATGCTAACAATGCTCTTCTTCAGAAGAGATACAATGATTATCTTCCTTATACTCCTGTAGCAATGGAAGACCTTATCGAAGTTCATAAGGGAACTGATAAGCCAGTTACCGTTGCAGAGTTTAAGGCTGACTCAAATATTGAGACTGAGATGCTTCACAGAAGTTTCGTTGATCTTAATGGAGTAAAGGATTCTGAGCTTCACAAGATTGAAGCTTCATATAAGAAGAACTCTATGGAGTTCGTAAATTGTGTAGTCTTCGTGCAGGAGTCAGACACTAACATTGATTCTCATACTGAGTTCAATGATACTGATTGGCATTTCTACGCAATCGGTAATATCGGTGATTCTAAGAAGACTGATAGCACAAGAGCTAATGATCCTTATGACATGACCGAGTTCTGTGTCGAGGTTTCTGATAATACTCTTCCTAACTCTATCTTCCCTACAGGATATACTAATGAAGATGGTTCTGTAAGATACCCGGTATCTGTTGATGAATGGTCTGGAAACAATGGCTTTGTTGCTGTTACTGACGAGAACCTTCTTATCAAAGAAAATCTTCCTATCTTCTATGAGAAGATTGATGGTTCTTATGAAAAGACCAAGGATACTGAGATTGATGCTACAAAGACATATTATGAGATTGATTATAAGTCACAGGCTTACAAGAATCTTTATGTCGATGAGTATCGAATGAATGGTTCAACTGTTCAGCAGATAAGTGGATGGGACGCTTCATTTGAACTTAGATATGCTGATGGTGGCAATATTAAGGATGGTTCACATACTTCTACCACAGCAGCCGAGGATAAAGCACAGGATAAAAAGAGCAAAGAAGCTTTCAGAGAGTTTTTATCATTTATTGCCACTGCAACGGATAAGGAATTTGAGAATCATCTGAAGGATTACTTTATTGTAGATTCAGCTCTCTACTACTATCTCTTCACTGAGCGTTACACCATGATTGATAATAGGGCAAAGAACTGTTTCTATCATTACGGTAAGTGTGCTGATGGTAAGTACAGATTTGAACTTTGGGCTTATGATATGGATTCAGCTCTCGGTATCAATAACAGTGGTGAGGCTGTATTCCCATACGGTCTTGAGAGTACAGATGTAGGTTATTCATTACCTAACGGTACTACAAGCACCAACCCGGTATTCAATGCTTACAACAATGTATTCTGGAACAGAATCCGTGAAGTGTTCGGTAAAGAACTTAACCGTATGTATCAGCGTGAGGAATCTAATAAGGACGGTGCTTTCAGTGCTGTATCTCTTATTAATCAGTTTGACGCATGGCAGAATCAGTTCCCAGAGGAACTTTGGAGACTTGATATAGAGCGTAAATATATTCGTCCTACACTTGGTACAAAGAGACTTAATGGTGAATATTTTGAAGGTCATAAGCCAGAAACGAGATATCTCTCAGAGATGATGAATGGACGTAAGAAGTATCAGCGTAGACAGTTTGAACGAGATCAGGAAAAGTACATGGCTACAAAGTTCTTTGGTCTTTCTGCTCAGAACGCTCATATTATGTTCAGATGCTCTACACCTAGAGATAATATCGTTGTAAAGCCAGACTACACTCTTCATGTTGTACCTTATGCAGATATGTACATTGACGTTGAGTTCGGTAACACAGACCCTATACAGGTTCGTGCAAAGGCTGGTCAGACCTATGATATCCCATGTACTCAGGAGACAATGGATGATACTGCTATAATCATCTATCAGGGTGATAACATCTCCTCTGTAGGTGATTTGTCATCAATGTATATTCACGATAACGCATTTGGTGTTGGTACTCATCTTACTGACCTTAAGATAGGTAGCGAGACAAAGGGTTATAGAAACGATGGTTTTGTAAATCTTAACCTCGGTGAGAACACTCTTTTGAAGACTCTTGATATCCGTAACTGTGCAGGTCTTGTAGGCTCTCTTGACCTCTCTAAGTGTGAGAATCTTGAGAAGCTTTATGCTCAAGGTACAAATATCGCAGGTGTTACATTTGCTACAAATGGACAGATTAAAGAGATTCACACCCCAGAAATCGCCTCTGTAGTAATGAAGAATCTGATTTATCTCACAACCTTAGATACAAAGGGATGGAGTAAGCTCACATCTCTCGTAGCTGATAATTGCGGAGATAGTATTGATACTAAGTCTATTGTAGAGAATGCTCCTAATCTTACAACGGTGCGTATTACTAATGTAGATTGGTCATTTGATGATGCAGAGACTTTAACTCGTCTGTATAACATGAACGGTATTGACAAGAACGGAAAGGTTATTAGCCAGTCTGTTCTCTCTGGTAATGTCTTCGTGAAGACTATTACGCAGCGTGATTATAACCGTTTCTTGGCTAGATGGACAGACATTAACATCAAGTATGAAACATTCATCGAACAGCAGACTATCCTCTTCAGAAATGCTATGAACGCAGATGGTTCATACGATACTTTGGCTTTAGAGTATTGGAACATAGGTACAACTCCTACTGATCCAACTAAGGCAAATGTAAAGGATGAATCAGGAAATCTTAGAGGAGACAATATTATTCCTATTCCTACAAAGAAATCAACGGAAAGTAAGAACTATATCTTCAAGGGTTGGACTCCTGATTTCAAGCCAGTTGTAAGAGGCGGTAATCAGATTTATACAGCTACTTATACAGAGTCACCAAGACTTTATACTGTAGTTTATGTAAACAGAGACAATACAATCCTTCAGACAACTACTGAGTGTCCTTATGGCTCTTATGTTCCTTATGTGGGTGCAAGTGGTACATATGCTGAAACCATTGTACAGAGTTCTTTAAGCGGTTATGCGAAAGCTTCTGCTAGTAAGAATCTTATTCCAACATATACTGCTGGTGAGCTTGGAGACAATTTCTATCTTTTCAAGGGATGGGATATTTCAGGCTATGTTGATGGTTTCCATAAGAAGGACTCTGTTGAGGGTGATATCGTAATTACTGCTCAGTATGACAATCTTGTATATAAGACTGATTCTCAGACAGGACGCACACCTCTTGAAAATGCAAGCGGTAAGATTCCAATCGGTGATATGACTCCTATTCAGCTTTATACAGCTCTTCAGTTAAATCGTAAGGGTACAATTAGTCTTATGAGTGATTCAAATCATAATAATGGTTGGTTTGCTCTTGGCGATTCTGTAGATATCCGTATGGGTAAAGACATCTCTTACGAGAATGTAGAGTCTCATGAGTTTATATCTATGGATTCACCGTTAGTTCTTAACGGTACTAATTACTTCGATTCTGACAACAATGAAGCTGATGCCAAGTATGGAAGGTTTTTAAGTGAAGATAGAGATTTCGTCTTTGCTATTGAGTATTCTGTAGATTCTCAGAGTGGTGATAACAAGGTTCTTATGAATCTTGCGGATAACCGTAACAACGGTTTGAAGGTCATGACTCTTAAAGGTAAGAAGATAGGTGTCAACTGGTGGGGTGCTTCTGCTCCATCTGATTCTATGACAGGTGAAGCTGAGAATATTACTGGTATGGATAACCGTGAACTTCTTATTCTGAGACATACTAAAGGTTCTAAGGAGTTACACATCTATAGTGCTAACACCTCAGATATGTCTATTAAGTACAGTACAAGAATTAAACCTCTTTCTGCTGTATATAAGATTGATACATCTCTCGTTCTTGGTGCTGCAAAGAATGATGCTGAAACTGACGAGAATAAGAAGTACGGATCATTCACACAGGGTACGGTTTACTGGGCTAAGATTTGGATGGCTGACTTAGGTGATAACGTATGTCGTGACCTTGCTTCATGGACTCATGAAGTGCAGACATTCCAGATTGCTAAGAGCGAAGGTTACTATGCAACAAATGGTCAGAGTACATCTTTCCAGTTACTTTCAAAGTATCTTCTCCCAAAGGCTATGATAATGGGTAGCGTAAGTTATTCAAGCTCTTACATTAACAGTTATCTTAACGCAAGAGTATTCTGCGGATTCCCTACACAGTGGCAAGCTATTATCAAGTCTACCAATATGGAGTCTTGGGATGGTCTTGAACTTCATACCGTAGATAAGTATGGAACTACAGAGCTTAGAATTAAGCAGTCATGGACTCCAATGGATACATTTGTATTCTTACCATCTCTGTATGAAGTAGATAACTCTGCTCCTGCTCAGTATCAGAGAGAAACAGGTGTAAATGATAGAATCAAGTCGATTCCTATCTTATCTTCTGCTTCAGCTCTTGCTGGTCAGTGGCATCCAGATTCACAAGAGACTCAGATACCTTCATACTGGACTCGTTCTTTGAGTCCAGAGGCAAAGGATTACTTTATCTATGTCGATTGGGAAAAGGGATACGGAAAGGTTCGTAGTTACGGTACATCTGCAAATACTAAACAGGGTATTCGTATGATGATTTCAATTTGATGTTTTATAAGGGGTGGGTTCAATTCCCACCTCTTATATTTTTTGTGAGGAAATTATATGTATTTTAAAGTGGTTTATAACGGTAGTGTTCTCGATGTACTGGATACTTTAAGGTTTGTCAGATACGATGCTAGGCATAATAACATCATAGGATGTGATGAGGAATATGCTGAAGGTTTCTTATCGAGTGATAGAACTAAGGCATATCGTATCGAGGGCATGGCAATTAATGGTAAAGAGTTTGACACGGTAGTTCTCGTAAGGATTGATAAGGCTGAATATGATGCTATCAAGCCATTCCGTGGTCAGACCAAAGAAGAGATTATAGATGAGTATAACAAGATGCTCATAGAAATGGGGGTACTCTAATGAATGTTCTCGTAGAGTCATTGAAAAGATTATACTCTCGCAATGATGTAACAGAGGAAAAGTTAAAGTCGATGCTGAAGTCCAAGAAGATATCTAAGGCTGAGTACGACTACATAGTTAATCAGTAAAGGAGTGGCATTTTGCCATTCCTATTTTATTAAGGATGGAATAATGTACACGATTAAAGTTGAAAGCAATGGTGTATTAACTACTACTGTAGCTGATGCACTTATAAAGGGTAATATGAATCTAAATCCTATGCACATACTTGTCCCTCAAGTATATGACAATGGATATTGCAAAAAGTTTGATATGAGTAAGTTTGATGCTTCTCTGATTTTTGTTTTACCCGGGGATGATATTTCCAATACTAAGACAATTCGTTTGATCCGTAATCCTGAATTATATAAAGAGCGTTTTGTTGAATATCAGTTACCTCAGAATACAGAGTTTGTATCCAGAGCTGGTATCGTGGCTTGCAAGCTCGTATTCCAGTATACAGATATGGAACATAATGTTGAATATTTTAGAGATACATTCCCTATAGAAATCATGATAGAAGACACTTCATTGGAAAGTATGTATAAGTCTGAAGACGAGGAAAGCATTGGAAGAAATACATCTAATAAAGGTGATGCTATTAGTCTTGGTGGTCTTAAGTCTATCAACGGTGAAGTATTTATCGTGGATAAGAACGGAAACAAGATTGGTGATGCTATTAGCATAGAGAAAACTTATCTTGATAACACTGTAGCTTCTAACCTTCAGGTGACAATGATTTAAGGAGAAGTTGAATGAATAATTCAGATGATTTAATGAAAATCGTTGTTGGTAACAAGAATAAAATACCTTCTTCTTTAGCCAATAACGTAATAGATGGGAATGATGTTGTTATTACAGATGATTCTCATGAAATGATTTATATAGATAAGAAGAAGGACGCTCATCCTATCGTGAGCCGTAACAGATGCTTTAGTGATATCGCTTCTGCTACTGAAGCTCTTAATGCTTCTACAGATACTTATGCAGGTCAGATAGTGATGATCTCGGATGGAACTGGAATTTATAACATATTTACGGTACAGAAAAATAATGGTTTTGGCTGGAAAGTACAGCCAGTTCAAGGTTCGTCACAGAAATTACAGTGGAAACATTTTTAAAGGAGAAATCAAATAATGACACAGGACATTGATATATTTTATGGTTCTAGCGATAATTACAAAGCTTTAGGAAAGTGGGATGATAACGCTCTCTATTTTCTTGAAGACTCCCATCAGATTTTCAAGGGTTCTGAAGAGTATACGAAGAGTGTTGAGGTTGTTTCAGCTCTTCCTCAGACTAAGCAGAGACAGGGCATTATTTATGTCAGAAAATCTGATTTATCTCTTTGGAGATATACAGGTTCAATGTATGAACGTATCGGTAAGGGATATGTAACAAAGATTCCCACTGATGGTTCTGCTACAGATGACACTGTACCTACCACTAAGGCAGTTGTTGATTACTTAGCGGCTAAGATTGGAGAAAGTGGTAAAGGTATCTATGTTTGTAATGTAGGTTACTCAGAAGCAGATCATGCTTTTATTGTTGATAGAGGCAATGGTACTACCCCATCTTATGTAAAGCTCAACGGTATGGCTGCTACACCAACTTGGAACTCTGAGCAGAGGATTCTTACTGTACCTGTAGTTGGTTCTGATCCGTTAGTTATTAACTTTGGTAAAGATTCTGTTGTTAAAAGTGGTCTTTACAATCCAAAGACAGAGAATCTTGAACTTACAATTACAACTGGTGAGACAGTATATATCCCGGTAAGTTCACTCGTTAATATTTACACAGGAGAATCTACACCTACGGTAAGTATGACCGTTACCGATGATAATAAAATCAAAGCTAACGTAAGAGTTTCACCAGCAGAAGGAAACAGACTTCAGGCTACAGACAGTGGACTTTATGTTGGGGATGTTGATAGATACTCAAATGATGAGATTGACATCATGTTGAGCAATTTTGAATCTAAGGTAAATCCTCATCTGACAAATACAACTGTACATATCACTGAAGCTGAGAGAGAAAGTTGGAATGCCAAGGCAGGTACAGAGGAACTTGCAAAGCTTAAAGATTCTCTACTTGCTTCTGCTAACAGTATTGCTCAGACTAAGGCAGATGAAGCTTTAGAAGATGCTAAAGCATGGGCTAATGGTTTAAATAGTACGCTTGGGAATGAAGTCTCCGAGTTAAGAAAGAAGCTTACTTGGAAACAGATTCCAGAAAAGGATGCTAATGGCTGAGAAAGAAATATCGTTATATGAAGGGGATGAGTCTACTCTTCCTCTTCTTCCTATCATAGATGGACAATTAATTATTTGTAAAGATACAGGTAATATATATAAAGATAATGACGGTAAACGTAATCCGTTAGGTGGTCATGTAGAAGTAATTGATTCATTACC